>ENA-UPXC01001641-UPXC01001641.1-human-gut-metagenome-genome-assembly--contig:-NODE-1641-length-30511-cov-58.329960_pt1 | contig 30511 bp, 46 predicted proteins | sample MGYA00250047_ERZ773371 | MGnify/ENA primary metagenome ERZ773371 (study PRJEB29103, sample SAMN06111975) | human gut metagenome | biome: human gut; feature: ankylosing spondylitis patient; material... | reverse complement strand
AGGAGATTCCGCTGAAGCTGTGGCCCCTTCCTGTAAGTGAGCTGTTTTTTGTGGGGAGGGCTTCGGCAAAAAAGCTCTGTAATCTGGGTATCTATACCATAGGGGATCTGGCGCGGACTGATGTGGAGATACTGAAACGGCACATGAAGAAGCAGGGGGAACTTATCTGGAATTTTGCCAACGGAAGAGACTTTTCCCTGGTGGAGGCTGTGCCGCCGCCCAACAAGGGATATGGAAATTCCACCACCATTCCGGTGGATGTGACATCTGCGTCTCAGGCATCCCTGGTGCTTCTGGCTCTGGCGGAAACGGTGGGAGCCAGGCTTAGAAAGGACGGAAAGAAGGCAGAAGTGCTGTCTGTGAGTATCAAGGATTATCTTTTTCAGACTGCCTCTCATCAGTGCCGGCTTCCGGCTCCCACGAACATTACAGAGGAGCTGCACCGCCATGCCTGCAGTCTCTTTCTGAAACTCTGGGACGGGCTTCCCATCCGGCATCTGGGCATACACACAGGCAGGATACAGGATGAAAATGCCATGCGGCAGATGGAACTTTTTGACACAAGGGATTACGGGAAACTGGAGCGGCTGGACCGGGCCGTGGACACCATACGGAGGCGGTATGGTATGGATGCGGTAAAGCGGGCCGTGTTCCTGGAATCCCCCATTGACCATATGAGCGGCGGGATGTCCAGGGAGAAACGTTACCGCTGTGAACACTGAGAGGAGAGAGAATTATGGCATTCGGCACAGATATCCATATGGAGAAAGCGGATGCAGGCAGTATCCGGGGAGAACAAAAGAGCATTGCCGTGGGCTGCTGGTTTACCAGCAAAGGGGATACCAGCCTGCAGCTTTTAAAATACCAGGATGAGGAAGGACAGATCCACACGGTCCGCAGCATCCGGGTCCTTTGCAGGGAGGAAAAACACTACAATGGCATTCCCACACTGGAATATGTCTGTAAATTAGAAGAAGAGGGATATGAGACAGAGATAAAACTCATCTTTTTTCTGGAGGAACACCGCTGGGCAATGATAAAGAATGCCCCGTCTGCTCAGCCGGCAGACGGGGTGATTTGTACCGAAGATCAGGAGATATGCAGATGAAAATACTGTTCCAGCACAGGGAGGAATTCCTCCTCCGTTATCTGCCGGACGGTCTTTTCACCGTTTTCCGAACAGGTGAAAATGTCTCCCATCAGGGACACACTTCCTCCCGGCGTCCGCAGATTCACCATGCGCAGACGCGGAAAGACAGAATGTTCGTGGGTGGAGGCAAAGGCGTTCAAAGCCACAAAATCCACCGGTTCACAGGGAACAGGGGAAAAGCTCATGACAGTGGAAAACGTATCTTTGGAGCAGTAGGAAAGCTTCCACCAGAAAGCATCTGTCTGGTCAAGACGGAAGGTCTGGCCTTTGATGCATTCCTCTAAGCCGTCCACAAGGGGCATGGAGGCAGCGGGCATGGGACCGCCGTATCCCACGTCACAGAAATGCTGCTGCCCGTCTATCCGCACAAGGTTGATCCGGTGGGAAATCGGGGGGATGCTCGTATCCCTGAATCCGCTTTCCCAGAGCCGCAGCGAGGCGGTCTAGCACCATGTCGAACAAACCCATCGGCCTCTCCTCTCAATCGTCAGCGTAATTCTAGCCTAGTCCCACTCGAAGCACGACAGCTCCTGCAATCCCACCGTCTGCACGAAGTAGCGCATCGCGTCGCAGTTGTGCGTTACGAGACCGCCGTTCACTGCGAAATTGTGGGTTTCATCGACTGTCAGATTGTAAACGGGTTTGACTTCGCCCGTGCGCCTTACTCGCGCAACCTTTACAGCAGAAACGCCGTTTGCTGTACTTGTTTGCGACGAAAACTTGTGCGATACGTCGATTATCCTATCGCTACAGGTCAGGCTGTCGCAACGCTTCCAGCCTGAGTCTGTGAGAAACGGATGGTTCCCCGTGCATTCGACTGTCCTACCGTCTTCGAGGACAACCTCGTAAGTTTCCTCGAACCCAGTCAGCGCGACGTATCGGTAGCCTTTCAGCACTGTTTCCCCGTTATCGTAAGACCAGACGCGTCCCGATGTTCCGACAAGCTCGTCAATCCGCACAGCCCCGCCGTCGGTTTCGATCATCGTTGACCCGACCAGGCAGGCGTGGTCGTTCTCCTTGACGACCTCCTCGTGCTTCTTGCGCTCGTTCCATCGGTACAGCCCCAGCTCCGACAGCAGGCGCTCGCACTTCCTGCCGATGAACAGCCCGTGCTGCTTCAGCGCCGTCATGGTGTTGCTGATGCCCTCGATGACGGCGTTGTCCGCGCCTCGGTAGTCCCATTCCCCGTGGCGTGCCATGCACTCCATGAAGGACGAAGACGATGGGTCGATGACGACAAGCTCCACGTACCTCTTGCCCATCCACTTCTTCAGCGCCTCGTAGTGCTCCTCGTCCGTCCTGCGGTACCCCTCGGCCTGCGAGTTGAAGCAGTACTCGTCCACGGCATAGGCCACACCCGCCTTTACAACCCAGTCGATAGCGACGAACGGGTTGGTGATGCCGTAGTCGATGGATAGGACGTGAGGCGACCTTTGCACGTCTTCTGCGGGCAGTTCCGCGCACATGGTGTCCTCTCGGAAGTCCTGATACACCAGACCCTCCGCCACGACCCACAGGCCACGGATGAACCTGTCGTAGAACACGCCGCTGTACATGCGCTCGTACCTCTGTCGCACCGATTCGCTCAGCGTCGGGTTGTCCCCCATGTCGAACTTCATCACCAGCAGGTGCTTCTCGCGCGCCTTGTCGATGAAGTCCTTCTTCACGTAGTGCGTCGGGTAGGACGGGTTGCAGTTCCACCAGAACTTCGCGCCGTCCACCGAGCATCGGGCGAGCGCTTGGTCAACGAACGAGCGCGGCATCAGCGCCACCTCGTCCAGCAGGCACCCTGCGGCGGTCATGCCCTGAATCACGTCCTGCGCCTGCTCGCTCGAAGCGCCGAACAGCCAGTAGGTGTTGGTGCCCACCCTCACGAAGCCGTTTCCACGGTTGTACTCGAACGGGAATCCCAGCTCCTGCCCGAGGATGGTCAGCATGGGCATCACCACGTTTCGCGTGAGCGACCCGATGGTGCGACCCGCCACGATGAAGTTTCGGCGCGAGAACCGGCTCTGCGACCACAGGATGAACCCTGTAATCATCGCCCACGTCTTGCCCGAGCGCACAGCGCCCTCTGCGATTACCCCGTCGTACTTTGACGAAGCGCCCGACCACCACGTGGCTAGGCGCTTCTGCTTGTCGCTGAACCTAATCATCTGACTCTCCGAGGCCGAGCGCGGCAATCCAGTCCTTGATGTCAGCGTCCTGCTCCTCGTTCACGGCGATGTCCTGACGGTCGCGCCACATGGCGGGGTTGCGGTTCTTCAGCCAGAAGATGCACGCCGTCGTGTCTGGGGCAAGCTCGCGCTCCACTTCCTCGATGCGCTTCACCACTGGCTGGCCGTCCACGACCTCGATCACCTTCTTGGTCTCCTTCGACTTGCCGCCCATCGCTCGCTCGTACAGGCTGCGCTCCACTCTGAGGTCTGTCTGCTGCCTGCCTTCGTTTAAAGCGTCCGAAAACTCGACGTGCTCGTCCCTCCACTTGTAGATGGTGGACAGCGCAACGTCCATCTCCTCGGCAATCTGCTGCATCGTGGCACCGCGCATGGCGAGGCCTCGCGCCCACGGCACGTGGTACTTCGCGTCGTACTTAGTCGGCCTTCCTCCTGCGTGCGCCATACGTCTCTCCCAACATGTTCTCGAATATCTCCCAAGGCTGGCTTATCTCGCCCGCCTTCATCTTCCTCTCGATGATGGATTTTACACCCTCGTACGTCGTGGTCGGGATAGCCGCCCTGCCGAACAGCTTCATTATGGGCGTGTAGGCTCTGCCGTCGTCCTCGCCGAACTGCCGCAGCGCAGCCCTCGTCATGAGCCACACCGCAGCTCCTGCGTTCTTCACGTCGCCGTGCTTCTTGGCGGCCTGAAGCGCCTCCACGAACGGCTCGAACAGCTCCATCGGCTCCAGCATCTTCGCGTAGCTCTCCCAGAACTTCGGCAGCTGCATCTGCATCATCGGCCACGTCGGCGCGAGCTTGTCAACGCACCTGCCGTTGAACCGCTTCGGCTTGCCCCTGCAAATCGCAACTGGCTCTATGCCAGCACTCTCCAGCTTTTTCAGCCTGCCGAAGTAGGACGTGTAAATCTTCATCCACCCTGCCTTTCCTTGTTTGTGGATGTAATCATTATAGCAAAAAGGCTGGTCAGTGCACGTTTTTCCGCACCTACCAGCCTTTTTGGCTAGAGATTTTCGCCTACTTTGGGGCAACGTAGCGCCCCGTACGCCCTCGTCCCGTCCTCCTTGGATAGTTGGAAGGCGTAGTCGTCAGCCGCGTCTTCACAGTCGAATACGCCGTGCACGCTGCATTGGAACTCGTCGTTCCAATCCTCCTGCTCTGGAACATCGCAAGGCTCGCTCACGACGACCCAAAGCTCTGACACCCTGTTGCCGACGTTGCTGCACGCCACGAACCGCGAATCCATCAGCGCACCCCCGTCGAGCCGTGGCCGTCAGTGCCGCGCTCGCTGCCTTCAAGATCCTCGACGGGCACGACCTCGCACGGGCAGTACGGCATGACCACCATCTGGCAGATTCGGTCGCCCTTCTCGAATCGGAACCCCTCGCCCGTGGTGTTCCACAGCGCGGCCATGACCTCGCCGCGGTACCCAGAATCCACCACGCCCACGGCGTTGCGCAGCGTGATGCCCTTCGAGCCGAGGCCAGACCTCGGGAACACGAGGCCGACGCACCCGCTCGGAATCTCGACCCTCACGCCAGTTCGCACGAGCGACGAGCCGCCAGCTGGCACCGCGCCGCTCTCCGCAGCACGCAGGTCTAGGCCAGCGTCACCCTCATGGGCGTATGCGGGCACCTCGCCCTCGCAGACGACCTTCAGCTTCCTGCCAATCATCGTTCCTCCCTAGAACAGACCCCACTCGGCGAACTTCTCGAACCCGCCGAGGCCGGATATGTAGTCACGCGCGGCCTCAACGATTTCGTCGTACGGCACGCCGCCCACCTTCTCGTCTCCGATGGCGCACGAGAACTCGACCACCTCGCCCAGCTCCTGAGCCTTCAGGTGCGCGTACACGTTCACGGAAACGTCGGCCTTGCTCAGGTCTTTGCCGTGAAGCCCGCCGCCAGTCATGGCATCGCCCATGTCGCTGCCCAGCTTGCGGTTGGTTGCTCCGCAGTCAACGTCGCTGCCGCCAGTCCAGTACCCCATCGGGTTCACTACCTTCTTGTACTCGTCGGCCTCGATGTCGTCCTGCCAGTACTCCATGTTGCTCTGGCACACCACGAGGCGGTCGCCGTCGAGCACGTACTTGCCGTCCGCCTTGAACCTCTCGTGGTACTCACGCGCGATTGCCGACAGCTTTCGCTGCTCCTCGGTGACTGGGCAACCACGGAACACGCCGTTGTCGCCGCATCGGAACCCCTCGCTCTGGTTCTCCGCAAGGTGCTCGTCCTGCTGGTACTCTCGATAGCGCACGGTGATTTCATCGTTCCCCGTGATTCGCCACACCGCGTTCCAAACGTCCCGCACGCTCAGCTTCGCCGATGTCTCCGCGATGATGTTGCACTCTCCGTGCCCAAGCAGAACCTCGACCGCGATTCGCGGGTTGTCCTGCTTCGCGTACGCCATGTCCACCAGAGCACCAGCGATTCTGTCGGCCACCTTGTCGGGATGGTCTGGGTTCACCTTCTCAATCACTACTGTTCTCCTAGCATATTGTCCAAGTTGAGGATTTCCCTCCGCAGCATTTTAGCAGCCTCGTGCAACTGGCACTTGCCGACCCCCTCGTTTCTTCCGAAGTCGTAGCCCGCAAGCATCGAGCCGTAGCCATTGTCATCCCTCGACTCGATGTTGCGCTCGCTGAGTTCCAGATACCTCACCGCCAGCGTCCTCACCAAGTCGTGCTGCATCCGCATCTGCCTCTTGTTCGCCATCCCTTGCCACCTCCCAGCATTTCGTCCAGAACCCCTCGGTCATTGCCTCTCCCCTCTCGCGGAACCGCTGAACCTGCTCCTTGTACGCCTTACGCCCGCCCAGAACGTCAATCTGGTGCACGCGGTCGTACTTCACGAAGTTCACGAGCCTGTCCACCTCGTCCACGGTGAAGTAGTAGCGTCGGTGCATGTCGTGCACCGAGCGGAACTTCCTCACGTACGACCCGATGTTGTAACGGTACTTCAGGTGCTTCTTGCCCCTGTGGTCGCTCACACGGATGGAGTGGCAGACCCCGCAATCGACCTTCAGGTACACGCTGTTGGTCGTGAACGAGTCCAGCCTGTGGACGGTGAAGCCCATGTCCAGCAGCTTCTCCTGAATCTCGTCGGCTATCTCCCTGCAACCCACTTCTACCAGCCCTTTTCCGCGATTTCTGAAAGCGTCTTGCCGCCCAGCTTCTGGCAGAACTCGTCCAGCGTCCCGTAGAACAGGCTCTTTCCACGGCTCGCCGTGTTGCTGTTCACCTGAACCTCGACCATCAGCTCGCGGTTGCCGTCGCTGTCCTCTGGCAGCGTCAGCTCGACTATGACGCTTCCCTCGTACGACTGCGCGAACGTCCTCAACCCGCTCGCATACGTGCCACCCCTGCTCGCGCTCGTCTTGGCGCTGCCGAAGACCTGACCGTAGAACGTCGCCATTTTCACAACCCCCTGTCCTAGTTGTTTCTCACAAGAAGCTCGTACACCATGTTCGTGTACTCGCGGCTCTTCTCTGCGGCCAGGTCAGCGATGCTCTTCGCGCACCCCTCGTCGTGCTCTTCGGTTCCGCGCATCGCCTCGACGAACATCTGCTTGCGCATTTCCGTGCTCTCCCTTCTCGCTTCGGCGCACTTCCTGACGAGCTTCTTGGCGATTTCGTTCTCCCAGAGTTCGTCCGTCTTCCCAGCCAGGTCGAGCATGATGTCCTCTCTCCAGACGTTGGCGACCTCGAACAGGTCTTCGACGAACTGCTCTTTCGTGTATTCCTTCTCCATCTTCGCATCCTGCCTTTCTAGTCCGTGTGGTGTTTCCGCCTGTAATCATCTTATCGCATTACGTTCACGGTTGCAAACATTTACTCAAGATTTTTCGCAGAAAAAAGCCCGCCGACCTGTGAGGCCTAGCGGGCTTCAATCAACAGCCCATCGGCTGGCTGAACGGCACCCAGCCGTCCATCTTCAGAGCCTCCGAGTACTTCACTGGCTCGTCGGTCTTCAGGTACTCCCAGTGGCCTCCGCTCGTGTTCAGCAAGCCGAACTTGTCGCACGGCTGCCCCGACTTCACCCACCTGAAGTGCAGGCGGTTCGCGTGCGCGAGGCCTTGGCAATATTCGCGACCGTCAGCGTCGTGCAGGTTGTTCCCGAACCCGCAGAGCGTGACCGTCGGCTTCTCGACCTCCCTGCCGCCCCTGTGCATCTTCCCAGCGCCCCTGCGCACGACGTGGTGCTGGTTGAGCGGATATGTCCGCCCGCAGACGGCGCAGTACGGCGTTCTCACCGTCACTCCGTCCATGAGAGGGCGCAGGTACTGCGGCAGCGTGTCCACGCGTGCCACTACTGCCCCTTCACCACGTAGACGGTCGCGCCCTCGCGGCGGCACTTGATGCCGCTGAACTTCTTGCGGGCGACGGCGCTGATTGCCGCCTGCGCGGTCTTGGCCTTCTTCAGGTCGTCGAACTCGCAGCCGATGCACTCGTCGTCACCAGCCCAGAACGCCTCCAGAATCTTCTCGTAGCGACCGCTCGCGCCCATCGGCTTCTCGCAGGGCGCGAAGCCCATACCGTACTCGCTCATGTTCTGCCTTTCTTTCGTGTCTGAAAACATGCCTTTGCGCCACTGTGGCGCTCTGTAAGCCCCGTTTCACCTCTCTCTGGTGTAAGTGGATGCCAGACGGCGATTCGGGGCTTAGAACCGATTCTACGGCCTTACGCAGGCCACGTGCTTCCCACGATGAACCATGTCAGCATGATGCAGCCGACGATTACGATGCAGGCGATTGCCCCTGCCGCGTTCGGGTGCTCGTAGGCGAAGTCGTCGGTTGCCTCTCCCAACGTGCGGCGAACCTTGCGGTACGGGTGGATTGTTCTCTCCTCCAGCCCGTTACCCGTCCAGACCTTGACCCTCTTCTCGACCGTGTAGAACTCCATCACCAAATCTCCTCTGCCTTGACACCGAACAGCTCGCACATCTTCTTCAGCAGCTCGACGCGAGCGTCGCGCTTCTGGTTCATCACGTTGGACATGTGCGCGACGGACACGCCGGTGCGGCGTGCCAGCTCGTTCTGGCTGATTCCCTGCTTCTCGCACTGCTCGCGGATCGCCTTAACGTTCATTGCCCGTCCTCCCTTCTGTGTTTACAATCGTTATCATAGCACGTTACACGCCTAGGTCGTCCATGATTTCTCTGTACCTGTCGCGCGTAGCCCTGCGCCTTCCGGTCTCCACCTCCACGGGCAGGCACGCCTCCAGCACGCGCCCGTAGATTCTTGCTGACATGACATCGGCTGGCGCTGCAAGCTCCTCCCTCGTGAGGTTCGTCGATACCACCATCGGCTTTCTCGCGCTGTAGCGCCCGTCCACCACGGCGTAGACGTACTCCTGTCCGAACGACGTGCTTCGCTCTGCTCCCAAGTCGTCCAGCACCAGCAGGTCGCACACGAGCAGCCTGTCCAGCATCGCATCGTCCCTCTGCACGAGCAGCTGCGGCATCGAGCGCATTATCACCGAATGCCCAGCGTCCAGCGCGGCGTTGGCGATGCAGCAGCTCAGAAACGTCTTTCCGCTGTCTGGCCTGCCGAAGAACAGCAGCCCGTAGTCGAGCTTCCCGCCAGTCTCCGCGAACCTGTCCGCGTAAGCCCTCGCCTTGCGCATCTGCTCGGCTCCGAACTTGCCGTCGTCCGCGTCGAACGTCTTCTGCCTCATGGCCTCCGACGGGAACGCAGCCCTTATTCTCGCCCGCTCGGCTTTCTCGGCACACTTGCGCTGCTCTTCGCGCTTCTGCTCCTCGTCCGCCCTCACCATGCACTCGCACATGCACGGCAGCTTGCGCACGGTTCCCTCTGAATCGGTCAACACGACCTGACGCGGCGTTCCGCACCTACCGCAACGCACGAGGCCGTCGTCTCCGACGAACGTGTCGGCACCGAACGGCTTTCCCTCGAACCCGTCAAGCATCGAGCGCAGCGCCGATTGCATCGAAGACCGTTGCATCCCTCGCAGCCCCCTTCCTATTGCCGTCTCGCTTAGCCCACGAGCGGATGGTCGCGAGGTAGTTCTTGTACGACTTGCCCTTGGACGCGCAGTAGGTCGATACCTGCTCGATGCGCTCAGCCCAGTCGCTAGGGAACTCGGCCTTCAGACTCTCCAGCTCCTCGTCGGACAGCATGACGTTCCAGTACTCCCCGTAGGCGCGACGCGCAGGCTTACCCTTACCTCTACTAACCTCTCCTAAACTAACCTCTACTAAACTAGCAGGCGTTTCGCACGCATCTTCGCGCGGTTTGCTTGCAGTCTTCGTGCAGTTTGCAAGCGGTTCGCAAACAAGCTGGTAGGAACCGCAATCCGTGACCGTCAGAGCCGCAAGCTCCTCCTCGTACTGCGTCGCCTTGCGTCGGCTCTCCGTGATGGTGTTGTTCTGCCACCAGTCCATGATGACCAGAACCCCGCTCGGGAACATGTGGACGAAGCCAGCCTTTGCGAGTTCCGCCATGGCCGCTGGCTTCGACCCTATCGAGCGCTGCACGCGCTTTGGCGCTCCCACGAAGCCCCAGTCGTCCGCGTCCATCGACAGATGGACGTACAGCGCCTGCGCCTCGAAGCCCATATCAGCGAACCCGTCAGAGCCGATAACGTCTCTTGCGAACATCCTCTTTCCCGCCAATTCGCACCTCCTTTCAAGGGTTCCCCCCTCCGATTTCTCTGGAGGGGGGTGTCGTCCTCGGAACCTACTTCACCTGAAGGTTCTGGCTGACCTCCAAGTGAGCGCCGGCCACCTCGCGGCCAGCCTTCAGCGCCTTGGCGATTTCGGTCTTGTTCACCTTCACGGTCACGACCTTCTCGGTGAACTCCTCGGGCACAGCGGCCTCGTCATCGACGATGGTTCGCGTTGACTTGCGCGTGCTGAGCGCGACCATCGGCGTTTCCAGCTTCTGCTTCGGCGTTTTCAGCAGGCAGCGCAGCACGTACCCGTTCATGCGCTCCAGACGCTTCTCGATTGCCTTGCGGCGATCGTACAGCGCCTTCTCCTCTGCTCTGATAGCGTCAGCGAGCGACTTCTGGTTCTTCATCCAGATTCCGCAGGCCTCCAGCTTCTCGTTGAACTCGACCTGAAGCTGCTCCAGGTCGCCCTCCTCGAACAGCACCTCGCCAGTCTCCTCGTCCCACGAGAAACCCGTCTCGATTACCTGCTCGATTGCTCGGTCGATTTCGTAAAGCGTCGCCATGTCTCCTCCATTTCGGATTCGGTGCCCTCGTCGGCACCGCTGATTCTCACGTACAGCTCCTCCTGCGGGCACCTTACCCTCGGGAGCTTCACCGCCTTCAGGCTCACAACGTCCTTGTCGTCTCCGAACGCCACCCCGTTGAGCGCGTCCAGCACCGCCTTCGCAACGTTGTCGATGTCAGGCTTGAACGAGTCCCACTCCCGCTCCAGCTTCTTCGGTCGGCTCTTGGGCATCGGCCTGCGGTACGCAATCTCTACCTCCACCGCGCCCTCGTGCATCGTTCCGCCCTGCGCCTGATAGGCCACCCTGACTAGGCTCTCGAACGTCTCGCCCTTCTTCGGCGTGAACGTCCTCACCCTGCCCCCGTACGAGGTGAAGCGGGGTCGCGGCTTTCCCACGACCTCGCCCACCACGTGGAGCACGCTACTCGTCATCGTTCTCGCGCTCGGCCTCGGCCAGCGCGTCCATCGCCTTGCGCTTCTCCTTCTCGTACACGGCGCGAATCTCGGCATCCATGTGCTTGTAGAAGTCCTCGCGGCTCATGAAGTCGGGCACCTCGCCCACGTTGTCCTTGCGCCACTTCTCGAACTTCTCCACGACGATCAATCCGCTGTCATCGCGTCGAACCGTCACGTCTGGCCAGTACTTGATCGCCTTGTCCACGAGATTCTTGCGCCCCTCCTCCATGATTCGAGCCTTGGCGTAGGCGTACGGGTCGCTCTCGCACTCGGTCGGCGCTGCGATGGTCGCGATGTCGTCGTTGAGACGCTTCAGGCGCTCGTTCTCGATTCGCAGACGCGCGTTCTCGTCGTAGACCTTCAACACGGCCTCGACCACAGCGTACTTGCTGGCCTCGTTCTCCATTTCCTCCTGCCTTTCTGGGCTTCCGCCCATCCTGCCAAACACCCCTGTGGTGTTTGTGCCTGTAAACATCTTAGCACGGTACGTTCGCGTATGCAAATGTTTACGTGAGAAAAAAGCCCCCGATTTCTCAGGGGCTTCTCGCTACTCGTCCTCGAAGTGAAGCTCCTCCTGCGACGTGCGGAGGTCGCAGGCCATCAGCTGCCCAGTCATGCCGACGAGGCGCGGCAGCTCGTCGATGCTGTTAGAGTCGATGCTCAGCACCAGCTGCGCCTTGCCGTTGTTCGCCGTCACCTTGTCCAGCGTCACCAACATGTCGGTCACGTACATTTCTCTCTCCTTAGAACGGGATGTCCTCGTCGTACATTTGCGCCTCGTAGTCGCCTTGCGCCTCGGCCTGCTGCTGGTCGTAATCGTCGCCGTCGAGCCTCCGCGACTCGAAGTGGATGTTGTCAGCCGTCACCTCCAGCTTCGAGCGGTTCTGGCCGTCCTTGTTCTGCCATCGGTTCTGGTGCAGACGGCCAGTCAGCGCGACGTACGTGCCCTTGGTCAGGTATCGGCTGACGCTCTCGGCACGACGACCGAGCATCGTGCAGTCCACGTAGTTCGGGTAGTCCTCGTACTCGCCCGTCTGCTGGTTCTTGCGGCTCTCGTTCACCGCCACGCTGAACGTCAGCACGGCCATGCCGCTCGCGGTCGCCCGAAGCTCCGCGTCCCTGCACAGGTTGCCTCCGATGGACACCGTGTTCAATCCCTGCATGTTCTCTCCTTACTTCGACTTCTCGACCCACGCTGCGAGTATGCGTATCGCGGTCGCCGCCTGAATCTGGTCGTACTCAACCGCGTTCGGCGCGACCCCTAGGCTCGCCATGTGCTGGCTCTTGTTGAGCGCGGACACAACCTCGTCAACGGTCTTGCCCTTCAGCTCGGCGAGCTGTCCGACGAGCGTCAGAATCTCGTCCGTCTGCTGCTGCGTGGCGGGCTGTGGCGGCTCCTGACGCGCCGTTTGGCGCTTGGCGGTAGTGTTGGAGGGCTTGGCTGTTTTCGTGCCGCTGCGGGCGTTCTGCGCCTTCTGGCGCTGGCTTCCGTTGTCCATAGCGTCCACCTCCTCGCCAGAATCGATTGCGAACAGGGCGCACGCCGCGTACTTGCGGGCGTAGCTCGACGCAAGCCCAGTCACCTGAGCGTCGTCCATGCCCTTCTTCGAGACCTGCTCCCTCGCGTATGCGGTCGCCGATACGGTCTCTCTGCACCCAGCAGCCCAGAACGTAATCTTCGCGCGAAGGTACCACCTGAAGGCATCCTCGCCCGCCGCCTTGTCGAGCGTCGGGTCTCCCCCGTCGTCCGCACGCTTCGGTACGATCTCGTCCTCGAAGACGTAGCCGCACCGCAGCTCTTTGCACAGCGGCTTCAACGCCGCGTTGATGTCCTCCAGCGAGCGGTACGAGTACCCGCCGAACTTGTTCACTCGACCCTTCGGGCAAGTCACGCGGTGCTGAACCTCGGCCAGCACGTCGTAGACGCTTCTCTCCTCGTTTGCCATAAACACCACCTCCTATGCAACGAACTCCTCGTAGAACACCGTATTCATGTCTCCTGCCTTTCCGCCCTCTCGGGCATCCTTGCACAAACCCTGTTGTTTGTGCTTGTAAACATCTTAGCAGGTTACGTTCACGGTGGCAAACAGTTTGCGCAAGAAAAAAGGAGGCCTCCGAACGGAAGCCTCCCAAAGTCGCCCTGACATTCTACAGCTTGATTACCTGACCCGCGTAAATCAGGTTCGCGTTCTTGATTGACGGGTTCTTCGCCAGAATCGCCGAGACAGTGGTGCCGTTGCGCAAGGCGATGGCGCTGAGCGTGTCGCCGCTCTTGACCGTGTAGGTCTTCCCCGCGCCGTTGATGATGCCCTGCGCCTCGGCGTACTTGCCGCCGCACGCCTCGATGACAGTCTGCCGCACGGGGTTGTTCCCGTACTTCCCAGCCTTGATCCACTCGGCTAGCGTCGCCGCCGACGCGTTGTGCGTGTCGTTGATGAAGCCCTGCACCTCGTCGTACCGCGAGCCGCAGTACTCGCGCCGCGCGTCGCCGTTTATCTCGTTCGTCACGACGTGGTACACGAGGTCGAGCGTCGAGCCGTCGGGCGCTTCCTGCTCGGGCTTCTGAGGCTCCTGCGGCTTCTGGCCTCCTCGGTCGCCTCTTGCGATAGCGTCCCAGCCCTCTCGGGTCAGGTATGCGATGTCGAGGTCGAGGTTGCCATCGTGCCCGTCGAGCCTGCCCGTGCTGGAATACTGGTGCATCGTGACTGCCTTGAACGCCCCGATGCTGCCCTTCGGGAACCACGGGTCGCTCTGGTATCCCGTGGGCTTGCTGTTGGCGTACTGGGCGACCCACAGCGCGTGGTAGGGCGCGATGGCGCTCCAGTCCTCCTCGGTCAGCACAGAGCGCGACGTGTACACCATGCAGCGCACCTTGGTCTTCTCGTACACGCGGTCGAGGAACCGCTTCACCCACGCGGTGCCCTTGCGACCGTACATTTCGTAGTCGAGCACGGGGATGCCCTCGCCGAAGTAGTTCAGGCAGTTCTTCACGAAGAAGTCGGCTTCGGCGATAGCGTCGCCGCCTGCTGCGAAGTGGTAGAAGCCCCACTTCTTGCCCAGAGCCTTCGCCTGCTGCACCCACGGGTCGCACGTGTCGTGGACGATGCTCGTTCCCTCCGTCGCCTTGCATACCACGAAGTCGCACGGCACCTTAGACAGGTCAAGCCCGCGCTGGTAGTTGCTGATGTCAATTCCGTTGAGCGCCATACAGACCACCCCTTATCCCGTAGAAGTACTTCCAATCGACCTCTCGCAGCTCGTCCTCAGTCCACACGCGCTGCGAGTTGCCCCCGCTGTCTGGGTCGCGCATCCAGTACGACCCGTCGCTCTCCATCCAGAGCATCACCACGTGTCCGTCGTACTCCGAATCCCCAAGCTCGCCAGACATGCCGCAGAACACCAGCCAGCCGTCCCTCACCAGCGCCAGCGCGTCGCCGATGCGCCATATCTGCCCAGTGCTCTCGATTCCGTACTCTGGGTACGCCTCCTCGATGTATCGGCAGAACTTGCCCATGTCGTTCACGCCGTCTGTCAGGCACGAATCGCCAACGCAGTCAGCGAGCTGCAACGGCGTGACGCGCTGCAAGGTCGTGTACTCCAGCGCCATTGCCGCGCACACGAGGCCGCACCCGCTGTCGCCGACCGTCCAGCCAGCGTACGGCACGTGCGCCCACTGCGGGTCGTCCTGAAGCCACAGCTGCATGACGTTGCCCTCTGGTATCGGGCGGTCGTACACGGTCATCATCCGCTCCGTATCGGCGTTGAACTCGTCAACAGCCCTTATCGCGTCCTCCTGCGCGTGCTCCAAGAACAGATGCCCCCACCACAGCGTCGCGGCGAGGGCACCAGTGAGGAGTATGCAGGCGGCTCTTAGAAACCTACTCGGCCTCATGAGTTCTCTTAGCCCCCTTGTACAGCTCCCAAGCTCCCGTGGCTGCGAGGCCGCTCACGAGGCCAGTGCAGACGATGCTCACGATGTTGTCCGTGGTGATGCCGCCCGTGAACGATGTCACGACCGAGCAGGCGATGCCCAGAACGCCCGCGATAAGCGGCACATAGCGGTCTACCTTCTCCCCAGCCGTCTTCTTCACCACGTAGCAGACACCGTAGCACAGCACGGCGATTACGGGCATGACGTAAGGCTCCAGAAACTCCATCTTCTCCCCTTCCTACTGCAACCCCAGCCGAAGCAGGATTGCGCCTATCACTGCGGCAACCACGAGCGTGATTACCTGCTTCACCAAGTCTTCCCAGCGCTGCGCTGGCTTCATCTGCTGAGCGTCCATGCGCCCGTCGATTTTCGCGACCGTAGCGTCGATGCGGGTAAGCACCGTGTCCATCGTCGCGCTCTTGATTTTCAGCTCGTCAAGCTCCGTGCCGTGATTGCTCACGCGCTCGTCCAGCGTCTTGATGTCGGACATCATCTGCTGGCTGTCCGCTTCGAGCTTTCTGACGCGACAGTCCATTTCCTCCACAAGCGCCTCCTTCCGCACCGCTCGATTATAGCAAAGAGGGGAAGCCGATTTCTCGGCCTCCCCTCGGCTGCGGAAGGCAGGAACCGCAGCGGTTGCAATCTTAGCACACTACTCGACAAGCTCCCAGTTGGCGGGCACCACGTCGGGCGCGTAGGCGTTCCAATCGACCTTGGAGCGGTACACGGGGCTGTCGGCGTTCGGGTAGTGGCGCAGCTCCCCCTTTCTCACGGAGTCGTACTGCCCGTGTGCCGCGCGGTAGACGATGATGCCGTCGGGCGCGATGACGATTTCGTAGTAAAGCGCCTCCGAAACGTCTGGCGGGTAGATGCTCTGGCTCGTGGTGTTCTGCGAGGCTCGCCACGTGCGCTTCTCCCACTGGAACGCGTCGCCCTGCTTGTACTCGTGCCCGTCGGGCACCCAGTCTGGCAGCAGCGTGCTCACCTCGGCGATTTTCGTCTCGCTCTCGAACTCCAGCGTGGCGACATGAGCGCGTGCGGCCATGATGTTGTAGGTCTGGAGCTGCATCGCCTGACGTGAGGCGTACTCGGCCTCTTGGCGCTGCTTCTCGCGCTCCTCCAGTTCCTCCTCGGTGTACGGATGGTAGATGGCGTACTCGAAGATGTCTGGCACGGGCACGTCGTGAGGCCAATCGTCGCTGAGCGTGCCGTCGAAGTCAGAGACTTCCTCGCCTTCGCCGTCCGTCGTCCTCCAGTGCCCCTGCTCCTCTGCGGTGACGCGCCACTCAACGTCCTTGCCGCCAGTCTCGGGGTACTCCTTCAGCGTGACCCACTCGCCCTGCTCCTCGGAATCGACCACCCATCGGTGCTCCACGGCCTCGCTCTTGTTCTCCAGATAGCCCTTGTCGAGGTCGTATTCCTCGATTCGGTGCCCGCTCTCGTCGTACACTACCATTTCGGTTTCTCCTTCCTATCACGTACAGCGTTATGCTATGCGGTTCTGCGCCAAGCATACAGAGTCTGGTACGCGGGCATGTTGTTGTGCGATTTCCCGTTGCCGAGGTACACCAAGAGAAAATTCACGTACGGCGAGCCCTGCGTGAATGCGGACGTGTAGAGTTCTTCATTGAGACCCGCGTTGGTGTTGAAGCTATTCGACGTGTATACAGAGACCTTTGGAAGCTCGCCGACTGTTAATTCGTGTGTGTTTGAACCACCCGTGGACGTGCCAGCGTTGAAGTACGGGAATCGTCCCGTGATAGGTGTCCACGTTCCGCCAACGATGCCAGACGGAGACGTGTTCGTGTATGACATCCACACGTATCCGACCATGAACACGTTGTCCAGCAGCCACTTCTTGATGCCGAGGTTGTTCAGCGCACTCGTGCCAGATGTGCCGCCAGTGCCGCCCTGCGCGATTGGCAGGATGCCGAACGACGGCTCGGCGTTAGCGCCAGTCGCGAACATCGCGCCGTTCGCGGTCGCCTTCTGCTTCACCGCACCAGTGCCGTTGCCGAGCAGCACGGCGTTTGCCGTCAACGTGGATGCGCCAGTGCCGCCGTCGGCCACGGGGACGACGGAACTCGAATCGTAGGTCTGCACCCACGCGCCAGCGCCAGCCCTGCACCATCTCGAGCCGTCAACCGCGTCGATTGCCTCTTGCATCACGGCGCTGCCGACCGCGTGGACGAACAGCAGGAACGGGTTCGCAAGCCCGCTGGGCTTGTTCTTGATGCCCGCGACGTTGCCAGCTACCGAGCAGCCGTAGTTGCCCACGGTCTGGTACTTGTTCAGGTCTGCCGCAGCTGGAATCTCCGTCTCCACTCGCAGGCTCCTGCGGTACTTCTGGAGGTTGCCAGCCGTCGTGCCGTCGAGCGCATTGTTCATCGCGTCGACGGCATCCTGCGTCGCCTGCTTCAGCTGCTCGAACAGCGTTGTCGTGTCGAACTCGACGAACGGTGTCACCGCGCCGCAGCGCTGCGTCTCCAAGCGTGTGTCGCTGATGCGCCCTTGGCTGATGGTCGCTATGCCCTTCGGCAGGTACACGTCGGCGAGGCCTAGCTCCCACACCGTCTCGTTGCGCGTGAGGTTCGGGCGCACGGGGTCTTCGGCAGGCGTTCCCTTCACCACGTACAGGTCGAGCGAACGCGCCTCGATTGCGAGGTCGAGGCGGGCGACGATGGTGTCGATTCGGTCGAGGCTCGCGCTCGCCGCGTCCAGCTGCAACGTCCTCTGCTCGGTCTCCACTCCGAACGCTCCGTTGATGTGGCACGTGCCAGCCTTCACGTACACGTTCATGCCGCCCGTTGCGTTCATAACCTGAAGCGACGTGCTGTCGTCCATGAACACGCCGTTGCTGAAGAAGTTGGCGTACACCTCGCGCAGGTCTGCGCTGACGTACGGACGGTCGTAAATCGGCAGGCCGTCTTCGCCGAGCTTCGTCACGATGCTGTCTACTGGGAACACCTTCATCGCGCCATCGCCCTCCTCATGTTCGTAATCCTCTTGCTACCGAACCCCAATTGTACGCTATGCCCCTCTGGCTTGAACACCTCAGTGACCTCCACGATGCGCGTCTCCAGCTCCAGACCGATGTCGTCTAGAATCACGCTCACCTTGTCGCCGAGGTCGAAGTCCTCCAGATAGTTCGCGTCTCCGAGGTTCGACACGTCGATTTCCTGCGCCACAACGCAGTCAGCCAGCTTCTCCAACGCCTCCTGCCTCAGAGCCGCCTTGAAGTCCTCCTCGCTCTGGTCTTCCTCTGGTGCCTCGCTGCCCTTGTCCAGAAACACCTCGTACCGCTCGCCGCCGCCGCTCAAATCGACCTCGAACTGCAACGCCTCGTCCTTAGCCGACACCTTGCATACGTTGGCGTACGCGGAGCGGTCGATGGAGATCTCCTCGTCCTCCACGTTGCCGAACGCCGAGCTGAACACGCACCACGGGTTTGCGTCCTGCGACTGCGTTCTGTCGATGCCCTGCCAAATCTGGCACACTAGCCCGCTGAAGTCGTCCAGCGCCGTCACCCTGTAGCTCAGCTCGCGCGTCTCCAGAATCGAGTACCACTTCTCGCCCAGCAGGTCGCCGATGAAGTCGCACTGAGTCCTGTCTCCGAGCGGCTGCGCGTTCGCTTTCCAGCCGATGCCCTTCTTGGCCTGCACCCCGTACGTGTCGTACATGCGCTTAATGACGTTCTCCGTCTTGCTCAGGTCTGCCACGAAGCGCGGCGAGGCCACGATTCCGTTCAGCCTCTGCTCGGCGAAGAACCCCGACAGCTGCACCAGCTTCTCGCCGCCGTTGTTCGTGTACTGGAGCTTCTGCACGACACCGACCTCTGGTCGGTCGTGCGTCATGATGTAAGCCCAGCTCGGGTCGTACACGTCTGCGGAAATCTGGATGCTGAAGTCTCCAGCCTCGTAGTACTTTCTGTTCCACTGCAAGTTGAAGTACGGGATGTCGGCTGTCACGAGGCCGAACTTGTCGTCAAGGCCGTAGACCTCCATCGAGCCACCCCCCCCGTCGAACCAGTCCATGCTTCCTCCTTAGATGCCGAGATAGCGCTTCCAGTAGTACAGCGACACGGACATGACGTTCTCGCCAGAATCAGCGTCGTACTCGAACGTCGTGTCGCCCGCCTCGATTTGGAACGACGTGAACGAGCTTGCTCGGTCAACCTTGTTGATGGCGTTCTGCCCGTTTAGCGTCACCCTAGGCGGCCGCTGCTCGAAGTCGATTACCAGCTCGTCATTCTGCTGCAAGGTGCCCACGAAGCGCACGAACTTGTCCCCGATGCTGATTTTCGGGTTCTCCACCGTGCCGTCGGCTCTGATAACGACCCTTGGGAACGTCGTAACGTCGCCGTCGTTCTGGATGTCCACCGTCCTGTTGAAGTCGTACACGCCCATGACGAAACCGCGCTTGTACACGCCTGCTGGCGTGCTCTGCACGACCGAGTGGTACGGGAAGCCGAACTTCGCCGTGATGAACGCCACGTCCTTGCCGAAGTTGTCCTCGCTCAGCAGGTACGGCATCGGGCACAGTATCGTCCAGTCGAACGTCACTGGCTGGTAGATGTTGCCCGTCTCGCACTTGAACGCGTACTGCTCGCCAGCACACCACAGCGTGCGCCCCTGATACGTCAGGTGCGCCTCGTACGTGTGCTTCGGGCTGAAGAACCTGATGGCCTCCAGACGCTTCGCCGCGTTGTCGGCTGGGTTCGCAAGCTCCGCGTGAACCGAGCGGTCTACCGTCTCCACTCGCTTGTTCGTGACGACACCGCCGTCATAGCTCGCGTTCTCCTGCACGGAAACCGAGTGCGGCAGGTTCGCCCAGTTCTCCAGACCGTCGTTCGGAATCATCCAAACCTTGTTGTCGATGTCGAACTCCAGACCGTCGTCTCTCACGATGTGGAGTATGACTTGCTCCATCATGCCTCCTAAACCTCACAGAATCGCCTGTAACGGGCGATGCGCCCACCTCCAGTGTAGTTGGAGCATGGGCGCGTTCCAACGCCTTGTACGGCCTTACACGTACGAACCCGCGAGTCCGTACCGCTGCTGCAAGCGCATCGTCCGCGCAACTTGGTCGGGGCTTTCCACGGGCTGGTTGAAGTTCACCGTCTGGTAGTTCGTCGTGCCGCCAGCGCCTTCGAGCGCCTGCGCCTGAACGCTCAGGCGGGACACGCCGACGTTCAGGTCGCGCTCGATTGATGCCATCGGGTCGTTCTTCTCCCATCCGACCGCCACGCCCTCCGCTAGGTACTTGCCTACCTCGTCGCGCATGACCTTGGACGGCGAGGCGATGCCGAAGAAGCCCTTGATGCCGCTCACGATGTTGTTCGCGAAGCCCGAAATCTGGTTCATCAGCCACCCAGCGGCACCGCTGATGCCAGACCAGATGCCGTGAACGATGTCCGAGCCGACGGACATGACGCGCCCAGCGAGGCCGGACAGTCCGCTCACGATGTTCGACACGAACTGGCTCGCCGCTTGGATTGCGGACGACGCGAAGCTCCCAACGAAGCTCGCTGCGCTCGAAAGCGCGCTGCCGAGGAACGACGCTATCTGGCCGGGGATTCGGCCAGCCGCGCTCAGCATGTTGCTCACCGCGTTCGGAACGCTCACGGTGAAGAAGCTCACCACGCTGGACACGAACCCGCTCACCGTGCTCAGCGCACCGTTGAACACGCTGACGATGCTGTTCCACAGGTTCTGGAAGAACCCTATGACGACTCCGATTGCGTTCGGCACCGTGACCGTGAAGAAGTTCACGATTGCGTCGATGACGACCTGCGCCACCTGCTGAATCTGCTGGAACGCGCCCGTCACGAAGTTTCGGAACGCCTCGCTGTTGTTCCAGAGACCGATTATCGCCACGACAAGACCAGCTATGAGCGTGACTATAAGCGCTATGGGGTTCGCGTTCATCACCATGTTCAGCAAGCCCTGCGCGGCGGCGGCGGCGTTGGTCGCCACGGTTTGAGCTGTTGTTGCAATCGTCGATGCGTTTAGCACGACGGCCAGCAGGCCTATCGTCGTCACGATGCCCGCAAGTATCGGCGCGATTATCGGCAGGTTGGTCACGAACCACTGCACCGCAGGCTGCACGCCAGAGAGCAGCATGGTCGCCACGTTCGTAAGCCCGGTCACGATGGGCATGAACGCCTGCCCGAGCGACGACATCGCTGCGGTGAGGTCGCTCTGGCTCTGTCGGTACGCGATGACATCCGCGTTCGTCTGCTGGTACTGAGCGCCAGCCTCCGCGTACACGCCGTTCAGCGTGTCTGTGATAAGCTGCGCCCTCTCCTGCTCCGTGTTGCACGCGGCCAGCGCGGCGTTGAACGCGTCCTCCTGCGTCGCGCCGTCCGCGAGCGCGGAGTTGTACGCGTCAATCGCCGCTTGGTTTCCAGACAGCGCAACGCCCTGCTGCACCGCAGCCTCGCTCGCCCAGTTGATTGCGTCGGCGAGAGGGCCAGTCACCTGACCGACCTTCGCCGTCTCGTTCGCGGCCTCGGTCAATCCTTCCAGCGGCAGCGAGTCTCCGAACGTCGCGTACACGCCGCTCGCGATGTTCGTCCAGTCGCTCAGCGCCTGCGTGTTCTCGCCGCACAGCGCGAACAGGTGGTTCACCGCCTCCACCGACTGGTCTGTCTCTCCTAGGATGCCCACCATGTCTCGGTAGGCTCCGTTGGCCGCGTCGGTCGCCACGTTGTTCTGCTGCGCAGCGACCGACAGCTTGCCCATGTCCTCTTGGAACTCGTTCGTCACCGACACAAGCTCGCCGATTGACGCTGCCAGAGCGGCCACGGAGATTCCCGCGAGCACGCCCTTCATCTTGTCGCCGAACGATTCTATGTTCGCGCCAGCCTTGTCGGCACCAGACTTCGACCCTTGGTCTAGGCCTTGCTCCAGACCGTCTCCAGCAGCGTCGCCCGCCGATGCTCCAGCCGCCTTCGCCTCCGACTTGATTCCGCCGTCGTCAAGCTCGATGCCGATTCTGATTGTTCCGTCCGCCACGTTCGCCCCCTTCCGTCGACGGGGGCGTTCCCTGCCTATGGGTACGCGATGTTCCCGAACGCCTTCTTCTGCCACTCGATTATAGCCTTTGACTCAGCGGTCTTCTTGGGCGGAAGCCTCCACATGCGCTGAGCCTCCTCGTACTGCTTCTCCATCTTCTTCTTCGCGTCGTTCTTGTTCCAGCCGCGATAGCCCATTATCTCCGCCATCTTCGTGCCCTCTGGCAGGCTGCGGAACAGGGCTAGGAACACGTGCCAGTGCAGGCCTTCGACGGTCGCTAGGTTGATGCCGTACGCCTGCATGAACGAGCCGACGAGATAGTCTCCGTCGAGGATGAAGTCGAACGTCTCCCGCGTCGCCTTTCCAGACTTCCTCGGGGTGGCGTTCTCCGACTGCGCGAACTCCAAGGCCGCTGTCACCCACTCGGTGCCGTCTGGCCTCTCTCCCTTGAAGATGCAGTACGACGCGATGGCCTCCTCCTGATAGCAGCGAAGCCACTCAATCCACGTCCTGAAGTCCGTGTCCAAAGCAAAGAGCCTCCCGCCGACCTCTAGGCTGGCGGGAAGCTCGAATCGGAGGTCTATCATCGCCTATCTCACGGCCTTGAAGCCTTGGCGCGAGTTGCCCATGACGGCGAACTTGCCAACAGCGTCGGCAGCTCCGACGACGGGCTTCAGCGCCTTCATCTGCTCTGCGATTCCCTCCGCCTGAGCCTTGGCCGCTGGTGCAGCGTAGGAGTTCACGATTCCAACGTACACGACGTTCAGCGCAACGAGGTCGATGTCCTCGATGCCCTCTCCGTCGAGCGCCTGTGCGGCGTACTCCTCGCCGCACACCTCCTTGACGAACTCGTACTGCAAGCGGTATCGCTCTCGGTTCGACTGCGCCGCGCTCACCTCGTCAATCTTGTCGCTGATGCCCAGCGTCAGCTTCGGAAGCTCCACTGCGTTGCCCTTGGTGTCTCGATACGTGACCATCTTTCCCTACCTTTCAACGAAAAAGCCGTGACGCTCGATTGCGCCACGGCTCATTCTACCACGCTATCCACTGCCGACGACAGCCTCACCGACCTTGGCGGAACAGACCCTCGCGGTTCCTTCTACGCTTTTGGGACGAACTTCACGTCCTCGGTTCCGAGGCCAGTCACGCTGCCCTCAACGGGGTCGCCGTTCAGGCTGATGGTGAACGTCAGGATGCCGTCAACGGTGTTCAGCGTGTCTCCAACGACGGTCGCCTCCTGCCACATGAGCGCCTTTGTGGCCTGCCCCGTCTCCACGTCGGGGCGCACGAACAGGAACGGAACCTTGGCCGCGCTGCCCACGGGGAACGAGTTCAGATACTCGTCCATGAACTTGTACAGCGGGTTGTCGCTCTCCAGCGCGATTTCCTGCGGAAGCTCGGGGGCGTAACCCGTCACCTCGTTCGTGTCGTTCTTGAAGCAGATGTACGACTTCGTCTCGGTGTTGGGGTTGTAAGCCAGCTCGAACTGCGTTGACAGGTCGATGGGCACCCACTTGAATGTGCCCTCGCCAGCGCTCGCTCCCTTCAGCGTGTCGATGAGCGGTACGAACAGGTTTCGCGTCAACTGTGCCATTTCTACTCCTTCTCCCAGTACGTGATGCGTGCTTGGAACATGTACCTCGCAAGCTGCTCCTCCTGATAGGTCGCGGCCAGCGACGGGATGTTCTGGAGCGATTCTATCGCCCTGATTGTACACTTATCGCCGAAATCTGGCACGTTCCCAGCCTTGAACTGCGCGTCGCACCAGTCGAGCCACAGCTCGCCCCACGCCTCGGCCTCCGCGTTCACCGTGTCGAACCCTGACGACCAGTCGCACACCATCACGAGCGCGAACGTGAACTGCCGCTCCACGGTGCCGTTGATGAACTCCCGCACCTTCGCGTCGTTGTACACGGTGTTCACCGTGCGCTCGCCTGCGGTCAGCTCCGTCGCGTTGAGCTTCAGGTACCCGTCAAGCTCTGGGTACGTCCTCAGCCACTCCACGACCGCTTCGGTCTTGCCGTGCATCCCCATCGAATCACCTCCCGAGGTACGCCGTCGCGGCTCGCGCCAGCTCCTGCCCGTGGGCTGCTGCGTAAGCCCTGTCCCACTCAGCCGTAGCAAGCGAGTGCCGCTCCTTGGAGAACGTCAGCGACGTGCCGTGGTAGATGCGCCTAGCGTAAGACGTGCTGTACGTCACCGCGAACGGCTCGGCCTTCGCGGAAGCGTCGAGGTAGCCGTTCCTGAACGGAACGTACGGGGACATGCCCCTCATCGCCTCGGTCGCCATGAACAAGCCCAAGCCATCGTCCGACTTGATTCTATCGACCTTGCGCGGAATCCCGTCGAGGTCTAGCGTCACCGTAGCCACGCGCACGCGCCTCCTCTCTTCTTAACTAGACTAACCTAAACTAAACTAAACTAATCTATACTAGCAGTCATTTTGCAAGCAGTTGCAAGCAGTTTGCAAGCAGTTTGCGTGCAGTTTGTAAACACGCAGGTAGACGCTAGTTTCTTCTATCTTTCAGCCAGGTTCTTAGGCCGAAATAAGCCAACATACAGATTGCAAGCAGAACGTCTGCAAACGCTTGCAGAGTGCTTGCAACCTGCTTGCAGAGTGCTTGCAACCTGCTTGCAGAGTGCTTGCAACCTGCTTGCAACCTGCTTGCAGAACGCACGCACGCTACACCCCCTCGGCATAGACGACGCTCGCGTACTTCAGGCACCCGACCTCCGGCGCGGACACAGCGCCGTTGTTGCGGAGGTCGCGGAACGCCGTCACCTCGCAGTGCGGCTTGCCATCCACGGCGGCGATTACCTCTTGGCGCGTCAGATCGCCCTGTACGGCCACGGAACCCTCCATCAGGTAGTCGTGTAGGGATAGCGTGTAAACGCCCGCTGTAGCGCCTTCTACGGCCTCAGAGACCCATTCGCTGTATGGTTTGAAGGTCGCTGTTCCGTCTGGCACCTGAACCTTGACCGTTCGCTTGAAGTGCACCGTGCCGTCAGCGTCGGTCGTGCGCGTCATCGTCTCAGCCCACAGCGCTGGATGCAGAACGAGGGGACGGTACGTGTCCGCCCCCTCGCCCGAATCCTTGGCGCTGATGCGGTTGAACACGGTCACTGTGCTGTCGAGCAGCCCGTCAACGTCGATGTTCACACCGCACCCCCTAACGCGCGTCGTTGTAGGCCACGCAGGCGCTCACAAGCTCCACGGGCAGCATCCTGCACACCTCGTGGTATGCGGATGCCTCCGCAGCCGTGGTCTCGCTCGAAGCCCCGCCGCCGAACGAGAACGAGTTCACGCCGTTGTTGAAGCTCGTCACCTCGGTGCCCTCGGACTTCGCCTTGCGTGCCTTCTCGATGCCCTGCATCTGGTCAACGAGCCACGCCATCGCGACCTTGACCTTCTGGTACTCGCCCATCTGCTCCAAGTCAGCGACGACCCTCTCGGACTTCAGGCGGTTGAGCGTCCAGCTGTCGAGCAGCATTTCAGCCCTCGGCTCGGCGACGGCGAAAGACTTCTCGTCGAGCGTCCCGCCAAGCTCACTGTACTCCTCGTAGGTCACGTACACTGCGCTTCACCTACTTCTGCCCAGGTAAGACCCCGTCGGCGATTTTCGCCGCCGTGACGGCCTTGTCCTGAATGTTCGCGGTTGCGACGGCGTTCGTCCCAATCTTGCCCGCGCCGACAGCCGACGCGCCGATTTTCGCGGACGTGACGGCACCGTCGGCGATGTTGCTCGTGCCGATGCCGCCTGCTGCGGACAGAGCCGCGAGCTGGTTCTCGATTGCGTTCAGGCGCTCGGCGGTGATGACTTCCCCGTCCTTCCACTTGTGCGCGGTGTACTCAGGTGCTGTTGCCATTTCTCTCTCCAATCAACGAGGGGCTGAGGTCGCCCGACCCCAGCCCCTAACTGCTACTCTGTCCCGACCTTGGCTGTCCCGACCTTGGCCGAGCCGACTTTCGCCGTGGCTGGGCTAGGCTGCTCCCCCGCTAAAAAGCCACCGTCGCGACGGCGACGACCTGCGGGCGCAGAACCTTAGCGCCGTAGACGTGCAGACCCTTGACTGCATCGGCGAAGCGCTTCTCGGGGCGGTACGCCTCGGTCTTCAGAATCTGCTGCGCGAACGTGCCCTGAATCGGGGACGAACCCACGATGGAGAACACGGTCGTGGAGCCAGAGCCGCCGTCGGTCTCGGACGGCACGTTGTTGGACGTGCGAATCTCGAAGCCAGCTGCGCGGTAAACGGTGCCCTCGGTGAGTCGGTCTTGCGACGCGTCCACGGGCACGGCCACGAAGCGCGGGTCGAGCAGCATGAAGCCCTCGAACTCGGGCGGGACGACGACCTTGCGCTCCTGCTTGGGCAGGTTGGCCTTGTCCAGCGCCGTCTTCATCTTGACAAGCGTCTCGTACGCGTTGTCGGCGGTGATGGTGATGGGCGTTGCCTTCGCGCCGAGGCCGTCCTTCACGGTGCCGCTCGTGGCGAGCAGGCTGCCGAGGTACTTGTCGCAGACATCGGCGAAACCGTATCCCGCACGCTGGGTGGCGGTGTCGAGCAGCGAAATCTTGCTCTGCACCTCGTTCACGTCGCAGACGCTGATGTTGAAGTACTTCGACTGGTCGATTTCGAGCGTCAGGTCTTCGACCTTAACGTCGTCGGGCGCTGCGATGTCGGTATCGCACTTGAAGTCCTTGATGGTCACGTCTCCGACCTGGGCGATGTGGACGGTATCGCCCGCCTCGGCAATCTCGCCCTCGTAGTCGGTGTTGAACAGGCCAGCGTAGACAAGCTCCTTGTCCAGCGCCTCCAGAATCTTCGCAGACCAAACCTGCGGGATGAAGTAGTTGGTAGCCATCGCTACTCCTCTCTTACTTCTGGTTCGACAGAACCTTGTTTACCTCGTCCATGTGGGCGCGAATCTCCTCGACGGACATGCCCTTCAGGTCTTCGATGTTCTGGATGGTCTGGGTTCCAGCCGCAGAGCCGCCGTTCCCGCTCGCTGCGGGCATCTTCTTGACGGTCTGCTGCGGGTTCTGCCAGACACCCTCCGCATCGCCGACGATGCCGCCCAGAATCGCGGCAACGTCCATGTCGGGGTTCGCCTTGGCGATTGCGTACGCCTTGTCGGCAACGGCACCGCGCACGATGTCGTTCACGAACTGCTTGTCGCCTACCGTCTTGACGAACTTCTCGTCGAACTCCTGACGAGCCTTCTCCTCCTCGGTCTGAGCCTTGCGCTCCTCGTCCGCCTTCTCGTAGGCGGCAATCTTGTCGCGCATGGCCTGAACCTCGTCGGCGTTGCTCACGTCGGCGTTCTTCGCAGCCTCCAGCGCCTCGTTGGCGGTCGCCAGCTGCTGCTCCAGCTCGCTGATTCGGCTCTGCTTGTTCTCGACCTCGGCCACCGTGCGGTAGTTCTCCAGCACGGCCTTCTCCAAGTCGCCCAGCTTCGCCTCGTCAAGCTCGATTCCAAGCTCCCCGATGATGTCCTTGATGTTCTTCACTGCCCAACTCCGTTCTAAAGTCGCTTCTTAACCGCCCCTTCGGCGGTGGGAACGTGCCGAGTTCAAGCACCCGGCTGCTTTCCGCATGATAGCACAACGTGCTGCCGTCTACGCCTCCCCGTCCGCCTGTCTGGGTGTTTGGTGCCGAGTGCGCTCAATCTCCCCGTACACGCCGTTTCACGGCCTCTTGGAGCACCCTCCGCTGCTTCTGTGATAGCCAGTTCTCGTCAACCAGCCACTCGTCGGCATCCCGGTCGTACAACGCACACAGCCCAGTGCCCAGCAGCTCGCTGTGCGGCCACGTCTCGCCAGCGAGCGCCAGAACCCCGTCGAGTTCAGACCGATACACGGCGACGCGCCCCGCCCGAATGGCTCGGGAGAGACGCGCCGCGTCCTGCATCGCTCGCTCGTACGTGTAAGCCCGCATCAGTCGGTGTGGATGGTCACGGTGCTGCCGCTCGGCCAATCTCCTCGACGTGCTTCTTGCCGTCGGTCTCTCACAGCTTCCACTCGTAGACCCGCGTCCGCTCAAGCCTCGTCTCGACCCCAGCCTTCTTCGACAGCTCCACGTACTCGCGCCTCTTCGCATCGGCCTCCTGCTCGAACTTCCTAGGGTCTAGCCCAGCCTTCTCGTGCAGCCTCGACTGCGCCTTCAGCTTGCGTATCTCGGTCTCCCTGCGCCGCTGCCACTGGCTGAACTCGTAGACGGTCATCGTGTGCCCGCTCGCCGTGTCAACGCCAGTCTTCCTGCGCGACTCCCTGACCATCGCCCTGCGTTGCTCCTCTGTGTACGCGTTGGAGGAAACGCCCAGCACCACGCCCGTCACCATGTGGCGGCAGTTCATGCCCTTGCCTATCGGTCGCCTCAGCCTCTGCTGGATGCGCTCGAACTCCTCCTTCGTGTACTGCCTTCCCTGATACGGCAGGTGGTCTTCGGCGCACATGCCGTGGGCGGACACCTCGATTCCGTCCGCCTTGAACCTCTGCGCCTGCTGGTCGCGGATGTCCTGCATCGTCAGCCTGAAGCCGTCCATGACGTTCATCGAGACGGCTGCGTACAGCTCCCTCGTGGAACCGCTCGGGTACAGCACCCGCAACCCTCCCTTGGACATTTGCCACACAGCCCGCTCTATAGCCTTCGTGTACGCGGAATCGCCTTGCATGATGGATTGTATGGCCGAGTCCAGAATCGCCTTGTACGCCTCGTCCACGCGCCTTACGGTGCCGTCTGGAGCCACCAGTCCGAGCACGGACGTTCGGCACATGGACGCGACCTTCTGGGCGTTGGCGGACTTACCAGACTTCAGCGCCGCGCCCATGAACTCGTCCTCGAACACGGATGTCTGGGCGATGCCGCGAGCCTCGAAGAACGGCCTAGCCCACTCGTCGGACGATGCACCCATGCCGTCCATGACCCTGTTCGACTTGCCTGCGAGCATCTGAGCGCCAGCTGACAGCAGCTTGGCTATCGCTCCCATGTCCTCGGCCTGCCACGCTCTTGCGATTGCGTACGTGGTTCCCTCGTCCACCTTGCGGAGGCGTGCCACGATGACCGAGAGGACGGCCAGCTCCACGGCCAGACCGTCCTCCTCGACCTCGTTCTGCTCCCGCTCCTGATACTCGATGTCCGAAGCGTCCATGGCTACACCCTAATCTCCTCGAACGCAGGGACGACAGCTGCCTTCTCGGCCTTTATCTGCGCCACCCTCTCCTTCGCCACCTCGGGGCTTTCGCCCATGACGAACACGCGGTAGTCCACAGCGTCAGTCGCGCCGATTGCCTCGCCGGCGAGGATTGCGTTCTGCTGGTCGCTGAACGTGTTGATGTACTCGTCGCTCCACTTGTACTCGACGTGGTAGTCGCCCACGGGGGTCACGCCGTAGAAGTTCAGGATGGCGTTCCATGCGTACACCATGTCGCTCAGGTAGCTCTCGCACACCTCTCGTGCCGTGTTCACGAAGCTCTGGGTCTTGATGGTGCTCTTGCGCACGTTGTCCACGTTCTGGTAGCTCTGGTCGTTCAGGTTGCTCAGGATGCCCGATGACACTCCGACGCACTTCTCGACCTCTTGGTACTGCTTCTCCAGCGCGTCGATGTACGGCTGGAGCTGGATTGTCGGTGCCCACTCCTGAATCAGCGGGCTTCCAGACCCTCCACGGTTGCCAACGTCCATGAACAGGCGCTCGCGACCCTTCGGCAGCACGAGCTTCTGGCTTATGACGTTTCCCTCGCTGTCTCGCCGAAGCTCCTTCTTGAACAGCGTCTTGTCGGCGATGATTGCCTTCTCGCTCAGGCCGAACTCCGCGTGCATCTGCTGCGTGAGGTAGTGAATCTCCCTGATGGGCGCTGACGCACCGAAGCAGATAGGCGTGCCCTTCTGCGCGTTCGGTCGCAGCGGGTTGAGCGTGAACGAGCGGTAGCGTCCAATGAGCAGGCGGTCGACGTTCGGGATGACCCATTCCTCCTCGTTCGCAGCAGCCCAGTCTGGGAACTCGCTCAGCGGGATGTCCGTTATCGTGCCGTCCTTCGCGATGAACGTCTTGTATCGGTTCGCGTGTGTCTGCGTGCCGTCCTGGGCGGTGTACGGCACAAGCTCTATGAGGCGCAGCAGCGTGTACCGAGCGCCGTACTTAATCTGCTTCTCGTCAACGACGTAAATCATCGACGTGACCTCGTGGCCGTTTGCTCCGAGGATGGCGAAGCTGCCAGCGTCCACCAGCACGTTGTCCATCGTGTGCCCGTTCCAGCTGGGCACGGTGATGCTGTCTCCCGTCAGGAACCCCATCGCCACCGCGTTGCACAGCGTGTCGCGCACGAACGCGTCCGACACCTCGTCGAGCATCCTAGCCCGCGCGGAGCCTCCCTCGATCGGCATCGAGAACTCCAGCATCATCAGGTTCGCGAGCGGCTCGCACACCATGCTCTCCACCGAGTAGTCGGTGCCCTTCTTGCCGCTGTCTCGGTACGCTGCGTGCTGCTCGTATCCCTGAATCCGCTTGCCCAGAGCCGCAGCGAGGCGGTCTAGCACCATGTCGAACAAACCCATCGGCCTCTCCTCTCAATCGTCAGCGTAATT
>ENA-UPXC01001632-UPXC01001632.1-human-gut-metagenome-genome-assembly--contig:-NODE-1632-length-30680-cov-9.361043_pt1 | contig 30680 bp, 26 predicted proteins | sample MGYA00250047_ERZ773371 | MGnify/ENA primary metagenome ERZ773371 (study PRJEB29103, sample SAMN06111975) | human gut metagenome | biome: human gut; feature: ankylosing spondylitis patient; material... | reverse complement strand
CTTAATTGTACTAGCGGCAATAGACTATGTCTATTTTTATGAAATTGAATTTGCGAAATATATTTTACCTTATCTCACCGCACATAAAAAGAACGAACAAATATTCCAATTTTAATATATCATATTAACGGTAATTTCGCAAGATATTCAATGACCTTCCACAATGTCCCGAAATTTGAAAAAGCCACGAACCTAGAAAGTTCATGGCTTTTATCGCATTATGTATACTGATTCAGATAAGTCCGAAAGGTCTCTTTTAATTCAGGGCGCCGCAAGGCATATTCTACTGTTGCTTTTAGGTAATCCAATTTATTGCCGATGTCGTAGCGTTTTCCTTTGATTTCGCACGTGTAGACGGCTTGGCGGCTGGCCATGAGTTTTAGGGCGTCAGATAATTTGATTTTCCCTTTTTTATTAGGTTGGACACGGCGCAGTATTTCAAAGATGTCCGGTGTCAGGATATAGCGTCCCAGCATGGCTGATTTTCCCTCGGTTTCATGACCGACTGCTTTTTCTGCACCGAGGAAACGGGAAATTCCTTCTTCTTCCGCAGCGACACTTTGAATGATATTCCGCGGGACGACCTGCGTTTCCTTCAATGTCTGGCATCCCACCATGGTGGCACCACATTTATTATACGTTCGCATCAGCTGGTGTATGGCAGGTTCCGGCTCATGATAGATGATATCATCGCCGAGGAGTACGGCAAAGGGTTCGTTATCGATAAAGGATTCAGCACAAAGGATAGCATCTCCCACGCCACGTATATGTTTCTGGCGAATGTAATGAATATTTATCTTGGAAATTTCCTGTACCATGTCCAGCATCTCCACTTTCCCATGCTGGCGCAGATGGTATTCTAAATCTACATTGGTGTCGAAATGGTCCTCGATAGCCCGTTTCCCATGACCAGTGATGATCAAAATTTCTTCGATGCCACTTTGAATGGCTTCTTCTACAACATACTGGATGACAGGCGTATCTACAATGGGAATCATCTCTTTAGGGATTGATTTAGTTGCCGGCAAAAAGCGCGTCCCATAACCGGCCGCGGGGATAACGGCTTTACGAATGGGCTTCATATTTTTTCACCATCTCCAAGGCACTGGCAATGACATCATCCATATCATAATACTTGTATTCCGCTAAGCGGCCACCAAAGATAACGTTTTTTTCTTTCGCCGCTAAGGCTGCATACTGTTCATATAAATGCTGATTCCGTTCATTATTGACCGGATAATAGGCTTCTTCGCCAGGATGCCAATCTGCCGGGTATTCTTTCGTAACATAAGTAACAGGCTGTTCGCCGAATTCAAAATGCTTATGTTCGATGCTGCGCGTATAGGGCGTTTCCCGATCCGTATAGTTCATAACAGCTACGCCTTGATAATTTTCTTCTTCCATCCGTTCCGTTTCAAAACGAAGGCCACGGTATTCCAGGCGTCCCAGTTTATAGTCGAAGTACTCATCAATAGGACCGGTATAGACTACGGTCTTTGCCAGCCCTTCATATTCATGGCGAGCCTGATTACAATCAACGCCAGTCCGCACTTCGATGCCTTCGAGCAGGGCGTTGATCAATACATTATAGCCGCCGATGGGAATGCCCTGATAACGGTCATTAAAATAATTATTATCAAACGTATAGCGTACAGGCAGGCGCTTGATGATGAAAGCCGGAAGTTCCGTGCAGCTCCGTCCCCACTGTTTTTCCGTGTACCCTTTGATCAGCTTCGTATAGATGTCCGTACCAATCAGGGAAATGGCCTGTTCTTCCAGATTCTTCGGTTCCGTAATCCCCGCTTCCTGCCGCTGCTGGGCAATCTTGGCAGCCGCCTGCTTCGGCGTGACGACGCCCCACATCTTGGTAAAGGTATTCATGTTGAAAGGCAGGTTGTACAGCTCCCCCTTATAATTGGCTACCGGCGAATTGACATAATTATTGAATTCTACGAACTGGTTCACATAGTCCCACACTTCTTTATTCGAAGTATGGAAAATATGAGCCCCATACTTGTGAATCCGAATGCCTTCCTTCTCTTCACAATACACATTGCCGCCCACATGGTCACGCCGTTCCAGAACCAAACAAGACTTGCCAGCCTTCGTCATTTCATGGGCAAAAACAGAACCGAACAAACCACTGCCAATAATAAGATAGTCATACATAATTATCACTCCTAAAATCACAAAATTAATTTACTAATGACTGTAGTACAGATATTTATTAACATATAGTACTAAAACTTCCCACACCAATATCTTGGCTTAACCTGCCAGTTATCAGTGTTTTGAACAACAAAATAGCATAGATACCGTTCCTCTGATATAATTGAGTCGACGAAAACCATTATAAAGGGGTGGCATCTATGCTGACTACAATTTTATCACAAAACCAGGTCAATCGGGAACTGCAAAATTCAATTTCTTCATTTTTTTCTGATTTCGGAATTAGAAATCTGCTCCACAGGTGTAATGCACAGAAAGAAAAGGGCGTTCCCGCTGGCAAAGTCTTCCTGTACAATCTCTGCAATGCCTTTACGGAACGGAGCATGTACATGTAGCAAAAAACAGGTTCTTTTAAGGAATCCTTCAGCAAAAATACAGTCTACCGTTTTCTGAACAGTACAAAGACGAATTGGCTTCGCTTTACGACATTGTTGTCTAAGAAGGTGGCGGATACGATTATTCCCTTAACGAGTGAAGATCGTGTCAACGCATTCATCATCGATGACACCTTGTTTGAAAGAACCAGCTGCAAACGGACGGAACTGGGATCACGAGTATTTGACCATGTGTCCATGCGCTATGCTAAAGGCTTTCGACTCATGACACTTGGTTTTCTCACCCGGATTAGATATCGGCAATAAAAAAACTGGAACTGGACACGATTGCCATGCTTAAGAAAAGTTCGAAGATCCACTATACCTATAAGGGGCAAAAACTCCCCATCAACAAAATTTTCGGCATTTGCAAAAAACGCCGGAGACGCAGTAAATATCTGCTTTCCGTCAACGTCACGTTAGGCGAGGAACAAATTCCGGCCAAGATTGTCTGCGTGCGCAATCGGAATAACAAGAAGGAATGGATAGCGCTCATCTGCACGAATACCACGCTGCCTGAGGAAGAAATTATCCGCATATACGGAAAACGGTGGCAGATTGAAATATTCTTCAAGACCTGCAAGTCCTATCTGAAACTGGTCAAAGAATGCCATTCCCTTTCTTATGATGCACTGACGGCACACGTAGCCATTGTGTTTGCACGCTACATGCTGCTCGCACTAGAGCAACGAAGAAACCTCGATGAGAAGACACTGGGCAAACTTTTCTTCTACATGGTAGACGAATTGAAAAACATTGCCTTTGCCCAATCCTACCAACTGATTTTACAAACGATGATTGACTGCGTTTGCGCTATATTCCAGCCAAGCGATGAGCAATTGAGCCAGTTGCTGGATATGTTTATTGAGAACCTGCAGGATTACCTCAAGATAGCGATAACCCGGCCGGTAATAGCGGCTTGATGACTATATTGGGACTGTATAGCCTGATTTATCAAGGGATAAAGCCCATTTGGGGTATGGGAAGTTTTAGTTATTTATCTAATAACGCAGTACGATGTGCCACATCTTCATCATTATTTTTATATCTATCATAAAATTTATTGGGAATCGTATAACATGACTTACGTTGAATATAAATTTTACTTTGTATCTCCTGTAATTTATCCATGCTTGGTAATTCAGATGAACTTATTAAGTCATCTAACTCTTCTAAATTTTTAATATCTTTATTTAACTGAATAACTGTTTTACCTAACCATTGAAACATTGGAATGACAAATGCAAGCCTATATAATAACATTGCTACTGTTTCATTGTTTACTATTCCTATCAAAAAAATTAACACTGTCAAAAGGATTATGCTAGTGATGCTCAATCTTCGAAATCTTTTTCTTAGATTAACGTCCCAATTATAATTTTCTTTTTGACACATTGAAATTCCTTTTTTTAAATCAACAGTTCCTGCTACAGTTGTGTACCAATTTGTGAGTTGCTCATGCTCTTTTGGATTTTTCAATAATACCTTTGCTTTTTCTGCCACAATATTAGATATATTTCTTTTTAGACCAAACAATTTATTATCCCATGGCATTTGATACACATATAAATCGAAATATTGTTGTATTTCCGCCGCTGTCTTTTTTTGTCTTCTATATAACAACCACCTAGCAATGACACAAACATACTTACTATAGACAATATATATGATAACGTATTCAGGTATGTATAATCGCTTATTATAAATTGTAAACCTACAAAGCCTAGTGGCAAAACTATAGAAAATAATATTCCGATGCAATCCATTTTCTTCACTTCATTATATAATTGTCTTTGAGCAGCCAAATAATATATAGATTTTTCTTCATTTTGCCTTTCAACAATACCATTATTCATCTGTTTTCCTCATCTTTCTGTATATTTTGGAAAATTACTTCCAAGAACTTCTCTCCATTTATTAATTGCCTCCTTTTGTTTCTTATCATCTTCATAACTTCGTGCTTCTACAGCTTTTTTATAAGCCTTATACAGTGCATCACTTATTTTTTCCCTATCAGCCAAATCAAATTGATTTATATTTCCCTGTATTCCTTTAGGATCTTCCACATCTTTTTTAATAGATTCAGATAATTTATATAATGTGTTTTTAAATTCTATATCTATCCACCAATTATCTGAAGTATTTATACTGTTATATATATTCAGTATCATACATTCTAACAAATAAGAATTAATAGATATGGTTACTTTTCTTTTATTCCAATACTTTACTAAGCGGATCAGATTTAAGAGATTCCCATTATGCTTTTGATTGAGTTCTGTCGTTCTCTCATTATCTATTCTTGGATCTGTTTTTTTCCAATTGCCATTTCCATCTGGTATTAGGTAAAAATCATCTTTTGCATAAAAACAAGGAACAATATCAAAATTCCATGTATAAGATTTCATCTTTAATGTTGCGGCCTCTTGATTCTTATGCATCTCTGCTTTACTATAGTCATTTAAATCAGCCAACTTTGAAATAAATCTATTTATGACTTTTGTTGAATTTACATGGTGTGTTCCATAAGACAAAAGTTCATTGCTTTTATCACTATCATTACCATTAATATAAATACAATCTAAAGCTTCGGTATAAATACGTGTTCCTTCTGCTGACAAGCAAATCATTAAATCTATATCATCTAGTTCACGAATTTTTGTTCTCCTTGCAAAAGAACCAAATTTTAAATTTTTATCTTGATATATAGAAAAAAAATCATAATTCCCACTAAAATTATTTATATTATCTATAAGATTGTCCCTGCTCTTTCGCGCTTTAGAAGTTATATCTGGATCAAGATTAACTATGTTTTTCATAAATTCCGCAAAAGCGCTATTTACTGTACTTGCCATTTAAAATCCCCCTCCATTTCGCTATATGAAATCAGCTTTTCCGTTTATATCCAGTACGTTTTCTTATCAAAAATCACCGTCACCATTAATCCAAGTCAATCAGCTCCCTGTTAAATCAATGCTTCCTTTATAATAAGAAGGGAATACCGCTTTATCCAGTTCATATTGTCTTACAGCAGTTTACAACTTTTTGAACAAATAAATATCGCGTAACCACACTTTGAAGTATAATGAATCTGCTAAAAACCATCATCTCAAAGGAGTTACGCGATGAGTTCATTATACCTCGAAAATTCGATAATGGGTAGTCTGTTTCGATTCTTTTCTCGATATTTTTCTACGGCAACACGGCCGACGCAATGCCTGTTGACCTGGCTGGTCATAGCCCAGCTGGCCTTGCAGTCCTTTCCCTCCCTTCGGTTTCTTCACCGGAATTTCTTGTCCTCGGTGACACATCGTTGCTTGAACAGCTATTACCGGGCACTCCGGAACGAAACGGTGACGAGCCGTTCTCTTCGCCTGCAAACTGCGGAATTAGCTTGCAGCCTGATTCCAGCGGCCTTACGGAATGAGCCGGTCTTCCTCATTGTCGATGATACGACGGTGCCGAAGTTTGGCAAGAAGTTCGAGGCCGTCTCCTTATTGCACGACCATGCCTGCCATACGGGCAAACCCTATGTGAACGGTCATTGCTTCGTGAGTTTGACGCTGAGTGTCCCGGTCCTGATCCAGTGCGAAGGGAAAGCTCCACTCATCCGCTATTTAGCCGTCCCGGTAGGGTACCGGATGTGGACGAAAGAGAGGACCAAACTTGAGTTAGCCGGTGATCTCATCGATGAGGTGATGCCTTTATTGAAAGGTCGGCAGGTACTGCTTTTCTTTGACAGTTGGTATGCCAAAAGCTCACTGATAGAGCAGGTTTTGCAATATCCCCGACTGAATCTCATCTGCAATGTCCGCAGTGATTCGGCGATGTATGAATTACCGCCATTGCTCAACGGCAAACCAGGACACCCGAAAAAACGAGGGAAACGGATTCATCTGAATGATTTTACGCTGGACTGGGATATGGAAGGTATGAAGATAGGCCATCGGATCGTTTTGACCCATATCTGCGGAGAACGTCGGATTCATGCCTATGTAAGCTGTACTGCATCAGGTTCCCGACGGCTTTTCTTCAGTACTTTGGACCCCAGTGAATTGCATATGAGCTGCGCCTGGCAGGAACGAAAGGTATTACGGGATGCCCCAGCAGAAGGCATGGTATATTATCCTTTGAAGCTATACAAGATGCGCTGGGCCATCGAGACGAACTACTATGAACAAAAGACCTTCTGGTCGTTGAGTGACTACCGGATTCGTCGTCAAAATGGCATTGAGCATATGATGAATTTGGTAAACCTCGTTCACAGCAGCCTGAAAATGCTGCCGTATCTGGATGAGCATTTCGCGAAGTACCCAAACGTCAGTCCGCAAGAGTTGAGAAGCCGTATAAGCTGGCAAATACAGCGTGACATATTTTTTGGCACTTTGGTCGCTAAGGCCCAAACCGCAAAAAATCCAACGGACTTAGTTCAGGCCTTGTGTAAACTAGATTCAGAAACTACCGAGGCGGCGTAAAAGTTGTAAAGTGCTGTAAATTTATATAATTTTTTTAAATAGTATAATGGTGCTATAACTTTATTTTATCACGATAAGCCAATTCATTTTACCTTAATTTATCTTTTATTATTTGTATTAGCTCTATCGTCCCTTGACACATAAGTTTAATTTCCGTTGTGTCTAAATAGTAGTTAACAACTTGATTCCACTTCCAGTTATTATAGATGGACTGAACCGCTAAAGGAATAAGGATAAGGCCCCATAACCCCAATTGGAAGTAGGCTAGTCCAATATAGGTAGCACTGATGCTGATGACGCCAAAGAAGATGAAGCTGAAGGTATATGGCAACTTATTCATGGTGCTGATAAAGCAGGCAGAATTTCGATGTCGATTTAAGAGGTAAATCGACAGTGCCAGCATCAGGAAAGCCGGTCGTTCAATGACGAAGTCACGGCGCAAGAGTTGTACGATAGGAATACCAATCGCTGCAAAAATGATGATGCCCCAGAAACTGAGGTGAAAAGCGCAAGCCATGGACTTTGCATATAAATCTTTCATGACTTTCCGGTTGCGGGATACATAAGCCGATTGTATTGCTGGAACATAGGCACTGAACATGCCAGAGGCGATACTAATCAAGGCATTGACGACTTGCATGGAAAAAGAGTAAATCCCCGTTTCATATAAAGTCAGAAAACCACTACTCATCAGAACTGTAGCCTGTCCCGTCAGATAAGTTGCAACCGTGACTAATCCATCTCGCCAGGCATTAGGCCACATCATGGCCAAGATATGGCGTTTAGAATAATCTATCTGATAACGATATTTTCGGAACAATTCATCAAACTTATGCTCCTTGATGAGATAATGCTTGCACAAAAAGCGTAAAACGAAACCGCTGGCAAAATAAGCGACACCGAGACTAAGAATACCAAAACCACAAACAAGGCCAAGTGTTCCTAATATTAAAAAAGCACCCTTCGATAAAATCTGTGCCCGGTTTTTATGAAAAATATCACCGATACCCACAAGAACGACAGCATAGTATCCTATATAAAGATTAATAAACGTTGATGCTATATAGAGCACCCAAGTAGCATAAACCTGCCAAGATAAATAAGTAAAGGCAATACGTTGCACATACATCGTACCCATACTGGTCATAATTAATGTAGCCACACAGGCAATGCCAAAATATAAGACTCGGCAAGTACTCAAAATTCCATAAACCAAAGTATAATTCGGCCCACTACGCTCACCGGAAAAGACGACACCTTGCTTCTTTAAATCCATGGCCCCACTCCATGCATAAGTCATACAATGGCTCAGAGTTGGCGTAAAGCCACTATCTAATAATTCAACCATGCCACCAATGCTGATAAATACATACCATAATCCTAAAATATCCGGTGTTAGGTAATGAATTAAAACAGGCAGCCAAATAACCTGAGAACCTAATGAAAAAAATATTCCTAAGTAATTCCAAATAATATCCTTTTTCTGCGTATTAATTTGCATATTTTTAAACACCAAATGACAAATTTAACTTAAACTATATTACCAGCTAAAGACATTTTTTAGTAAACGTAAGTCAGATTTTAAATAAAATTATACCCTATAATTATTCGGATTCTCTCTTATTCTGCGAAAGACTCATTATATTAGTAAGCATCGCATATCCTAATCCCAATAAAACCCATGGTGCAAAAAACAAACTTATTCCTTGATTACATCCTGATACAAGCACACCTACTATTGCAGTTAACAATAGTAAAACATTTATCTTATCTTCTCCATTTGTATTAATATATACTCTAAACAAATTATAAATCAAAACTATGAAAGGCGCTAAAAACACTAATAATCCTAGCAGGCCACAATTCATTAACCTTGTAAAATATTCATTCATAGTAGTCTGAATTGCAAAAGCAGTAGAAAATGGCCCATGTTCTTTTTGATTTCTAACCCATTTAATTACTTCAGAATTATTCGTGATTTCTTCTTGTGTAAAATTATCTACAATATATTGACTTTGAAATCCAGAACCTACACCAATAATTGGATGCTGAAGAAAAATTCTTATGCTTGATTTTAATACTGCAAATCTAGCTCCATTGCTTCTTCTATTCTCATCTTTTAAGCTTGACAAATTGTTATCTAAAACTTCTTGAGATGAAATTATTTCACCATTTTTTGGGGTTGAATAAGTTCCTTGAATAGGAAACTGATTTATAAACCATACATAGGAAACAAAGCTTAATGTAATAATGATCACCAAAGATAGAATTTTTTTTAAAGCATATCTTCTATCATGTTTATTAATAAGTACTAATAAAATAAAGAGAATAGTTATACCAAATAACATCGCATAGGCAGTTCTTGCCCTCGTAAAAAAAGAAAAATATGACATTAAAAATATTAATAAGGCATTTATTATTGTTGTATTCCTATAAAACTTGCAATAAAGAACCGGCAACGCAAAAGCAATAAAATTCCCCACATACGATGGCTCAGGAAATGTCATTCTCATTTGACCTTCCCAAAGAAGAGGGGGCCACCATCCTTGTGATACTTCAACCATATGAATGTATGGAGTAATTTTAATTAAAAAGTTCTCTGCTGAAACATTACCTGCCAAATAAAACATTTCAATGACAGAATACGAAAGCGCAATCACACATGCTAATGTAACTCCTCGAGAAAATAATTCAATACCTCTTCTCCAATTATTTTTCCACCATAAATAAACAATAAAAGCTCCTCCAAAGCACCAAAATATTTCTAAAAGAAGGTTCTTTATCTCTTTCAATTGAATCCATACACTAATAATTTCCTGATAAGCAACCTGAATTCCAATCGTATCTAGTACTGCTATAACAGAAGGCATCTTTTTTATTTGATTTATTGGGGCAGAAAGTGCAATATCCCAATATGGATATATAATGGCTCCATGAACAATTGATATCGTGGTAACTACAAAATAAAGTGCACTCAATATAATTAATTTTTTAAATAGTGGATCATCTCTCATGTGTAATTTAGGATTTTTCCACGTATAAATAAATCCAACGATTAATATATACAAACACAATTTATCAGAAACAATTCCGCCTAAGAAATTAAGTTGTAGTTTCTCAGGAATATTAATAAACAGCAAGCTGAAGCACAGAATCTCAAATATATCATCTTTTGCACAACATTTAGTCATAATTTATAACTCCTAACAAATGTTAAATAATATTCTCCTCAAGGACCTACTATGGAAAAAATATCTTTAACACGGCTTTCCCAAGTATTATTGGATAGAAAATGATTGATTTCGTTTTCAGTTCCAAGTTTTTCTAACTGCTCAGAACACATCAAATCTATATAATGCATAAAGTCAGATGAAGTATCATAGAGGTAAACAAATTTCGAAAATTTTTCTGTTTCAGGGTATTTTACACTTATTGCCGGAGTACTTGATTTTATGTGCTCATATAATTTTATAGGATTTACGGACATAATTAACTTATTTTTTTTAAAAGGCATTATTAATAGGTTCGCATCTTCCATCACAGTATAAATTTTGTTATGTTTAATTGCACCATGAAAATAGAATTTATCTGCATTAGGAATCTTTACTCCTGGTAATAAAGGGCCATAAAAATGATATTCTATATCGTTGTGAATTTTTATACTTTGCTCTAACAATTCAAAGTCAATCCAAGGTGCAATTGCTCCTATATATGTAATTCTCTTTATGCTATTAGTGTGATTAAAATTATTACTTCTTTTGCAATAGCATGCTTGATTTTTTTCGATCGCATTATTTTCCACATATATTTTTCTTTTTGTATTGTATCTTCTCTGTAGAATATTCTTTAAACTTTCTGCACTCGTAAAAACAAAATCAGCCCGCTCTAATATTTTTTTTTCGTTATTAAAAATTGTATTATACAATCGTTTGGATTTAATCACCTCAGGAAAACATAACATATCATCCATGCAATCGTAAATTAGTTTTTGTTGACTGGATAGTGAAGATTCAATAAAAGAATATTGTTGAGGAGTAGTAAGCCATATGATATCATATTTTTTCACTTGCTTCGATATTTGTTTTTTAATCAACCATTGATTCAAGTATAGAATTGGTTCATACCTTTGTAATGGAATTCTATATAAATAATGAAGGTAGCTGCTAGTTAAATTTTTATACTTAAATTCATACCTCAAAAAGACATCTACTTTATAATATTGCATCAAATTCTCTGCAATAAAGTGGTGTCTTTGTTTAATAGAATTCCAAGGAACATTCATTATATACATTATTTTTTTCAATTTTATCACCATCGATTTTTAATTGTTCTCACAAGGATTAATTTTCATTAGTTTTCAAAATAACGTTTGCGTATCACTTCTGCCGTATCATTAATATCAAAACCAGCTTGTCTAATGTCAGAAGAACCATCTTGTATTATACAATGTGGATTTAAAATTAAACTAGCCCATTTCTCTGTAGATGTATTTAATGACACCATATGAGCATAATCGGTAATCAAAACATCATGAGGACAATTGTCTGATATATATGTTGGAATCCCAACTGCTTGTGCCTCTAAAGCGACCATTCCCAAACCTTCAAATAGTGATGGAAAGATAAACGCATCCATTGCTTGCATATAATCATAAACATTATTAACTGCTCCTGTAAAAATAACATCATTTTTCAGCCCCATTTGAACAGTTTTTTGCTGTATAGTAGAAAATAGTTCACCTTCCCCCACAAGTAAAAGCTTTGAATCAGGTTTTTTTAATTTTAATTGAAGAAATACTGCTAATATGAACTCATGATTCTTAGATTTGGTAAAACGCCCAACATGTCCTAATACAAAAGTATTAGGAGATAAATTTAGCTTATATCTCATCTTCTTTCTCTTAAAATCATTATGGCAAAATTTATTTAAATCAATACCATTTTTTATTACAATCAGATTGTTATTCACAACAGATCTAAAAAATTTATCTCGCCCTGCATCTATTGAGCAAGAAAGATAATAATCAACACAAAAATACATAATGCAACCTGTTAAAGTTCTTAAAATTTTCTTTTTAATAGTATTTTTTTCGCTTGTACTATGCGAATGAACCAGAATTTTTCCGACACGGTTTTTTTTTGCACAAAACGATGCTATCGCAAGAACTGACATGCTCCCAGAATGAATATGCACGACATCATACTTATGATATTTCAAAAATAAATCAAGAGGCTTGATTATATTCAATCTACTCTTTCCAGGGGCAAAGTTTTGATGAAGTTCAAATACATTTCCTCCTAATTTTTCAATAACAGTTTTATAATACAAATTTTGACAAAAATACGGAGTTAAAACATCTATATTCATTTCTTTGAGATTCATATGACTGAGGACATTGATTATAAAAGATTCCTCTCCGCCACTTCCAATTGGTTCTCCAAGAAGTTCTAAGATTTTTATCATAAACCTTCCCCATTACGCTTCGGAAACTCAATTTTAGGATAAAACGAAAGCCCCTTTAAAGTTCCATTCCATACATACGATATTCGTTTATTTTTTTTATTTTTACCACGAAAAATCACTCTAAGTATATGAAAAATCAAACGAATGGATTCATAAACAAATCCATATAAGCCTTCTCTTCGATACAGATAGACATCGTTTCTATAAAGATAATTATATCGCTCCAATCTATCTAATGAGTCATTCGCTATATTAGCCCCAATATTTGATTTCGATTTATGGACAACCATGCTCTTATTGCACAAATAGCAAGGATATTTTAGTGATATTCTCCTTGTGTATTCCCAATCATCTGTCCAAATAAAAAATTCTTTAATAGGTAAACCAAGTTCATACACAATTTTTGTTGGCATGAACAAAGATACGAAAGAGGCCATAACTATTGGAACTGTTTCTGAATTAAAATCAGAGACAGTTTGAATCATATTTTTTCTTTGTCTATTCATAACACAAATTGTATGGTCTTTCCAAAGAACTTTGCTAGATAAAAAACCATATTGCCCATTCAATTTTTTATCTACGTTTAAAAATTCTTCCAATGCCGTTTTTGTGGGCATGCAGTCATCATCCATAACCCAAATATAATCATAGTTATGTTCAGCAGCATATTTAATACCAAACTGGAAACCACCTGCACCACCAAGATTAGAGCCGGTATCTTTATAAATTATATCCTTATTTTTAATATATATATTAATTTCACTCCTAGTATCGTCTGTACTGTGATTATCTATAATTATTATGTCAAATAAATCCTTCATAGTTTGATTTAAAAGACACTTAATATTTTCTTTTAAAAGTTCTTTTCTATTAAAAGTAACAACAATAGCAGCAATCTTCATTGAATTCAAATCTCCCATATTTATTTACTCAAAACTTCTGTTTTAATAACAATACCTTTTATCTAACCCTGCTTTTACATGAAATAAATATCTTGTTTAGAGTAGAAACATGTTTTTTTTTACAACTAGCTCTCCTACCAACAATTCGTCGACAAAACTGAGATTTATACAGACATAATTGTGCTCAAACTCTTTCAAATGTAACTAAGATATCGTCCTTGTTAATTATTTTACCAACCTGATCTTAATCAAACATTCAATATGTATAAATATAACATTTCAACTGTTCACTAACAACTAATCACCGTAAAAATTTATATAAATTTTCATGTGTACTTAGTTATTATAGACAAAATCAGCGACTTTGTCCATAGTCTAGCCTAATGATAACGAATGGGTATGAACGCTTTGGAAGATGTTTATATCGCTTTATCTTACTATCATACACTTCTTCACTAAGACTCTCTGATGACAATATTATCTATAAAAAAGCCGGATAACCCCTCCTTTTATTCTCCGCTTATATTTTAAACGTATTACTTATGCCAAATTTTTCGTTTTAAAAAAGCTCCTCCTTTTTTAATCCAATCCTGTTTTTCCATAAAGGAGACATTGCTTTCTGAGTAATCAATCTGGTTCTTTTCCAGCCAGACGTCGAGAAGGAGTTCGCTGACAAAGCCATAGATACGGGATTCATAGGTATCCCAGCCTGTGATGTCGACCCGTTTTTCTAGCTCAAAGAGAATAGAGAACATCCACTGCATATAGTCATCATAAAGGGCGCGGCGCATGACGAACATGTTGAACATATGGGCCCAGGTCCGATTCATGACTTTGTCAAAAGCAGGCAGGTATTCCGGACACTGTTCTTTGATGATTTGTTCCGTTATATCCAGCCCTTCCCGATGGTGGGCATGGTTATAATGGGAACGGTTCGTTTCGATGTAGTATCTCCGCTTATCCGGAACGACGACGAGATGCTCAGACAAGAGCTGCTGCCATTCTTTTTCTGTCAATATCTGGTCTTTCTTGGCTTCAATGTTATGGACCTCTTTACGCGTAAAATAGCGGCGGTAATGGACAAGCCCCAAATAATCGGCATCCAAGTTCTTCCAGGCCCAGTAAAGACCCGTCAGTTCACAAAAATGAGGGTTTTTACTGCTGATGTTATCACCAGTGTTGTCCGGCGTATAGCCAATCGAAGCTTTACCTTCAGCCCCAACATGAACAGGCAGATAAACCGAATCCGTCGGCATCCAGTACTTTTTGTGAGCTGCAACGATGATTTTTATAGACAAAATGGTCAATCCTTTCTATGTGGACTATGAAACAAAAGCAACCTCTCCGGCCCCTTGGGCCACCTCTCCTATAAGGCGAGGCTAATAACTAATACGCTCCTTTGTGTTTCAGGACAACGGCGATGGTGCGCCAAATGAGGACGATGTCGAACCAGACGTTCCAGTTGCGGACGTACCAGGTGTCCATCTGGACGCGTTCTTCGTAGGTCGTATCGCTGCGGCCGCTGGTCTGCCACATGCCGGTGACGCCGGGGCGGACCATGTAGAAATCCTTGATGTACGGACCGTATTTCGGGACTTCATCCTGGATGATGGGTCGTGGCCCGACGAGGCTCATTTCGCCTTTGAGGACGTTGAACAGTTGCGGTAATTCGTCTAAGCTGGTTTTGCGCAGGAAGGCCCCACTCTTGGTGATGCGCGGGTCATTTTTCAGTTTGAATTCTGTTTCCCATTCTTTCCGGGCCTGCGGATCCCGTGCCAAGAGTTCTTTCAGTTTGACGTCGGCATCGACACACATGCTGCGGAATTTATAACAGTTGAATTCTTTGCCGTTCCGGCCGACACGGCGGTGCTTAAAAATGATAGGTCCGGGCGAGTCTTTATAGATCCACAGGGCGATGGCCAAAAAGAACGGCGAAAGGCAGATAATCCCCAGGCTGGTACAGATGACATCAAAGACGCGTTTGACAGCCCGATTGTACCAGAGAGCCAGGTTGTTGCGGAAGCTGAAGGAAACGATATGGCCGTCGATGAGGCTTTCTGTATCGAGCGTTGCCAACGGCAGGCTGCCCATATCGGGGATGAAAGCGACTTTCTTGACCAAAGGCTGGACGCGATAGACGATGTTCTGGACAGCGTCACTGCTGAGGCCCGGTGCAATGACCATGACGTGCTGGACACCGGTCTGGCGGATGACATCTTCGGCATCTTCAAAACGGCCTAAATGCGGCATCATGGCCGCTACCTTCGCTTCTGGCGTATAGTCTTCCAGATAGCCGATGAAATCATAGCTGACGCCCGTATCGTGCTTAAAATAATCCAATACGATGGCTGCTGTCTTACCGGCTCCCATGATGAGGACCGGCAGCTGGAGCAGTTTGAAATGCCCCAGGATATGTTTGACGAGGTATCGTTCCGCCACCAGGAAAACGAAAGAGGTCAACCATAACAAAGCCACGAAGAGCCGCGACGTCGAAGCTGCCGTCTGGGCGATATAGATGAAAAAAATCAGTAAAGCGATGGCATAAAATACGGATTTAAAAAGGCCGGAAATGACCTGCCAGAACTGCATACGTCGCGTATAAAGATGATGTAATTGTAAAAAAAGGATGTATACGACCGGTATGATGACGTGGATACTGAGCCAGGAGAGATGGAAATGCGTTTCGGGAACGAGAAAATCCCGCAGTCCATAAGATGCATACTCGGCCAGCCAGATAGCAATATAATCGGCAATAACCATAACAATCGGCAACAATTCATTGCTGTATTTATTTTTGATAGAAATAGACCCATTCGTCGATAGCGTCTCCAAAATAGCTCCTCCTCTGATTCTCCTCTGATAATAAGTCATAGCAAAAGGGCTTGTCGAACGATGACAAGCCCTTTTTACGTCGTTAGCTAAAAAAAATAGGGATCTTGCCCAAAGGCAGAAAATGGCATATAGGCCAATCTTCCCATGCAGACATCTACGATTTTAATTATAACGAAAATTAAAATATCTGTCCACTTTTCCAACGTTCCAGGTGATATAGACTTCCCCAAAGAGATAGTCAATTCTTCCTATTTCATAAGACTCACATATTCTTGAAATTCGGCATATTCATCTTTATTTCTGATATACGAGCGTTTGAAAGCTGCAAACGCCGCGCTTCGTTTCAATCGAACAACCACTCTTCGTTTATTAGTTTCCGATTTATTTTCTTGATAACGCTTCAATTCATTGAAAAATATATTCATTTCTCGCTGTAAGGCTTTCATTCGCTGGGCTGACTTGATAACCCTCATCCCGGTATTTCTTAAATTAAATACTTCATCAACTAGTTGAGCTGTCATTTGCGTTTCTTCATGGTCATCTAAAGGCTTGACATCTATATTATCGTCAGTATAAAGAAATTGAATATGCAATTCCGGGTCTTCCTGACAACAATTAATAATCTTGCCATCATATTTTCTTTGATTTTTGATGCTATTGCAATGACCACAGCTCCAAAAAAGGTTATCCCAATCAAATTTCAAATCAAGATTTCCTTTATGCGGGACCAAGTGCTCGATTTCAGGGTCTTGTAACCCTTTCAATTCACAAATATAGCATTTATCATGAAAATCAGTCTTCAATTGTTCTACGACATCTTCTCCACGATACGAGCCGTTTTCGCCCTTCAATTTTTCAACTTTTAAAGAAGCTGGTGCCACCGGAGATTTATCACATTTTACCATTGTACTTACTCCTTCTGCGATAATTCCAATTTGAGCTTTTTATAATCTGCCATAAAATCTAACCCAAGATAGTCAGGAATTTCATCAAGATAATATTCCAAATTAGCAATTTCTTCATAATCATCATCGGTTAGTTCCTGTTTGCAAGCCAGTTGTTTATATCTTTCATATTTTTTCTGTAGCTCATCAGAAAGTACCGAAGCTTTGAAATAGCCTTCTACAATTCCATCATAAGGAATATTTGAAAGGCCTTCTGGGGTATTGACTAACATATGATTAGCCAAATCATAAATGACGGCATTCTCGATGGAATTTAAAATGAACGGAGAATGTGTCGTCACAATGAACTGAATATTGGGAAAAATACCGGTCAGTATCGGCATAATTTTTTTCTGCAGTTCTAAATGCAGATGTGCTTCGATTTCATCAATAAAGACAACGCCTTCCAAATCATAACGCTTGCCCGCTTTCTTTTCCATCCGCATCATCAAATCAACGACGATATCTAAAACGGCTGCATAGCCACTGGAAAGAGTGTCAAAGGTAAACGGTTCTCTGCCAGGCACGATGATATGAAATTCAAAGGTTTCAATGTCAAAGTCCAGATGAGCTTGCGGCGCATCAAATATAATTTGTAAAACGTGGTCAAATCGTTGAAACCATTCTTTGATTTCTTCAGCTCTTTCTTTTTTCCCACCAACTTCCGCCATGGCCCCTACTGTTTTCAAATTCAAAATGTATTTTACGAACTCTTGGCCTGGATGTTCCTGGATAGTATACCTTTCCTTTAAATTCACTTTGGATACATTTTTCTCATTATGTGCCGTATATCCTCGTTCCGCTTCATAATAGGCAAAAATGTATTCGCCCGTGTATACCCTGGACTGCATACTCTCCTTGTCGTTAAACTGAGCAGTAACGCCTTGATAAAAACGATTGATATACTCTTGAGATTTCTTTAATTCTTCTGAAACCATTTTGTACTGAGAATCTAGAGGCGTTAATGATTTAATTTTCTGCTGGTTCTCCAACATGCGCCTATTTTGCCAATTAAATTCATTAACAGTACCACTATCTTCTGTATATATAGACAAATAGGCCTTCAACGCTTCCATGACACTGGTTTTGCCACTGCCATTTTTCCCGGTCAGAATCAGGTGTTTGCAAGTCGTTTCTGATAATGGGATGGTGATATTCTGTAAGTGCCGTACTTTATCAATATGTATTTGTGTAATAAAATGTTGATTCATAAAATCATCTCCATTAGGTCTGTGATGGATGCAGTCACTGGTTCTGTAGCGGGTCGCCCACGTGGCGACCCCTACGACAGCCCCGAGCGGGGCTATTTTTACGAGCCGAAGGGTACTCGAAGCAATGTGGTCAGTTTGAGTTTGTCGCCGCGCAGCAGCATCCGTAGGGGCCGTCCCACAGGGCGGACCGCTACACGCTGAGGGTTTCCCGAAGCGTCGTTGTCACTTTGAGTCTGTCGCCGCGCAGCGGCATCTGATTCCGAAGCGGCCTGCGGACTGCGACCGGCGGTCTGCGAAACTACAAGCAGCCTCTCCGGCCGTTGAACTACCTATCTTATCAGGAACTGCTTATTTCTTCTTTTTACGATGGACGATGAGGGCTTCATCGGCCCAGTCGAAGAAGTACGGTTCGGTTGCGTAAATGGCATAGTTCGTCAGATAGGCAGTGATGAGTTCTTCATCGGAAAATGGGGCGTATGGCGGGTTGTCAAGGTAGGGCTGGAAGATGCTCTGGTCACCTTTTTTAATGGAACGGATGAGCTTTTTCGTAATAGGGTATTCCTGCTTCAAGGTTTCCAAGTACGATTTCGCCTTGGGCCAATCGCCGAGTTTGAAGTACAACAAGGCTAAGGCCAGGAGATAAAAGGAACTCTTTTGTTCGTCTGCTCCCTGCTTGTACAGTTTCAATGCTTTCATTTCATTGCACATTTTAGCATACAGCGGCATCAGCAGAAAACGGATTCCCAAGTTGTCGTTTTTATTGAGGCGAAGCATTTCTTCCCCTATCTGGATGGCTTTGTTGTGGATACCACATTCAATCAAATCCGACAAGTATTCTTGAAGCAACATCATATAAGGCCGTGTTTCAAAATCCAGCCAAAAATCACCTTTGCTACGCTGGTAAATTTCCTGATCTTTTAACCGTTTTTCTTCAGCTGCAATCATGCCCGGAAGGATTTCAAGCATATCCAGGGGGCCTTTCGAATCCAATTCAGCCTGGGCCAGTTTGACTTCCACATTATCCGGCTCCAGTTCGGCTGCTTTGGCCAAATATTCTCGTTTGTCTTTTTTTCGGCTCGCCTGCTCAGCTAAGTCCAAATAATCATAGACATCGGCTGGTACTGTATCGTCCTGCCCATTCTCCTGCAAAAAGTCCTGCAAGTGTTGGACAGCCTCATTATGCTGCATCATGAATTCTTCAATAATCTGCTGCATCTCTTCTTCGCTCTTAACACCGTTCGGAGCCTTCTTAGCAATAAATGCATGTAATTCTTTCATTACTTTATCCATAGTACGCATAAAATCATCTCCATTCAGTCTGTTTAGGTATTCCCACTCGTTCTGTGGCGGGTCGCCCACGCGGCGCCCCCTACGATGGCAATCCGCGGGACCGCGCCCCTTTATAGGATTAGCGCTTTAGTTTTTTCTTGAGGTACCAAATTACAATTCCAGAATACTCCTTATATTTTCCTTCTTTGTCCTTGTTTTCATAGATATTAAGCAATTTTTCTAAAGAGCTTTTAGGCCAATCACCTGGTTTATTTCTTCGCATCGCATTAAGTTTATCTTTGCAGGCCTCAAGAGCATTATATCTATTTCGGCATAAACTAAAGTCGCTGCCTTCATAGTTCAGATTCAAGGTATCATCCAAATCCTCATTAATTTGTTTATTTTCAGAATAAATTTTTCCTGTATGGCTTTCATATTTGATTTGTTGAACTAAATTTTTATCTAACGGATTGATTGTCAACATTTTATCTTTGCGATAAGAATCACAAGTAGTACACGAATAAGTTTGACCCGCATTGCCCATGCAAACGCCTAACATATTCCTAAAATCTAATTTTTGAAATTCTAAACATTGACTTTCGGGAAACCAATGTTCAATTTTCATGGGAGGAACTCCGCCATCAACAGAACTCTCATCATAAATACGACGCATACAATACGCACAAAGATATCCTTGGTCTTCCAATAATCGCCTTCTGATATCAGCTTTGTTGCATCCATCATAGTATGCATTTTTTTGCTTTTTATATTCCGCTAAAGACTTAGGTTCCGCATGTTTTTCAATATAGCGCATTTCACTCCTCCATCAAAGCGATTTCCAGGTCCAAACGTTCTCTCGCTTTAATAGCCAGCGGACTGTCTCTGCCTATGTCCTGTTCCAATTGTGACAAAATAACTTTTGCTTGAGAAAAATCTTCTTTATCAATACACTGGTAAAAAGATTTGAGCAAATCTTCAACAGAATCAGGTAAATCTGTCGCATTTTGGATTTTCTTCAAAATATAATCTATTTCTAACCCATAGCCGCTCATGGACGTTTTAGGCTGATCCATCTGTTCTATATCAATGCACCATACATTTTTAGCCGATGCAATGATAATAGGCGAATGAGTAGTAGCAATGAATTGCACGTTAGGAAAAACATGGCGTAATACATCAATTACTTGCCACTGCCACCGTGGATGTAAATGTACATCCAATTCGTCAATTAAGACCAGGCCGGGTGCCTGGGAAATATTTTCAGCTAAAAAAGGATTTAGTGTTGCCATGCGATAAGCAATATCAAAAATCATCCAAATCAAGGATTGATATCCTGCACTCAGCACAGAAATCGGAACGACTACCCCCTCTTTCTGATACATAAGTTCTTCAGATCTTTTATCATAAAAAATTCGGATAGGTTCATTTTCCAATTGTGTCATTGCCTTGGCAACGGCCTGCTTCACAGCCTCATATTCTCTTACAGGAGTACCATTTTGCCAAGCAATTTGTTCCATCCTCGAACACCATTCTAACATCAATTTCACGCTAGCCTCATCGCTCATGCAGTCGATATATCCGGCGACACGGCTGCTCTTTTTGCGTGAAAAAGTGCGTTCTGCTTTTCTTCGTTTTTGGGACCATACGCGGCCAGCACTTTGATAACAAATAACGGGTAAAACAGCTTCTGGATTCGTCGTCAATGCTTCTGCCAGATGATAAATATCACGGGGCGTTGTTTTTGTCTGCGCTCTATAATTAGATTTAGAACGTTCCCATTGATAGGTTTGACCGTTTATATCCGCAGTTATTTCGACTTTCGGCCAATAATTAACGGGTTCACAAGCCCCATCACCCTGCAGGATATATACAGTTCGTGCTTCATCGGACAAAAAATTCCGAGGATGTATGCCTTCCCCATGAGCTCCAGAAACAAACCCGCTGATACCAATAGCTACAGCTTCTAACAAAGATGTTTTCCCTTTACCATTTTCCCCAATAATTAAATTAAAGCCCTTATGAAAAGAAAGCTGGCAATGGTCGATTCCTTTAAAATTATAAACAGATAAATCTTTGATATACACGTTTTTTCACCTCTTTGATAGATTTTCAAGGGGCTCTCCTTGTAGGGAAGCTTTCAGCATAGCTCTCTTTTTGACGGCCATCCTGCCCCATCCTGTAAAGGAGCTCAACACAGGTCCTGTGGCGGGTCGCCCACGTGGCGACCCCTACGAAGCCCCAGCTGGGGGCATTTCTACTGTCGCCGCGCCGCGGCATCTGATTTCGCGGCGGCCTGCGAACTGCAACCTGCGGACTGCGAAAGCACAAGCAACCTCTCCGGCCCTTCGGGCCACCTCTAGCTCGGCTCTCCGTTTTGGCAACCGCCCTGCGCTTTTCTATGGTCAGCACCTGACGGGCCAAAAAGGGCCTATGAGGAGAGGCTTAGGCTCCCTTTGTAGGGGAGCTGGCAACTCTGCTGACTGAGAGGTGGCTTATTTAGCGTTCGAGCCATTCTTTGAATTCGGCTTCGCTGATGATGGGGGTCCCCAGTTTCTTGGCTTTTTCGTATTTGCTGCCCGGGTCGGCTCCGACGACGACGAGGGTCGTCTTTTTGGTGACCGATGACGTGCATTTGCCGCCTCGTGCTTCGACGGCCTGTTCGGCTTCTTTGCGGCTGAACATCTGCAATTTGCCGGTGAGGACGACGATTTCACCGTCAAAGGTCGTATTGATGAGTGTTTTCTTTTCTGCCGTCATATCGACGCCGTGAGCGCGCAGCTTTTCGATGAGGGCCTGGTTCTTGGCGTCGCTGAAGTAGGCTACGATGCTGTCGGCAATGCGCGGTCCGATGTCGTCGATAGCTGTCAGGTCATCGGCATTGGCTTTCATGAGGGCATCGACGGAGCCGAAGGATTCGGCCAGGACGCGGCCGGCTTTGGCGCCGACGAAGCGGATGCCCAGGGCAAAGAGGACCCGGGCCAGGCCGACGGATTTGCTCGTTTCGATGGCTTTGAGCAGGTTGTCTGCCGATTTGTCGCCAAAGCCTTCGAGGTCGACCAGTTCTTCTTTAGTCAGGCCGTAGATGTCGGCTACGTCGTGAATCAGATGCTGGGCCAGAAGCTGCTGGACGATGGCGTCGCCCAGGCCGTCGATGTTCATGGCATCGCGAGAGACGAAATGGGCGATTTTTTCACCGATGACGGCCGGGCAGTCCGGATTGGTACAGCGCCAGGCCGCTTCCCCATCGCGGCGGACGACAGGGCTGCCGCAGGCAGGACAAGTCGTCGGCATGGAAAAGACTTTTTCCGAGCCGTCGCGCAGTTCCGGCAGGGAGCGGACGACTTCGGGGATGATTTCGCCGGCCTTCTGGATGACGACGGTATCGCCTATGCGGATGTCTTTTTCTTTGATGTAATCCTCATTGTGCAGCGTCGCCCGTTTGACTGTCGTCCCGGCCAGGTGGACCGGTTCGAGGTCGGCTGCCGGCGTCAGGACGCCTGTCCGGCCGAGGCTGACGGAAATGTCCAGGACTTTCGTCCGCGCCTGTTCGGGCGGGAATTTATAGGCAATGGCCCAGCGGGGAATCTTGACGGTATTGCCCAAGCGGGCCTGCTGGGCGAAGGAGTTGACTTTGACGACCATGCCGTCCGTCGCATAAGGCAGGCTGTCGCGGCGGTCGTCCCAACTGTGGATGAAGGCGATGACGTCTTCGATATTCGTGAACTTGCGGTATTCCGGATTGACCTGGAAATGGAACTGGGCCAAATCCTGGAGCAGTTCTTCCTGGCTCTCGATGGTGATGCCGCTGTTTCCGCCCAAGGCGTAGGCAAAGAAAGCCAGTTTGCGCTGGGCCGTAATACGCGGGTCGAGCTGGCGCAGTGAGCCGGCTGCGGCGTTGCGGGGATTGGCAAAGGGTTCCAGTTCGTCATCGCGGCGCTGCTGGTTCAAGGCTTCAAACGACGTGATGGGCATGTAGACTTCGCCGCGGATCTCGATGTGCGGCGAATCGCTGGCGATGTGCAGGGGAATGGTGCGGATGGTCCGGACGTTGTTGGTAATGTCTTCGCCGACGACGCCGTCGCCGCGGGTGACGCCGCGGATGAACTGGCCCTGTTCATAAATGAGATTGACTGCCAGGCCGTCGATTTTCAGTTCGACGACGTATTCCAAATCTTCGCCGCCCAGGTCATCGCGGACGCGCTGGTCGAATTCCCGCAATTCATCGTCGCTGAAGACGTCGCCCAGGCTGAGCATGGGCCGGTCATGTGTGTATTTTTCAAAGCCGCCGGAAATCTTGGAACCTACGCGCTGCGTCGGCGAATCGGGCGTGACCCAGTCGGGATGGGCTTTTTCGATGTTTTCCAGTTCCCGGTACATCATATCGTATTCATAATCAGTCACTGTCGGCTTGTCGAGGGTGTAATATTGATAACTCAATTCATCTATTTTTTTCCGCAGCTCCAAGAGCCGCGCTTTTTCAGTATCCATGGGTTTCTCCTTCATTCATGAAAATCATTCCTATTCGTCCTGTAGAGCGTCTCATCACAAGTTCTGTGGCGGGTCGCCCACGTGGCGACCCCTACGAAGGCCCGGCCAGGGCATTTTTTACGGGCCGAGAGCTCTCCGAAGCGGCCTGCAAAAGTGCAAGCAACCTCTCCGGCCCTTCGGGCCACCTCCCCTAATATGGGAGGCTTAGGCGCCCTTTGTAGGGGAGGCTTTTTACGCACTGAAAATTTCCCGAGGCAACCTGCGGACTGCGAACGGCGAAAGTACAGGCAACCTCTCCGGCCCGTTGGGCCACCTCCAGCTCAGCTCTCCGTTTTGGCAACCGTCTTGTTCTTCCCTGCGGTCAGCACCTGACGGGCCAAAAAGGGCCTAATATGGGAGGCTTAGGCTCCCTTTGTAGGGGAGCTGGCAGCTCTGCTGACTGAGAGGTTGCTTTTTACGCGCTAAGGGTTTCCCGAAGCGTCGTTGTTACTTTGAGGCTGTCGCCGCGCAGCGGCATCTGATTCCGAAGCGGCCTGCGGACTGCGGACTGCGAACGGCGGCCTACGAAAATGCAAGCAACCTCTCCGGCCCTTCGGGCCACCTCCAGCTCAGCTCTCCGTTTTGGCAACCGTCCTGCGCTTTCCTGTGGTCAGCACCTGACGGGCCAAAAAGGGCCTAATATGGGAGGCTTAGGCGCCCCTACTGTATTTTCTCTAAGGGGGCGTATTTCACGACGACTTGGCGGACGCCTTTGGTCGGGAATTGGATTTTCATCTGCATGTTCGGCCCTTCGCCGATGACGTCGAGGACGGTGCCGATGCCCCAGATTTTATGGCGGACTTTATCGCCTTTAGCAAAGGTATCGGTAACGGCGTGTTTCTTGGGCAGGCTCGATGCGACGGGCTTGGTCAGTATGGAGACGCGCTGTTTCCCCGGGACCGCCGTCGTCCGGCTCTGGGGCATGGCGCTCTTGCGATGGTAGTCTTCCATGAACTGCGGTGGGATTTCGGCCAGGAAGCGGCTGGGCATATAGGCCGAAATACGGCCGTACATGGTCCGCGTGACGGCATTGGTCACGTAGAGCTGCCGTTCGGCCCGGGTAATGCCGACATAGGCCAGACGCCGTTCTTCTTCGACCTGCGCCGGGTCCATCAGGGTCCGGCTGTGCGGGAACAGGCCTTCGTCGAGGCCGGTCAGGAAGACGACCGGGAATTCCAGGCCCTTGGCGGCATGGAGGGTCATGAGGGTGACTTTCGAGTCGCTGCTTTCAAAATCATCGACATCGCTGACGAGGGCGACGTTTTCCAGGAAGTCCTGGAGGTTGCCTTCGGGATTGCTGTCCATGTAGTCTTTGGCGACGGACAGGAATTCGCCGACGTTTTCCTTGCGGCTTTCGCCCTGCGGGTCGTGTTCCGCTTCTTTATCGAGCATGTCGCCGTAGCCGGTCTGTTTGATGACCGTTTCGATGAGGCTCAGGACGTCTTTGCCTTCAATGTCGTTGAGGAGGTCGAAAATCATGGCAGCGAAGTTTTCCAGCGATGCCTTGGCCCGTTTGGTGACGGGGATCTCGTCAGTCGACGACAGGGCTTCAAACAAGGAAATCCCCTGTGCTTCGGCATAGGCTGCGACGTGTTCCATCGTCGTCGCCCCGATGTTGCGCTTGGGCACGTTGATGATGCGCGTCAGGCTCAGGCTGTCTTCCGGGTTATAGAGCAGGCGCAGGTAGGCCAGGACGTCTTTGATTTCCTTGCGGTCATAGAACTTGGTGCCGCCGACCATGGTATAGGGAATGGCATAGCGCATGAGCTTTTCTTCGAGGACACGGGACTGGGCGTTGGTCCGGAAGAGGATGGCCATGTCGCCATACGGTTCGTGACTGATTTCATGGCGGTTGTAGATGACGCCGGCGATATAATCGGCTTCGTCGTGTTCCGTCTGGGCCTGGTAATGGATGATCTTGTTCCCCGTCGGGTTCTCTGTCCACAAGGTCTTCTTGGGCCGGCTTTCGTTATTGTCGATGACGGCATTGGCCGCATGGAGGATAGTCTTCGTCGAGCGGTAGTTCTGTTCCAGTTTGATTGACGCCGCATCGGGATAGTCCCGCGTGAAGTCGATGATGTTGCGGATATCGGCACCGCGCCAGGCGTAAATACTCTGGTCGGCATCGCCGACGACACAGATATTGCGCCAGCGGGCGGCCAGTATCTTGGTCAGGGCATACTGGGCATGGTTCGTATCCTGATATTCGTCGACCAGGATATATTGGAACCGGGACTGGTATTTTTCCCGGACCTCCTCGTTTTCCTGCAAGAGGCACACGGCCAGGAACAAAAGGTCGTCGAAATCGACGGCATTGTTTTCCCGCAACTTTTCCTGATACAGAGCGTAGACGTCGGCGACTTTCTGTTCGTAGAAATCGGAGGCTTTCGCCGCAAAGGCCTTGGCATCCATGAGGACGTTCTTAGCCGACGAAATGGTCCCCAACACGGAGCGCGGCGTGAACTGCTTGTCGTCGAGGTTAAGCTTTTTCAGGCAGTCCTTGACCAGGACCAGCTGGTCCGACGAATCGTAGATGGTGAAATTGCGCGTATAGCCATGGAAGCCGTCGACTTCAAAGCGCAGCAGCTTGGCGCAGAACGAGTGGAACGTACTCAGCCAGATGCTGTCGGCCTGGGCACCGACAAGGTTGGTCACGCGTTCCTTCATTTCCTTGGCGGCCTTGTTGGTAAAGGTAATGGCCAGGATGCGGTACGGCGCGACGCCTAATTCCAGGAGATGGGCAATGCGGCAGGTCAGGACCTTGGTCTTGCCCGATCCGGCACCGGCCGTGATCAGCAGCGGCCCTTCGGTATGCTTGACGGCCTCGCACTGGCGGTCGTTAAGGGTATCAAAAATAGGATTCATGCATTCTTCCCCTTTATAGATAAAAAGGCCCACACCGTGTCGATGGGGCCTCTGAAAATCATCACTTATTTCATTGCCGAAAGGATAGGCGGAATGACCTGTTTCTTACGGCTCATGACCTTGGGCAGGTAGACTTCCTTATCGAGGACGTCCTTGCCGAAGGCACTGCTGACAACGTCGTCCATATTGCCGGCGAAGATGAGGTTCGTCGATTCGTCGATGATGCTGGTGATCATCAGGAAGGAAGCGGCGTAATCGTGTTCAGCGCGCAATTTTTCCAAGGCGTTGAGCAGGACCTGTTTCTGGTCGAGGAGGTCCGTCGTATCCATGACCTGGACCTGGGCAACGGTGAAGGTCGTATTGCCGCTGGAGAATTCTTTCATGTCGTTGTGGACGATCTGGTCCGGCGTCAAATCGGAGACATTGGCACCGGCTTTGAGCATTTCCATGCCGTATTTTTCGACGTCTACACCGGCGATGTTGGCCAATTTTTCGGCAGCTTCGCGGTCAGCCGGCGTGCAGGTCGGCGAACGAAAGAGGACCGTATCGGAAATGACGGCCGACAAGAGCAGGCCGGCAATGTCTTTGGGGATGTCGACCTTAGCCTGTTCATACAAGCCCGTTACGATGGTTGCCGTGCAGCCGACGGGTTTGAAGAGGATGGAAATAGGGCCGGCTGTTTCCAAAGTGCCGCCGATGCGGTGATGGTCGATGACGCCGACGATAGATGCTTCGTCGATGCCGTCGATGATCTGTTTCTTTTCGTTGTGGTCGACGAGGATGACCTGCTGTTTTTCGACAGCAGCGACACAGTCCGCACAGATCATGCCGACGTATTTGCCGTTTTCGACGACAGCGTATTTACCATCAGCCGGGATATCATGGCCGTTATCGGTCGGTTTGAAGAACAATTCCGGATCGTGAGCCAAGGCTTTGACCGTGCTCAATTCTTCACCCATGACGGTCTTGACGAATTCATCGGCGAGCTGGCCTTTTTCGATGACGCCGACGAACTGGCCGTTATCGGCAACGGGAGCGACATCGCTTTCGTGGGATGCGAACCATTTGGCAGCATCTTTCAGGCTGGCACTGACCGGAAGGGCTTCGACTTCCGTGTGGACAGCTTCGCTGACTTTGACGTAGAAGTCCTTGACCAGCGGCTGCGGAGCGACGTGGAAATAATTCAGGGCAAAGGCCGTTTCCTTATTCGGTTCGCCAGCGCGGATCGGCGTAGCGTCGATTCCCTGTAACTGTTTTAATTTTGCATAGGCAATGGAAGAACAAATGGAGTCCGTGTCCGGGTTCTTATGACCGGTAACAAAAATCTGTTTTGCCACGATAATCACCTCATTGAAAAGTATATGTATGTTTTTATATCCCTAACATTATATCATAGACAAAGGATGAAGGCTAGTGCAGGGCGTCGGCTCCCTTGAGAAGGGGAGCTGGCCACAGGCCTGAGGGGTTCTTCACAAGTTCATAAGCGTCCCCCTAATGGCTGACGGCTGATGGCTAGCTGCTGATGCTGACGGCTGACGGCTAGCTGCTGACGGCTAATCCCTATTCGTCAAGCCCAGGCGCTGAAGCATGGCCATGTCTTCGGCAATGGTCGAGCCCGACGTGGTCAGCATGTTGCCCGTAATCGAGGCCGACGCGCCGTGGAGCAGGGCTGTGGCCCCGTTTTCCGGCAAGAGTTTGCGGCCGGCAGCCAGGCGGATGTTGGCTTCAGGATTGATGAAGCGGAAGAAGGCGATGGTCCGCAGGACATCGCGGCCGTCGAGCTGGGGCCGATGTTCCAGGGGCGTGCCGGGAATGGGCATGAGGGCGTTGACGGGAATGGACTGGATGCTCAGTTCGGCCAGGCTGATGGCCATGTCCAGGCGGTCTTCCCACGTTTCCCCCATGCCGATGATGCCGCCGGAACAGACGCAGAGCCCTTCTTTCTGAGCGGCCTTGATGGTGCGGATGCGGTCGTCATAAGTGTGGGTCGTGCAGATGTATGGAAAGAAACGCCGCGACGTCTCGATATTATGGTGATAACTGGTCACGCCCGTTTCGTGGAGGCGGTGCAGCTGTTCCGGCGTCAGCAGGCCGTGCGACGCACAGAGGTCGATGTGCAGCGTCTGCTTCATCGTGCGGTACGTATCCAGGGCTTTTTCAAAATCCGCCCCTGTCAGAGCCCGGCCCGACGTGACGATGGCAAAGCGGTTGGCGCCGGCATCCTGGTTGGCCTTGGCGTTGGCCAGGATTTCTTCTTTCGCCAGGAAACCGTATTCTTCGCAGCCCGTATGGTGGCAGGCCGACTGGGCGCAGTATTTGCAGTCTTCCCCACAGCGGCCGCTGCGGCCGTTGATGATGGTGCAGAAATCAATATGATTGCCACAAAAATGGCGCTGTAAGGCGCCGGCTCCCTGCTGCAATTCTTCCAAAGGTGCTTCCAGGAAAATCGATAAATCATCACCGCGTCGGATGCGGTACCCCTGTATAATGCTATCGGTCAATGCTGCTATCGTATTCATTGTCAACCCACTCCCTATTTTTATTGTGAACTATGGGATTATTATACTCGCTGCGGCGATTGCAGTCAACTTTATTTCGTTTGTATCACGGTTAACAATACGAGTACACGATATCCTGAATCGCAGGACGATTCATTTGTTTAAGACCAACCTCTCCGGCCCTTCGGGCCACCTCTAGCTCAGCTCTCCGTTTTAGCAACCGTCTTGCACTTCCCTGCGGTCAGCACCTGACGGGCCAAAAAGGGCCTATGAGGAGAGGCTTTGGCTCCCTTTGTAGGGGAGCTGTCAGCGTAGCTGACTGAGAGGTTGCCTTTGGCCGCCCTTTGGGACGGCCCCTACGATGGATCCATGAAAAAAGAGGCTGACCCGCGAAGCATGCTTCGTGGGACAACCTCTTTTTCAAGTGTTCTTGCCAATGAATTACCGACGTTCGCGGATACGGGCAGCTTTGCCTGTAAGACCACGGAGGTAGTGCAGTTTTGCACGACGGACGACACCGTGGCGAACGACTTCGATTTTAGCGAGGCGCGGGGAATGTACCAAGAAAGTACGTTCAACACCAATACCGTAGGAAACGCGGCGGACAGTGAAAGTTTCGCGGACACCGCCGTTCTGACGGCCAATAACGACACCTTCAAAAATCTGTACACGTTCGCGATTGCCTTCGACAACCTTTACGTGAACTTTGACTGTATCACCAGGGCGGAATGCCGGGATATCGTCACGAAGCTGTTCCTGTTCAAGTACGCTGATAATGTTCATTTCTTTTTTCCTCCTATAAGACATTCGTGCCCCCGTTGTCGCCACCTTTCACGACAATCGTGTTATCGAGCAGAGGACTGCCTAAATTAACAAGGGAATTATACCATAAAGCCGCGTTCCTGTAAAGGGGATTTTTCCATTTTATAGGCATCTTCCGTAAAGGGCTGCTTGAAAGCACAGCAACCTCTCCGGCCCTTCGGGCCACCTCCCCTGGATTCACAGGATTCACGGCGGGCCGCCTAGCCACAGCTGTCCGTTTTGGCAACCGTCTTGCGCCTCTCGTTGGTCGGCACCTGACGGGCCAAAAA
>ENA-UPXC01001618-UPXC01001618.1-human-gut-metagenome-genome-assembly--contig:-NODE-1618-length-30877-cov-11.916266_pt1 | contig 30877 bp, 27 predicted proteins | sample MGYA00250047_ERZ773371 | MGnify/ENA primary metagenome ERZ773371 (study PRJEB29103, sample SAMN06111975) | human gut metagenome | biome: human gut; feature: ankylosing spondylitis patient; material... | reverse complement strand
TCGATATCATAGTCGATCGGCTTCTCGCAGAATACGTGCTTGCCAGCCTGAACTGCTGCCATGGAAACATCGCAGTGCGTGTCAGTGGAGGAGCAAACGAATACTACGTCTACCTCAGGATTGTTGATAACGTCCATAAAGTCGGTGGAAACGTTGGTGATCTTGCGCTCAGCCAGCCACTCGCGTGCGCCGGACTTATCAAGCATCGGGTCAGCAGCAGCTACTACCTGAACGCCCGGTACGGAGTTGATCAGGTTGTTAATGTGCAGCTTGCCGATTCGGCCGCAGCCTACAACGCCAATTTTCAAAATGCCCATTGGAATTCTCTCCTTTTATATAAGGTGATTCTATTATAAACCACTTGTGGGTGTGCTTCAAGGGTGCAGCGTATTTTTCAGCGCACCGCCCAATTTTGGGGCTTCGGTTTGGTGAAAAATAGCAAAGCGGAGCGCAAAAAAAACGTGCAAAATATCCGTGCATTGTGCTAAAATAGAAAATGCACAGGAAAATGCAACACATTGCACGTTGGTGTCTAAAATGCGGTGAAACGCTTGTGCGCTTTACTGCACTATGATAAAATATGAACGTATTGTGGCAAAAATGTGTCTTTTAGGGATAAAAGAGGATACATGGATGCCTGAAAAGGAGAATATCTTATGAAGGTAACTGCACAGTGGATCGCAGAGCAGTGCGGCGTATCGCGTGGAACAGTGGACCGAGTTGTAAACGGCCGACCGAATGTAGCGCCGGAGGTGCGGGAGCGCGTGCAGAAAATAATCAGCGAATACGGCTACAAAACGCCGTCGCAGCGGCAGGCCACCCGTGCGGGACACGGCGCGTTCCGCATCGGCGTGATTCTGCCGAGCTGGGATGCGTTTTTCATCCGCCGGATGCGCGAGGGCATTCGCGTGGCTGTACACAACCGCGGATTAAATGATGTAAATGTGTTGGTGGAGGAGCTGAAAAACCGCTCGCACCGTGCGTATTTCGAGGCCATCGGACGCATGGAGGAGCGCGGCATTGATGGTCTCATTGTCACCGCGCCGGACACGGTAGCGATGAGTGAGGAGATCGACCGGCTGGTCGCAATCGGCATTCCGGTCGTTACCTGCGACTCGGATGTACGGCAGAGCCGCCGCCTGTATCATATCGGACAGAACATGGTCAAATCCGGCCGGATTGCCGCCGGACTGCTTGCACCGTACGTTGAGGGACAGGATGTGCTCGTCGTTACCGGCAACCGTGAATTCACGGCGCACGGACTGCGTGTGCGCGGCTTCCTTGACCGCCTGCACGAGATTTTTGATGATAACGTAAATGTCAACGTCATCGAGAGTGTCGAGCAGTACGAGCTGACCTACGACGGCGTACTGCAGCAGGTGCGGCAGAACCCGCGTCTGCGCGGTATTTATATGGCAAACGAGTCCGTGCGCGGCTGTATGGACGCGCTCGAGCGCGCAAAGCCCAATCGGCGCATTCACGTTGTCTGTCACGATCTGACGCCGCATGCGCGCCAGTATTTGGAGGACGGACGGCTGGATTTCATCGTCGATCAGGATTTTTCGGCGCAGACGACGCGGGCGATCGAAGTGCTGGCGCATACACTGCGTACCGGAGAGTCGCCGCGGCAGAGCATCGAATACATTCACACCAGCATTATCACACGGGAATTGTTGTGAGAAAGGAGCCTATATGAAAGCAAACTGGAAGCGCACACTGCTGTCTCTGGTGTTGTGCGCCGGATTTGTATGGCCTGCAGGTGCGGTAAGCACTGGGCAACCGGCAGCATCGCAGACCGGGATGAGCACCACGCAGAGCAAACCGGCGGCTTATACTGTCAAGAAAATGGGTTTGCTGGGCGTCAAGCGCACCGTAGAGAGCGACAATAACACGGTGAAAATGCTGAACAAAACGGCAGCTTCGCTGGACAGCAGTTCGTATATGTCGGGTTCGGCGTCCGGTGCGACCGGCGAGAGCGAGATGGAAATCTACGCTGCGCTGATTGAGAATATGAAAAAGGCCATGGATGGACTGGATACGACCAGTGATCTTTATAAGACCTATGCGGCACAGTTAAAGGTATTAGAGGATTACCAGACCAGCCTGAACCAGAACGCCGTCAGCGGCATGCAGCAGGCAATGGCCATGCTGTCTCAGTTGGATGACGCGGCGTACACGCTGCGCAAGCAGGCGAAAAATGTCTCCGGTCAGCTGGCACTTGGTGCACAGACCATGCTGATTACCATTAAAAATCTGGGCTACACCAAGGAAAACCTGCAGGTGACGCTCACACAGCTGGACCGCAATCTGGCAGTGCTGAAAACGCAGAGAAAACTCGGCATGATTGGTCAGCTGCAGCTTGACACGGTGCAGAATCAGCGCGACAAGCTGGCGCAGTCCATCGACACACTGGAGACCACCCGCGAAAACCTCGGTTCGAGCGTTGCGCTCATGTGTGGTCTGGACGCGAACACCATCGTGATGCCGGCCGACTTTGAAGCGCTGTACGCGGGCAATCTGGATAAGATGTCCTATAATAAGGATTTGGAGCTGGCACAGAAGAACAGCTTTCTCATCTGGCAGAAGCAGGACGCTGTGCGCAGCGCGTACAACGCGTATGACAAGAATATCAGCGGTACCGCCGAGGCGGTCAAGTCTGCTGAGGACGCACTGGCGGCGGCCAGGGAGTCGGTAGTGGCAGCCTTCGACAGCACCTACAAGACCGTCAAGGACTGCCGGACGACTCTGGCAGCCAAGCGAACCGCGCAGTCGCAGGCGGAGCTTGACCTGAAAACCGCGACCGTGAAGTACAGGAAGGGCATCATTTCCAAGCTGGCGTATCAGCAGGCGCAGGATGCCGTAACGACCGCAAAGCTGAATGTGGAAAGCGCGTATCTGTCGCTGTATACCGCATATAACCAGTACGAATGGGCCAAGGAAGGCGTACTTATCACCACCGCAGCCGCATAAGAGAGGAGTATATATTATAATGAAACGAACCATTGCAGCCGGTCTTTCCGCCGCTCTGCTGTGCGGCATGGTCGTACCGGCGTTTGCCGCCGATACCAAGACCGCGACGAACACCACCGGCACCACCCAGACCCAGCCGACGGCGCCGGTCAAGCTGACGTTTGACAAGCTGGAGGAGACCGTCCGCCGGAACAACGTCACCATCAAGGCGAACAACAACACCGTGCTCAGCGCGGAAAAGACCGATGTAGGCGATCGGTACATCGAAAGCTATTTCCAGCTTTCCGAGCAGATTTCGTCCTACCAGAAGCAGATCAAGGAACTGCAGAAAACGCTGAAGGAACTGGGAACCGACGAGGCGAACGCCGGTCTGCGCAAGACGCTTGAGAGCCAGATTTCCATTCTGCAGCGCAATCTGGCAGCCGCCGAAGCATCGTACAAGAACCTCGACGATGACGAGGACGACGCCGAGGAGGATCAGGAGAAAACGGTTGATAACACCCGCCGTCAGATGCAGAATGCAGCCGATGAGATCTGCCTGAGTGCGGAAAACACGTACATTTCTCTGCGCGGCATGAAGTATACGCTCAACCAGACAAACCGCAGTATTCAGCAGCTTGACCGCAACATTGCGACTGTGCAGAAGCAGGTAAAGCTGGGTATGACCGGTGTAAATACGCTCAAGAGCCTGCAGGCACAGCGAGAGAGCGCCGTTGCCAGCAAGGCCTCGCTGACCACGCAGGTAGAGGCGCTGACCAACACGCTCGCTATCCAGTGCGGCTATACCACCGGTACGCAGATCGAAACGAGCGATCTTCCGGTCGTAACCGCCGAGCAGGTCACCTCCATTGATTATAACAAGGATCTTGCCGAGGCGCTCAAGAACAGCTACGCGATCTACTCCAAGGAGTACGCAATGCAGACCGCGTCCGACGATTACGAGAACAATAAGACCAACACGCTGTATGCTTATCAGGCAGCCAAGATCGACCGCGACGCACAGAAGGAGAGCACGACCGCTTCTTTCCGCAAGCTGTATACCGACCTGCAGGAGAAGCAGACCGCGCTTGCTGCGGCGGACGCCGATCTCGCACAGGCAAAAAAGACGTTTACGGTAAGCCAGGTGCAGTACACGCGCGGCATGATCTCCAAGATGGCGTACACGGATGCGCTTGACACCTTCACCACCGCACAGGAGACCGAGGTTGCAGCGCGTATCGATCTGCTGACCGCTTACAACACCTATCAGTGGGCAAAACGCGGTGTAATTACGGCAACAACTTGATAAGCTGACCGTTTTTGCGAATATAGCAGATATGTATAATGAATTGGAGGACCCCGATGAGCAATAGCAAACGAATCCTTGCGGCGCTGCTGGCCGGTGCGATGGTACTGTGTGCAGGCTGCGGCAAGGAAGAGGAAACCGAGGAGGAAAGCTCAAACAGCACTGCGGTTGAGGTAACCGATGTTACCTCGGGCGCGATGAGCTCGGAGTATACGCTGAACGGCAAGATTGCCGCCGTCAATGAGGTGCAGGTGTTCCCACTGCTGGCGGGTCAGGTGCAGACGCTGAACGTCAGCGAAGGCGACACCGTATCCAAGGGTCAGACCCTGTTTACGGTGGATACCTCGACGGTTACTTCGACGATGAGCTCGCTGCAGCAATCCTACAGCGCTACCAAGACCGCGACCGACCGTGCGATCGAATCCGCGAAGATCGGTGTGGAGCAGGCGGAGCTTGCCGTCAGCAACACCGAGGCGCTGCTCGAAGCGGGTGCGGCTGCCGAGCAGGATCTGACCAAGGCAAAGCAGGCGCTGACGCAGGCGCAGGCCGGTGTCGCGCAGGCTGAGGCGCAGCAGTCCGCGTCTCTGGCGCAGATTCAGGCGTCCATGGATCAGATCAATAAGCAGGCAAGCCTTGGCACGGTAACTGCTCCGTGCTCGGGTACGGTTACGGCTGTAAACGTAGACCGCGGCGGCATGGCATCCTCGGCGCAGCCGAGCGTGGTTATTGCCGAGAACGGTGCGGTTGAGGTGCAGGTTTCTGTTGCTGAGGACGTATTCACCGGCATCAAGGTCGGCGATACCGCAAGCGTCACGGTTTCCGCTGTCTCCAAGGAGCCGATGAACGGTACGGTCAGCACGCTGCCGGCGGCTGCCAATGCACAGACCAATCTGTATGACGTTTCGGTTTCTCTGCCGTCCGGCACCAAGCCACCGATCGGCGCGTTTGCTACCGTCACCTTCTATACCGACCGCCGCGCAAGCACGATTTCCGTGCCGACCGAGTCCATCCTGACCGGCAACAACAACGAGCAGTATGTGTTCACCGTAAATGCGGACGGCACTGCCGCAACCCGCGTTACCGTTACCACCGGACTGGTTACCAAGGATTCGACCGAGATCATTTCCGGCCTCAAGGCAGGCGACCGGGTTGTTACCAAGGGTCAGTCCTATCTGTCGGACGGTGCAGCCGTGCATGTCGTCACCTCGGACGCCGCAGACGGCGGGGAGGGCTAAGCGCGCATGAAATTCGCACAAACCTTTATCAAACACCATGTAATGACCATCCTGCTGTACATACTGGTCGTTGTGTTTGGTTTTTACAGCTTCCAGAACCTGCCGCTGGCGCTCATGCCGTCCATGGAGGTTCCGGCAGCGGTTGTTTACGCTACTTATCCGGGTGCCGGTCCAGAGGATATCGAGCAGCAGGTAACCAAAAAGCTCGAGGGTGCGGTAGCGGGCCTGTCCGGTCTGGATACGCTTCAGTCCACCTCGTCCGAGAATATGGCTATGCTGGTTATCCAGTTTACGAATCATACGGATATGGATCAGGCAATGACTGACCTGCGCGACAAGGTTGCACAGGTAAAGAGCCAGCTGCCGGATGACGCATCCGACCCGACCGTTATGTCGATTGATATTGACTCCATGCCGGTTGTGCAGGTCGCGCTGCGCGGCAACGATCTGGCTTCTCTGCAGTCCATCGCCGAGGACGAGATTCAGCCGGCGCTCGAGCGCCTGGACGGCGTAGCGTCTGTTGATATTTCGGGCGGCTACGAGCAGGAGATCGCAGTCCACACAGACGCCTCCCGCCTGAAGGGCTATAACCTGACGATTTCGTCCATCGGTCAGCAGCTCGGCGCGGACAACATCGCCATTCCGGGCGGCGAGCTGGATAATGGTTCGCAGACGCTGGCTGTCCGCACGGACGGCGAGTATTCGTCCATTGATGATGTTAAGAACGCCCTGATCTCGCTTCCGGCAGGCGGCACGGTACGTCTGAGCCAGATCGCGGATGTTTCCATGCGGCCCAAGGATCAGGACGCCATCTCCAAGGTTGACGGTGAGGAATGTATCATCCTGTCGGTCAACAAGCAGTCCGGCTCCAATACGGCGCAGATTGCCGAGCTGGCCAAGACTGAGTTTGACTCCCTGCTTAAGAGCAACGATTCCCTGCAGTGGAATATCGTTATGGATCAGTCCGACTATATCAACATGACGGTTGATAACGCTATTCAGAACATCTGGATGGGCGTGCTGTTCGCCGCGATCGTGCTGTTCCTTTTCCTGCGCGACTTCGGCGCGACCATGGCTGTTACCATCGCAATGCCGTGCTGTATCCTGTTTACGTTCCTGATTATGAACGTGCTGGGCATTACGCTGAACATGATGTCGCTCGGCGGTATCACGCTCGGCGTAGGTATGATCGTGGATAACTCCATCGTTGTTCTGGAGAACATCTTCACCTATCGAGCGGACGGCTACGACCGTATGGATGCCTGCACCAAGGGCACCGGCGAGGTCATCGGTGCGGTTATCGCCTCCACGCTGACCACGGTTGCCGTATTCCTGCCGATTGCACTGTCCGGCGGCATGGCCGGCATGATGTTCAAGGAATTCTGTATCACCATCGTAGCGCTGCTGCTCAGCTCGCTGATCATTTCCATCACGCTTGTGCCGCTGCTGTGCTATTTCCTGCTCGGCGGCACCAAGCAGAAGAGTGTCAAGCCGCAGGGCTCGGGCGCAACGCCGATCACCGAAAAGCCGCTCTCGCGTGTATACCGCAGTTCGCTGAATTTCCTGATCACCCACCGCTGGGCAGGCATCGCGCTGACCGTTGTCATCTGTATTGTCAGCGTGCTCAGCGTCAGCCAGGCGGGCATGGAGCTCATCCCGGAGATGGATGAGGGTCAGGTGAGTGTTACGGTTTCCATGCCGAACGGTTCGACTATGGAGGACACTGCCGCCATCGAGGACCGCATTGCGGCCATCGCAGTTGATACCATCCCGGAGCTGGAGCAGATCTACTACTCGACCGGTTCTTCGACCTCGATCATGTCCTCGTCCTCGGGCGCAAACGTTACCATTTCGCTGGTAGATCTTGATCAGCGTGACCGCTCGTCAGCGGATATTGCCAAGCAGCTGCGCCGTGACCTGCAGGATATTGCAGGCTGTGAACTGACGGTTTCGACCAGTAGCACCATGTCGATGTCCACGGATTCGGACATCAGCGTTGAGCTGACCGGCGATGACTACGACCAGCTGGCTGAGACGGCAGACGATCTGGCAAACCGGATCAGCGCACTGCCGGATGCTATCAACGTGGAATCCTCGGCAGGCGAGCAGACCCCGCGTGTTGCCGTTAAGATCAACCGCGAGAACGCCTCGCGCTTCGGCCTGAACGCGGCCACCATCGGCGGCCTTGTCCGCGGTGAACTGACCGGCTCGACCGCGACCACGCTCCGCATGAACGGTGAGGAATACGACGTTACCGTTGCCGGCGACGAGGATGTAGCAACCAGTCTGGACGCACTGCGCTCCATGCAGATTCCGACCATGACCGGCGGCACCGTACCGCTGTCCATGGTGGCGGATGTCTATACCGAGCTCAGCCCGCAGTCCATCGTGCGCAAGAACCAGAAGGAGACCGTTACCATCACCGGTGAAAGCGAATCCGGTGACAGCAATGCCATTAAGGCAGCCGTTGACGACATTGTTGCTAAGTACGAGCTGCCGGACGGCGTAGAGGTCGGCGAAGGCGATACCGCTGCTTCGCAGATCGCGGAGACCACCGGTACGTTGATGCTGGCCCTTGCGGTGGCAATTGTGCTGGTATACTTCATTCTGGCAACACAGTTCAACTCGTTCTCGCTGCCGATTGCAATCATGCTGATCCTGCCGATCGGTCTGCTTGGCTCGATGATCATGCTGTGGCCGACCGGAAATCATGTTTCCATGGTCGCACTGCTCGGTGTTATCATTCTGGCCGGTACAGTCGTCAACTCGTCCATCGTGCTGATCGACTATACCCTGCAGCGCCGTCAGCGCGGTGAGGACAAGAATACGGCTATCCTGAACGCATGTCCGCGCCGTGTCCGTCCGGTGCTGATGACCGCTATGACCACTATCCTCGGCCTTGTGCCGATGGTATGCTCGAGCGGCGAAGGCTCCGAGATGATGAAGCCGATGGGTGTTGTTATGATGACCGGTATGGTTATCTCCACCATCGCAACGCTGTTTATCACCCCGGTTTACTATTCGCTGACCGACAGCGTCGCTTCCCGCCTTTCCGGCCTGTTTAAGAAAATCAAGCTGCCCAAGTTTAACTTTCATAAGAAAAATCCGCAGCAGTAAGCAAAAAGGGAACCGATTTCGGTTCCCTTTTTGAATTGAGAATGGATAATGGAGGATGGAGAATGAATGGCGGGCAAAATGGGTACCGCAGTTGTCCAATGTCTGTACAGTCTACCCCGTAGGGGAGCACAGTGTGCTCCCGCACCCATTTAACGATGACCTGGGAGAATACGGTTCGCCCCTGCGGGTATGCGTGTGCAAATGAATTTACAAACGACGTATTGATTCAACCGCCGCGATAATTTTCCATTCTTCATTCTCAATTTTCAATTCCGATATTCCCTTGCATATCGCACAAGTGAAGTCTATAATATTTGTATAAATTGCAGATAGGAGCGAACAATATGGCTTCGGATAAAACAAATGTAATGCGTGTGCTCGAGCAGCACAAGATCACCTATAAGCCGCACGAATACCCGCACGGCAAGGACGCCGTAGACGGTGTTTCGGTTGCGGAACTGCTCGGCCAGAACCCCGATCAGGTCTTCAAGACGCTGGTTGCACGAGGCAAATCGGGCGGCTTTCATGTATTCGTTATTCCGGTTGCAAAGGAGCTTGACCTGAAAAAAGCAGCCAAGGCGGCAGGTGAAAAGTCGGTCGAGATGGTGCATGTCAAGGAACTGTTGGGCCTTACAGGATATGTACGCGGAGGCTGCTCGCCGGTGGGCATGAAGAAGGCGTTCCCGACCGTGTTTGACGAGAGCGTGAACAATGTCCCGACCGTGATGGTCTCTGCGGGCAAGATCGGTTTCCAGATCGAATGTGCACCGGCGGATCTCATCAAGCTGGTACGCGCCACGACCGCGCATATTACGACGGATTAAGGCAATACTGCATGATTAAACAAGAGCGATTTGCGAGTGGATTTTGTGCACTGACGAGGCGCGGTTTTGCGGTAATACTTGATGTATTACCGTAGAATCAGCGGCAGCGCGACCGGAGCCTGCGCAAGGGACCGCTATAAAGTCAGGGCACAAAATTTCCGCAAAGCGCCGCAGTCTTAATTGTGCAGTGTTGCCTTACGTCTGCGGCTTCAGCAGTCCTGCCGCATCCGGGAACAGCGCGAACACGTTCTGCACGCCGCAGCCTGCCAGCTGCGCCAGCTTGGCCGCCAGCGTGGAATCATCGTCGTACAGGACAAAGTGTGCCTGTCCGTCTGCATTCATGTAGGTGAAGTATTTCGCGCACAGCTCGCGCGAAAAGAACGGCTGTGCGCCGGTCTGCGCGAGCAGCGCGGCTCTTGCTGCGGCACTGAGCGAAACGCCGTTCGGCGTGGGTGACGGCAGGGTGAAATCCTGCGAAACCGGCTGCAGAAATGCGGCAATTCGCGCCGCGCCGTAAATGCCCTGCAGGGAGGAAATGTACTCGGTCAGACTGCCGCCCGAAATCGCGGTGGAGACCGTGAGTATCGCGTGCGACAGCGTGTGTCCGCACTCGAGCGGCACATACAGCGGAATATCCGCATCGTACAGTGCTTCGTCGAATGCGGCCAGCAGACGGCGGTTCAGCGGCGTGTCGTGTTCAAAATCCGCGAACACGCCGGGCGCTTCCGTACGCCGCGCTTCGAAAACCAGATCGGCGGCAATGCGCTCTGCGCTGCAGAAGTTGATAGCCTGCGGCGGGTCGGTCACGCCGAGCAGGCAGTGCCGCTGCACCGCGGACACCTTGAGCCGCTGCAGCGCTCCGGACGGTGAAATACCAAGGCAAAGCTGCAAAACCGGCATGCCGAGCGAAGCGGCTTTCGTTGTGTCGCGTCCGGTGCATACCAGAATAAGATTTTTCGTGTAGACCATAATCGTCAACTCCTTGATGATAGAAATACGTTGGAACGGCCCGCGGTCCGTTCCTCCTGTCGGCAAAACTGTAGTTTTGCAACAGCTTCTTTTCTGGACTTTTTGAATAAATTCCATTACACTATATGTAGCATTACGCTAAATTAGAATACGGGTATTAACAGGAGTGTATGAATGAGCAAACTGATTCCCGATTATGTATTTGATTCGATTTACGATATTACGCCGGAGGTGCTGACTGCCCACGGCATACGCGGCGTGCTGGTCGATCTGGATGGCACAATGGCGTCCCACAAGGCTGCTTTGCCGCCCGATACGCTGCACCTCTTTGTCGATCGGCTGAAGAATGCCGGCATTGCTGTGCTGGTGTTCTCCAACAACCATCCCGAGCGGGTAGGGAAGTTCTGCGAGCCACTCGGTGTGGGCTATATCAGCCATGCTGGAAAGCCGTTTTCGCGCGGCTTCCGCAAGGCGGCAAACCGGCTTGGCCTGTCCATGCGCGAGATTGCCGTTATCGGCGACCAGATTTTCACCGACGTGTTCGGCGGCAACCGCGCAGGCGCGCTGACCTGCTACGTCGAAACGCTCGACCGCCGGTTTTTCTGGATCAATGTGCGCTATCAGCTTGAGCGCGGCTTTATCGCGCGCGGACGGCGCAGAATGGAGGCGAGAGCACATCATGGCTGAGCCGAAATTCGGTCCTGCGGGCAACTCGGAGTCGTTTGCCGCCGCAGGCTTCAAGAAAAGCGAGGATGCGCCTGCATGGCTCGCACAGATGGGGCTGACTGCGTTTGAGTATCAGTGCGGACGCGGCGTGCGCTGCGGCGAGGAGACCGCCCTCAAAATCGGTGCAGCAGCCAAGCAGCACGGCATTCAGATGAGCATTCATGCGCCGTATTTCATCAATCTCTCGTCCGAGGAGCGTGAGCGCATGGAGAAAAACGTCGGCTATGTGCTGGAGACCGCGCGGCTGGCTGTGCCGCTTGGCGCAACACGCATGGTCGTGCACTGCGGTGGTCAGGGCAAGCTGACCCGTGACCGCGCTATGCGCAACTCGCACGAAAACGTAAAAAACATCCTGCGTGCGCTGGATGAGGCGCACTTGACCGGCTGCGCAGTCTGCCTGGAAACCATGGGCAAAAAGAGCGTGCTCGGCACCGCCGAGGAGGTCTGCGAGCTGGTGGCTGCCGATGACCGCCTGCTGCCGTGCATCGACTTCGGTCATCTCAACTGCCGCACGGGCGGGCACATGAACACCCGCGAGGAAGTGAAAGCGCTGTTCGACCTGATGGAAAATACCATCGGTCACGAGCGTACCGCCAAGCTGCACGCCCACTTCTCTCATATCGAGTATAACGATAAGGGCGAGGTGCGCCATTTGACGTTCGCGGATACGGTATACGGTCCGGATTTCACGCCGGTCGCTGAGGAAACCGCTGTGCGCGGCTACGCACCGACGTTTATCTGCGAATCCGCCGGCACGCAGGCGGAGGACGCTTTAGCCATGAAGCAGTGCTTCATGGACAAATTAGAAATTCCCAATGCGTAATTACTGATTAAAAAGAAAAATAGGCTTCCATCGAAGACGATGACAAAAGAAAACTGGGGGTATCACCATGAAAAAGGTATTATTGATCCACGGTCCTAACCTGAACCTGACCGGTCAGCGCGAACCGGGCATTTATGGTTCGAACACGCTGGCATCCATCAATGCGGAGGTTGTACAGAAGTGCGAACGTCTGGGGATGGAATGCGCGGTATTTCAGTCCAACTCCGAGGGTGCGCTGATCGACCGTATTCACGCGGCTCGTGAGGACTGCGATGCGATCATCATGAACGCCGGTGCGTACACGCACTACAGCTACGCTATCCGCGATGCGATTGCGGCTGTGCGCCTGCCCTGCGTGGAGGTACATATGTCCAATGTGCACGCGCGCGAGGAATTCCGCCACAAGTCGGTCATCGGACCGGTGTGTGCGGGCGTCATTGCAGGCTTCGGCAAGCACAGCTATCTGCTCGCCGTAGATGCGGTAAAATCCATCATCGGCTAATATTTAAGAGGCGATTACCATGAAAAGAAACGAACTGCGTGCCATGCTGCTCGAGCAGCCGTATGACGCGCTGGTACTGACCAGTGAGATCAGTCGCCGCTACGCGACCGGCTTTCACTCGACGGCAGGCGCGGTGTACCTGTCGGCCAAACAGGCGGTATTCTTCACGGATTTCCGTTATGTCGAAGCGGCACACGCGGCCATCAAGGATTTTGAGGTGCGCGAGATCAAGGCGGGGCAGAGTTATTCTGCGCTCATCAATGAGCTGCTCGACGAGGACGGCGCAAAAAAGGTCGCTCTCGAGGACAAAACGCTTACCTATGCGGAGTTCATGTCCTGGGGCACGGCGCTGCACGCGACAGCTGTCCGTCTCGAGGATGGTGTGGAGCAGCTGCGCATGTGCAAGGAAGAGGACGAGGTTGAGAAGATCGTTGCGGCACAGCGAATCGCTGAGCAGGCGCTTGAGGAGGTGCTGAACGACATCAAGATCGGCGTGACCGAGAAGGAGATCGCGGCACGGCTGACCTACCTCATGCTGCACTACGGCGCGGAGAACATGTCGTTTGATCCGATCGTCGTTTCGGGCGCGAACAGCTCCAGACCGCACGGCGTACCGGGTGAAAAGACCATCGGGGCGGGCGATTTCGTCACGATGGACTTCGGCTGCATTTACGACGGCTACTGCTCGGATATGACGCGCACGGTCGCGGTCGGTCATGTCACCGACGAGATGCAGACCGTGTACGACACGGTGCTGAACGCACAGCTTGCAGGCATTGCTGCCTGCAAGGCCGGTGTGACCGGTCGGGACGTTGACGCGGCAGGTCGTAAGATTATCGAGGCGGCAGGCTACGGTGATGCCTTCGGCCACGGCTTCGGCCATGGTGTAGGACTGGAGATCCATGAGGCTCCGGTTGCCTCTCCGCGCGGAGAAGCGCCGCTGCCGGCAGGCAGTATCGTCACCGCAGAGCCGGGCATTTATTTGCCGGGCAGGTTCGGCGTGCGTATTGAGGATATGCTGTACGTCATCGAGGACGGCTGCATTGATCTGACCGATGCACCCAAGCAGCTTATCGTTCTGTAAATTGTGAAAAAGGGAGAAAACGCTGTTTTCTCCCTTTTTTATATTCCGTGAATATTGGAAATGGGTTGCCGTATCGCTTGACGGCAGCTTGATGAAAAAGAATCAATTTAACAATTTATCCATAAGCTATACACAAAAAATCCACACAAGTTCGGCACAATGGTTACACCGATAGGAGGAGATGTTCTCATGCGCATTTTGTTAATCAATGCAGAGCAGGACGAGCGCCTGTTCGCCACCTTCAAGCATGAACATATTCTGTATGATCAGCAGCCGGAGAGCGACACGCTTGATATTTCGGAGAATATATATGATGTAATCGTGTACAATGCCACTAAGCTGGATGAGAAGACCGTCGACGCGGTGTACTCTCTGCGCGAAAGCGGTGATATGACACCGTTGCTCGTCATGGCAGGTCACACGACCGCGCGGGCGCGTATCCGTATTCTGAATGCGGGTGCGGACAATGTGCTCATGCGTCCGTGCCAGAGCGATGAGATTCTGGCGCATGTCAATGCACTGGCACGTCGGCCGAGAATGATGCAGAGTGAAATCCTGACCGCCGGCGATCTGACGCTCGACCGCGGCCGTTGTGTGCTGTCGGGCAATGACGGCGAAGTCCGTCTGTCCGGCAAGGAGCTGCAGCTTGTAGAGATGTTCCTGCGGGAACCGGGACAGGTGCTGCCGCGTGAAATGCTGCACCAGAAGGTCTGGGGAGCAGGCAGGGACGCGACCTACAATAACATCGAGGTTTATTTGACACTTGTGCGCCGCAAGCTGCGTGCGGTCGGCTCGAAGGCCGAGCTGATCTCCGAGCGAGGCATCGGATATTATCTGCAGGAAGCAGAATAAGGGAAGGGACGTACTTTCATGGTACGTCCTTTTATTTTTCCTTCCTTTTTGAACTTCTGCTGTTCCCTCGCTTCCTGATCTGGTGCAGATCAGAGACCGGCGACAGCTCCGAAAAGGTGAACGGCTGAGGTCAAACCGTCTTCGGATGGAGGATGGGATGTTTCTGCTGAGATATTTGGTACAGGCATTGAAATGTGGATCCGTAGTCAAGGTACATATGAAGAATATAGAAAAATTCGACAGGGTTACGAGATCGACAACCGCAAAATCTTCGGTGAGTACGCCGAAGGTGTGATTGGTGCCAAAGAACGTGCAGGTGTCAAGCACAACACGATATACGAGAAGTTACATAAAGAAAAAGAGATGATGGAAGCAAAAATGCTTCTGCCATCTCTTTTTTAGGTTTATAAAGAAGAAACGATTCATTTGGATAAATTACAGTGTTCAAAAATCATCTGCCATACCGGTCATGGTATTGCGGTGTTGCCTTAAATGTATCAGAAAATAAGAAAAACCGGTCATTTCAAATGAAATAACCGGTTGATCTGGTACGCCAGAAGGGATTCGAACCCCCGACCTTTTGGTTCGTAGCCAAACACTCTATCCAGCTGAGCTACTGGCGCATACACGATCTATTTTCTTTTGCTGTCGGCGTTTCGCTTTGTCGCTCTCGCTGACTGCCTTATTATAATATCACGGGTGGGCCCTAATGTCAACAATTATTTTCAGATTTTTTGAAAGTTTTTTCGGAAACCTGTTTTCGGCAAAACAAAGCCGCCTGTGGGGGAACAGGCGGCTATATACAGCAGAGAAGTTGGAGGTCTGCCATATACCTTATATTGCGTTTTATTCCTGCGGCGGAATGGTATCGAAGCCGACCTGCAGTTCTTCATCGGTGGGAACGTGGTTGCGCATGGTGCCGTTATGATATGCCTCGTATGCTGCCATATCAAAGTAGCCGGTACCGGTCAGACCGAACAGAATGGTCTTAGCTTCGCCGGTCTCCTTGCACTTGAGTGCTTCGTCGATTGCGGCGCGGATGGCGTGGCTGGATTCCGGAGCTGGAAGAATGGTCTCTACCTTGGCGAACTGAACTGCCGCGTCGAATACGTCGGTCTGCTTGACGGAAACCGCCTCCATATAACCGTCGTGGTACAGCTTGGAGAGGATCGGGCTCATGCCGTGGTAGCGCAGGCCGCCTGCGTGGTTGGGCGCGGGCATGAAGCCGTTGCCGAGCGTGTACATGCGGGCCAGCGGCGTAACGTGGCCGGTATCGCAGAAATCGTAAACGTACTTGCCGCGCGTGAAGGACGGGCAGGACGCAGGCTCAACCGCAATGATGCGCGGGTCAGCCTTGCCGAGCAGTTTATCCTGCATGAACGGGGAGATCAGGCCGCCGAGGTTGGAGCCGCCGCCGGCACAGCCGATTACGATATCCGGATACTCGTCGAGCATCTCCATAGCCTGCTTGCTCTCTAGACCGATGATGGACTGGTGCAGCAGCACCTGATTGAGCACTGAGCCGAGTACATAGCGGTAGCCCTCGTGTGTAGTAGCTACTTCAACGGCCTCAGAAATCGCACAGCCGAGAGAGCCGCCGGTGGTCGGATCGTGTGCCAGAATAGCGCGGCCTGCCTCGGTCGTATTGGACGGAGACGGCGTTACATTCGCGTCAAAGGTTTGCATGATAGCCTTGCGGAACGGCTTCTGCTCGTAGGAGACCTTAACCATGAATACCTTCAAATCCAGTCCGAAATATGCGCATGCCTCGGAGAGTGCAGTACCCCACTGACCGGCACCGGTTTCGGTGGTAAGACCCTTGAGACCCTGCTCCTTGGCATAGTACGCCTGCGCGATCGCGGAATTCAGCTTGTGGCTGCCGGAGGTGTTGTTACCCTCAAACTTGTAGTAAATCTTAGCTGGGGTGCCCAGCGCTTTCTCCAGATTGTACGCGCGGCACAGCGGAGACGGACGGTACAGCTTATACATATCGAGCACCGGCTCGGGAATATCAATGTAGCGGGTGTCGTTGTCCAACTCCTGGTGCGCCAGCTTTTGGCAGAAGATGGGGTACAGCGCTTGTTCCGGCAGCGGCTGATGCGTACCCGGATGAATCAGCGGGTCCGGCTTTTCCTTCATGTCCGCCCGCAGGTTGTACCACTGCTTGGGCATCTGGTCTTCGGTCAAATAAAGTCTGTGGGGGATCTTAGCCATGGTGATTGCTCCTTTGCAAATTTCAGATAGAGTGGAGAGATGGTGAATATCTTCATTTGTCACTCTCAACTCGGTTTTACAAAATAAAAAACTCCTGTCCCAGATTTCTCTTGGGACAGGAGCGAATACGCTCTTGCGGTACCACCCAGATTGACGCAAACTGCGTCCACTCTGCTCACACATCAAACAATGCGCGCTCCCCTGATAACGGGCGGAGTCCCCGTCGCAGTTACTTGGCCGAAGCCGTTCGCCTTGCCCTGCTGAAGTCCATTCACACGGTCCTTGCCTGCCGCAATCACACCGCCTGCGGCTCTCTTGGAGGTTCGGTCTCCCTGCTACTCGTCTTCGTCATTGGTTTGTGTTGATTTACTTGGTATGGTCACAGTATATTCGCAAAACGGAGGATTGTCAAGTGTAATTTGCGAAAAACAATATATTATTTCTGATATAAATTATTATCATGAGAATGAAGGCCGCAGTATCGTCTTTTTCTGCATACTGTGCTATAATGGGTAGCAGAATGAGAATTTATCGAGGGAGCGAGTGCAAATGCGCGTGATCGAGGGCGAAAACGAACTGCGGCTGACCTGTTCGCGGAGTGCGAGCGGCGGCATTGCGCTTTTGCGGTGCGAAACGCAGGACGATATTGTGCATCTGCCGGATGAGATAGACGGTGTGCCTGTTACCGAGGTCGGCGCGTATGTACTCAGCGAGCGGGTTCCCAATCTGACAGGCAAGGACACGTTCGCTGTCCGTATCACCTGCGGCGGCACGGAGCCGAAGCACAATGCAGCGGCTATCCGCACGGTTACGCTCCCGAAGGATGCAAAAAGTGTTGGCAGTTATGCATTTTATAACTGCCGAAACCTTGAACGCATTGAACTGACTGATTCGGTGAGTGAGTTCGGCGGCGGTGCGCTGATGAACTGCATGAGCCTGCGCGAAGTCATCCTGCATGCCGCACCGTCCGCGCCAACCTGCCTGCCCAGGCTGCTCGGCGAGTACGCCGGAGAACTCGATGTGCGGTTTGATGAGCACGCGCGGCTGCTGTTCCCCGAGTACGTCGAGGAACTGGAGGATCTCAGTCCGGCGCATATTTTTCAGCGACGCATTCACGGTGCAGGATACAGCTACCGCCAGTGCTTTGACGGCGGTGTGCTGAATTTTCGGCAGTATGATGCTGCCCTGAGCGAACTGCTCGAGCGGCACGATTTTTCGGTTGCGGCACGCGTAGCCGTGCGGCGGCTTGCCGTACCGTTTGCGCTCTCGGATGCCGCAAAAGCGGACTATCTCGCGGTTTTACGCACCCACGGCGGCAATCTGGCGCAGTCCTGCGCCAAGGCAGGCGAGACCGCTGCATTGACCTTCTTGCTGTCGCTCGGTGTGCTCTCTGCCGCCGATGTGGATGCCGCGTGCACGTCTGCCCGCGAAGCAGAGCAGACGGCAGCGCTGTCCGTTTTGCTGCCAGCCGCCGGCAAAACGCAGTCCAAGGGACGCGCCAAATCGTTTGAATTATGATATAAATATATAGAAGTTATCAATAAATCCGTAGGGCACTCCGCCCTACGATGCAAGATGAACCTGTGAGGTGATGTTTTCTATGTCGCAGTCCTCCCGCTGGACTTCTATCGGACGCGAAATCCTGTTTTCTGCCCGCACCGAACTGTACATGAACCTGCCGTTCCTCGATTCCGCGCTGGCGGCGCTGCCTGCGGCAGACGGTTACGATACACCCACGCTCGCTACCGACACGCGCGTGCTATTTTTCAGCGGTGCATGGCTGGCGCAGCAGTACGAGCGTTCCCGCGCGAACGTCAACCGCGCCTATCTGCACACGCTGTTCCACTGTCTGCTGCGCCATCCCGGAAAGACACGCGGACGCGATGCCGATCTGTGGGATCTGTCGTGCGATATTGCGGTCGAAAGCATGCTGGATTCACTGGATTACCGCTGCCTGCAGGCGGAAAAGGTGTCAGTTCGGCGGCAGAATATCTACCGCGAACTGCAGGACGAACTGCCCGTGCTGACCGCCGAGGCGGTATATCGGCATTTTCGGCGCACGCGGCTGAACTCCTATGACTGCGCTACGCTCACGCGCGTGTTCGCGGTGGACGAGCACACACTGTGGTACAAAGAGGACGACGATCAGCAGGAAAAACGCTGGCAACAGCAGGCCGAGCGCACCCAGACCGCGATGGAAACGGTTTTCGCGAACAAAGCCGAGGGCGGTGAGGCTGTGCGGGAGCAGCTGGCGGTTTCCGCACGCAAAACGACCGATTTCCGCGCGTTTCTGCGGCGGTTTGCCGCGCTGCGTGAGGAGGTTTCGGTGGATGCGGATTCGTTCGACTACGGTTATTATGCCTACGGATTGCGGCATTTCGGCAATATGCCGCTCATTGAGCCGCTGGAAACCCGCGAAGTGCGTAAAATCGAGGATTTCGTCATCGCTATCGATACCTCGATGTCCACCTCGGGCGAACTGGTGCGCGCGTTTTTGCAGCGCACCTATGAGCTGCTGCAGGAGAACACCAGCTTTTTCCGGCAGTTCAATCTGCGTATTTTACAGTGCGACGATCAGCTCCGCTCGGACAAAAAGGTGACGAACGTCCGCGAGCTTGCGGACTATATGGAACATTTTGAGCTCATCGGGCAGTCTGCGACCGACTTTCGGCCGGTTTTTGAGCACGTTGACCGCCTGAACAGCGAGGGCGCGTTCCGCCATCTGCGCGGACTGCTGTACTTCACGGACGGGCTCGGTATCTACCCGAAAAAGCGCCCGAAGTACGATGCGGCATTTGTCATGCTCGAAGGCGAAGCCTATCCGGATAAGGTGCCGTCATGGGGGATTCGAGCGGTAATCAGCGAGGATGCGTTGGCCGTAGAATGAAAGTAGAATGAAAAAGGACGCTTTACGCGTCCTTTCAGTCTGTCAAAAAAGTATTATTTTAATTTTTACGTTTCGTGCGGCAGCACGCATAAAATAGAATTTGCGAAGCAAATTCATAAATTCCGGGAGCATGTATCTCGGAATTTATACAAGGGAAGAAAAAATGTGCCCGCAGGGCGCGGTTTTTCTTCAGTATTCGCTCGAAAGCGTGGTTTCGAGCGAAAGGCTGTTCGAAAAACGATAGTTTTTTGACAGCCTCGAGGGACCCTCTCGGGTCCCTTTTAGGCTTTATTCGGTAACTTTCGTGCCGGTAACGATCGCCTTCGGCGAACCGGTGAGTTTTTTACCGGTATACGGTGTGTTGATTCCCTTGGATTTATACGTTTCGTATACTTTCTCAGTATCCCAGTCCAGCAGCACCAGACGGGCGAAATTGCCCGCCTGCACAGCACGGTCGGTCAAACCGTAAATCTCGGCAGGAGTCTTGCTCATGCGGTCAACAAGCTGCATCGGCGTGAGCTTGCCGGTCTGAACGAGGTAAGTATTGCACACCGAGAACGCGGTTTCCAGGCCGGTGATGCCGGACGGCGCCTTTGCGAACTCGCGGGCCTTCTCCTCCGCGGTGTGCGGTGCATGGTCGGTTGCCACCATGTCGATGGTGCCGTCCGCCAGAGCCGCAATCAGCGCCTGACGGTCAGCCTCCTTGCGGAGCGGCGGATTCATGCGGGCGTAAGTGCCGTGGGCGGGTACATCATCCTCGGTCAGCGACAGATGATGCGGCGTGACCTCGGCGTAAATCTTCGCGCCCATCGCCTTGCCCGCTCGAATGAGCGCGACCGACTGCGCGGACGAAACGTGCTGGAACAGCACGCGCGCACCGGTATCGAGCGCCAGCGCAATGTCACGGCCGATCATTGCAGATTCCGCGCTCGCCATTGCGCCCGGTACGCCAAAATGCTTGGCGGCCTCCGAGCCGTAGTTGACACCCGGAGACGGCACGAGTGACGGCTCCTCCTCGTGAAACGAGAGCAGCGTGCCGCGCTTAGCGGCTTCCGCCATGGCGGTGCGGCACAGCGCCGCACTCGTCAGGTTGATGCCGTCGTCGGTCAGGCACGGCGCACCCGCTTCGAGCAGTGCGTCAAAGTCGGTCAGCTCCTGCCCTTTCAGGCCCTTGGTGACCGAGCCTGCCTGCAAAACCTGCACCGGACAGTCCTTCGCCTTGTCGGTAACGTAGCGGATGATCTCGGGTGTGTCGCAGGTCGGCACGGTGTTCGCCATGCAGATTACCGTGGCGTAGCCGCCTGCGGCTGCCGCCGCCGCACCGGTCAGCACGTCTTCCTTCTGGGTCTGACCGGGATCGCGGAAGTGAACGTGCCCGTCCACAAAGCCAGGAGAGACGGTCAGCCCGCTCGCGTCATACACCGTGCAGCCCGCGGGCGCGTCGATGTGCTCAGCCACCTGCGCGATAACGCCGTCGTCACCGATCAGCACATCACGCAGCGCATCCATCTGCGTATACGGGTCGAGAACCCGTCCGTTTTGAATCAACAGCATGGTAAAACCTCCGTTTTATCTCGTTTAATCGCGGTAGAACGCACCAAAGCCCTTGTATGCCATATACAGATCCAGCTTGGCAATGCACTCGAACGGTGCGTGCATGGAGAGCACCGGAACGCCTGCGTCTACGGTGTCAATGTTGCGGTTTGCGAGGTACATGGCAACCGTGCCGCCGCCGCCCTGATCGACCTTGCCAAGCTGACCGGTCTGCCAGATAACCCCCGCCTTGTCAAAGATGCAGCGGATGCGCGCCATCAGCTCAGCGGTTGCATCCGAGGTGCCGGACTTGCCGCGTGCGCCCGTATACTTGACAAGCGCGAAGCCGCAGTTTGCGCGCGCATCGTTGCGCTTCTCGGAGACCTCCGGATAGTTGGGGTCAAAGGCGTTGCAGACGTCGGCAGACAGGCAGACCGAGTTCTCAAAGCACTCGTCGAGCAGCACGTCCTGCGCACGGCAGAGGTCAGCCATAAAGGTGTCGAACGCGCGCGACTGCATGCCGGTCACGCCGTCCGAGCCGATCTCCTCCTTGTCCACCAGCAGGCATACACCGGTATGTGCCGGAGTCTCGGTCAGATCGAACAGAGAGGTTGCTGCCGGATAGGAGCAAACGCGGTCGTCGTGGCCGTACGCGCCGACAAACGAGCGGTCAAAACCGATATCGCAGGCATTGAACGCCGGAACGCAGCACAGCTCTGCAGACAGGAAATCCGCTTCGGTCATGCCGTACTCGCGGTTGAGATGCTCCATAATGGCGAGTTTGATCTTCTCGCTGCACTTTTCGTCCACGGTTTCGCTCGGAACCGAGCCGATGAGGATGTTCAGACCCTCGCCCTTGATCACCTCGGTCGCCTTGCGGGTCATCTGCTCGGTAGCAAGGTGCGGCAGCAGGTCGGTGATAACGAACTTCGGGTCGGTCGGCTTGTCGCCTACGCGCACCTGTACACGCTTGACCTCGCCGTTCTCGCAGACGCAGACAACGCCGCGCAGCTCGAGCGGAATGGCCGTCCACTGGTACTTCTTGATGCCGCCGTAGTAGTGGGTCTTGAAGAACGCCATGCCGTTGTCCTCGTACAGCGGCACGGTGCGGATATCAACGCGCGGCGCATCGAGGTGCGCGGCGGTCAGGCGCACACCCTCGGCGAGGCTCTTTTCACCAATAACAGCCAGCATGATGCCCTTGTGGCGGTTGATACGGTAAATCTTGTCACCCGGACGAAGCGTGTCGTCACGCGTCCAGGCACGGAAGCCCTTGCTCTCAGCCATGCGGGCGATTTCCAGCACAGCGTCACGCTCGGTTTTGCTCTCGTCGAGGAATTTTTTGTAACCCTCGGCGTAGGTCTGAATGCCGTGCTTGTCCTCGTCGGTCAGACGGTCAAAGCCGGTCTTTTTGTCGTAAAAAAGCTGTTCGGAAGTCATGTTGCATTCTCCTTTTTTAATCCGAATCACTTAATGAGTTGACTGTATAAAGCATCGGTGTCCCGATACAGCATATCGAGATCGCCGTTGTTTTCGATGATAAAATCGCATTTTTCGCGGTAAAACATGTCGTTCGGCTGCGCGTCGATGCGGGCGCGCGCGGCTTCATCGGACAGGCCGTCCCGCTCGATGATTCGGGCAACGCGCGTGTCGTGCGGCGCGAGCACAGCGATGATTTTGTCGCAGAAGTCATCCGCACCGGCTTCAAACAGGGTCGGTGCATCGTACAGCACGATGGGACACGCGCTCTGCGCGTGAATCGCATCGAGAGACGCCCTGCGGATATACGGAGTGGTGATTTCGTTGAGCGTTTGCAGCTTTGCAGGGTCGGAAAACACGATTTTCGCAAGTTTCGGGCGGTCAAGCGCACCGTTTGCGTCAGTCACGATGCCAAAGGCGGTATCGAGTGCGGACAGCATTTCGCGGTTCTCCGCGCAGAGCGTGCGGTAGACGGCATCCGCGTCCACCCAGCCTGCCCCGAGAGCGCGCATACGCGCGGCAACCGTGCCTTTGCCGGTGCCGCTGCCGCCGGTCAAGCCGATGATTTTCATTAGTTTCACTTCCATTGCTCTACATATGGTTTGAAAACATCATATAAAAGTATGGTATATTTGATAAACCAGTTAAACTGATCTACCTTTTTTGTTTCGTCAAATATCGGAATATTTCTTTGCAAGCGAACACGACTTGCCTTCTTATTCGGCAGCGCCATCCACTCGAGTTGCATATCTATTTGAGCTTGAATATTTTCTCTATGTTTTTCTAAGTATTCAAAAAACTCTTGATCGTCACTGATATACAATTCTACACGTTGTTCATTGGTCTGTGTATTGACATTCAATGAAAGCGAATATCTCGATGCCCCAATGCTAAAAGTGTACCATGTCCTGACCGGAGGTTTTTTCAGCTTAAAATACTCGATAAACTTTTTGTTGCTTTGCGCATATTCGTTAAAATCTGTCCAGTAATTTAGTAATCGAGATTGCAATTGTCCTTCGGTTGCAGATATATTCTTTACTTGTTTTGCCCAATTATTAGGCTGTTCTAAAATATTAAAATGAACTGCCGGAGCCGAATCCCCGATTCTCCACAATTCCACTTCCACCAAGAAAAACGCCGTTTCATCGTCTGTATGCTCATTCAGCCATTCCACCGCTCGACGGTGTTCTTCTCGTGCCTGTTTGACAATCCATACAATGATTTTTGCACTTTTACCAGCCGCATAGGTCAGCAATTGACCCAAATGTGTATGGTTGGAACTTTCCAGTTGATTTTCGATCACAACGGTATTATCGGTTCCTTCTTCAGAAGCCAATATATCCAAGCTGAACTTGCCTACGGCCGATTCACGCTCACGAAAACACAAATCAACACCGATAGCTTCGCCCAGTAAATTCAGATTATTTTCCAGCCAAGGTGTAAAATCGTATGCTTCATTAGGCCAAACCGTTCGCAAATCATATTCCCGCTTCAAATCAGCCAGTTGTATATTCATTTTTACACCTCAATCACCGAAAATCCTGCCGCTTTCTTGATGCGGTTCGCCACCGCGAGGCCGAGGCCCTCATCCGACGGACACTGCGCCCAGATCTGCGTCACCGCGGTATCATCGAACGCCCGCAGGCGGTCGAATACCTCGCGCGCCTGTGCACCAAGATCGTCCTGCGAACCGAAGCACTCGACCACGCAAGTGGGAAACATTTCCCGATATTCGTCAAAGCACAATACGCCGGTGGAATTTCCGATATGTTCTGCAATGTATTTTGCGGTGTCCTGCGGATCGCCGCGCACGACCGTTACGGGCGCTTTCGGCGCGTAATGCCGGTATTTCATGCCGGGCGCCGACACCTTCACGTCATCCCCGATCTTCTCGTACAGCGCGCGGTCAACATCCACCTCGCCGAGCACCGAGCGCAGCTGTTCGAGTGTGATGCCGCCCGGACGCAGCAGACGCGGACGCTCGAGCGCGAGCGTGATTACCGTGCTCTCCACACCGACGCCGCACGCGCCGCCGTCCAATACGGCCGCGATCTTGCCGTCCATATCATGCATAACGTGCGCCGCCGTGGTCGTGGACGGTCTGCCGGACGTATTCGCGGACGGAGCTGCCAGCGGTACGCCGCTCTCCCGAATCAGCGCACGCGCCATCGGATGAGACGGCAGGCGGATGCCCACGGTGTCCAGTCCGCACGAAACCTCGTCCGGGATGCAGTCGCCCTTGGGCACGATCATGGTCAGCGGACCCGGCCAGAACGCGTCTGCAAGCAGCTTTGCCTGCGGCGGAACCGCCGGACACAGGTCGTAAATCTGCTCGAAATCCGCGATGTGGACGATCAGCGGGTTATCCTGCGGACGGCCTTTCGCCAGAAAAATTTTCTTTACCGCCTCGCCGTTCAGCGCATTCGCCGCAAGGCCGTACACGGTTTCGGTCGGCATGCCGACGACCTCGCCCGCTCGAATGAGTTCTGCGGCGGTTTTTACCGCGTTTTCGTCGGTTTCCGGTGTCAAAAGAGTTGTTTTCATCAGTTTACACTTCCATTTATGATATCAATGGTCTTTTTCTTCCACTTTGGTGACGATGCCGTTTTCCAGTGTCAGGTCGAGCGTTACCTCATCAAACGGCTGTGCAATGAGGTATGAAAGGCAGGTATCGGTGTCTGTATAGTCCGGCGTGCCGAGCAGCTCGCGCACCGCAGCCGCGCTCATGCCGACAAGTTCGGTGCTGTTCTGCAGGTCGCTGACCATGAAATGCCGCTGTGCCGGTGCGGTTTTCGCCCAGTTTTCCGCAGAAAACGTCTTTGGCACGCCGATACCGAGGTCAAAATAACGGTTTGCGTTCCAGATGCCGTTTCCCACAAGCAGCATCGCTAGCACGCACGATATGCACCAGTGTACCTTCTTCGTCCTGCCCCGAAACAGCTGTACGCTCGCCGCAAGAAACACGGCGATTCCCAGAACAAGTAAAATCACACCACTTCTTAACATGAAAATCCTCCTTTTATTATAAGGGTCTGTGACCCTTGTTTCCCACCAAAGAGAGGTTTATCGGACATTCACCATGCTATACTCCAATTATAAAAGAAAGGAGTGCTTCGCATGGCAAAGAACAAGAACATTTTCGTCACGATCACCGGTTTTCAGCACTATTACGGACGTGAGCCGTTCCAGATCGGCAATCTCATCCGCTGTGCCAAGGAGCCGAGCAATCCGTACGACAGCGATGCCATCCGCGCGTTTCTGCCGTACATCGGCAAGGTCGGCTACATTGCCAACAGCCCGCAGACCAAGGCCGGCGGCACGGAAAGCGCATCGCGCATTTACGAGCGCGTGCCCAAGCGGTTTTACGTCCGCGTGCTGTTCACCACCTGCACGAAAATTATATGCCGCGTAGAGTTCGGCGATATGTCCGATCTGAATGCTGAGCTGGAGAGCCAGACCGAGGACAAGTGGGACGATTGGGACGATGAGGATGACGAAATCCAGTTCTAAGGCAATACCGCATAATTGAACAAGAGTGATTTGCGAGTAAATTTTGCGTACTGGCGAGGCACAGTTTTGCGGTAATACTCGATGTATTACCGTGAAACTGCAACAAAGTCAGGACACAAAATTTCCGCAAAGCACCGCAGCTTTAATTGTGCGGTGTTGCCCCAAGGTTACATTTCGCTCTGCTCCTTCAACTTTTCCGCTGTGTCAGCCGCAATAAGCGCATCTAAAATCTCGTCCATATCGCCGTTCAGGAACTGATCCAGCTTGTAGATGGTCAGCTTGATGCGATGATCGGACACGCGATTCTCCGGGAAATTGTAGGTGCGGATGCGCTCCGAGCGGTCGCCGGTGCCGACCTGGCTTTTTCGGTCGGCGGCGATGGCCGCACGCTGCTTTTCCACCTCGGCCTCGTACAGCCGCGAACGCAGAACAGACAGCGCCTTGTCCTTGTTTTTGTGCTGGCTGCGCTCATCCTGGCACTCTACGACCGTGTTTGTCGGGATATGGGTGACACGGATAGCCGATGAGGTCTTATTGATGTGCTGACCGCCCGCACCGGATGCGCGGAACGTGTCAATGCGTAAATCCTTCGGGTCGATGTAGAAGTCGAGTTCTTCCGCTTCGGGAAGGACAGCCACGGTGGTTGTCGAGGTGTGAACACGGCCCTGACTTTCGGTTTCGGGCACACGCTGCACGCGGTGTACGCCGCTCTCGAACTTGAGCCGCGAGTACACCTTATCGCCTGCCACGCGGAACACGATTTCCTTATAGCCGCCGAGTTCGGTCTCGGATTTGTTCATGACCTCGGTCTGCCAGCCGCGCTTGTCGGCGTACATCGTGTACATGCGGTAGAGGTCAGCGGCAAACAGCGCGCTTTCCTCGCCGCCTGCACCGCCGCGAATCTCAACGTAGATATTCTTCTCGTCGTTCGGGTCCTTGGGCAGCAGCAGGATTTTCAGTTCGTCCTCCAGACGGGCAATGTCGCTCTTGGCCTGCTGCAGCTCCTCCTGCGCCAGCTCCTTCATGTCCGGGTCGGACAGCATTTCGGTCGCGTCCGCGAGCGTGCGCTGTGCCTGCTCGTATTCGCGGAACGCGGTGACGATCGGCTCGAGTTCGTTGCGCTCGCGCAGCAGCTTGGCCGCCCGGTCGGGGTCGTCGTATAAATCCGGCGCGGAAAGCCGCATTTCCAGCTCGTCCAGCCGCGCCGCTAAGACTTTCAGTTTTTCAAACATATTCTATCTCCAAATCGTGTGAAGCACGGAAAATTCATCAAAATTGCGTTTACCAGCGTCCGGTGAATATCAAGCCCATGATGGAGCAGTATTCGCGGCACCTTACCGCCATCCACTGCCCCGGATACGGCGTTTTCGCGGGAACGCCTGCGTCGCCCAGACCGGCATGCGCCAGCAGGCGGCGTGCGCGGGCAAGATGATAATCATTTGTAATTACGGCAACCGCTGCGCCCTCGGGCAGCAGCTTTTTTGCGTTGGCGATATTCTGGATGGTCGTGCTCGACTTGTCCTCCAGGATCAGCCGTTCTGCGTCTGCACCGTGCGCGATCATGTAATCCTGCATGGCTGCAGCTTCGGTGCGCGGCTCATCGCCGCCCTGACCGCCGCACAGGATGGCCTGACTGCCCGGATTGACGTTCAGCACCGCGATTGCCGTATCGCATCGTGCCGCCAGAGCCGCCGACGGCTGTCCGTTCGGATTGACGAGCGCACCCAGCACCAGATAGCAATCCGCCTGCGGCGCAGCTGACGGGTTATCCTCGTCGAATGCTATGCCGATCACAAACACCTGCACCGCCGCAAACGACAGCACGAACAATGCAAACAGTACGCGTCCCACGCGCGACAAAATGCGGCACGCCTTATACTTTTCGCGTCCGCAAAGCATCAGCCATTCCCCCATACAGCCGATGGCGAGCGCCAGCAGAAAAATACCGCCGAACCGCGACGGCTTCCAGAACAGCTGCGGCGCGCCGATGATGGCAAACAGCGTCGCAAGCCCTATCCATACCCTTTTTTCTTTCATTGCAGTTCCTCCAGTGCGGCCGCGACGGCTTCCCATTCGTCCATTTTTGCGGCGAGTTTTTCGTCACAGTCTTCCTTTTCGGTCATCAGTTCGAGCAGCTTGCCGGAATCCGATGCCGCGTCCACCATCTGCTGTTCGAGGTCGGACGACTGGGCTTCCAGCTGCGATATTTCGCGCTCGAGCGTGTTCAGCAGCTTTTGCAGATTCTTTGTGCCGCCGGTACGCTTGGGCTTTTCAGGCGGCTTGGGTACGTCATCCAGTGTCGGGACGGCGGCCTTTTTCTTTTTGGGTGCCGGTGCGGGCGTCGCTTCCGGCAGTGCGCCGCCGCCCTTGGCGCGCCAGTCGAGGAACGCACTGTACGAGCCGATAAAGTCGGTCAGGTAACCGTTTTCGAGGTAGAGCACGCGGGTTGCAAAGCGCTCGACGAAGTAGCGGTCATGCGAAACAAACAGCAGCGTGCCGTCGAACGCCTCAACCGCCTCCTCAATCCACTCACGGGATGCAAGATCAAGGTGGTTGGTCGGCTCGTCGAGGATGAGCAGATTGAGCGGATCGTACATCAGCTCACACAGGCGCAAACGGCTTTTCTCACCGCCGGACAGCATATCTACGGTTTTCAGCTGGGTTTCACCGGTAAACTGGAACGAACCGAGCCGGTTTCGCGCCACCTGCATGGATACGTTCTTGTCGTAGATGAGCGTGTCGATGAGGTTGCGGTGCGGATTGGCAAAATACACCTGCTGCGGCAGGTACGCCGGCTTGAGTCCAACGCCCTTGCGGATGACGCCGCCATCCGGCACTTCCTCGCCGAGCAGGATTTTCAGCATAGTGGTCTTTCCGGCGCCATTTGCGCCAAGCAGCGCGACACGCTCGCGGTTGCGGATGTTGAACGATACATCATGTAATATTTCTCGTCCGTCATAACTTTTCGTAATATCGCGGACCTTGAGCACTTCCTCGGTCTCGTAGTTCGGGTCACCAAACGTGACGGTCATCTTTTTGTCGGTCTTGGGTCGGTCAGTAACCTTCATACGCGCAATGCGCTTCTCGATAGACGCGGCACGCTTCGCCAGATGCTCGGTGCCGTGCTCGTGCATGGAACGCGCGGTCGCCTCCAGACGCTTTTTCTCGGCCAGCTCATGCTCGTAGTGCTTGAGCTGCTCCTCACGGCGGCGCTCACGCTCAACTGCATAATACGAGTAGTTGCCGTTGTAGAAATCGCAGGTGCAATCGTGGATTTCAATCACGCGGTCGCAGCACTGGTCGATAAACCAGCGGTCATGCGAGATAATGAGCACCGTACCACGGTAATTTTCGAGGTAATTGCCCAGCCAGTCCACAGCGTCCATGTCGAGGTGGTTGGTCGGCTCATCGAGCAGCAGCACATCGGTCTGCTCGAGAATGATGCGGGCGAGGTTAATGCGCGTTTTTTCGCCGCCGGAGAGCAGGTCAAACTTCTGTGAACGCATTTCCTGCGCGATTTCAAGACCGTTGCACACGCGGTTGATCTCGTAATCGCGGTTGTAGCCGCCGAGGATTTCCAGCCGCGTTTCCAGCTGCGCGTAGCGCTTGAGCAGCGATGCGTCATCCGGCTTGCGCGTCATCTCGTCGGTCAGCGCGTCCATTGCTGCCGCAACTTCGTCGGACTCCTTGAACGCCAGACGGAGAATGTCCTCCACGGTCGATTCCGGCGGAAAATCCGGCATCTGGTCAATGACACCGGCGGTTCGTCCCTGTCCGAACGCAACGTGTCCGCCGTCATACGACAGCCGGCCGGTCAAAATATTGAGCAAAGTGGTCTTTCCGGCGCCGTTTGCGCCTAAAATAGCAACCTTTTCGCCCGGTTGAATGTCGAACGAGATGTCCTTGAGGATCAGGCGGTCACCATAATATTTGGTCAGGTTTTGTACGGTAATATCTGCCACGGAGAGAACTCCTTTCAATGCACTTTTATTCAGCTTATATTATAGCACAATGTGCCCCATAATAGGAGAGAAAACCTGCATAATTTGCAGATTTTTGCGCGGTTTTCTCTGCCCGAAAACACAAAAAAGCTGTCTCAAAAGACAGCTTTTTATGGGAATTCAGAGCAGCAGCGGCAGCAGCTCTTCCACACGGTCGACCACATGCTTCGCGCCTGCGTCCTCCAGCTCCTCTCGGTCGCCAAAGCCGAACGTCACGCCGATGCAGTCAATGCCGCATTGCTTCGCGCCTTCCACGTCATGCAGGCGGTCACCGACCAGCACAGCCTGTGACAGATCCTGCACCCGCAGACGGTCGAGCGCCTGCTGCGTAACCTGTGCCTTCGTGCCGATCGTGCCATCCAGCGTTGCGCCGGAAACCACGGTAAAATACTGGTCAATATTAAAATATTTGACGATTTTATCAATGAAAAACGCTGGTTTGGACGATGCAGTAGACAGGGCCTTTCCGGCGTCCGTCAAGGCCTTCAGCAGCTCCGGAATCCCGTTGTAGAGCATGTTCTCCTTCCAGCCTACTACACCGAACCGCTCGCGGTAAAACGCAATGGCCTGCTTGGCCTGCGCGTCGTCAAATCCATAGCTGCGGCGGAACTCATCGTACAGCGGAGGACCGATAAAGCGTTCCAGCGGTTTCAGCTCCGGCTCGTGGATGCCCATTTTATCCAGCGCATACTGCACCGATTTAGTAATGCCCTCGCGTGAATCGGTAAGTGTGCCATCCAAATCAAATAAAATATACTGATACATCGGCGCTTTTCCTCTCAGTAGTATAGAAAAAGCAGCAACTTTCGTTGCTGCTTAGATGTAGGCGTTGAGTTATCTTCCCGGGCCGTCGCCAGCCAAGTATT
>ENA-UPXC01001607-UPXC01001607.1-human-gut-metagenome-genome-assembly--contig:-NODE-1607-length-31006-cov-18.988522_pt1 | contig 31006 bp, 30 predicted proteins | sample MGYA00250047_ERZ773371 | MGnify/ENA primary metagenome ERZ773371 (study PRJEB29103, sample SAMN06111975) | human gut metagenome | biome: human gut; feature: ankylosing spondylitis patient; material... | reverse complement strand
GCTTAAATGAAAATGCTGGAAACCAAAATCATAATCGTGGGAATACGGGCAGAAACCGAATACAGACCGAGTTCATGGTCGTTGCGCAGAAAGCTGATAAACATACGGTCGGACATGCTGATAATCCAGTTGCACTCGGTTGCAAAAATCAGCGGGAAAGAAAAACGGAGCATGGAACGCGCCATGTCCGGATTGAGTTTCTTCAAGCTGAAATAGCGTGGCAGATGCTCGATTAGACTGAGTATGAGGATTGAAAGTGCATCCGATACAATGATGCTCAACACATAGCCGGTAATTCCCAGATGGAAACCGCTCAGGAATACGACATTGAGCACGATGGTGCATACGGTGCGGAAGATTCCGTCCAGTGCATACAGACGTACATGACCGCAAGCGCGTACAAACTGATGGCATACCTGTTGGAAAGATGAGGTGAGCACATAAATATAGATGAGTACCGTATAGGGTGCATATTTGTCAATGCTGTGCAGCAGGGGAGCGAAAAGCAGGACCAGTAAATATCCGCAAAGCACCGTCACAATGCCAATCGAGAAAATTTCCCGCTTATCGTTGGCTTTGATCAGACCAAAACGAATGATGCCGGAAGCGATACTGACCGTGGCAATCGGAATCAATACATTCGCGGTCTGTGTAATGAGATCGCTGATGCCGAAGTCTGCGGTACTGAGCACTGCGGTATAGTATCGCATCATCAGGAACACAAGGACCTTGGAGCTAAAGGTTCCGATTGCAAAGATCATAGTGTTGCCGAGCAGGCGGGTATATTTATTTTTCATGCGGAAAATCCTCCTGCATATTTCTTCGTAAAACTTTGCTGCGCTTGATCAGCCAAACTGAAATTATGGCAATTACGATACCGAGCAAAGTGCCACAGAGTACGTCAGATGGATAATGGACACATACATAGAGACGGGACAGCGCAATCAATGCTGCCAAAATGAGGGATGAAGAGCCGGAGTTGAAAGAAGCCGAAACAGAGGAAGAACCGACAGAATCGGAAGCCGAAGAGCCAGAGTCAGAAGAGCCGACAGAGCCGGAAACCGAGGAGCCAGATGAAACAGCGTCAGACGAAGAGGAAACGGATGAAACAGAGTCGGAAACCGAAGAGACGGAACCAGAAACAACAGAGCTAGAGGATGCAGAAGAATAGACATCAAAAAACAGAAACTAAAAGACTGAGACGGTGCAGAGAAATCTGCACTGTTTTTTTTCGCAGCGAAGGGAGGCTGATAGCCGGAACAATTCGATTTTTTGACCTTTTCAGTGGAATCGGAGGATTCCGAGAAGGGCTGCAGAGGGCAGGAGGCTTCACCTGTGTCGGACACTGTGAAGCGGATGCGTATGCAGACCACAACTACCGGGTGCTGTTTGATACGGAAGGAGAGTGGTTCTGCAATGACGCAAGAAATATTGAAACAGAACGAATGCCGGACTTTGATCTTTTATGCGCGGGATTTCCTTGCCAGGCATTCTCCATCGCTGGACGAAGGGAAGGATTTGCCGATGCAAGAGGAACCCTTTTCTTCGAAGTTGCCAGACTGGTTGCAGACAAACGACCTGCGTATTTTCTCCTTGAAAACGTACCCGGTCTGCTTTCGCATGACAAAGGCCGGACGTTTCACACCATCCTCAGTACGCTATCTGAACTGGGGTATCATGTCGAATGGAAGGTGCTTAACAGCAAGGATTTCGGAGTCCCCCAGTCGAGGAAGCGGGTGTATATTGTCGGATATCTTGATGGAAGATGTTCCGGAAAAATATTACCTTTCCCAAAAGCAAATGGAACAGCTCTTATACAAGTCCATGCTGGTAAACAGGGAGAAAGAGTCTATGCAGAAGAAGGACTGAGCTGCACCCTGACCAGTGGAGCTGGCGGTATGGGCGGCAAGACCGGATTATATGAAGTCGGTATCCCGATTAAGGAAAATACCAGAAAAGGGTACAAGATGGCCTACGAGGGAGACAGCATTGACCTTGGATATCCGGGCATCAACAGCCGCAGGGGAAGAGTCGGGCATGAGATCGCCCATACCCTGACGACCGGAAACCAGCAGGGAACACTGCATTTTGTAGATATCTCCCCTCCGCCGCTGGTGACAGACGTTGCAAGATGTCTGAATACCAGACAGGATTCCAGCATCCATAACCACAGGGGCGAAAGTTCCGGGGTGCTGGTGGAAGAACCGCCAAGGGCAGTGCTGACACCGGCCAGGGAAAAAGTCCGCCAGAATGGAAGAAGGATGAAAGAACCGGAAGAGCCAATGTTCACCATTACGGCAACTGACCGTCATGGAGTGATTTACCACGGCAGAATCCGCAGGCTGACGCCAAGGGAGTGTCTGCGGCTGCAGGGATACCGGGATGGTCAGATTTCCAAGATGGAAAAAGAAACATCGGATAACCAGCTTTACAAGCAGGCCGGTAATGGTGTCACTGTCAATGTCATTGAAGCAATAGGCAGAAATTTGAAAGCAGTAGATGAAGAGATCCAAAGCGGCTCACCTGTTCCAGAAGCGAAGGGTGGGTGAAGCAGATCGACCTAAAAGACCAGTATTTTGGTACAGAGATTGAGATGACAGGTATCAGCCGCTATGATGCGGCTGTTGCGATTGGAAGAATGTTCGGAACAGAGCCATATCATATCCGTTCTTACGATTCCTGGTGTGTAAAAGATTCAGATGGAAAAACGTGGAAATTTTCAAGGGACAGCAGTATCGACTGTGAAAGGCTGGCAAATGGTACTGTAATAGATGCCGATGGAGATTATTCGACAGAAATGGTATCCCCGAAATTGGAATATTCGGAAATGGGGAAACTCCAGGAAGTGGTGCGGTGTGTCAAAAACGCAGGTGCTTTTGTCAATTCATCCTGTGGCATGCATGTCCATGTGGACGCATCCAATCATACACCAAGGAGTCTGAAAAATGCACTGACGATCATGTACTGCAAAGAGGATATTCTGTTCAAAGCCTTAAATGTACAGACGAGAAGGGAAGATGAGTATTGCCAGAAAGTCCGTCCTATGGTATTGGAGAAGATCCGCCGGATGCCAAACAGCACCATCACGATGGAAAAATTCAAAAGGGCATGGTATGAGGGAAATGACGGAAGCTCCGAGCATTACAACTGGACAAGGTATTATGCCTTAAACCTACATGCTGTTTTTTCCAAGGGAACACTGGAATGGCGTTGTTTTGAAAGCACCCTCCATGCAGGAAAAGTCCGGTCGAATATCACACTGGCACTTGCCATATCCGCACAGGCGATCAACCAATCCTGTACCCATGCAAAAAAGACGGAAATAGGGGATAACCCGGCATTTACGTTCCGCACCTTTCTGCTTCGCCTCGGATTGATCGGGGACGAATACAAAAATGTGCGGAAGCATCTGCTTGCCAATCTGGACGGGGATAAGGCATGGCGGTATGACAAAAGTACCTATGCCTGTCTGCAGAATCCAAGACGGACAGACGATGCAAGGTAACAGAATAATGAGAACAGACAGGCCGGGTGGGAACATCCGGCTGTTCTTATGCTAAATGAAGAAAAAGAAGAAAGAGGTAGAAAACATGAAGAATAAATATCAATTCAGGAGGATCCTTTCCGGGGTGATGGCCGCAGTTACCATCTTATCCACAGTCATTTCACCACTGACCGTTTATGCTTCAGAAGAACCAAAAGCGGTAGAACCGCCAGCATATGAATGTGTAAAGGATCTGCTGGATGAAGAGGAAGTGGTAAAAGCCACCGATCTGGAGCTGGAAGTCGGACAGGACTTTGATGTTTCCACGGATTTTACAAATTTGGAAATTAAGGACGAAAGCAAAGTCAAAGTGATATTCCAGAAAGCAGAGAATGACGCCGGGGAGAACTTCAGCACCAGCCATGCAGACACTTACCATGCCGTTTATTATGTGGAGCCAGTCAACCAGAACCACCCGGTTTATAAGATTGGGAGAAATCTGATCGTAAAAGAGCCTGTGACAGCAGCTCAGAGTGAACCGCAGACAGAACAGGCAGTTACCGAAGAGGATACAGGTTCTGATGATGAGGAAGCTGCCTCGCAGGAAGAAACTGAGACAGTGCCTGTAGAGACAGAAATTGTTGAGCCGGAGACAGCTGAATCTGAAACAGAGGAAGCGGAGACAGAAGAACCGGAAGAAACAGAATCCGAATTTCAGGATGGACTTTCTGAATCCGAGTTTGATGCCGCATTAGAGGAATCCGAAACGGAAAATACAACCGATGCAGAATCCGGGCTGACACTCAGCGATGTTCTGGAGCAGGCAGGGGAACAGGATATTGACCTGATAGCAATGGAAGATGGGGAAACCGTTTCATTCACCGCAGTCAATACCAGTACAAGAGCAGCCCAGGACGTGAATGTGACAAGAGGGACTGCATACTATTATGCAGACTACGGTCTGGGCTCCTATGTAACCTATAAATATACCGTTAAATTTGGAAATGTGTCTGCAACTGCCTACTGTGTGCAGCCATCCAAAGCGGGACCTGGGGATGGTGTTTACAAGATCACCAAACTGGGTGACAGCAAAGCACTGGCAAAAGTGTGCTACTACGGAACCAAAGCATCCGGTGAAAATGGATTTTTTTCTGAGAAACATCCTGATTTTTCAGCCGGAAAACAGTTTATCATTGTCCATCTGGCAGCATCCTATGCAAATAACAGCGGTGACGCTTTTTCTGGTACGAATGCAACCGGACAGGCTCTGGCAATGGAACTCTACAATTACTGCATGAGCCAGCCGGAGATCCCGGAAGTGGACATGAGTTTCTCCAATGCAGATGTTACCGCATATATCAGTGGCAACAGCCAGAGAACCGAAGAGATCACCTTCAAGGCATCCGAACTGCAGACCATCACCATGAAACTGCCGTCCGGTGTCAGACTGCATAATGTGACAACCGGAAAGACCAGCAGTGTAGGTGCATCCGTGGAAATCTGCGGCGGTACCAAATTTTATTTATCCGCACCGCTGACACAGGCTGTGGATGTCAAAGGGGAATGGTCTTCCACCATGAAAGGAAGCATCATCAAAGACTACTCCGCTTATAAGATCACCACCGGAAGCGAGACACAGGACCTTGCCCTGGTATTTGGCGAGGGTGTGACCGATGAGAAATATGTAGATTTTAAAGTATCATGGGTAAAACAGGCAACTCTGGAGATCGTAAAGAAAGACCGTAAGAGCAACAAAGCCATCGCAGGTGCAGTTTATGGCGTTTACAGTGACAAGGATGGAAAGAACCTGATCACAAAGATGCCGGCCACAGATGCCAACGGAGCTTCCAGCGTTACGATCACCAAAACACAGGATACCGTATACCTGAAAGAGATCTCCGTACCAAATGGATATCTGCTGGATACCAAAGCCTACGATGTGAAACTGGTCATCGGGGATACCGTAAAACAGACCGTTACCAATGCAGAGCAGATGGCAAGCCTGACCGTTTACAAATTAGGCGAAGTCCTGACCGGGGCAAAGGTAACTGATGATGGTGTTTCCTTTGTTTATACCGAGCAGAAACAGAAAGGTGCGGTTTATAACGTTTATGCCGCGTCGGACATTGTATCCGCAGACGGAACAGTAGTCTACAAAAAAGACGCATTAGTCAAAGCCGGACTTACCACCGGAGATGACGGAAGTGCCACACTGGATAATCTATATCTGGGGAAATATGTCGTAAAAGAAATGCAGGCACCACAAAATCTGGTATGCACAGGCGAAAGCCAGGAGATCACCCTTTCCTATGCTGGAAGCAACGTAGAAAAGGTCATGGGAAGCGTGACATTCAAAAATGACCGCCAGAAAGCAAGCGTAAGTGTATACAAGCAGGATAAGGAAACCAGGAAATACCTTCCGGGCGGCACTTATGGTCTGTATGCCGGAAATGACATCAAAGCAGCGGACGGAACCATTGTGGTCAAGAAAGATACTCTCATTGAGAAAGCAGTGACCGGAACAGACGGAAAAGCCGTATATCAGGCAGACCTGCCGATTGCCAACAGCTACTACATGAAAGAGCTGGGTGCACCAGCTGGATATGTGAGAAACGGCGAGGATGTGTACTCCTTTATCTTCCAGTACACAACAGACAAAGAGGCAACGGTTTCTTTCAACCATACGTTCCAGAATGAGCGGATCAATGCGAAGATCAAACTGGTAAAAGAGGATTCCGAAACCGGAAAGACCGCACAGGGAGATGCAACCCTTGAGGGTGCTGTTTACGGATTGTATGCCCGTGAAGATATCGTACATCCAGATGGACAGACAGGTGTTCTTTACCCGGCAGGAACACAGATTGCAACCCTGACTACGGATACAGAGGGAAATGCAGAAGTCGCAGACCTCTATCTCGGAAAGTATTACGTTAAAGAACTGACTCCGCCTGTCGGATATCTGGCAGACCCGGGAGAACATGATCTGGAGTGTAATGACGAGGGAGATCTGGTTCAGACGGTAGAACGTACCGTAACTTCTCTGGAAGATGTGATCAAACAGCCGTTCCAGGTCATCAAAGCCGCCAACAACGGAAAGACCGATGCCGATCTGTTAAAAGGTGTGGGATTCAGTGCATATCTGGAGAGCAGCCTGAAGAAAAATAAGGACGGTTCCTATGATTTTACATCTGCTACTCCGGTCGTGCTGACTGCAGACGGACAGACAGAAATGTTCACGGATGAGCGTGGATATGCATGCTCCATTCCGCTTGCATACGGGACTTACATTGTAAGAGAAACCACCACACCGCACAACTTCAAACCAGTTGATGATTTCAAAGTTGTGATTTCAGAGAACAATCCAGAGAAACCGCAGGTATGGCGTGTGCTTCTGGACGAAGAGTTTGAAGCAAAATTAAAAATCGTCAAAAAAGATGACGAGACAAAGAAATCTGTTCTGGTTCCGAATACTGAATTTAAGGTATACGATCTGGATAACAAGAAATATGTAGAACAAGTGACTACTTATCCATCCACTACGGTACATAAATCCTATTTTACGGATGAAAACGGATACCTGATCCTGCCACAGAATCTGGCTTGTGGAAATTACCGCATCGAAGAAGTGACTGCACCAGATGGATATACCCACAGCACCAATACCGTGGAAATCAAGGTAGACAGTGATACCGCATACCAGGAAGATCCGGTCAGCGGTGACCTGATCATCGAGGTGGATTTTGAGAACCACCCAGCTAAGGGCAGACTGACCATCCGCAAAGAAGGCGAAGTAGTCAAAGGTTTTGATAAAGACTTTACTTATGAGGAAGCCAGCCTTGCAGGAGCCGTGTTTGAAGTTTACGCCTCCGAGGATATCTATACCGCAGACCATCAGACAGATGAGAACGGCAACCGTTATCTGGAATATGCCAAGGACACACTGGTGGCAACGGTAACGACCGATGAAACCGGAAGTGCCGTAATCGAGAATCTTCCGCTCGGAAAATACCGTGTAGAAGAGAAAAAAGCACCGGAAGGATACACCTGGAATGCCAAAGGAGAAGAGGTAACCTTTACCTATGCCGGACAGGATACCCCGGTTGTAGACGAAGAAGTGACATTTACCAATGAACGCCAGAAGGTAAGCATCACCGTGGAAAAACAGGATGCAGAAACCGGAAGCGTGGTAGCTGGAGCCGTCTTTGGTCTTTATAATAAGAATGAGCTCAAATCCGGTGACAATGTAATCGTGAAAGCGGACACCTTATTACAGGAGATTACAAGCGATGAAAAGGGACAGGCACACTTCACCCTGGACCTGCCGCTTGGAACTTATTATGTAAAAGAAATTTCTGCACCGGACGGTTTTGTATCCTCTGATGAGGTACTGGAATTTGATGCCACCTATCAAGGACAAGACATCCAGACCATTAAACTGAAATCGATTAAGAAGAACCAGCCGACGACCATCGAGGTGACAAAATCCGATCTGACCACAGGCGTGGAGTTGAACGGAGCATCCCTTTCTGTTCTGGATGAGGATGGAAACGTGATCGACAGCTGGACTTCCGTAAAGGATGAGCCTCATGTGATCAAATACCTGGTTGTTGGAAAAACCTATATCTTGCGTGAATCTCTTGCACCGCTTGGTTATTTAAAGACCACGGATGTGAAATTCACCATCGAGGATACCGCAGAAATCCAGAAAGTGGAAATGCAGGACGATGTACCGACAGCACTGCTGATCGTAAATAAGAAAGGTGAATTCCTTGACAAGATCACCCTGCTGGACAATGTCAAAGGTGTTGTGGAGCATTTCTTTGAGTACATCACCGGAAGCCTGACAGACGTTACTTTTGAAATTTATGCAGCTGAGGATATCAAAGCAGCCGATGGCGTAAGCCCGGATTACTATGTTAAGGATGAGCTGGTAGCAACCGTGACAACGGACGCAAACGGTGTTGCAGAAGTATCCGACCTTCCGGTTGGAAAATACTATGTCAAAGAAGCAGGCACAGCATATGGCTATGTGCTGGATGAAGAACCACGATATGTAGATCTTTCCTACCGCGATCAGGATACCCCGGTTGTCGTATACGATGAGGACTGGCAGAACAACCGCCAGAAGGTGAAAGTGAACGTCCTGAAGAAAGAAAAGGATACCGACCGTGTATTAAAAGGCGGCATCTTTGGATTGTACACTAGGAACGACATCCTGTCCGCATCTGGAAAGGTGCTGATGGAAGCAGATACCCTGATCGAGTTAAAAACAACAGATGTAGATGGAAAGATTTCCTTTATTGCAGACCTGCCGATTGACGGAACCTATTATGTGAAGGAGCTGTATGCACCGGATGGATTTGTCATCACCGGAGAAGAACAGGAATTTGTTTTTGAGTACCAGGGAGACAAAGAAGCAGAAGTGTCCTATGAGTTCATATTTGAAGATGAGCCGACAACCGTGGAACTTTCCAAAACCGATCTGACCACAGGCGAGGAACTGCCGGGAGCCAGATTACAGCTGACGGATGAAAACGGGGCTGTTGTTGAGGAATGGACATCCACCAAGGAGCCGCACATCATCAAAGAACTGGTTGTAGGAAAATCGTACACCCTGACAGAAACCAAGCCGGCCGATGGATATGCCACTGCGGAAAGCATCACATTCACCGTGGAGAATACTGTAGAGATCCAGAAACAGGTAATGGAAGATGATGTGACCAAAGTGGAGATCAGCAAAACGGATATTACCGGAGATAATGAGATCGAAGGAGCCAAACTGACCATCACAGATGAAAATGGCAATATCGTAGAAACCTGGACTTCCGGTAAAGAGCCGCATTATATCGAAAAACTTCCAATCGGTAAATACACCCTGAAAGAAGAGCAGGCTCCAAACGGTTATGTCGTTTCGGAAGAGATCACCTTCGAGGTGGCAGACATCGCAGAGATCCAGAAGGTAGCCATGAAAGATGATACCGCAAAGGGACGTTTGATCATTGAGAAAACGGACAAGGATACCGGAGCTGCACTGAAAGGTGCGGAATTTGAATTGAGGGATGCCGATGGAAAAGTGGTAGAAACCCTGACCACTGATGAAAACGGTCATGCAACCAGCGGACTGCTTGCAATCGGAACTTATAAGGATGGCAAATTTGATAAGGCAGCCACTTATTATCTGGTTGAGACCAAAGCACCGGAAGGATATCAGCTGGATGAGACCAAGCATGAAGTGACATTTACTTATGTAGATGACAAAACCCCAGTGATTGAAGTCATCCAGAAAGTGACGAACGAGAAGCTGCCGGAGGACACCCCGTCTGTAAGTAACCCGAAAACAGGCGATGACACCAACCTCTGGATTCCGGCCCTGTGCCTGATCCTTTCCACAGGCGGTCTGATCGGCATGAGTGTGGCATCCAGAAGAAAGAAGAAAAAAGGGGGGCAGATAGGCTGAAACAATTATATTTTGCGTATGGAAGCAACATGGATCTGGACCAGATGGCATATCGGTGCCCAAAGGCGGAGGTGGTAGAAACCGTCCGCCTGGAGGGGTATCGGCTGACCTTTGCAGCCGCAGGAAGCGGTCTTGCCACCATCTTCCCGGAAGAGGAAAGCCATGTGGACGGCGTCCTCTGGTCACTGACCGGGGACTGCGAAAAGAGCCTGGATCTTTATGAAGGCTATCCTGATTTTTACGACAAACAGGAAATCACCGTCAAGAATAAAGGCGGAAGAGAGATCAAAGCCATTGTCTATATCATGACAAAAGATTACATGCAGAACTTTAATCCGCCCGGACGGTCGTACCTGACCGGAATCTTAAAGGGCTGCAGACAGAACCAGATTCCGACAGAGCCGATCCTGAAAGCAGCCAGAAAACCGCCTGTGCCGGGACAGACGCAGAAAAGCCAGCCAAAGAAGCAGAGGAAAGCCGGACAGGAACGATGAAAATCGCGAAAAAACTTTTTCAAACGGTATGCCTTGCAGCACTTTCCTTAAGTGCCGGGTTCCTGCTTTACCATATGGTATATCTCCCAATGGAGAACAAAAAGCTGGTGGCAGAGCTGAAAGGGAATTTCCCGGAGCCGGAAGCTCCGGGAGCCTCAGGATCTGAAAAGAAAGACCAACCAGCTGGGAGAAAATGCCCAGTGGCTGCGGTAGACCTTGTTTCTCTCCAGGAACAATACCCGGATGTGCAGGGATGGCTGACCATACCGGATACCGGGATTGATTACCCGGTGCTTCAGTCCGAACAGGAGAATGGGGAGTTTTACCTGAAACGGAATTACAAAAAGGAATATGACATCAACGGAAGCCTGTTTTTACAGGCAGACTGTAAAGTGTCCGAAAGCAGGAATCTCACCATTTACGGTCACAACATGAACAGCGGGGCGATGTTCGGAAACCTGGACTTATATGCAGGGGAAGATTATTATAACGCCCATCGTTTTGCTTATCTTCAGACAGAGGACGGCATTCAGGAGTATAAGATTGTCACGGTACTGAAAGCAGACCGGAATCTGTTCCCGTTCCAGCAGAAACTTCCAGATGTGGCGGCCGTGCAAGAGTACCTAAAAGTAGCCAAGCGGAGGGAAGTGTTCGAAACCGGAGATGATTACCTGAAGTGTATATACGATAAGGTTTTGACGCTCGTCACGTGTTCATATGAATGGAGCGGTGCCAGGAACATCGTCCTTGCCGTGCCCGTTTCCGGGGCATTCTGGGGCGAAAAGTGTTCGTAAGTACCCGAAAAGTGCAGAAAATGAGACAAATAATGACCACACGGGACAGGAAGTGTTCAAAACAGGGGAGTATAGCAGGGATGTGTGCCAGGTGTATTCAGGTGGAAAACGTGTTCAAAAGAGGGAACTTTGGTTATACTCTACGGCCTATCTGCCAATGCTCTGACAGAAAAAGTGTCTGAAAATCCCCTAAAAGTGCGGAAAATGAGACAAATAATGGCTGTACAGGATGGAAAGTGTTCAAAACAGAGAGATTATGTGAGGTTATGTATTGGGAGTATTTCAGCGAAAAGTGTCTGAAAGCCCCCGAAAAGTGCAGAATGTGAGACAGCTCACAACCAAGATCCGGCAGGAAGTGTTCCAAAAGGAGTGCTTTCTGCTGGATCTATTTACTTATGTGATAACGAGCTTTGACTCGTTAGAAAGGATGGTAACGATTATGAAACGATTTTATACAGCAGAATCCGTAACGGAAGGACATCCGGATAAGCTCTGCGACCTGATCGCAGACAGTATTCTGGATGCGTGTCTGAAAGAGGACGAAAATTCTAGGGTGGCCTGCGAGGTGCTGGCGACCAAAGGGAACATCATTGTGGCAGGAGAGATTACCAGCCGATTTGAGCCACAGGTGTTTGAAATCATCAAAAAGGTGCTGGAGAGTGCAGACTATGAAGCAGAGGAAATCCACATGGATGCCCTCATCCACAAACAGAGTCCGGATATCGCCGGGGCAGTGGAGAGATCCAGAGAACGAAGGGCAGGGACTGTTTCTGTTCAGAGCGGACTTGCCAGCGGTGCCGGGGATCAGGGCATCATGATTGGCTACGCCTGTGATGAGACGCCGCAGCTCATGCCAATGCCAGTGGTTTTGGCGAACCGCATTGTGAGGGAACTGTCTGCAAGCCGCAGAAGTGGATATATCACGGGAATCCTGCCAGACGGAAAGGCACAGGTGACCGTGGAATACGAAGATGACAGACCTGTCCGTCTGGATACGGTCGTTGTGTCCTGTCAGCATGAAAAGGAAAAATCTCTTCGGAAGCTGGAGCATGAGATCCGGGAGAAAGTGTTACGCCCGGCACTCCGTATGCTGCCACCGGATGAGGATACCAAGATCCTGATTAACCCATCGGGCAGATTTGTGTGCGGAGGTCTGGATGCAGACACCGGACTGACCGGAAGGAAACTAATGGTGGATACCTACGGCAGCTTGGTACCGCATGGCGGCGGTGCATTCTCCGGGAAGGATTGTTCCAAAGTTGACCGTTCCGGGGCATACATGGCCCGTTATATCGCCAAAAACATGGTGGCTGCCGGACTTGCCAGCCGATGCCAGGTGTCCCTTGCCTATGCCATCGGGGTTGCCCAGCCAGTCATGGTACAGGTGGATACCTTTGGAACGGGAAAGATCTGTGCGGATGACTGCCTCGCCGCAGCGATCCCTCTGGTGTTCGGGCTTACCCCAAGCCAGATCTGTGACACCCTGCACCTGAAGCGGCCGATCTACCGACAGAGTGCGGTGTTCGGGCATTTTGGAAGAAAGGAATTCCCGTGGGAGAAAACGGATAAGGCAGAGCAGCTCCGGGATACCGTGATGTAATGCCGTGGATTCCGGAAGAAGAGATCAAACGGGCAAGGGAGATCACCGCCATTGAGTACCTGAAGAAATACCAGCCGAACCGCCTGAAAAAATCTTCAGCCAGAAATGAATGGGAGCTGACAGACCACGACAGCTTTAAAATCAACGAGCTCACCAGCCAGTGGCACTGGAAATCCAGAGATATCGGGGGCACCAGTGCTTTAAATTTCCTGATTCATGTAGACGGGTGTTCTTTTCTGGAGGCAGTGCAAATGCTGAAAGATGAGTATCCCACCTATATCCCTCCTCCAGTGGAAGCAAAGCCAAAGAAGCCATTTGTCCTGCCTACGGCCAGCCCGGACTGCCGCAGGGTGTTCCGCTATCTGAAAGAGCGGGGCATCAGTGGCAAGGTCTTACAGCGGTGTGTTCATTTGGGAATCTTATATGAGAGTCTGCCCTACCACAATGCCGTGTTCATAGGCCGGGATGAAAACCAGGTGGCAAGATATGCTTTCCTGCGTGGGATTTACGATGCCAGCGGAAAGTCTTTTAAGATGGAACAGGCCGGAAGTGAAAAGGCATACGCTTTTTGTGTTCCGGCGAAACTGGGATGCAGACGGGTTGCTGTTTATGAAGCCTGTGTGGATGTGCTTGCCCACATGACATTGGAACAGAGACAGGGAAGCCGGGATAAGTACCGTCTGGAGCTTGGCGGGATCAGCGCACCAAAAGAAGGGCAGAGCCAGCGGAGCATGAAAAAGCCGCAGGCATTGGAACATTTTCTGTCCCAGCACCCGGAGATCACCGAGATCGAAGTGTGTACCGACAATGACTTTGCCGGACGGTGGGCGTGTGAACATATCCGAAAAGCCTACGAGGGAAACTATCAGATCATCGAGAACCTGCCGGAGATCGAAGGGGCAGACTGGGCAGACATGGCAAAGATGGCTGCCCGTACACCAGAGAAACGGCAGAACAGAGAAGCGAGGTGATGCCTTGAAAGATAAAATAGAAGTGGAAATGCTGTCACCTCTGATGGCAGAGTTTATTCCGGACTATTCAGACATTGTGAATCTGGATGATGCGGAGCCATTGGAAGGACCTGACCTGGTGCAGTATCAGACATCCATAGCAGAAAAGGTTGATGAAATCAACCGGCTCGGTATGCCTGACAACCAGCCATGCAACCTGATTGATTATTTTGACCGAAACAAGGACATTAAGGAAAAAGTGGAACGCATTACAATGGCGGTAAAAGAACAGGAGGGTGTTTTATATGGCTGTGCAAACCTGACACTCCGGGAGAATCTGACCCCAGAGGAATACCGTGTGGTGGGGCAGTATCTGAGAGGCCAGTACAGCGATGGCTGGGGAGAAAGTCTGGAACAACGGGAGATAAAAGTAGACGGCGGCGAATTGTATCTGCATTTTTATGTTGGTGCCGGCTCGGATTTTCTGATTCAGATGAAAGCACCGGAAAACGGTGTGCAGGAAAAGCAGCCGGAACAAAAGCCGTCCCGTCCAGAACTTAAGCTCTTAGGGCATGACGGAAATATTTTCTCAATCCTTGGGGATGCCGCAAGACTGCTTAGACGTGCTGGAAAGTCCGAACAGGCCAACGAAATGGCGGATCGTGTCCACAAGAGCAGCAATTACTATGAAGCGCTGGGAATCATCAGCGAATACGTGGAAACCGAGTTGTCGGACCACCGTGAACAGCCCAGAACGCCAAGAAAAGAAACACTGAAAAAAGAGGATACCTGCCGATGAGCAGTTCCATAAAGAAAAGCACTTCCAGAGAAATCTGGAAAATAAGCGACCGAAAGGATGATGCCTATGGAAAATACCCTGAAACTTGAAGAGCTTTTAAAACCGGACTGTGTGCCGGATGAGTCTGCCGGAGGAGAGAACTGGCGTATCCTGCATGGAGATACCTTAAAACTGGTCAAAGGATTCCAGCCGGGGATCTTTGATGCAGTTATAACCGATCCGCCCTATGCGTCCGGGGGAACCAAGCAGAACGAACGCAACCGCACTACCAACCAGAAGTACAGCAGCATGAAAGCAGAAAATGCCCTGCCGGATTTTGATGGGGATAATAAAGACCAGCGTTCCTGGACCCACTGGATGGCAGAATGGCTGTACGATGTGCGGAAAGCCTGCAAGAGAGGGGCTCCGATCTGCCTCTTTATTGACTGGAGACAGTACCCGTCCATCACCGATGCCCTCCAGTGGGCAGGGTGGATCTGGAGAGGGACTGCCGTCTGGGACAAGGGGAACTCCCGTCCGCAGAAAGGCAGATTCCGCCAGCAGGCAGAATATATTGTATGGGGAAGCAATGGACCGATGCCGATCAACCGCCCGGTGTCCTGCCTTCCGGGTGTGTTTCGTTATGGAAATCCCCAGAACCGCATCCATGTGACGGAGAAGCCTCTCCAGCTGATGAAGGATGTCATCCAGATCTGTGAGCCGGGCGGCCTGATCTTAGACCCGTTTGCCGGAGCTGGTACTACCATCCTTGCGGCGGCAGAGTCGGGGTTTCAGGCAGTCGGCATTGAAGTGACCGATGCGTATTATAAGCTGGGAAGCGACCGTGTCCGCATTGCACTGGAAGCTGGGGAAGAAGCGGAAAACAAAGAACCACAGTAGCCGGATGTCTGGCAGACATCTGAAAAAGAGAAGAAAAGAATCCAGATGTCCACAAGACATCCACAGAGCGTAATGCTTTGTGGGTGTTTTTTTAGATCATGCCGGGCAGAGGAAACCTGTCCGGTCAGGAAAGGAGATGGTCGTATTGGAACAGGCACTTGCTTATGTCTGCTGTTCTGCAGAAGAGGGAAAGACCAAAGTACAGCGGTACTGTCGGAAGATCTACGAACTGGGATATGTGCCGATCTGCCCGCAGTACAGCTTTTCCCCATTCCTTGATGATGGGGATGCAGAAGATATGCAGGCCATGCGGAGAATGTCCCACCAGATCTTAAGGCGGTGCAGGATGGTGGTCGTCTGCGGAAAAGAGACCACCGGGACGATGAACACGGAGATCAGCATGGCTGACAGACTCCATATCATCTGTACCACGCTGGATGGGTTAAGCAAAATTAAAGAAAACGAATAATTCCGAAAAACGACAGGTTCAGAGGGGACGAAGCAAAATGCGACTGGTTTTGCAAGCATAGCGTTTGGATATCCAAACGCACTTTGGGGAGAACCCCAATCCCCCATATCGAGCCGTAAACAGACGAAAGGAGAACGAAGAAATGTTAGGATTTATACTTGGCACAATGACCGGAGGGGCAATGGGCGTGTTTGCAATGTGTTTACTGATCTCAGGAAAACGGGAGGATGAGGCACTGGAGCGGTGCCGGATGAAACCAAAGGAGATCATTGACCACGGCGTGTGCATCTGTTTTGTAAACAGTCAGGGACAGGAACTGTTCCGGCTTTCAGACGGGGAGAGCCTTGTGCAGAATGCCCCAAATGGAGAGCGGAATGTATCCACCTGCCATTATCTGGATGCCGATTCTGCCATGATCGATGGGAAGAAATGGAACCTTCTGGAATTTGCGAAAGAGATGGAGAAAAGAGGAATCATGCTTGCCCCGATGGAACTGTGCCGGGTACCGGAAAGGGGGTGAGGCCTATATGAAGAAAAAGATTATTGCTGCAGCCGTAGCCATTGGCGTGCTGACAGGATTCCTGATCTGGAAAAACCGTGAAATGTAAGGAAACGATCAATAACCCGTTGGAAAGCAGGTGAAGAGATGAGAAAAAGAAACCATGTGATACCAGTCCGCCTCAATACAAAGGAGCTGCGTTTTCTGGAAGAGCAGGTAGAAAAAAGCGGCCTGTCCCGTGAGGAATACATCCGTTCCATTGTTATGGGCGGCGAAGTCCGGGCAAGACCCTGTGAACATCATACCGAACTTTTAAGGAAAGTATCCGGTCTGTGCAACAATGCCAATCAGCTTGCCCATGTAGCCAATGGATGTGGGATGGCAGGGGAAGAGAATATTCGGGAAATGCTCCGCATGACGAAAGAGACATGGAGGCTGGTCAAAGAGGAATGGTAGCCGATGGCATACACCAGTATCATCCCGGTCAGCCGTCTGGACAATTCCATTACTTACATTCGAAACAAGGATAAGACCACAAAGAAAGGACAAAGTGCCGGCTCTCTGGAAGAAGCTATTCAATATGCAATGAACCGGGACAAGACGGAGCGTTCCATTTTTGAGAATGCCATTGGCTGTGTCTGTGAGACTGCTTATCAAGATATGGTAGATACAAAGAAACGATACAACAAGATGGACGGGGTGCAGGGCTTCCATCTGGTGCAGAGCTTTGCCAAAGGGGAAGTCACCCCGGAACTTGCCCACCAGATTGGCATGGAGCTGGCAGAAAGACTCCTTCAGGGAAAATATGAAGCTGTCATCACCACTCATTTGAACACGGAGCATTACCACAACCATATCGTGTTTAATTCCGTGAGCATGGAAGATGGGAAAAAGTACCATAGTAACAGCAAGAGCTACTACGAGGATGTGCGGAAAACTTCGGATGCCTTATGCCTGAAATACGGCTTATCAGTTATCGAACCGAAAAATGGCAAAGGGAAATCTTATGCCCAGTGGATGGCAGAACAGGACGGAAAGCCAACCTGGAGAACCTCGATCCGTCTGGATATCCGTGATGCGGTGGCAGAAAGCTTCACATGGAAACAATTTCTGGACCAGATGAAGCAGAGAGGATATCAGTGGAAGCTGAATCGGAAGTACATCGCATTGAAAGCACCGGGGATGGAACGGTATATCCGTCTGCGGAGCCTTGGGAAGAATTACTCAGAAGAGAGCATCCGGCAGTGGATCTTACAGCCCAAGAGCAGGACAACTGCTGGAAAAGAAGGAGCTTCCCAGCCCCCGAAAAAGAAGTTAAAAGGGATACAGGCCCTGTACTATTCCTATTTGTATCAGATGGGTGTTCTAAAGCAGAAGCCGAAAAGAATCTCCCCGGTGCTCCGGGCAGATATCCGAAAACTGGATGCCAGGATCGAGCAAATGGAATTCCTCCAGAAGCATCAGATCACCACCCGTGAGGAGCTGCTGGCATACCGAATCCCATTGGAAGAACAGGTGCAGGCACTCACAAAAGAACGGAAGAGGCTCTACCGGAGCGAACCGGATAGTGTCCGGATTGGTCAGATCAACGAAGAACTGAAGCCGCTTCGAAAGGATATCCGCATTTGTATCCGGATCGAACAGCAGTCCAAAGAGATGGAAGAAAAGATGCGTCTGGCAGAGCAGATCCAGAGACAGGCAGAACAGGAAGAAAATAAGACGGAGAAAACCAGACAAAAGGAAACAGAAAGCAGGTGAACAGTATGAATTATGGAGGCGATGCGGCGGATCAGATTGTCCGGTACTCCCTGGACGGCGTGGACCACGGGCTCAGGCTTTCCGGTACGCTGGCAAAGCATCTGGCGGTATTTGTTGCCGCTGTATTAAAAGACCAGAAGAAAACGAGGGGCAAAACCAGGATGGTGCGGATGTTAAAGGAGAACAAGCCATTGAAGTTCTTTACCGTACCGTCCGAACGCCTGCGTGAATTCTGCAGTGAGGGCAGGAAACGAGGTCTGCTCTATGTCATTATCCGGGATAAAAAGAACCCGGAGATGAGTGAGGTCATGGTCTTTGCAGATGATGCAGCCAAGGTCAACCGGGTCATGGATAAGATGAACCTTGATTTCGTAAGAAGCGAAGTCGGGGAAGCTGTCCATGAGGTAACCGAAGGAATGGACGCACCGGAAACCGGAGCGGTACAGGAAACCGTACAGATGCCGGAGGGTGAAGTGCAGTTCGAGATCAGTGATCTGGATGAAGCATTCCAGGTCGGTGACATGGATTTTTCCGAACCGGAAAATTTTATCCCGGTGCAGGAAGAGGGGGAAGAGAATCTGTCCGGCTTTTCCTTGCACAGCAGAAATATTTCTACCGGGCAGGAAAACGGGACTGATGGAGCAAAGCCAAGGGAACAGGAGCGTCCCAGTGTCCGCCGGGAGCTGGAGAACATCAAACGGGAGAAAGCAGAGGAATCCCAGAAGCGGAGCCGGGAAAAGAACCGTGGACCAAGGAAAACGCAGAAGAAAGCGAGAAATAAACGAAAGGTGAAAGCGAGGTAGAAGATGGACCTGACAAAATTTTTAGGGCAGGACACGCAGGAACCGTCCGCCCAGCGGCTATCGAAAGAGGAATATGCCGCACAGAAAAAGCAGGAGAGGGAAGAAATCTGGGGCATGATCGATGGAAAGGCACAGGAGGTCTTCCAGAATGGGGACTCCTTAAAAGGATTCCTTGATTTTATGGGACAGTGTAAGCCACAGAGGACAGACAACCTGTTCCTGCTCTATGCACAGAACCCGGAGATCCGGCAGATTAAGACCTTTGAAAAATGGAAAGAAGAAGGCAAAGTAGTCAAGACCGGAAGCAAGGGATACAACTTCATTGTCGGACAGGAATACGAAAAGGATGGTGTCATCCAGCAGGGATACTCCATCCAGAAAGCCTATGACATCAGCCAGATTCGCACCAAACAGCCGGAAGAGGCGGAGCCAAAACCGATGGACCAGTTGATGGAAGCACTGCTGACCGACAGCGAGGTACGGATTCAGATTGCAGACAACCTGCCGGATAAGGTACAGGCACAGTATATCCCGAACCAGCGGACGATCTATGTCCGAAACGGCATGAGTGAAAATACAACATTCCATTCCATCAGCCGGGAACTGGCGTATGCATCTCTTGACCATCACGATGGAAGCTACAGCCGGGCAGGGGTAGCGGCACAGGCTTATTGTGCGGCGTATGTGACAGCACAGAAATATGGCGTGGATGTCTCCGGCTTTTCCTTTGACAAGGTATGCGAGATGCAGGCATTCGGACAGAAAGATCCGAAAGAACTCCGCTCCTTTATCCAGGATGTAAAGAGCGCAGCCTATTCCATCGGCAAGCAGGTAGACCGCAACCTCGGCAAAAGTGAGCAGGAATTTATGCCCGATGAATTTGCCGTCCCAGAGGAAAAATCAGAGAAACCAGCCAAGAACAAAAAGTCCCCGGAACGCTGATAAAAGGGGGTTTTCCGGCTCTTTTGCAGTAGCTTTCCGGGAGGAAGTGTGGTATGTTGTGGTTGAGAAAAAAGAGGAAAAAAGGAGGCTCGCCTATGACAAGAATGCGATATGTAAAGATGGACCGGATCATGAACCATATGCTGATCCATGCCCTCCGGGAAGTGTTCCGGCAGGAAAAAGAACAGGGGCTTCCGGTGGATACCACACGGGATCTGGTTCTGAAGCTGGCAGAGCAGGAAGAAGGAAAGCTCTACCTGACAGAAGCTGAACACACCAAATCTGTAGAAGCTTTAAACAAGCTCCGGGACACATACCTGAAAAACGGACGCTATTCCGATGGGATCGACAGTGTTCTGTTAAAGATCATGAAATCCAGATACCGCCGCCCATACCGTGGACGGGGAAGATAAAGAAAGGATGTGGTACGAATATACAGAAATATGACACAAGAAAGAATAGAAGCCATGAGGAGAAGATATCCGCCGGGAACAGAGGTCACGCTTAACAGCATGGAGGGGGAGAGCCACATGCCACCCGGCTTAAAAGGTAAGGTGGATATGGTAGACGATGCAGGGCAGATCCACGTAAACTGGGAGAATGGAAGCAGCCTTGCCCTCGTTCCTGGAGTGGACAGCTTCCACATCACGGATCTGCCGAGAGCAGAGAGACCAAAACAGCAGCCATCCCGGTAACAAACAGCCGGAAGTCAGACTGGGTGATCTGGCTTGCCGGACTGCCTGTCATCTGGTGGGCAGCGATCCTGATTGCGGATGCTATTCAGCCGGGCAGGAATCTTTTTGAGCTGATGGAGGTTCTAACGGAAAAACTGAACCACCCCTTCCAGCTTCATTATACGGAATATACCATCAAGTCGGTGCTGGTCTGCACGTTACTTTACGCAGCCGGGATCGGCATTTTTTATTCCAGCCAGAAGAACTACCGCAGAGGGGAAGAACATGGTTCCGCCAGATGGGGTGATGCCCGTCAGATCTGTAAAAAATACAGCCAGAAGCCGTACTCCCAGAATATTCTGTTAACGCAGAACTTCCGCATCAGCCTGGACACCCACAAGCACCGCAGATGTCTTAACATTCTCGTGGTGGGAGGCTCCGGTGCAGGAAAATCCAGAGGCTTTGCTCTGCCGAACATCATGCAGTGCTGCTGTTCGATGGTCATCACCGATCCGAAAGCCGAACTGCTTCGAAAGACAGGCGACCTGCTGGAAAAGAAGGGATATGAGGTGCGTGTTTTTGACCTTATCAATCCCGACACATCTTTTTGTTACAATCCGTTCGAGTACGTCCATGATGACAAAGACGTACTCCGTCTCATTTCCAATCTGATACAAAACACCACACCCAAAGGTTCCCAGTCCTCCGATCCATTCTGGGAGAAGAGCGAGACAGCACTGCTTCAGGCACTGATGCTGTACCTGCTTCACGAAGCTCCGCCGGAAGAACAGAACTTTGCCATGATTATGGAGATGTTAGGTTCTGCCCAGGTAAAGGAAGAGGACGAGGATTACGAATCACCTCTGGATATTTTGTTTGACCGTCTGGAGATGCGGGAACCGGACAGCATTGCCGTGAAGCAGTACCACATCTACAAGCAGGCGGCAGGAAAGACCGCCAAGTCCATCCTGATCAGTGTAGGTGTCCGTCTGGCAGCCTTCAATCTGCCGCAGATCTCCAAGCTGACCAATACCGATGAGCTGGATCTTTCCAGCATGGGCGAGAAGAAAGTAGCCCTTTTCTGCTGTATCCCGGATGCGGATACCTCTTTGAATTATCTGGTAGGCATGATCTACAGCCAGCTCTTCCAGACTCTTTATTACATGGCAGACCGTGTGCATGGCGGTGCCCTCCCGGTTCCGGTCAACTGCATCATGGATGAGTTTCCAAACGTATCCCTGCCAAATGAGTTTGAGAAGATCCTGGCAACCTGCCGTTCCCGTTCCATTTACTGCAGCATCATCATCCAGAATATGAGCCAGCTAAAGGCTCTGTTCAAGGACTCCTGGGAAAGTCTGGTGGGCAACTGCGATGAGTTTTTGTACCTGGGCGGCAATGAAAAAGAGACACACAAATATGTATCAGAATTACTGGGGAAAGAAACCATAGACACCAACACCTACGGGCAGACCAAAGGAAAATCCGGCAGCTACTCCACCAACTTCCAGCAGAGCGGAAGAGAACTGCTGCAGCCAGATGAAGTCCGTATGCTGGACAACCAGAATGCCCTTTTGTTTATCCGTGGGGAACGGCCCATACTGGATGCCAAGTATGACCTGATGAAGCATCCCAACATCCGGTATACCGAAGACGGCGGTGCCGGCCCGTTCAACTATGCGAAAGCACCGCTGGCACATGACGATTTTACCTTTGACGAAACAAGATATAACGACTACGAACTGCTTCTGGATGAGGACATCATCGGGGAGCTTTTTTGATTGGAGGAATGCCGATGAATTTACTGAAAAATAAGAAACACACAGAAACAAAAAAAGAGACCACACCGCTGAAGATGAAGAGAGGGCAGAAGAAACTGTTTGCCCTGTATGCGGTGATGGTGCTGACTTTCTGCATTGGGGCAACTTGCGTTTACGCTGCAGGCGATCCGCTGGCAGTCGTCAATAACCTGTCCACGTTTATCTTTTCCCTGATCCGTGCCATTGGCCTGATCCTGCTTGGATTTGGTATCGTGCAGGTCGGCCTGTCCCTAAAGAGCCACGATCCGAGCCAGAGGGCAAACGGATTCCTGACACTGGCAGGCGGTATCATCATTACCTTTGCAAAAGAGATCCTGGATCTGATCATGGGTTAGGATCAGAGACCAGAAGGGGAGCCATGCGAAATGCGGGTTCCCCGCTCACTTTTGCAGGATGGGAGGTGAAACTGTTTGAGTGATAACTGGATCGTACAGAATCTGAATTCTGCCTTGCAGACCTGGAGTGACAAGCTGGCCGAGATCTGGACACTGCTGACGCAAAGCCCGGAGAATTTCAAGGGCGGTGCGATCTGGAGCGTGATGACGAACATCAACGGAGGGCTCCGAGCCATCGGGTACGGCCTGCTGGTCTTATTTTTTGCGGCAGGGCTGGTGAAAACCTGTGGGAGCTTCACGGATATGAAGAAGCCGGAACACGTAGTGAAAGCCTTTATCCGTTTCGCACTGGCACAGGGAGCCGTCATGTCCGGCATGGAGCTTCTGACGGCAATTTTTTCCATTGTGCAGGGAATCGTGGCAAATATTATGTCCCATTCCGGGATGGCAGGTGGAATGGTGACGGAACTGCCCTCAGAGATTGTGGACAAGATCGAAGCAGTCGGGATGCTGGAATCCATCCCTTTGTGGATCGTAACCCTGTTAGGCAGCTTGTTAATTACCGTGCTTTCCTTTGTGATGATCCTGACTGTATATGGAAGAATGTTCAAGCTGTATATGTACACAGCCATCGCACCGATCCCGCTGGCAACCTTTGCCGGGGAGCCAACCCAGTCTGTAGGAAAGAACTTTATCCGTTCCTATGCCGGAGTATGTTTGGAAGGAGCCATCATCGCACTGGCCTGCATCATCTTTTCGGTATTTGCGGCAAGTCCGCCGGCCATCGGGGACACCAGCCTGTCCGCCGTGACCATTGTCTGGAATTATGTCGGGGAACTGGTCTTTAACCTGCTTGTACTTGTCGGGGCAGTCAAGGCATCCGACCGGATCGTAAAAGAAATCATGGGATTATAGGAGGCAAGAAAATGGAAGAACCAAAGAAATTAGTCTATGACAGTGGAGCGCAGCCGGAGGAAGTATTCTTACGGGTCAGCGGTTACCTGGACAGGAACCGTCTGTATGTCGGGATCTACCAGACAGAGTATGGCTACCCGGAACTTTTTTCCGACCTTACGGTGAACCTGCACCATGCTCCGCTGAACGGTGTGAACGAAGCCTATATCGACCACAATTTCAGCAAAGAGCATCTGCGTTTTATTCGGAAATACAAGCTGGGCAGGGTATTGCCGGAGACCGTAGCTTCCGGTTACTGCACTTTTCAGAAGGTCGCCTTTGATCTGAAAAAACTGGCAGAATATGATCCGCAGGGAACCAGAGAATTTATGGAAAGCCACGGCATCCAGATTGCGGATGCACCAAAACAGAAACCAAAGAACAAATCACAGAGAGAAAGGTAGAAAACAACATGGAAGTGAAAATGAATAAAGAAATCCGAGACTATCAGGAGTCAATGTTCTGGGGCTTAAGTTTCCGGCAGTGCCTATTTTCGGTACTGGCGATTCTGGCAGCCCTTGGTATTTATTTCCTCACCCGGAAGTATGCCGGGGAACAGGTAACCGGATGGCTGTGCGTGCTTGGGGCGGCTCCCTTTGCAGCCTGCGGCTTTTTCCGTTACCACGGCATGACGGCAGAACAGTTCGCATGGGCAGTCATCAAATCCGAACTGCTGTACCCGAAACGGCTGGTATTCAAATCAGAGAACCTGTACTTTTCCTGCATGGAAGAGAGCCTGCGGCTGGGTGAAAAGATGATGGGAAACGGAGCGGAGCTTCTGGAGAAGAAGCGGACGAAACAGAAGAAACCAAAGAAGCCAGGAGGAAGGGGTGATGCCTTTGATTAAAACCCTGAGTCAGACACTGAAACAGGACAAAGAAAAATTCAAAGTACCGAGGTCTGTCCAGCAGGCGATCCCGATCCGCAAGATCTGGCCGGACGGTATTTTTCAGGTGGAAAGCAAGTATTCCCGGACATTCCGGTTTACGGATATCAACTATTCCATTGCCAGCAAAGCGGATAAGACAGAGATGTTCCTGGACTACTCCGAACTTTTAAATGCACTGGATTCCGGCTGTACTGTGAAGATTACCCTGAACAACCGTAAGATCAACAAGGAAGAGTTTGAGCAGTCCCTGCTGATTCCAATGAAAGGAGATGGACTGGACGAGTACCGGAAAGAGTATAACGATATGCTCCTTTCCAAGATTTCTGGTACCAACAACAGCATTTACCAGGAACGCTATCTGACCGTCAGCGTCCACAAGAAGAACATCGATGAAGCCAGGACATACTTCGCCCGTGTGGGAACGGATATCATCACCCATCTGGCCAAGCTGTCCTCCATCGGGGAAGAGCTGGATGCAGAACAGAGGCTCCAGATCTTCCGGGACTTTTTCAAGGCAGACGTTCCGCAGAGCTTTCCGTTTGGCATGAAAGCCTTTGCGAAAAAGGGACACAGCTTCAAGGACTGGATCTGCCCGGACACGATGGAGTTCTACAACGACCATTTCAAGCTGGGCGAGCAGTACGGCAGAGTCCTTTTTATGGAAGATTACGCCAGCTATGTGAAAGACGAGATGATCTCCGAACTGTGCAGCCTTGGCAGGAATCTGATGCTGTCTATTGACATCATCCCGGTACCAACAGATGAAGCAGTGCGTGAGATCCAGAACCGACTGCTGGGCGTAGAGACCAACGTAACGAACTGGCAGAGACGCCAGAATGCAAACAATAATTTTTCCGCCGTGGTTCCCTATGATATGGAGCTTCAGAGAAAAGAAACCAAGGAGATGCTGGACGACTTGACTACCAGGGACCAGAGGATGATGTTCGGTATCCTGACAATGGTACATATGGCAGAAAGCAAGAAACAACTGGATTCTGATACGGAAACCCTGTATTCCATTGCAAGAAAACACCTCTGCCAGATGGCAACCCTGAAATGGCAACAGGTCGATGGACTGAATACCGTCCTGCCGTATGGTCTGCGGAAGATCGATGCGGTGCGTACCCTTACCACAGAGTCCACTGCCGTCTTGATTCCGTTCCATACACAGGAGATCATGCAGCCGGGCGGCATTTATTATGGGCAGAATGCAGTCAGCAAAAATATGCTGGTGGCAGACCGAAGAAAGCTGTTAAATGGAAATTCCTTCCGACTGGGAGTCAGCGGTTCTGGAAAAAGTTTCTCGGCAAAAGAAGAGATCGTAGACCTTGCCCTTTCCACGGAAGATGACATCCTTATCCTCGATCCGGAGTCCGAGTTTGCTTCACTGGTGGAAGCCTTAAACGGCGAGGTCATCCGGATCTCGGCAACGTCCGATACCCATCTGAATGCACTGGACATGGACTCCGCCTATGGCAATGACCGTAACCCTCTGATTGAAAAGTCCGAATTCATCCTGTCCCTGTTTGAGCAGCTCGTAGGAGCCGGGAACCTTTCGGCAAAGGAGAAATCCATTCTCGACCGCTGCACCGCAGACGTGTACCGGGATTATATGAGGGGCGGATACCAAGGGCAGGTGCCGACCCTAAAGGATCTGTACCGACAGCTCATGCTCCAGCCGGAGGAAGAAGCCAGAGGGCTGGCATTGTCTTCGGAACTGTTTATTAACGGAAGCCTGAACACCTTTGCCCAGGAAACCAATGTCAATACGAAGAGCCGTATCATCGATTATGACATCCGGGAGCTGGGCGAACAGCTGATGCCACTTGGAATGTTGGTCACACTGGATTCCATTTTTAACCGTGTGATCCAGAACTGGAAGAAGGGAAAAACGACATGGATCTTTGCGGATGAGTTTTATCTGCTGTTCCGCTATGAATACAGTGCAGACTTTTTCTACCGCCTGTACAAGCGTATCCGTAAGTATTCGGGATTTGTGACCGGGCTTACCCAGAATGTAGAGGAACTTCTGAAATCCGATACCGCCCGCCTGATGCTGGCAAATAGTGAGTTCCTGATCCTTTTGAATCAGGCAAGTACCGACCGGGACGAGCTTGCGGCACTTCTGAATATCTCGGACAACCAGTTATCCTACATCACCAATGTGGGTGCCGGCCACGGCCTGATCCGCTGCTCCGGGAATCTGGTGCCGTTTGAAAATTCGTTCCCAAGAAATACAAAGCTGTACCGTCTGATGACGACCAAGCCGGGCGAAGCGTAAGAGCAGTACAGACCGGGACTGGAGGTGAGAGATGAAGGATATCAAAACCAAAGAAGTCACAACAAAACCAAAGACTAAAAATCCTGCCTCCAGAATCCCGAAGGAGCTGATGCGGACGGCCATACTGGAGAGCAAGGAAAAGTCCCAGACCATCGCAAATGCCAGGGATAATGACATGGAGGAACAGTCCCCATCCGAGTATGCCAGTGGAAAAGTCGCATCCGCAGAGGAATGGGCTGCCAGAAAGTCTGGCAGAACTGTAACCAGCGCCGGAAAGACAGCAACACAGAATTCCTACGAGAAGATCAAACTGAGAGTTACTGGTAAAAAAGAAGCGCAGAAAGAAGCCGCCAGAGGAACAGGGGACACACAGGCTCCCGATCCGGTCAGTCGGGAAGCACCGAAGCAAAAAAACCGGGAACAGGGGGCATCCCGTGTGAAGGTCAAGGAACGGGAAAACCAGGAAGTCCAGATTCAGAAAGCCAAGCGGCAAAAGGCGATTTCAGATGCCGTCAAAACGAAAGAACAGAAGATCCGGGCAGCTAGGGAGACACCAAGAATCCAGAATGGACAGGAAATGTCGGAAGGTGGATCGCTTTCCATCAAAAGACAAAACCAGAAAAGCAAGGCCGGAGATGCCGCAAGGCAGAATGCCATCCGCCAGAAACAGCCGGAAACCATCCGGATCAAGGAAAAGCCACGGAAACAGTTGGAGCCGAAGACCATACAGCGGCGTACTATTAAGACCGCCCCTCCATCTGTGAAGATCAGCATCCAGCCAGAGCAGAAGCTCCGGGTGGCCAGTTCCAACGCCTTGACAGCCCGGATGCAGAAGCAGATGGAACGAAGGGCAGCGAAGCAGGCGGCGAAGAAAGCCGCCTTGCAGACTTCCGATGGAGTCCGCCGGATACAGAAAACGGCAAGGGCAGGAGAGAATACCTTCAAGGCAGCTAAGGCCGCTGTAGAAGCGGCAGCGAAAACGGTGCAGTCCATGATGGCTGCACTGGGAGCCGCCGGAGCAGTGATCGTTCTTCTATTGGTTATCATAGTCGGAATCATAGGAGGTGCGGCATTCTCTGGAAGCTCAGAGAGTAATGAATCACTCAGCCAGGAAGTCCTTTCCTACACATCAACCATCCAGAAATACGCCAATCAATATGGAATCCCCGAATACGTCTCGGTGATACAGGCGATCATGATGCAGGAATCCGGTGGCCGGGGAACCGATCCCATGCAGAGCAGTGAGTGCCCATACAACACCCGGTACTCCAACAGCCCCAATGCCATCCAGGATGTAGACTACTCCATACAGGTGGGAATTCAATATTATGCGGACTGCCTAAGAGAAGCCGGATGCACCAGCCCACAGGATATGGACAAGCTGAAGCTGTCCCTGCAAGGGTATAACTACGGCAACGGATACATAACGTGGGCAATACGAAAATATGGGGGCTACAGTGCAGAAAACGCTTTGCAGTTTTCTAATGAACAGGCGGCTTCACATGGCTGGAGTGCCTATGGGGATCCAGAATATGTCCCTCACGTCCTGCGGTATTATTCCAGCGGCGGATTGTTTGCCGGCCTGTTTGGAGGCAACGGCCAGATCGTATCGGTGGCACTTACCCAGCTTGGAAACCAGGGAGGCCAGAAGTTCTGGTCGTGGTATGGATTTGACAGCCATGTAGCATGGTGTGCCTGCTTTGCCAGCTGGTGTGGGGACCAGGCAGGTCTGATTGAGAGCGGAAAGATGCCGAAGTTCTCCCTGTGCGATGATGGGATCGCATGGTTCCAGAGCAAAGGAAAATGGAAAAGCCGAGGATACTCGCCAGCACCTGGAACCCTAATCTTTTTTGACTGGAACGGTGATGGAACCTCAGACCATGTAGGAATCGTGGAGAAAACCGAGGGCAGTACCGTATACACCGTAGAGGGAAACTCCAGCAATGCCGTGAACCAGAGAAGCTATGATATCAATAACGGAACGATCATGGGATATGGTATACTTTGAAAATTAAAATAGAATATAAGTTATAACCTATGAAAAGAAATTTGATATGTGTAAGTTGATAATGAAAGTTGATGCAAGTATGGATTCTTATGCAAAGATTATTTAAAGAACCATAAAAATACGCTGTATCAGTTTATGCTTCTGTAGGACACTATTAGAGAGCATGTGATATATTATCTGTAAATAAAAAACCAGAGATCAGTAATGGACACACTGATTTTCTGGTTTTTTTATGATAACTGTATTACTGTATTGACAAATATATCACAGTGCGATATAACGTAAGTATCGAAGTACGATATATCGCACTGAAAGGAAAGGTTTATGGATGCACATATAAAAAAGGTTTACGTTCCCATGACGGAGACAAGTTTTTACATATTGTTATGTCTTCGTACTCCAAATCATGGATACGGGATTGTACAAAAAGTAAGAGAACTGACAGAAAATGAAGTGGTACTTGGTCCTGGAACCATGTATGGAAGTCTTTCAAAAATGGAAAAAGATGGCCTAATCCATTTTATCAGGGAAGAAGATAAAAGGAAAATTTATGAGATCACAGAACTCGGTACGGAAGTTCTGGAGCTTGAGCTAAAAAGAATCCGCAGATTGTATCGTAATGCACAGGAGGTAACGCAATGAAGAAACTCAAAAAAGAAATTCGCTGGTTTAGTATTATGGAGTACGAAAAAGAAGAAAATTACCTGAGCAAAAGGCACTTGGAAGGTTGGAAATTCAAGAGCGTAACATTTCCTGGACTATATACATTTGAGAGATGTGAGCCTGAGAAGGTAATTTACCAGCTAGATTACAATAAAGAAGGAATCAAACATCAGAGTGAATATATACGAATGTTTGAAGATTGCGGATGGGAATACCTGACAGAATTTGATGGATACAATTATTTCAGGAAACCAGCAGACAAGATGCAACAGAAAGAGGAAATATTCTGTGACGACATCTCCCGTCTGGATATGATGAATCGGATTTTTCGTGGAAGAGTAATTCCGTTAATATTGATGATTCTTTGTATCCTGATTGATACTATTGTAACAGATCCCAGTGAACCAGGCTGGATACCAGTATTTTTTAGGGTAATGTTAGTTGTATATGTTATTACTTTTCTACAGTTTGCTGTAAAATATTTTGTATTTTGGAAAAAAGTAAAAAAATAGTATACAGTTGACAACTCATCAACGTAAAGAGTTCATTGTCTAAATGAGTAGGGAACTTCTTTTCTGACTTTAAAAGAATTTTAAATTTTTGTTACCACCTGGAATTATTTACGATATATAGTATGAATAGATAATAACGGAAATGTAAAAGGGACAGTAGATGTAAAAAATCAGCTTTGTCCCTTTTGTAACCTAAATTTGATATGTATAAGTTAACTTTTTTATTTGATTAAATTTATATGAAATGAAAAGAACCAGTGAGAGAATCGTTAAATTTCACTCACTGGCTCAATTCGTTTCAAATTTCTCGGACAACTCTGTCAGTTCCTTCACCGTTTCCTGGGTGTGATGCAACAGGGTGTCACGCATTTCTGGCGGACAGCTGGAATAAAGCATTTTCATCTGATTGACACCCTCATCCTCCAGAGAAACATCTGGATTTATAAGTGTATCTAAAGAGATATGCAGGACCTTGGCCAATGCTCTCAAAATCAAATAAGAAGGATTCATTTTCCCCTTTTCGATATTGGCGATTTGCTTTACAGAAACATGGCTCAGATCCGCAAGTTCCTGCTGTGTCAGGTCTTTTTTCTTTCGGGCTTCCCGCATTTTTTGCCCAAAAGCAGTCAAATCATCAATCGGCATAATCATCCACCTCAAGTATATTCTATCGTGCCGATTTGCACAAAGGAATAACCTTATTATACCGGTTGATAGGTTTGATTATGCCGATTTTTAATAAAGACTTGAATACCATCCTTGTATCACTAACTGGATCAACTTATAATATAGATGGAAATTTTTTTGAAAAAATCTGTCCGCTGTAACATTTCGCGGACATTTGCCTGTTATACTATCTGCAAAAAGCAAAGGAAGTGAGGATATGAAGCAGATTTTAATTGTCGAGGACGACAGTTTTTTGAATAAGATGGTGGCCTATAACCT
>ENA-UPXC01001595-UPXC01001595.1-human-gut-metagenome-genome-assembly--contig:-NODE-1595-length-31150-cov-5.755672_pt1 | contig 31150 bp, 25 predicted proteins | sample MGYA00250047_ERZ773371 | MGnify/ENA primary metagenome ERZ773371 (study PRJEB29103, sample SAMN06111975) | human gut metagenome | biome: human gut; feature: ankylosing spondylitis patient; material... | reverse complement strand
GCTATTTCGGGATAGATTGTTGCAAAATCGTTGACTCCAGAGACGGTGAGATGTCCGGAACAAACCGGGCATCCAGAATTGCGCGATGTCTTTTTATGGATTGCTTGCTGATAGCCATGACCGGCCCGGCATTTCCACCAGACAATTTTGTTAGAGCCATGCGTTACTTCTTGAGGCGTTGTTTCATTTTTCTGATAATTCCACAGTTCAAGCAATTCTGGGTGTGTTGTAGCAAGATCATTTACTCCGATGACTATCTTTGACATGCAATCACTCCCTATCAACCCTAATTTACCATGATGCAGACAAATAAACAACAAAAAAGTGCTAAACCGTCTTGGTAGACAATTCAGCACTTTACATTGGTGGAGGAGGGTGGATTCGAACCACCGAAGCTAACGCAACAGATTTACAGTCTGCCCCCTTTGGCCACTCGGGAACTCCTCCAAATATGAAGTTATGGAGCTGGTGGACGGATTCGAACCCCCGACCTGCTGATTACAAATCAGCTGCTCTACCGGCTGAGCTACACCAGCGCATCAAGAGTGCTGTCCAACAGCAGGTGTCATTCTACCAAAGAACATGCGTCTTGTCAAGCCTAATTTCGAAATTTGGAAAAATTTTTTTCGGAGAAGGAGAAAGGAGTGTTTTTGCACGGCGGAGAGCCAGAGAAATTCCCTGCTTCTGCCGCTGCGGGACGTACAGCAGGCCATGCCGGCGGCCTACTGTCCCCAATGCGGCGGGGAGCAGTACCGCTGGGACCGGATGGTCTGGCGGGAGGGAAGGAGGATCTGCGCGGAGTGTGCCGCGCGGGAAGAAGAGGAGGAAGAGAGAGAGTCATGACCCTGTTGGAACTGTCTGTGGAGTACCGGGAACATGCCCGGATGCTGGATCTGCGCATCTGTCAGCTGGAAGCGGTGCTGGAGCGGACCCGGAACGAGAAGCAGCGGCTGATGCTGGAGCACCGCATCCATATGCTGTCCACCATGCTGCGGGAGGCCAGAGAGCTGGCGGTCCTCACGGAGCGCTACTACGAGAGGGGGTACCGCCGCAATGCCAAATACACGCTATAGGAGAGGGAAGCTGTACGCCGCCGATATGGCCCTGTACAGCATGCAGATGGCATCCGACAACAGCAAGGAGATCAGCCGCCTGAAACGGAACCTCATCCGGGCCCTCCAGGAGGACGTGACCGAGCGCCAGCGGCAGACGCTGCTGATGTACTACGCCCAGGGGTACAATATGCGGGAGATCGGCGAGCGGCTGGGCGTGGACCGGTCTACCATTTCCCGCACCATCAAGCGGGGGGAGCGGCGGCTCCAGCGCTGCCTGCGCTACGGGGCGGAGGCCTATCTGCGGAATATGGATTAGCGGCAGAGGAACCCTTCCGTTTGGGGCGGTGGTGTGGTAAAATAGGGGCACAATCTGCCCGCAAGCGGGTCACAGGAGGAGCCTATGTCCGGAAAAGAGGAATTTATTGAGCTGTTTAAGGAGAAGATCACCCGCCCCGGCGCCGACGCGCTGCTGAACTTCTTGGAGCATAAAAGCGACTTTTTCACCGCCCCTGCCTCGGCGCGGTATCATCTGGCCTGTGAGGGCGGGCTGTGTGAGCACAGCCTGAACGTGTACCACTGTCTGGTGGACTACCTCCAGCGGGAGCGGGTGCAGGAGCTCTACGGCCTGGAGTACAGCGAGGAGACGGTGGCTGTGGTGGCCCTGCTCCACGATCTGTGCAAGATCGGCTGCTATAAGAAGGGGTTCCGGAACGTGAAGAACGACGCCACCGGCCAGTGGGAGAAGGTGCCCACGTACAGCTTTGACGATCCGCTGCCCTATGGACACGGAGAGAAGAGTGTGTACATCGCCAACGGCTACATCCGCCTGACGAGGGAGGAGGCCATGGCCATCCGCTGGCATATGGGCTTTTCCGGGCCGGAGGACCCCAGAACGGTGGGCCAGGCGTTTCAGAAGTATCCCCTGGCGTTTGCTTTGGCCACCGCCGACATGGAGGCCAGCTACTTTTTAGAAGGTGACACGCTTTCTTGACCTTCTTTTCTTGAAAGAAAAGAAGGCAAAAGAACTTTGTGCGAAACTGCGTTTCGCCTCTGCGCCCGTAAGGAAGATTTTCAATGGGAGTGACGTGTTCCGTCGCTCCCATTTTTTACGCATATGTTTGCCCGCTGGAAAGGAGGGCTTTTCTCCTGGGAAATGGGCAAACTAACAGAAAGGATATTGTTAAAAGAATGCGCTTTACACAAAAACCCTCGTCGCTGTGCACAGTTTGACCTGCTGTTCCCACTTCTTTTTCCTACCTTTTTGGAGGAAAGTGAAGAAAACGAAAGTTTTTGAAAAAAATCCCCTGGAGGGGGTCAAATTTTCCGTTGAGGTATGCTATAATGGCTTTGCCAATCCCGACCTTTTACCTGGTCAAAGGCTGGTGGGCGTTTTACCTGCCGGGCCTGCGCGGATCAAGAGCATCTTCGGCCCCGGCGCAGCGCCGGTGCCGGTTCAAGTTAAGGCTGCTGATCCCGGTTCTCCGCCGAGAATCTGGAACAGTGGCCGGCCCGCGTTTTTTCAGCCGTCCAGAACCATCTTTTTCATGCAGTCATTTACAGGAGAAGGTACAGGAACACGGAGCAAGGCCTAACGGGCCTCTCCACGAAAAACGGAAGGAAGTTGATTATGATCACACACGGGAAGAGCATCAAGATTTTCACGGGCAACTCGAACCCCAACCTGGCCAAGGCCATCTGCCAGGAACTTGGGGTGCCCCTGGGCAATTCTGAGGTAGGCTCCTTCGCCGACGGCGAAAACTTTGCCTCCATCTACGAGACCGTCCGCGGGTCTGACGTCTTTGTGGTGCAGTCCACCTGCCCCTTTGAGAAGGACGGAAAGATGCACACCGTAAACGACGCCCTGATGGAGCTGCTCATTATGATCGACGCGCTGCGCCGGGCCTCCGCCGGGCGTATCACCGCCGTCATCCCCTATTTCGGCTATGCTCGTCAGGACCGCAAGACCAAGCCCCGCGATCCCATCTCCGCCAAGCTGGTGGCCAACCTGATCACCCGCGCCGGCGCCGACCGGGTGCTGACCATGGACCTGCACGCCAACCAGATCCAGGGCTTCTTCGACATCCCTGTGGACAACCTGCTGGGCTCTCCTCTGTTTGTCAGCGAGTGCTTCCGCAAGTTCGCCGCTGTCCAGGACGACACCATGGTGGTCTCTCCCGACGTAGGCAGCGTGGCCCGCGCCCGCGCCTTTGCCCAGAAGCTGAACATGCCTCTGGCCATCGTGGATAAGCGCCGTCAGAAGGCCAACTCCTCTGAGGTTATGAACATCATCGGCGACGTAAAGGACAAGCACGTCATCCTCCTGGACGACATGGTGGACACCGGCGGAAGCCTGTGCCACGCTGCCAAGGCTCTGGTGGATATCGGCGGCGCCAAGGACGTTACCGCCTGCGCTACCCACGGCCTGCTCTCCGGCCCCGCTGTCCAGCGCATCAGCGAGAGCGTCATGGATGAGGTGGTCTTCCTGGACACCATTCCTCCCAAGCCCGGCATGAAGTGCGACAAGATCCGCTATATCTCTGTGGCCCACATGTTTGCCGAGGCCATCAGCCACATCTACGAGGAGACTTCCGTTTCCCGCCTGTTTACCTGATTTTCCGTATCCCACTGGGGCGGGCATTTGCCCGCCCCAGTGTATTTTCTTGACAAGTGAGGGATAGCATGTTTTTCCATCGCAGTTCCGGCGGAGCATCCTGGATGCTGGTGTGCCTGGGCAATCCCGGGGACCAGTATGAGAATACCCGCCACAATGTGGGCTTTATGGTGGCCGACCAGCTGGGGGAGCGCTACCGCCTGCCCATCCAGAAGCTGAAGTTCAAGGCGCTGACCAATATCTTTTCCATTTCCGGGGAAAAGGTGCTGGTGATGAAGCCGGTGACCTATATGAACCTGTCCGGCGAGGCGGTGCGCCCCGCTGCCGACTTCTATAAAATTCCCCCGGAGCATATTATAGTGATCTCCGACGATACCGCCCTGGATGTGGGAAAGCTGCGCATCCGCAAGGGGGGCTCCGCCGGAGGGCACAACGGCCTTAAGAGCATCATTCAGCACCTGGGCACCGACCAGTTCCCCCGCATTCGGGTGGGCGTGGGCAAAAAGCCCCATCCCGACTATGACCTGGCCGACTGGGTGCTGGGTAAGTTCCAGGGGGAGGACCGCAAGGCTATCGCCGCTGCCGTGGAGCGCTGTGCCGACGCGGTGGAGTGCTATATCAAAGAGGGGCCCGACCGCGCCATGAACAAGTTCAACGGCTGAAAATTTTCCATTTCTTAAAGATTTATATGGGCTTATTTAAATGATGTGTGGTATGGTTACCTCACATCATTTCATTTTCTTTGGGGGACCAAGTATGAGGAATTTTCTTTTGACCCGGGCCCGCACAGCGTTTTGGATTTGGAGTGCCCCAGCGATTTTGGCGCTGTTGTCGTGTACTGCCTCCGGCTTGAAGGGCTGGGCGTTGCTGACCGGATACCTGCTGGCAATCGCCTGGATTCTGGTGGGATGGGTCGTGATCAATTTTCAGTCCCGGATCGCCATGCGTCCGGCGCTGGCCGCGCTGGATAACCGCTGCGACCCGGAGCCCCTGCTGGAGCTGTGCCGCACCGTCTGCCGCCAGAATCCGGACAGTCTGCTCTTTCAGGTCTATCAGGGCTGGGCGCTGTCTCTGCTGGGAAAGGATAAGGAGGCCCTTCCGGTGCTGGACCGTGTGGCCAATCATCCCCGGCTGACAAAGGATGCCCTGGCTCTGCTGGTATGGAGCGCGGCCCTGCCCTCCGGTGATCCCCGGCAGGAGTGGGCGGCGGAAAAGCTCACCGCCTTGAAGCCGAAAATGCGGGCCAACCAGCGGGCCCTGGTGGACCAGGTGATCAATCAGCGGCGCTCCTTTGCGCTCATGCAGGCGGCGCCCCCCCAGCTGGAGCCTCTGCTCCAGCAGGATCTGGAGCGGGCCGGGTGCCTGCGGGAAAAGGTGGCGGCCCATATGGCTTTGGGTGTGTATTATCATCAGCGGGAGGACTGGGCCAAGGCGCAGATGCACCTGGAGTTTGTACTGGACAACGCCAACAAGCTGCATGTCCGTACCCAGGCGGAGGAGCTTCTATGCAAACTCCCTTCCGCTTTCTTGTAAGAAAGCTCCTACTTTTTTCGAGAAAAAAGTAGGCAAAAAAGCTTCCTGCCCGCTTTCTTGTAAGAAAGCTTGGCAAAGAACTTGGCGGAAAACTTCGTTTTCCTTCCTCGCCCGTATGTGAGACTTTTTGTGGGAGTGACTGCTCAGGTCGCTCCCACTTTTTTATTGAGAGGATTCCGCCCTGCGGGGCGGGTTCCTTTCTGACCGCTCAGAAAGGAACCAAAGAATCGTTGGGGGTCGCCTTCGATGAGCGCTATGCCGAAGGCAGCGCTCATAGGCGGCTTACCCCCAAACCCCCGTTTACGGGAGTGTGCAGCTTTGGCTTTTTGGGTATTTCCGGCGGGCAAAATCAAGATTTATTTCTGTTCCACTCTCGGGCCACAGGGCCCTTCGTTCATCAAAATTTAAGTATCTCTCTTCTAACATACACCGCCTCCTGCGTCCCTTCCTGTTTCGTGCAGGTGTTGTCGTGCATTCAAGTAGGAGGCCAATTTGCACATAAAAAAGTAGGAGCGACGGACATGTCGCTCCTACCCAGAGAGTTCTTTACGGGCGCAGAGGCGAAACGAAGTTTCGCACAAAGTTCTTTTGCCTACTTTTCTTTCAAGAAAAGTAGGTCAGGAGAAGGCCGGAGAAGGCTCCTCCGTGGCTTCGGTGATAGGCTCCACGCCCAGGCGGCGGCGCAGGCGGCTGGGGTCGTAGATGCCGCTGAGCTCCAGCCCGGCACACAGGGTATCCACCACATCCACCAGCCAGGCTTCCATGGACCGGGGCAGTGCTCCGCCCAGAGGCCACATATGGGAGAGGATAATGTTCCGTTCCTTGTCGCTCAGGTCGGTGAGCTCCTGGGCATTGCGGGCGGCGGCCCGGGGATGGTCAAAGCACTGCCAGCCGGGGTGGGCCGACTTATCTCTGGAGTCATAGAGGTACAGGTCGTGCAGGAGTCCGCCTCTGGCGGCAGCCGTCTCGTCCAGGCCAAGAGCTCGGGCGGCGCGGAACGACCAGTAAGCCACAAACAGGGAGTGATCCAGGGTGGTGATGCGGTTATGGTGGCACCAGCGGCCCATCATCCGTACCTGTTCCGAACCTAACAGCTCCCCGGTGGTCTGGCAGAACTCCTTCATGTAATGGTTCATTGGAATCAGTCCTTTCCAAAATCACACAAGGCGGATGGTACATCAACTTCCAGCTGGCCTCCGCGCCGGAGCGCAGAGAACTGGGGGTGGGAAAAGCAACTCTTTTCCCACCCCATTATACCTCTGTTTGGACGATTTTGTCACCCGGAAAATGGCGGAAAGGGCCATTTCCAAAAAAATCAGCGGATCTGGCCGGTGCCCCGGATGATGTACTTATACGTGCACAGCTCCTGGAGCCCCATGGGGCCCCGGGCGTGGAGCTTCTGGGTGGAGATGCCCATCTCGCAGCCCAGACCAAACTCGCCCCCGTCGGTGAACCGGGTGGAGGCGTTCCAGTAGACGGCGGCGGAGTCCACCTGGCCAAGGAAGGCCCGGGCCGTGCTCTCGTCGGCGGTGATGATGGCCTCAGAGTGGCCGGTGGAGTGGGCGGCAATGTGGGCGATGGCCTCGGCCACGCCCTTTACCACCTTTACGCCCAGGATGTAGTCCAGAAATTCGGTATCAAAGTCCTTTTCCCCAGCGGGCGTGCCGGAGATGATGGCCTGGGCGGCCTGGTCCAGCCGCAGCTCCACCGGGTGCAGACCACGCTCCGCGCGGTCCTTTGTCAGGCGCTGCTGCAGCTTGGGGAGAAATTCCCCGGCAATGGTCTCGTCCACCAGGCACACCTCGCAGGCGTTGCACACGCTGGGGCGGGAGCACTTGGCGTTCTCCAGGATATCCAGAGCCATGGCCTGGTCGGCCTGGCCGTCCACATAGACGTGGCAGATGCCGGTGCCCGTCTCGATGACCGGCACGGTGGCGTTGTCCACACAGGCCCGGATGAGGCCCGCGCCGCCCCGGGGGATGAGCAGGTCCACATAGCCAGAGGCGGTCATCAGCTCATTGGCGGAGGCACGGGTGGTGTCCTCCACCAGCTGGAGGGCGTCGGCGGGCAGACCGGCCCGCTGGAGTCCCTCCTTCAGCGCCTCCACAATGGCGGCGGCGGAGCGGTGGGCTTCCTTGCCGCCCCGCAGGACGCAGGCGGAGCCCGCCTTCAGGGCCAGGGCCGCGGCGTCGGAGGTGACGTTGGGGCGGCTCTCGTAGATGATGGCGATAACGCCCATGGGCACCGCCGTCTTTTCCACCACGATGCCGCTGGGGCGCTCCACCCGCTGGAGGATGGTCCCCACCGGGTCGGGGAGCTGGGCCACCTCCCGGATGCCCTGGGCCATGCCCGCAATGCGCTCGGGGCTGAGGGCCAGCCGGTCCAGCATCACCTCAGACACGGTGCCCCGGGCGGCTTCCAGGTCGGCCTGGTTGGCCGTCAGAATCGCCTCCTGATGCTCCAGCAGGGCGTCGGCCATGGCAAGCAAAGCGTTGTTTTTCTCCTGGGTCCCGGCCAGGGCCATGGCGCCCTTGGCCCCCCGGGCCCGCTGGAGCAGTTCCAATGTGGTCATCTTGCTACCTCCCTGAACACACTCTTTGGGGATCAAAACAGGGATTTGGCCCCAAAGAGCAATGATAAAATGTATATATTAAAAAGTAATATACGATTTGTATTAGAAAATCAACCCTTCTTGGCGATAAACCGGGTGCCTACGTCCTTGCCCTCGGCAATGTCGTAGAGCCGCTCGGGGTGCTCGCCGTTGGTGATGACCATGTCACAGCCCATGGCGGTGACCATCTTGGCGGCCCGGAGTTTCGTGGCCATGCCGCCGGTGCCCAGGCTGGAGCCCACGCCTCCGGCCAGGGCCTCGATCTCGGGGGTGACCTCCTCCACGGTGGGGATGAGCTTGGCGTCGGGGTCCTTGCGGGGGTCAGCGGTGTACAGGCCCTCAATGTCGGAGAGGAGTACCAGCAGGTCGGCCTTCACACAGCAGGCCACGATGGCACCCAGAGTGTCGTTGTCGCCCACCTTGATCTCGGCGGTGGCGATGGTGTCGTTCTCGTTGATGACGGGCAGGGCGCCCAGCTCCAGCAGGCGCTCCATGGTGTTCTCAAAGTTCTCCCGGCGCTCGGGGTGGTCCACGTCCTCGCCGGTGAGCAGCACCTGGGCCACGGTGTGGCTGTACTGCAGGAACAGCTTGTCATAGGTGTACATCAGCTCGCACTGGCCCACCGCGGCGGCGGCCTGCTTGGTGGGCATGTCGGAGGGCTTGCCGGGCAGGTTCAGCTTGCCCACGCCCATGCCGATGGCGCCGGAGGAGACCAGGATGATCTGGTGGCCGGCGTTTTTCAGGTCGGAGAGCACCTTGACCAGCTCCTCCACGTGGCGGATGTTCAGCCGCCCGGTGGCGTGGGCCAGGGTGGAGGTGCCTACCTTCACAACGATTCTCATAATAAAATCCCCCTTATGTGGAATAACGTATGATTATTTGGCCAGGGACTGGTTTTTCTCAAAGGTGGCGATCACCGCATCCATGGCGGCGGCCCGGAAGCCACGCTCCTCCAGCACCCGCACCCCCTGGATGGTGGTGCCGCCGGGGGAGCAGACCCCGTCCTTGAGCTGGCCGGGGTGCAGACCCTTCTCCATCATCAGCTTAGCGGTGCCCTCCACCATCTGGGCGGCATAAGCCAGAGCTTTGGCCCGGGGCAGACCGCAGGCCACCCCGCCGTCGGCCAGGGCCTCAATAAACAGAGCGCAGAAGGCGGGGCCGCAGCCGGACACGCCGCTGGCGGCAGGGAGGAGGTGGGGCTCGATGGAGTCCACCAGTCCCGCCGGGGCCATCAGGGTCCGGAAGGCGTCCAGCTCCTCCTGAGTGGTATCCACGCCGTAGTACTGCACCACGCCCGTGCCTACCGCCACAGGGGTATTGGGCATGAGGCAGATCACCGGGTACTTGCCTCCGGCCAGAGTCTGGATGGCCTGCGCGTCCAGACCGGCGGCCATGGAGGCCAGCACAAAGCGGTCGGTGCGCTGGGCCAGAATGGGAGCCAGGTCGGCCAGAACTCCTGCCATCATCTGGGGCTTGACTCCCAGAAAGATGAGGGAACAGGTGCGGGCCACGGCAGCGTTATCCACCGCCTGACCGCCAATCTCGCTGGCCAGGGCCTGGGCCTTGGCGGGGGTGCGGTTGGAGCAATAGAGGGCCGCGCCGGGCGCACCCTTGGCGGCTGCCTGGAGAACGGCGGAGCCCATGGTGCCCGCGCCGATAAGACCAATGGAAGAAAACATAGGGAAAATACCTCCTTTTGTCTAGTGACCCTATGATAACACGTTCTTTTTCCTGGGGAAAGGGGGAAGGGGGATAAATCATTAGATTTGTGTTTTGGTGACCTTCGGTTGCAGGGGGACGGGGTATGTTCTTTCCATCGATGGAAAGAACCAATGGCCCAGGCCACCCTCTCTTGCCCCTTCGGGGCAATTCACCTTGAGATCGCCGGGGGACGGCTCCGGTGAGCGCCTTCGCGTAGCTGGCGCTCACAGTCGTCTTTCCCCCGGTCCCCCATTTACGGGAGCGGGTCACTGTGGCTGGGCAGTTCGTTCCGGCGGGCAAAATCAAGATTTGTTTCCGTTCTACTCCCAGGCCACAGGGCCTTTCTGCCATCAAAATTTGATTGTTTCCGCCTTCTAACACACACCGCCTGGTGCCTGCCTACCTGTTTGGTGCGGTGGTGGTCGGCCAGAGGCTTCCAACAACTGCCCAGCTGCCACGGCTTTGCCAGGGTAGGCGGTATTCTTTCAACGCAGAATGCCGCAAATTTCAGCTTGGCAGGCCCCTGTGGGCCGGGGCAAGAAGGATGCAAGGTCTTGTTTTCGGAGCCGCCGGACGCAAGTGCCTATCTTCCAGGAGGGCGTCCCATCGTAAAACGGGGTCCGGGGTAAGCCGCCTATGAGCGCCCGCTGCGCGAAGGCGCTCATCGAAGGCGACCCCGGCGATTCTTTGGTGACTTTCTGATCGTTCAGAAAGTCACACCCCCATCCCGCCCCGCAGGGCGGAACCCTGACTGAACATAAGAAAATCTTAAACCCTTCTTAATTGACTTTCCCCAGGGTGACACATACACTTAGTGTACTAAGACAGACCATACAGTTTGCCCACGGGCAGACGGAAAGGAGGGCGTAATGTTAAGCTTAGATTATCGGGACGCCCGCCCCATTTATGAACAGGTGCGGGACGGCCTGCGCCGCCTGGTGGTGACGGGGGCCTTGGTCCAGGGGGAGAAGCTCCCCTCGGTGCGCTCTATGGCCAGCAGCCTGGCCATCAACCCCAACACCATTCAGCGGGCCTACGAGGCTCTGGAGGCGGAGGGCTACCTGTACTCGGTGCCGGGGAAGGGGTCCTTTGTGGCCGAGCATACCGGCGTAGACCGGGCGCGGCAGGACAGTCTGCTGCACACCTTTGACCAGACAGCGGCGGAGCTGCTGTATCTGGGGGTGGCAGGGGATGCCCTGTGTGCCCGCATTGCAAATCTGAAAGGGGGAGCGGCTCAATGATCCAGATCAACGACGTGGTCAAGAGCTTTGACGGCTTCCGGGCCCTGGACGGCCTGACCATGAAGGTGGAGGAGGGCTCCATTTACGGCCTGGTGGGCCCCAACGGCGCGGGCAAATCCACCATTTTGCGCCATATTATGGGCATCTACCGGCCCGATTCCGGTTCCATCCTGGTCCACGGCCAGCCGGTGTATGAGAATCCGGCCATCAAGGCGGAGATGGCGGCCATCCCCGATGAGCTCTACTACTTCAACTCCGCCTCCACCCGGGATATGATGAAGTTTTACCGGGGCCTCTATCCCCAGTTTGACGACAAGCGCTACGACGCTCTGCGGGAGGCCTTCCCCGAGGTGGACGAGAACCAGCCCATCCGCCGCCTGTCCAAGGGCATGCAGAAGCAGTCGGCCTTCTGGCTGGCCCTGTGCTGCCAGCCCAAGGTGCTGGTGCTGGATGAGCCGGTGGACGGCCTGGACCCGGTGATGCGGCGGCAGGTCTGGTCCCTGCTGATGGGTGACGTGGCCCAGCGGGGCACCACCGTGCTGGTCTCCTCCCACAACCTGCGGGAGCTGGAGGACGTGTGCGACCACGTGGGCATTCTCTCCCACGGCAAGGTGCTGCTGGAGCGCTCTCTCACCGATCTCCAGGACAACATCATAAAATTGCAGCTGGCCTTCTCGGAGCCCGGCCTGCCCCCGCTGCCCGAGGGCCTGAACGTGCTGCACACCAGCCAGATCGGTCGGGTGTACACCCTCATCGTCCGGGGCGACCCCACCCAGATCAAGGAGCGCATGGCGGCCTTGAACCCCATTTTGATGGAAATGCTGCCCCTGAGTCTGGAGGAGATCTTTATTTATGAGTTGGGAGGTGAGGACTATGCGGTCCGGGACATCGTTCTTTAATTCCACCCTCTACCGCAAGACCATGCTGCGGTTCTGGCCTCTGTGGGCGGCCTACGGCCTGATGTGGCTGTACCTGGTGCCCTTTAACCTGCTGAACAACTACTTCTCCATGAGGGGCGCCCAGACGTCCTCCGTGGAGCTGGCCAACCGCCTGGTAGAGTATGCCCGAGACATCCCCAATACCCTGAAATTTGGGGTGTTTGTGGCCTGCGGCTACGGGGTGCTGTGCGCCATGGCGGTGTTCGGCTACCTGTACAACAACCGCTCCGCCTGCATGATGCATGCCCTGCCTCTGCGCCGGGAGACCCTGTTCGGCACCCAGTATCTGGCGGGACTGTCCTTTGCACTGCTGCCCAACCTGGTGGTGGCGGGCATCACCCTGGCCGTTGAGCTGCCCTTGGTGGCTCAGAAATGCTGGGGAACCTCCCTGGCCAGCCTGGGCATCTGGCTGCTGGTACAGAGCGGAGTATGCCTGTTCTTCTTCTCTTTTGCATCTTTCTGTGCCATGTTTACCGGCCATATTTTGGCCCTGCCTGCCTTCTACGGGATTTTAAACATGCTGGCCTATGCCATCTATGTTCTGATCACCGGAGTTTTGAACGACTTCTTCTTTGGCTTTTCCATGCACAGCGGCCAGGGAAGCGCCTTGACCCAGATCCTTACCCCCATCTGGCCCCTTACCGAGGCAGTGGAATGGGACCCGGTACAGGAGACAGTGAATGGGATGACCGCCACCACGGGGGAGTGGCACCTGCTGAACCCCGGCGTGGTAGCGGCCTACGCCGCCGCCGGTGTGGTGCTGGCGGTGCTGGCCCTGCTGGTGTACCGGCAGCGGCAGGTGGAGAGCGCGGGGGACGTGGTCTCTGTGCGCCTGGTGCGGCCTATCTTTCTGTATGGCGTGGCCTTCTGCTCCGGACTGTGCTTCGGCGTCTACACCGTTGCCTTCTTCGGATGGAGAAATCGGCTCTCCCTGGCGGTATGCGTGGTGGTATGGGCTGTGGTGGGCTACTTTGTGGCCCGGATGCTGCTGTGCAAGTCCTTCCGGGTACTGAAATACTGGAAGGGTGCGGCGGTCAGCTTTGTGGCTATGACAGTGCTGTGTGTGGCCTGTCTTACCGATGTAATGGGCATTACTGCCTGGGTGCCCCAGGCGGATGAAGTGGTCTCCGTGGATGTAGATTGCCGCATCAACTATCCCTACGACAGCGGAGACTCCACCCGCTACCAGGTCACCGACCCCGGACAGATCGAAAAGATCGTCGCTCTGCATCAGGCCGTTCTGGACCACCGGGACACGGTGGACACCAGCAGCTCCCACTATCAGGCTGGGGAGGAGTACACCCGCCTGGATGTGACCTACACCCTGACCGACGGCCGTACTGTGCGCCGCTGTTACTACGACATCCCCATCCACATGGAGGACCTGAACACAGAGGGTACCGTGACCTGGGCTCTGAATCAGATCGCCCAGGATCGGGACGCGGTGGAGGATATGTACGACTTTGACCGCTTTGAGAAGTATCGTCTGGTGGAGGCCTATCTGGACCGGGCCGGTACCCAGAGCGGACAGACGGAGGCGGATACCAACGAGCCCTTCTACCTGGAGGGAGCCTCCAACGCCCAGCTGCAAGAGCTTTGGCAGGCTGTGCGCGCCGACTTTGACGCGGGCACCATCGGAGTGCGTTACCTCTTTGACGACCAGCAGCGCCAGGAAAATACCTACGTTACCGACCTGGTCTTTGTCTTTGAAGTGCCCTCGAGAAACAGTGTCTCCGACGCCATGGAGAGCTACAGCACCGATCTGCGCATTACCCTTACCCCCAACGCGGAAAACACCCTGGCCTGGCTGACCCAGTACGCCGGATGGGGGGAGACGGTGTTCCCCATCCTCCATGAGGTCCAATAAAACCGGATTGTTCCCGGTCCTCTTCCTGTGTGGGAGAGGGCCGGGAATTTTTTTCGGAGAGAGAAAAAAGAGGCAAAAAATTATTTTGTCAAAAATTTAACGAATTCCAGGAGGAAAAGTTCTCAACTCCGGTTAAAATGGGGCATATTTGTCACTCTCAGACAGAAAGGAGGCCAGAAAGCACAAAAAATTGTATTGATTTTTCCAGATTCCTTCGATATAATGCAGTCAAGAGCGGAACGAAGGGCGCCTTATGACGCCACAACACATTTTTGGAGGTAACAGAGCGATGAAAGAAGTCTATGTTGTCAACTGCTGCCGCACCGCCATCGGTTCCTTTGGCGGAAGCCTGAAGGACGTGCCCGCTGCCGAGATGGGCGCCGTGGTCATGAAGGAAGCCCTGAGCCGCGCCGGTGTCAAGCCCGAGCAGGTGGACGAGGTCATGTTCGGCTGCATCCTCACCGCTGGTCTGGGCCAGAACGTGGCCCGTCAGGCCGCTGTGAAGGCCGGTATCCCCTTCCAGGTTCCCGCTTACACCGTGGGCATGGTGTGCGGCTCTGGTATGAAGAGCGTCATTGAGGGCGCCCGCACCATCCTGGCCGGCGACGCCGATGTGGTCCTGGCCGGCGGCACCGAGAACATGTCCGCTGCTCCCTTTGCTCTGCCTGACGAGCGCTGGGGCGCCCGCATGGGCGACAAGAAGGTCGTCGACACCATGATCAAGGACGGCCTGTGGGACGCTTATAACAACTATCACATGGGCACCACCGCCGAGAACATCTGCGACGTGTGGGGCATCACCCGTCAGGAGCTAGACGAGTTCGCCGCTTCCTCTCAGAATAAGGCTGAGGCTGCTCAGAAGTCCGGCCGCTTCGACGACGAGATCGTGCCCATCATGATCAAGAAGAAGAAGGAAATGGTGGAGTTCAAGGTGGACGAGTTCCCCCGCGCCGGTGTGACCGCCGAGGGTATCTCCAAGCTGCGCGGCGCCTTCCCCGTGGGTCCCGAGGGCGTGGAGGACGAGATCGTCCACACCTTTGAGGTCACCCAGGTCCACGCTGACGACACCAAGCAGCACGTCCAGCGTGTTACCGCTGCCAACGCCTCCGGCATCAACGACGGCGCTGCCGCCATCGTGCTGGCTTCCGGCGAGGCCGTGGAGAAGTACGGTCTGAAGCCCATGGCCAAGCTGGTCTCCTGGGGCCAGGGCGGCGTGGATCCCAAGATCATGGGCGTGGGCCCCGTGCCCGCTTCCCGTCAGGCTATGGACAAGGCCGGCCTGAAGATCGAGGATATGGACCTGATCGAGGCCAACGAGGCCTTTGCCGCTCAGTCCATCGCTGTGGCTCGCGAGCTGCACTTTGATATGAGCAAGGTCAACGTCAATGGCGGCGCTATTGCTCTGGGTCACCCCGTCGGCGCTTCCGGCGCCCGTATCATCGTCACCCTGCTGCACGAGATGCAGAAGCGCGACGACGCCAAGAAGGGCCTGGCTACTCTGTGCATCGGCGGCGGCCAGGGCGTGGCTACCATCTTCGAGAAGTGCTGATTCTTTTTTCGAGAAAAAAGAATCAAAAAAGCTTTGTGCGAAGCTTCGCTTCGCCTCTGCGCCGGTAAATAGATTTCCTGTGGGAGTGACGGATTTCCTCACTCCCACTTTTATTTTTGAGATTCCGCCCTGATGGGCGGGGAGCGAGAAGTGTTCTTTCCAGCGATGGAAAGAACCAAAGATCGCCGGGGGACGGCTCCGATGAGCGCCTACGCGGAACGGGCGCTCATAGTCACCTTTCCCCCGGTCCCCCTAATTACGGGGGTGGGTCACTTTAGTTTTTTCTCCCTTCCGGCGGCCTAAGTTTTGACCGTGCAATCTTCTACTCTCGGGCCACTGGGCCCTTTTGCCAAAAAAATTTATAAACTTTTTCTTCTAACGCACACCGCCTGGTGCCTGCCTACCTGTTCGGTGCGGCGGTGGTGGGGCGGACCAGCTGCCACGGCTTTGCCAGAGTAGGCGGCGTCCGTACAATGTGTACACTTTCAAAATTTCACTTGGCAGGGCCCAGTGGCCCGGGGCAAGAAGGACCAGCCCGTCCTGATTTTGCCCGCCGGAAGCGCATAAATATCTGACAGGAGGGCGTCCCCCGTAAAGGGGGTCTGGGGGCAATGACTGTGAGCGCCCGCTGTGCGAAGGCGCTCACCGGAAGCGGCCCCCAGCGGGTCTTTGGTTCCTTTCTGACCGCTCAGAAAGGAACCCGCCCCGCAGGGCGGAACCCTGCTTTTAAGGAAAGTCTTTCCCTCCGCAGCAAAATAACAGAACCCACGTAGACATAACCCCGCCGCCCCGCACATACAGTGGAAGTGACACGCAGGATAAGGGGTGGTACCATGGCAAACCGGGGAAGAAAAAACCATTGGCAGCGGGCCATGCGCCGAGGCGTGGGGCTTGGCCTGGCGGCGGTGGCAGTATGGGGAGTGGCAATGACCGCCGACCTGTCGGGGGTGACCCAGGTGCTGCGCACCTGGGCGGACCGCCCGGCAGTGGCGGTGGCTCTGCTGGAGAGCCAGCTGGGCTCTCTGCCCCAGGAGGCGGTGCAGGGGAGCCTCACCGGCTGGAACCGGCTGCTGGTAGGGCAGTCGGCGCTGCTCTCAGCGGGGCAGGACGCGGTGGAGGATTACCTCCAGGGCCAGCAGGAGCAGCCCCAGGACCAGACGGACTCGTCGGAGCCCTCCACAGAGCCGGAGGAGGCCCCGGACGACGATGATCAGGTGGATACGCCCCTTCAGCCGCCGGTATCTCAGGACGGCATCCTGGAGATGACCGGTGTGGGCAAGGAGGGGGGACAGTACCTCAGCCAAAATGGCGTGTATCTCTATGACCGAACCGGAAAAGGGTTGGATGAATCGGTCTTTTCTGCCGGAATGGTCCACTTTACTCTGGGGGAGGGACCTCAGATTTTGATCGTACATACCCATGGCAGCGAGGCCTATTCCCAGAGCGACGGGCTCACCTACCAGGAGAGCGATTCCTACCGCACCACCGACTGTACCCGCAACATGGTGCGGGTAGGGGAGGAGATGGCCCAGATTTTCCGGAAAAATGGGTTTGAAGTGATCCACGACACCAATTTGTACGACTATCCTGCCTACAATGGGGCCTATGACCGCTCCGGCGCGGCGGTGAAGGATTGGCTGGCCAAATACCCCAGCATCAAAATTATTCTGGATGTCCACCGGGATGCCCTGGTGGGCAACGATGGGTCCATCTACAAGCTGGTCAGCCAGGAAAACGGGGAGAAGGTGGCCCAAGTCATGCTGGTGGTGGGCACAGACGGCGGCGGAGCCTCCCACCCCTACTGGATCGACAACCTGGCGCTGGCCATCCGCTATCAGCAGGAGCTGATCTCCGACTATGTTTCCCTGGCCCGGCCCATTGTGCTGCGCAACAGCCGGTATAATCAGAATTTGTCCACCGGCTCTTTGCTGGTGGAGGTAGGGGGACACGGAAATACACTCACCGAGGCCCTGGCCGGGGCGCGGCTGTTTGCCCAGAGCGTTTCTCAGGTATTGCTGGGACTGAAGGGGTAAGGCGGCCTTTGGCTGCCCAGGGGGAACGGTGTTACTTTCTGCTCGCACAGAAAGTAACCAATGGCCCAGGCCACCCTCTCTTGCCCCTTTGGGGCAATTCACCTTGAGATGCGTTGGGGGACGGCTTCGATGAGCGCCTGCGCGGAGCGGGCGCTCATAGTCACCTTTCCCCCAAACCCTCTGATTACGGGAGCGGGTCACTTTGGGTTTTTGGTAGCTTCCGGCGGCCTGAGTTTTGACTGTGCTCCCTTCTCCACTCGGCCCACAGGGGCCTTTTGCCATCAAAATTTGAAGGCATCTATATTCTAACGTGCACCGCCTGGTGCATCCCTACCTGTTTGGTGCGGCGGTGATTGGGCGGAACCCTATAAATGAAAACCGTGGGAGCGACGAAGTGTGTCGTTCCCACGGTTTCTTTTCGCAACGGGCGTAGAAGCAAAGCGAAGCTTTGCAGGAAGTTCTTTGCCAAGCTTTCTTTCAAGAAAGCGGGGGCGCAGGAGCAAAGCGGAGCTTTGCAGAAAGTTCTTTTGCCTACTTTTCTTACAAGAAAAGTAGGTCACGAAAAAAGTAGGTCGTAGATGAGGCGGATGGTGAGTAAGGCAAGTACCACAAAGAACATGGGCCGGATGACCTTCGCTCCATTCTTCAGTGCCAGACCGGACCCCACATAGCCTCCGGCGATGCCGCAGATGGCGGCGGGAATCCCCACGGCCCAGACCACCTGCCCCGCCAGGGCGAAGGTGACCAGGGAGGCCACATTGGAGGCCGAATTGGCCACTTTCGTGTTACCCGAAGCGGTGAGCAGGTCGAACTTACAAAGCCCGGTAAAGGCCAGCATCAGGAAGGTGCCCGCGCCCGGCCCGAAGAAGCCGTCGTAGCAGCCCATGACCAGACCAATGCCCAGAGACAGGATGAGCAGCCGCCGGGGGGAGAGCTCGTGGGAGCGGTCCTCGGTACCGAATTCCCGCTTGAACAGCAAAAAGACGGCCATTACCGGCACGATGATCAACATAAGGTAATAGAGATATCGCTCCGGCATGATCATATTGAGTTTTGCTCCCGCCCAGGCGCCGATGAGAGCGCCCACGCCGCCGCACACGGCGCTGGAGATATGGACCTCGCCCCGCTTGAGAAAGCGGTAGGTGGCCAGAAGGGTGCCCCACACGTTGCCGCACTTGTTGGTGGCAGAGGCTGCATGAGCAGGCAGTCCGGCCAGCAGATAGGCAGGCAGGGTAATGAGCCCGCCGCCGCCGGCCACCGCGTCTACCAGTCCGCCCAAAAAGACCAGGGGGCAGACGATCAAGAGAGTTTGCAGCAAGTTTTCAGGCAGCATAACGGTACCTCCAAGGGCAAATTTCCCGGAAAAAGCCCCCGGGACGCCCCGGGGGTAACGTAAAGCTTTCGTAAAAAAGGGGATAGTTTTTACATTTTATCATAAAATTCCTGGGAATACTACCCGCTATTTTCACAAAAAGTGCCCCTTCGGTCTGGGCAACTCTTTCGGGCAAACCACTTGACGCAGCCATGCCCCGAAGAATAAAATAAAAGCTGAATATTTTGAACATAACCCTCGGTGGAACAAGCAGACCTGTGATCTGTACGCGCCGGAAGGCCGTCTTGCCCGCCGGGGGTAAACTATGAAGAGGTGAGGGTATGACCAGACAGGGCTTTGACAACCAAAAATATCTCAGCTTGCAGTCCCAGCATATCCAGGAGCGCATCGCCCAATTCGGCGGAAAGCTGTACCTGGAGTTTGGCGGAAAGCTGTTTGACGACTTTCACGCCAGCCGGGTGCTGCCCGGCTTTGAGCCGGACAGCAAGATCCGCATGCTGGCCCAGATGAAGGACAAGGCGGAGATCATTCTGGTCATCAATGCCGCCGACATTGAGAAAAACAAGGTCCGGGGCGACCTGGGCATCACCTACGACAGCGATGTGCTGCGCCTCATTGACGCCTTCCGGGGCATGGACCTGTACGTAGGCAGCGTGGTGGTCACCCAGTACGCCGGCCAGCAGGCGGCCGACCTGTTCCAGAAGCGGCTGGAGAGCCTGGGCGTGCGGGTGTACCGCCACTATCCCATTCCCGGCTATCCCCACAACATTGCCAAGATCGTCTCTGACGAGGGCTTTGGCAAGAACGAGTATGTGGAGACCACCCGTCCCCTGGTGGTGATCACCGCCCCCGGCCCGGGCAGCGGCAAGATGGCCACCTGCCTGAGCCAGCTCTACCACGAGCACAAGCGTGGGGTCACCGCCGGCTACGCCAAGTTTGAGACCTTCCCCATCTGGAACCTGCCCCTCAAGCACCCGGTGAACCTGGCCTATGAGGCTGCCACCGCCGACCTGGACGACGTGAACATGATCGACCCCTTCCACCTCCAGGCCTACGGGGAGACCACCGTCAACTACAACCGGGACGTGGAGGTGTTCCCCGTCCTGTCGGCTATGTTTGAGAAGATCACCGGCTCCTGCCCTTACAAGTCTCCCACCGACATGGGCGTGAACATGGCGGGCAACTGCATCTACGACGACGAGGCCTGCCAGGATGCCGCCCGGCAGGAGATCGTGCGGCGCTACTACGACGCTCTGTGTGAGCGCCGCCAGGGCAAGGATGTGGAGCACGCCGTGTACAAGCTGGAACTGCTGATGCAGCAGGCTGGGGTGACCACCGCCGAGCGGTGTGTGGTGGCCCAGGCCAACCAGCTGGCCGAGGAAACCGGCGAGCCTGCCATGGCCATCGAGCTGCCCGACGGCAAGATGGTCACCGGCAAGACCTCCGAGCTGATGGGCTGCTCTGCCGCCGCCCTGCTCAACGCCCTGAAGGCGCTTTCCGGCGTGGGCGGCCACGGGGTGCACCTGATTGCCCAGAGCGCCATCGAGCCCATCCAGACCGTTAAGGTGAAGTACCTGGGCTCCAACAACCCCCGGCTCCACTCCGACGAGGTGCTCATCGCCCTGGCCTCCTCCGCCAACGCGGACCACAAGGCCGCTCAGGCCCTGGGAGTGCTGGCCCAGCTGAAGGGCTGTCAGGCCCACTGCTCCGTCATGCTCTCTCCCCCCGACGAGATGACCTATAAAAAGCTGGGCATCCAGCTCACCTGTGAGCCCCAGTATCAGAGCAACAAGCTCTACCACCGATAAGATTAAAAAAACGCGCCTTTCCACAGGGAAAGGCGCGTTTTTTAATCGTAATCCTCAAAGCGGAACATAGCCTGGGGGAGCACGTCGGACAGCTCCACCAGCACGGGGGAGAGGCCTCCGGTGTCCTCGATGCGGGGGGACTGGACCTGCAGGCGGGTGTCCAGCGGGCCGGTGGGCAGGGACACCACCGACAGCAGCGCTCCGCTCTCCCGGCGCTCCAGCAGCATGGTGCCTTTGTGCAGGGCCACGATGTGCCGGGCAATCGCTAACCCCATGCCCGCCCCCTCCTGGGGATCGGGGATGTGGTCATCGGGCAGGGGAGAGGGGAAGAGAGAGTCCAGATCCTCCTGGGCAAAGTCCTGGCCGCTGTCGGTGACCGAGAGGATGGCCCGGTCACGGCGCTGGGCCACGGTAAGGAAGACCGAGCCCTTGGGGGCGGCCTTGGCCGCATTGGACAGCAGGGTGAGGATCAGCTTGGACAGCAGCTCCGGGTCACCGGGGATCAGCAGGGAGCTATTGGCACAGCGGAAGGTGAGGGTGACTCCGGCCCCCTCCAGCAGGGATGCGGCCTCGTCGCTGAGGCGGCCGCACAGGCCCACCAAATCCATGGTAATGGGCTGAAAAAATGCCTGGGACGTGCCCAGAGAGCGCAGATAATCCAGATTGGACAATAGCCGGTGCATCCGGCAGAAGGTCTTTTGGAAAGCGGCGTCCCGGCCTGAGGGGTCGCCTCCCGCCCGGGACAGGTCATCCGAGAGCAGCTGGACGGGGAGGAGCATCTCCTGCATAAAAGTGCGCATCTGGCGCACAAAGCCGTCCAGCTGGCGGTCAGTCAGGGCGGACTGGGAGGAGGGGTGGACCAGCAGCAGCTGGCAGCAGTCCTGGGGGGTGCGGCTGAACACGTACTCCACCCCCTGATGGCGAAAGACGCCCGCGGTCTGGTCTCCCAGAGCGGGGGCCAGAAAGGCGGGGGGCTGGTCTCCCACGGCCAGCTCAGGGAACTGGGCTCCGGCGGCCCGATTAAAGGCGTGGATACGGCCCTGGCAGAGCTGGATGGCCCCGTCAGGCAGCTTCTCCAGGGCAGTGGAATTGGAGTGGGACATAATAACCTCCTGGCCGCAGGATCATACTGCGGCAGAACAGAAAGCGGCTGTGCGCCGGGCTTTCTCTCTTAAAGGATATACAAAATCAGCAGCTTCTTGATTGTAAAATTCAGTATATCAAAAAGTGGATGAGACAACAAGGGAAAGAAGAGGAAAATTGGCGCAAAATGGAAAAAATCGGAGGCGCGATGCCAAGCGCCAGGAGGCTAAGAAGGGCGAAGATGGAGCACAGGGCGGGACTAAAGCCCTTGCAAACGCAGAAAAAAAGGATAAGCCAGCGCTTATCCCTGCTCTATTGCTAATTTTACCGGAAAAATTCTCTAAAATATATGAAAAAAGACACTACCAAAACGGGTTAAATCGGGATATAATAACCGTGACCACAGGAATAACCCCATGGGGGGTCAATTTAGGATAGAAAAGGAGAAATTCAACATGAGCATTAAAGTTGGCATCAATGGCTTTGGCCGCATCGGCCGTATGGTGTTCCGCGCCAGCCTGAATCACCCCGAGATCGAGATCGTGGGCATCAACGACCTGTGCCCCGCCGACTACCTGGCTTACATGCTGAAGTATGATACCATGCATGGCCGCTGCGAGGCTGAGATCGGCTACACCGAGAACGCCATCGTGGTCAACGGCAAGGAGATCCCTGTCTCCGCTGAGCGCAACCCCGCTGATCTGCCCTGGGGCAAGCTGGGCGCTGAGTACGTTGTCGAGTCCACCGGTCTGTTCCTGACCAAGGAGAAGGCTCAGGGCCACCTGGACGCCGGCGCTAAGAAGGTTGTTATGTCCGCTCCCTCCAAGGATGACACCCCCATGTTCGTCACCGGCGTCAACCTGGACAAGTACACCACCGACATGAACTTCGTGTCCAACGCTTCCTGCACCACCAACTGCCTGGCTCCTATCGCCAAGGTTCTGAACGACAAGTGGGGCATCAAGGACGGCCTGATGACCACCGTTCACTCTGTTACCGCTACCCAGAAGACCGTTGACGGTCCTTCCCTGAAGGATTGGCGCGGCGGCCGCGCTGCTTGCGGCAACATCATCCCCTCCTCCACCGGCGCCGCCAAGGCCGTGGGCAAGGTTATCCCCGAGCTGAACGGCAAGCTGACCGGTATGTCCATGCGTGTTCCCACCCTGGACGTGTCCGTTGTTGACCTGACCGTCAACCTGGAGAAGCCCGCTAAGTACGAGGAGATCTGCGCCGCCATGAAGGAGGCCTCCGAGGGTGAGCTGAAGGGCGTTCTGGGCTACACCGACGAGGACGTGGTTTCCTCCGACTTCCTGGGCGACACCCACACCTCCATCTTCGACGCCAAGGCCGGCATCGCTCTGACCGACACCTTCGTGAAGGTCGTTTCCTGGTACGACAACGAGATCGGCTACTCCAACAAGGTTCTGGAGCTGATCAAGCACATGTACTCTGTTGACCACAAGTAATTTGTGATCTCAATTCAGGAGCTACCCAATTTGGGTGGCTCCTGTTTTTTTATTTGGAGGGTTCCGCCCTGCGGGGCGGGTTCCTTTTTGTTTGCCCAAAAAGGAACCAAAAATGCCCTGGGGGCTGCTTCCGGTGAGCGCCTTCGCGCAGCGGGCGCTCACAGTCATCTGCCCCCAGACCCCCATTTTACGGGGGACACCCTCCTGCAAAATAGGCACTTGCGTCCGGCGGCTCCGAAAACAAGACCTTGCGTTCTTCTTGCCTCGGCCCACTGGGGCCTACAAATTAGAAATTTGAAAGATGTGCAGTTGAAATGACACCGCCTACCTGGGCATAGCCGTGGCAGCTGGGCAATGGATGGGTGCGTCAGTGCTTTGCGCCGTATTCCCTTGTCAAGGTACAGTGGCAGCCCTCGCAAAGTGAAGGCCCGTCATTTGCCCGATCACCGCCGCACCAAACAGGTAGGCAGGCAGGAGGCGGTGTGTGATCGGAGCGATAGCTTGCAAATTTTAATGGCAAAAGGCCCCTGTGGGCCGGGTAAAGAGGGATGCACGGTCAAAACTTAGGCCGCCGGAAGGGAGCAAAAGACCAAAGGGACACGCTCCCGTAAATTGGGGTCCGGGGAAAGGTGACTATGAGCGCCCGCTGTGCGAAGGCGCTCATCGGAGCCGTCCCCCGGCGATTCTTTCGTGCCTTTCTGATCGCTCAGAAAGGCACAAGCTCTATTTGAGTACCTTTGCTTGCGAAAAAGAGAGTACGGCGCTATAATATACTCATATTGAAGATTATTTTGTCAAAAGCAGTCGAAAACAAAAAATAAAATTTCAATTTGAGCATATTTCGAACAAAAATCCTCAGAATGAAGAAAATAGTTCTGAGGTGATGGATATGAGTATCCATGAGCGTCTGCGGGAGTATTTGGGGGACCGGGATATCCACCAAAAGGAACTGGCCGCAGCACTTGATATCCCAAAGACAACATTGAGCGGTTATATGACAGGGAAACGGCAATTTCCTCATGAAATGGTGAAGAAAATTGCGAAAGAACTGGAGATCACCACCGATTATCTCTATGGACTGACGGAAGATCCCAAGCCGCCCATTGCCCTGAGCCGGGCGGAGCGGGGCTTAATTGAAACCTATCGCTCCCTCTCCCGGGAGCAGCGGGAACTCATTTCCCAGACCATCCGCCTGATGGGAGAGCAAAACAACCGCCGGGAGGGCTGAATACCATGGACCACAAGGACTATATGGCCCGTGCCCTGGAGCTGGCCGCCCAGGCGGCCGAGCACGGGGACGTGCCGGTGGGGTGCGTCATCGTCAAGGACGGGGAAATTATCGGGGAGGGCCGCAACCGCCGGGAGGAACACGGCGACGCCACCGCCCACGCCGAGCTGGAGGCCATCCGGGACGCCTGCGCCCGTCTGGGTAGTTGGCGGCTCCACGGGTGCACCCTGTACGTCACTCTGGAGCCCTGCCCTATGTGTGCCGGGGGCATCATTAACTCCCGCATTGAGACAGTACGCTACGGCGCCCGGGACGAAAAGGCGGGGTGCTGCTCCTCGGTGCTCAACCTGTTTGAAGAGCGCTTCAACCACCACCCCCGGATCTACCGGGGGCCCCTGGAGCCCCAGTGTCAGAAAATCCTCCAGGACTTCTTCCTGGACCTGCGGGAGGATGGGGAGGAGCAAGCTTAAGAAACGGAAAGGTTTGAGGATTTAAAGCTTTTGTAACAAATTTGGGTAGTTTTGTTCACAATAAGCCGTTAGAATAATACTCGCAAGGCAAGAGCATTTTCTTTTCATTCTATCCTCCAATTCAACCGAACAGCCGGCGTGGACGCGCCGGCTGTTCGGTGTTTTGGCTTCTGGGGGGAAAAGTCACAAATTGTCCACGGAGATTTAAAACTTATGTAATACTTTACGGCTGTTTTTGTAACAACTCTCTGTTAGCATAACACTTGCAAGAGACAGTTCGTTTCATTTTAATCCTCTTTTTCAATGGTAAAGCCCGGACGCTTTGGAGCGGCGTCCGGGTTTTGCTATGCCCGGAGAAATTTTAAAATGTTGGAATAACAACAGACTTTTTTCCTGGCCGGGCGTAAGATAGGCACATCCAAGGGAACACCGATGCTGAGGAGGAAGAACACCATGATTCGTAAGATCATTCATATTGACGAGAGCAAATGTAACGGCTGCGGGGCCTGTGCTGCCGCCTGCCATGAGGGGGCCATCCAGATGGTGGACGGAGTGGCCAAGCTGACCCGGGAGGACTACTGCGACGGCCTGGGGGACTGCCTGCCCGCCTGCCCCACTGGAGCCATCACCTTTGAGATGCGGGAGGCCCCTGCCTACGACGAGGCGGCGGTGAAGGCCGCCCAGGCCGCCAAGAAGGCCCAGGAGCCCCTGGCCTGTGGTTGCCCCGGGGAGGTGGCCAAGACCCTGCGTCCCGCCGCGCCCGCTGAGGCCCCTGCGGCCCAGGGAGAGAGCGTCAGCCAGCTGAGCCAGTGGCCGGTGCAGATCAAGCTGGTCAACCCCATGGCGCCCTACTTCCAAGGCTGCCGCCTGCTGGTGGCCGCCGACTGTACCGCCTACGCCTACGCCAATTTCCACCAGCGCTTTATCCGGGGCCATGTGACCCTGGTGGGCTGCCCCAAGCTGGACAGCGTGGATTACAGCGAGAAGCTCACCGAGATTCTCTCCCGCAACGACGTGAAGAGCGTCACCGTGGTGCGCATGGAGGTGCCCTGCTGCGGCGGCATCGAGCTGGCGGTGAAGAAGGCGCTCCAGGCCAGCGGCAAGATGATCCCCTGGCAGGTGGTGACGATTGGGACCAACGGAACTATTTTGGATGAACTTTAATTGAGAGGCAAAAAAGCCGCCCCGGCTATACCGGGGCGGCTTTTTTGCATAATTCTTCCCCCACAGGCAAACACTAGCCGGGAAAGGAGGGGTCCTATGGCTACATTCCAGCCCAAAGCCCCGGACACCGGCCCCCACCCCCGGCGGGAGCCCCGATATGACCGCCCCCTTACCCTGGAGAATTTAGAGGCGGTGTTTCAGGGCTGTGCCGATTTTATGAAGCGGGAGGTCTACCTCCACGGGGATCGGGAACGGATGGTAACGGTATGTTACCTGCTGGGCATGACCCGCAACGAGCGGCTCAGCGACTACATCCTGCGCCCCCTGGCCCAGGATGACGCCCTGAGCCGGGTGCCCATGGACGAGGTGTTCAAGCGCCTGCGCTACGGCGCTCTCTATAACCTGGCCGCCCTGGTACGGGAGACCCTGGATGAGGTGGCCGACGACCTGGTGGCGGGCAGCTGTGTGATTTTCTTTCCCGGGAAAAGTCAGGCCCTCACTTTCCCGGTGGTCACCGAGGAGAAGCGGGGGGTGGGGGAGCCTTCCAACGAGCCTGCCCTGAAGGGGGTGCGGGAGTCCTTTGTGGAGTCCATCCGCACCAACACCTCTATGGTTCGCCGCCATATGAAGGCCACCCAGCTGAAAATCGAGGAGGAGATCGTGGGGCGGCAGTCCCGCACCCAGGTGGATATTCTCTACCTGGACGGCATCGCCGACCCGGACACCGTGGCCCAGGTCAAGCGCCGCTTGCAGGATATCGACATCGACGGGGTGGAGGCGGCAGGCAACATTGAGGAGTACCTCACCGACCACCTGAACACCCCCTTCCCCATGATGCCCTACACCCAGCGGCCCGACCGCTTCTGCCAGGGCCTGCTGGAGGGCAGGGTGGGAGTAATGGCCGACGGGCTGCCCTTTGCCTGGATGCTGCCGGGCACCATCGATCAGTTCTTCAAGACGGGGCAGGACCGGGCCTTCCACTGGATGACGGCCTCGGCCTTGAACCTGATCCGGTGGTTCTGCGCCCTCATCACCGTGCTGGTGCCGGGACTGTATATTGCCCTGGTCACCTTCCACCCCGAGGCCATCCCGGTGAAGCTGGCCCTGTCCATCGCCGCCGCCAAGCAGGAGGTGCCCTTCTCCACCGTGTTTGAGGTGCTCATCATGCTGCTGGCCTTTGAGGTGCTCCAGGAGGCGGGATTGCGCCTGCCCAGCCCCATCGGGGCCACCGTGTCCATCTTAGGCGGGCTGGTGGTGGGCAACGCGGCGGTGGAGGCCCACATCGTCTCCCCGGCGGTGCTCATCGCCGTGGCCATTGCGGGGGTGGCGGGGTACACCATGCCCTCTCAGGACTTTGCTTCCGCCCTGCGGCTGTGGCGCTTTCTGCTGGCCATCGCCGCCAGCATCGGGGGCCTGTTCGGCCTGGCGGCGGGGTGCGCCGCCCTCATTTACCATCTGGCGGGGCTGGAGACCTTTGGGGTGCCCTACTTGGCTCCCTTTACCAACGGAGCGGGACAGCCCCGGGGCCATCCCAGCTTGCTGCGTCTGCCCCTGCCCCGGATGAAGTGGCGGGATGGGGCAAAGAATACCAAAAATCGGAGGAATCAGCGGTGAGAGTGACGTTGACCGCCCTGGCTCTGGCCGGGGTGCTGCTGCTCAGCGGGTGCAGCGCCACCCTGCTGCCCTACGCCCGGGAGATGGGGGACATGGCCCTGCTGCGCACCATGGGTGTGGACGCAGGGGAGGGGGACTACCAGGTGGAGGTCACCGTATCCACCGGGAAGCGGGCCTACGGCCTCCAGGGGGAGAGCCAGCCCTCCCTGGTCCTCTCTGCCCAGCGGGAGTCCCTCAGCGCCGCCTGTCTGGCCATGCAGGGCCTCAGTGACAGTTATGTGTTCTACGGCTATGTGGACCAGCTGCTGCTGGGGGAGGAACTGTCTCAGCGGGGCGTGTGGCCAGTGCTGGACTACTTTGCCCAGGATGCCCAGCTGGGGCTGGGGGTACAGCTGTGGCTGGTGCGGGGCGCAGCGGCCTCCCAGGCGGTACAGGCCGGGGGCGAGAGCGGCGTAGAAAACCGCCTGTCCACCCTGCAAACCGACAGCGAAATGGGGGCAGCGGGGGCCAGCCGCACGGCCGGGGAGGTGTTCTCCGACCTGCTGGAGCGGGGCAGCGCCTATCTGCCCGCCCTTCGGGTCCAGGAGACCGATCAGGAGGGCCAGACCGCCCTGCTGGAGGCGGGCTATGCCGTGTTAAAGGATGGGACACTGGCAGGCTACCTGGAGGGGGAGAGCGCCAAGGGCTTGGAGCTGCTGGTCAACCAGGCCCCCTCGGACGTGCTGGAGGTGCCCCTGTCCCAGGGGCGGGTGGTGGTACGGGTCACCGGCTCCGCCCTGGTGTGTACGCCTCGCATCGAAAATGGAACCTTGGCCTCAGTGGACCTGAGCTGCCGGGTGACGGCAGAGGTGGCCGAGGTGGAGGGCAAGCTGACCCAGGAGGATCTGGAGCGGGTGAAGCAGGCGATAGATAGTCGCCAGCAGCGGCGCATCACCCAGGCCCTGGAGCGTCTCCAGAGCTGGGGGGCGGACTGTCTGGGCCTGGGGCAGCGGCTGGCTATGGCCGACCCCGCCCGAGGGGAGGAGCTGCTGGAGCAGTGGCCGGAGGTATTTCCTTCCCTGCCGGTGCAGGTTTCCGTAGAGACTTCCCTTACCAGACTTTTATTTATGGAGACATCGTAGGAGAGGGTTTCGCCCTGCGGGGGAGACGATGTGCCTTTCTGAGCGATCAGAAAGGCACCAAAGAATCACCGGGAGACGCCTTCGGTGCGCACCCAGCCTGCGGCGGTGCGCACAGGCGGCTTTCCCCCGGTCCCCCATTTACGGGAGCGGGTCACTTCGTCGTCGCAAAGTGCGCTCTATTCCGGATGCCTAAGTGTGGGAATCCGTCATGCCGCTCCCTTGCTCCTCCTCCCCCACCGAACCCGCTTCGCTGGGCTTCGGCGGGGACCCCAATAGGGCGGCTCTAACGCACACCGCCTGGTGTGTCCCTACCTGTTTGGTGCGGCGGTGGTAGGTCGGACCAGCTGCCACGGTTATGCCGGAGTAGGCGGTACCCGTACAGCGCAAATGCTTCTTAATTTCTGCCCCGGTAGGCCCCTGTGGGCCGGGGCAGGAAGGAAATTCCGGCCTGGTTTTGCCCGCCGGAAGGTTATCGTCAAGAAAACAGGAGGGCGTCCCCTCGTAAAACGGGGGTCCGGGGCAAGCCGCCTATGAGCGCCCGCCGCGCGAAGGCGCTCATTGAAGGCGGCCCCGGCGGTTCTTTGGTTACTTTCTGTCCGCACAGAAAGTAACACCCCTGTTCTCTGAAAATAAGAAACCCAAAGGAGAACCACCATGCAACACCGCCAAACCATCTCCCAAACCCAGCTATGCGCCCTGCTGTGGGCCGCTCTCCTCGCCCCGGCGGCAGAACTGCTCCCTGCCGTCACTCTGCCTTGGGCCGGGCGTGGGGCCTGGCTCACCACCCTATTGGCCTTTCCGGTGCTGGCGGGGGTGGGGTGGCTGCTGGCTCGGGCAGTCCGGGGACGGGACGGCCTGCCCCAGACGCTGCTGGTGGGGTTTGGTCCCATCGCGGGAAGAGGGATTCTACTACTATATATGGTATGGGGAGAGTTCCTCCTGGCCCTGCGCCTGCGCCTGTGTGCCCAGCGCCTGCTGGCCTCCGGGGAGCGGGATGGCTCCTTGTGGTTCTATCTGCCGGTGGCCGCCCTGCTGGCGCTGTGGATGGCGCGGGGAAAGCTGGCCGCCTTTGCCCGGGCGGGACAGGTGCTGCTGGCGGTGGTTGTGACCGCGGCGGCGGTAGTGCTGGGCCTGGCTCTGTTCCAGGTGCGGCCCGAGCATCTGCTGCCTCTGTGGTGGCAGGATGCTCTGCCGGTGGCCGGTGGGACGCTGCCCGTCTGCGGCGTGCTGGGCTGGGGGATGTTTGCTGCGTTTTTGCTGGGACAGACGGAGCCTGCCAAACATGCCCGCCGGGACTGGCTTATCTGGAGTGGCATCGGCTGCCTGCTGTTGTCTCTGGAGCAGCTGGTGGTAATCGGCAATCTGGGTGAGACCCTGGCCCAGCGCCTTCACAGTCCCTTTTTTGCTCTGGCCAAGAGCGTGGGGGTGGAGGGCGCCTTCCAGCGGGTAGAGAGCATCGTATCGGCCCTGTGGATCTTTGGCGACCTGGCTCTGCTGGGGGTGATCCTCTTTGCTTTGTGGGAGATGGCCCGAACCGTATGGAAGAAAGCGGAGCAGAAAACGGTGGTTACTGCTGCCGTCCTTCCTGCGGTGATTATCAGTATGGCGGCCTTTCCGGATGGAGTGGGAGCGGAGGCTGCCGGGCGGGGGATTGTATTGGTAGGAAACCTGATTTTAGGGATTGCGCTTCCTGTATTGGGAATAGGAGCAGCGGCACTTGCAAGAAGGAGAGGTTATAAGGGCACATCTTGTGGAGAAAAGCAGAAAAAAGGGAACATCTTGTAGTCCTTTTTCATCCAGGAAAAAAGATGAAAAAAATTGAAAAAAACAGTTGACAATCCGGGGTCGGTCTGATATTATAAGCAAGCGCTTGACGCAGGGGACAAATCCCTGAGCTGAGCGAGGTTTCCAAGTCAAAGGCAAGCTTGAATGAGAGAACAAAAAACCACCTGACGGTGCGAAAAAAGTTCTTGACAAGCGAACTGAGATGTGGTAAACTGATCGAGTCGCCTGTGAGGGCGACGAAACAAGGAGAAGCCTGCCGGGCTGACCTAAGAGCTGAAAACAGTTCGAAAAAACTTTAAAAAAGCTCTTGACAAGGCCGAAACGGTGTGGTAAAATAACTCCTGCCGCTGCAAAGCGGTGTGTACCTTGTAAATTAAACAACGTGACAAACACGAAGCACCAAATTGGATTTGGTTGTTCAAACAAGCTTAGCTTGAAGGACAATCGTTAAATTTCTTTGAAGCTAGTTTTTGAGCTTCAATAAAGTGATTTGAAGAGCGTTAGCTCTTTAGATACCATTTTATTGAGAGTTTGATCCTGGCTCAGGATGAACGCTGGCGGCGTGCTTAACACATGCAAGTCGAACGGAGTGCCTTTGAAAGAGGATTCGTCCAATTGATAAGGTTACTTAGTGGCGGACGGGTGAGTAACGCGTGAGGAACCTGCCTCGGAGTGGGGAATAACACAGTGAAAATTGTGCTAATACCGCATAATGCAGTTGGGTCGCATGACTCTGACTGCCAAAGATTTATCGCTCTGAGATGGCCTCGCGTCTGATTAGCTAGTTGGTGGGGTAACGGCCCACCAAGGCGACGATCAGTAGCCGGACTGAGAGGTTGGCCGGCCACATTGGGACTGAGACACGGCCCAGACTCCTACGGGAGGCAGCAGTGGGGAATATTGGGCAATGGGCGCAAGCCTGACCCAGCAACGCCGCGT
>ENA-UPXC01001591-UPXC01001591.1-human-gut-metagenome-genome-assembly--contig:-NODE-1591-length-31280-cov-5.102907_pt1 | contig 31280 bp, 31 predicted proteins | sample MGYA00250047_ERZ773371 | MGnify/ENA primary metagenome ERZ773371 (study PRJEB29103, sample SAMN06111975) | human gut metagenome | biome: human gut; feature: ankylosing spondylitis patient; material... | reverse complement strand
CTGATCCTGTCCCAGATCCCGGACTTCCTGCTCTGCGCCGCCCTGACGGCAGGCGGCTTCCTGCTGGCCCGGTGGCTTCGGCGGAAATACCGGACCGCCTGATTGCTCCCCTTCCTCCGAAAAATCGGGAAGGGCGGGATTTCCATGTATATGATAGATTTTTTCACATATTTATGCTATAATTATTATGAGATTTTGTATGCAGCCAAAGGAGGGCAATTATGATGGAGATATTAGAGATAAAACAAGCAAATGATGCACTTGCAGAAATGGTTGCCCTATTTCGTGTAGAGCTGCGCTCATATAAAGGCATTGCATCCAGGCCGAACATTAAAGCAGGACGAGAAGAAATGGAAGAATATCTTTTTGCCAAGTTTCCGGTGTATGCCGCCCTTGTGGATGACAAATACGCAGGCTATGTGGTTTGTCGTATCAAGCTGAAAGACGGTAAGATCGCCTCTATGGATGAGCATTGGGCAGACGATGGCGAAGCTCCCAAGTGGCGACAGGATATGAAAATTGGGAGAAAGATAAAATGATAGAGCTACGAACAATCAACGAGAATAACTACACAGACTGTCTTAATCTTAAAGCCAGCGTTGCAAATGAAAATTTTGTGGATTCTGTGGCGTATTCTCTGGCAGAAGCATGGGTTCATTATAAAGACACCAAGCCATTTGCAATTTATGCTGATGAAACAATGATTGGCTTTGTTTCAATGTATGTTGGTGAAGAAAACTATCAAATAATCAATTTTCTTATTGATGATGCCTATCAAAAAAAGGGGTATGGAACTGCTGCTGCCAAACTCTGTATTGATTTCCTTTATAAGGAATACAAAGCAAGACGAGTTTCAGCTCCTGTAAATCAGCGCCATACAGCTGCACAGAAGTTTTGGACAAAGTTGGGATTTGCCTATTCAGATTCCGTTGAAGATGGATATGTATTTATGAGATTGAATTTAGTGTAGCAGACTATGATACGCTAATCCCACCGAACTGACAGCGGAGCTTCTGAATACGCTGATTGAGGAAATCGTCATTCACGAAGCAGCCATCGTGGACGGTATGCGTGAGCAGGATATTGACATCTACTACCGATTTATCGGCAAAATTGAGTAAAACAACGAATATGAGTACCTATGCAAGTAGGCGTAGGCACTCATACATAACCAATATCTTTAATTTAGGGAAACGGGCGAGTCCCTGCCCGACACCAATAAGCTCCTGGCCATCGGCCGTCTGCTGGGCGTCACGGTGGACTATCTGCTGGACGATGAACAGACGGACCCCGCTCCCACCTCCGCCGGGCCGAGGAAAAGCGGTTTTGCCCGCTTCTGGCGTACATACGGCTTCGTCTCCGGATACCTGATGTCGCTGATAGGGATCCTGGGCCTGGTCCGGATCGCCGCCACTCTGGCTGCGGGCTTCCGGCTGGGCGGCATCGCGGACTTCGGATCCGTCGATTCCCAGTGGCTGGAGGGGCTCAGCACAAGTCCGATCTTCACCGATCTCTCCTCCCGGTACAGACAGGCGCTGATCCTGTCCCAGATCCCGGACTTCCTGCTCTGCGCCGCCCTGACGGCAGGCGGCTTCCTGCTGGCCCGGTGGCTCCGGCGGAAATACCGGACCGCTTGACCGCTCCCCTTCCCCCGAAAAATAGGGCTTTTCAACGGCCCCGCTCTGCGGTATAATAGAGGAAGTTTTCTGAGCAAGGAGTGACATTATGAAGATCATGACCGACAGCCCCATCCGCTTCCCGGGGCTTTTTGGCGACTGGGCCATCACCATCAGCTCCAAGGCCATCGACATCGGCAACGGCATCTATTGGTATGGCATCCTCATCGCCCTGGGTATGCTGGTGGCCCTGTGGTGGTGCATGCGCCAGCGCACCAAATACGGCATCCGGGAGGATGACCTCATCGACGGGCTGCTGTGGGGCATCCCCTCGGCCATCGTGGGGGCCCGGCTATACTATGTTCTGTTCTATCTCAGCGAGTTCAAGGACCATGAGGGCCACTTCAGCTGGTCCAAGGCCATCGCCATCTGGGACGGCGGCCTGGCCATTTACGGCGGCGTCATCGCCGTGGTGATCGTGGCCATCATTCTCTGCCGCAGCCGCCACATCAAGCTGGGGGCCATGATGGACCTGGTGGTCATGGGTCTGCTCATCGGCCAGGCCATCGGCCGCTGGGGCAACTTCCTGAACCGGGAGGCCTTCGGCGCGGAGACCACCCTGCCCTGGCGCATGCAGCTGACCACCACTGCTGGGGAACTAGTGGAGGTACATCCCACCTTCCTGTACGAGAGCCTGTGGAACGTCATCGGCCTGCTGCTGATCGTTTTTGTGGTATCCAAGGCCCGGCGGTTCGACGGTGAGAACACCTGCTTCTACTTCCTGTGGTACGGTGTGGGCCGCTTCTGGATCGAGGGTCTGCGCACCGACAGCCTGTATCTGTTCGACTGGACCATCGCCGGCCAGCCCATCCGGGTGTCCCAGGTGCTGAGCCTGGTGCTGATGATCGCCGCCCTGGCGGTGCTGTTTTACAACATCAGGCTCCACCCCCACAAGCCGGAGGAGCTGTATGTGAACATCGTGGCCGCCCGGGAAGCCGCCCAGGCGGAGGAGCCCGCCGAAGCCCCGGAAACCGCCGAACCGGCGGAAGCGCCGGGGGTTCCGGAGGTGCCGGAAGAATCTTCTGAAGAATAAACGCCCACCCCCTGTATCCCGTGGGATACAGGGGGTGTAGATATTGTCAAAAAAGCCTCGCAGAGTTTGCCGCCCGCAGGCGGCAAATAAAATGGAATCATTTTTTGCCGGGGCGTGTACCTGGCAAAAAATACTTCTCAGTCTGCAAGTGTGGAATTTGTTCGCCCATGGCGAACAAATTATGCGCGCGGCAGACTGCAAACCCTTTGTCAAAAAAGGTCTTTGTCCTTTTTTGACAAGCTGCCCGCGCCCCCTGTATCCCGCAGGATACAGGGGCGTTTGCTTATTCTTTACAGGGCCCGCCAGCTCTCCGGCCGCAGGCCGTGACCCATGAGGCCCTCCTGCACCTGCTGCCGCAGGGCGGGCAGGTCCCGGTTCAGGGTCCCCTTCAGGGTCAGGTAGTTGGAGGCGTGGTTCATCCGGAATACGCTGCCCTCGCTGTCAATGTGGTCCAGCAGCAGGGCCGTCTCCTGCAGAATCTCCGCCGGGCCCAGCACCCGGAAGCTGCCCTCCCGGACCCACTGCTCCAGCGGCGTCCCCGGCTCCACCATCAGCGTCAGCAGGCCGATATATTCCGGCTTCATGGCGCTGAGGGCCCGGGCGGTGTCCACGGCGTGGTCCCGCAGCAGCTCCCGGCTGCCAAGCCCGGAAATAGCCGTCACCGACAGGGCCAGGCCCGCCTGCCGGGCCTTCTGCCCCGCCGCCACAATGGCCGCGGCGGTGTGGCCCTTGCGCATCCGCTCCAGCACCGCGTCACAGCCAGATTCCAGGCCCATATACACCATTTTCAGTCCGTTTTCCCGCAGCTGACGCAGCTCGTCATCGGTTTTCACCTGCAGGCTCCGGGGCGAGGCGTAGCACGTCACCCGCTGGCACTCCGGAAACAGGCTGTATACCATGGCCAGAATCTCCAGCAGCTCATCGGTTTTCCGCATCAGCGCGTCGCCGTCGGCCAGAAACACCCGCTCCACCCGGCGGTATACCTGCCGGGCCAGGCGGAAATCCTCCCGGATCTCCTCCATGGGCCGCAGGGCAAAGTGCTTGTCGTCATACATATCGCAGAAGGCGCAGCGGTTGTGGCTGCACCCGTAGGTCACCTGGATGATGAGGCTGTAGGCCTCGCTGGGGGGCCGATAGACCTTTCCCTTGTATCGCATGGGCAATTCCTCCTTTTCCCCGCTATTATCGCATACTTTTCCCGGTTTGAAAAGGGTCTATTTTGTGCCGCTCCGGCATAAGCTGGACCAGCTTCAACAAACGAGGAGGATGACTATGGACAACAACTTCAACCGCGTGCGCCTGTGCGGGCGGGCCGCCGGGGAGCCGGAGCTGTCCCACATAAACCACGGCGAGAGCTTTTACCGCTTTCCCCTGTCGGTGGAGCGGCTTTCCGGCCAGGAGGACCGGCTGCCGGTGATTTTGCCCCGGCCGCTGCTGGAGGCCCACCCCGTACATACCGGGGACGTGCTGACCCTTACCGGCCAGCTGCGCTCCTTCAACAACCGCAGCGGCCAGGGTCCCCGGCTGGTGATCTCCGTGTTCGTCCGGGAGCTGATTCCCGGAGGTGCGGCCCCCTTTAACCAGATTCAGCTCTCTGGCATTCTGTGCAAAACTCCCACCCTGCGCCGGACGCCTCTGGGCCGGGAGATCTGCGACCTGATCCTGGCGGTGAACCGCCGGTACGGCCGGGCGGACTACCTGCCCTGCATCGCCTGGGGCGTCATCGCCCAGCAGACGGCCATCCTGCCGGTGGGCTCCCGGCTGACGGTGGAGGGCCGGGTCCAGAGCCGGGCCTACACGAAAACCGTGGACGGCGTGGGACAGGAGCGCACCGCCTATGAGGTGTCCATCATGCGGCCGGCGGAGCCGGAGGAATTTTTCCTGTAAGACCGCCCCCCGGGGTGAAAATCCGCCTTGCAGGGTCCTTTCCCTCCGTGCTATAATGGGGGAAACATCCCAACCAAGGAGGAACCTTACATGATCTACACCGATTTTCACGGAGAGAAGCTGTCCCTGCTGGGCTTCGGCACCATGCGTCTGCCGCTGGTTCCCGGCGGCGGCCCGGCGGACATCGACGAGAAAACCACGGCGGACATGGTCCGCTATGCCATGGACCACGGCGTCAACTATTTCGACACCGCCTATCCCTACCACGGCGGCATGTCCGAGCGGGTCATCGGCCGGGTGCTGAAGGACTATGACCGCCAGAGCTTCTATCTGGCCACCAAATACCCCGGCCACCAGATCAGCGACAGCTACGACCCCGCCGCCATTTTTGAAGAGCAGCTCCGGAATTGCGGCGTGGAGTATTTCGACTTCTACCTGCTGCACAACGTGTATGAAAAGTCCATCGAGACCTATACCGATCCCCGCTGGGGCATCATCGACTATTTCCTGGAGCAGAAGAAGAACGGCCGCATCCGTCACCTGGGCTTCTCCTCCCACGGCGGCGTGGAGCTGCTGGAGAGCTTCCTGTCCCGCTACGGCAAGGACATGGAGTTCTGTCAGATTCAGCTGAACTATCTGGACTGGACCATGCAGGACGCCAAGGCCAAGTGCGAGCTGCTGCGCCGGTACAGCATCCCCATCTGGGTCATGGAGCCCGTCCGGGGCGGCCGCCTGGCCTCCCTGACGCCGGAGGCGGAGTCCGAGCTCCACGCCCTGCGGCCGGAGGAGTCCACCGCTGCCTGGGCCTTCCGCTTCCTCCAGGGGGTGGAGGGGGTCCAGATGATCCTCAGCGGCATGACCACCCCCGCCCAGATGGAGGACAACGTCCGCACCTTTGAAGATCGCCGCCCCCTGACGGACCAGGAGGAGAAGGTCCTGCTGGACATCGCCAAGGGCATGTACGGCGCCGTGCCCTGCACCGCCTGCCGCTACTGCTGCGACGGCTGCCCCATGGGCCTGGACATTCCCATGCTGCTGAAGCTGTATAACGAGGCCAAGTTCTCCCCCAACTTCAACATCGGCATGCGGGTGGAGGCTTTGCCGGAGGACAAGCGCCCCGCCGCCTGCGTGGGCTGCGGCCAGTGCGCCCGGGTCTGTCCCCAGAACATCGACATTCCCGCCGCCCTGGCGGACCTGAACGAGGTGCTGAAGAAGATCCCCAGCTGGGCCGACATCTGCCGCCAGCGGGAGGAAGCCGCCCGCCGGGCAAGAGAAGCCAAGTAACATGGCCCATATCATCGAAATCACCGATTTTTCCGCCCCGGAGCTGGATATCTACGCCCGGCTGACGGAAAACCAGCTGGTGAACCGGGCCGACCCGGAAAACGCCCTGTTCGTGGCGGAGAGTCCCCTGGTCATCGGCCGGGCTCTGGACGCCGGGTGCACGCCGGTGTCCTTCCTGATGGAGCGCAAGCACATCGAGGGAAAGGGCGCGGAGGTGCTGGCCCGCTGCCCGGAGGATATTCCGGTGTATGCGGCGGACCTGCCGGTGCTGACCCAGCTGACGGGCTTCCACCTGACCCGGGGGATGCTGTGCGCCATGCGGCGGCCCCGGCTGCCCTCCGCGGCGGAGGTCTGCGCCAATGCCCGGCGCATCGCCGTGCTGGAGAACATCATGAATCCCACCAACATCGGGGCCATTTTCCGGTCCGCCGCCGCCCTGAACGTGGACGCGGTGCTGCTGACCGCCGCCGGCAGCGACCCCCTGTACCGCCGGGCGGCCCGGGTCAGCATGGGCAACGTGTTCCTGGTGCCCTGGACGTATCTGCCGGAGGGAGAGAGCTGGCCGGAGCTGCTGCATGAGCTGGGCTTCAAAACCGTGGCCCTGGCCCTGCGGGACGACTCCCTGGCCCTGAACGATCCCCGCCTGCTGGCGGAGCCGAAGCTGGCCATGGTGCTGGGCACCGAGGGGGACGGCCTGGCCTCCTCCACCATCGCCGCCTGCGACTATACCGTGAAAATTCCCATGTCCCACGGGGTGGATTCCCTGAACGTGGCCGCCGCCAGCGCCGTGGCCTTTTACCAGCTGGCCCTGCTGAACGGATAAAAAAAGCCTGTGTATTCGGTTCAATTGCACCGAACACACAGGCTTTTTATATTCGATACTTCTGCTCATAGGCCCGGACCCGGCTGTCGAAGGCCGGATCCCGCTGCCGGACCGCCAGCTGGGCGGCATGGAGATTCCGATTCCCGGCGGACAGGTCCGCCACGCACTCCATGATGTTGCAGCAGTGGTCCGCCGCCCGCTCCAGGTCCGTCAGCACGTCCGACCACACGAAGCTCAGCTCCATGGCCCCCTCTCCCGGCTGCGTTTCCCGGATGCGCCGGGCCCGCAGCCGCTGCCGCAGGCCGTCGATGACCTGCTCCAGGGCCTCCACCTGCCCCAGGGCGGCGGCGTCCTCCCGGCGGAAGGCCGCCAACGCCAGGTCCGCGATCTCCTCCACCGCCTCCGTCAGCACCCGGAGCTGCCGCCGGTCCTCCGGCGGCAGCTCTATTTTCCGGTCCCGCAGCTCCTCCCCGCTTTCCAGCAGGTTCATGGCGTGATCTCCCAGGCGTTCAAGGTCCCCGATCAACATCAGCAGCTCCGCCGCCCGGGCGCTGTCCCGGCGGGTCAGGGTCCGTCCGCCCAGCCGCACCAGAAACGTGCCCAGGGCGTCCTCCAGGCCGTCGATGCGCTCCTCCTGCCGCCGCAGCTCCCGGGCCGAGTCGGGGTGCACCTCCGTCAGGGCCTGAATCCCCCGGCGCAGGTTGTCCCGGGCCAGGTCCGCCATTTCCAGGGTCAGCTCCCGGCACCTTTCCAGGGCCGCCGCCGGAGCCGCCAGCAGACGGGGATCCGGCTCCGCGGAGGGCGTCTCCTCTCCGGGCAGCAGCCGCAGCACCGCCCGCTCCAGCAGGCCCGCCGCCGGAAACAGCGCCGCCGTACACAGCAGATTGAAAGCCGTGTGGATAACGGCCACCCCCGGCAGGGTCACGGCCCGGTCCAGAATGGCCGGAGCCGCCAGCGTCTTCACCAGCCAGAACACCCCCAGCCAGATGCCCGCCCCGGCCAGGTTGAACAGCAGATGCACCAGAGCCGCCCGCCGGGCGCTGCGGCTGGCCCCCACGGAGGACAGCATCGCCGTCACGCAGGTGCCGATGTTCTGGCCCATGACGATGGGGATGGCGGCCCCCACCGTCACCTGTCCGCTGGCGGCCAGGGCCTGCAGTATCCCCACCGAGGCGGAGCTGGACTGGATCACCGCCGTCAGCACCGCCCCGGCCAGCACCCCCAGCAGGGGGCTGCCGAAGACCGTGAACAGCTGCCGGAACCCCTCCGCCCGGGCCAGGCCCGACACGGCGGCGGTCATGATCTCCATGCCCTGCATCAGAACGGCAAAGCCCAGCAGGGCCTGGCCGGTGTCCCGGCGGCTGCCCTTTCCGGCCAGATACGCCGCAATGCCCCACAGACTCAGCAGCGGCACAAAGCCCGCCGGGCGCAGCAGCCGCCCCAGGGTGCCGCCGCCCTCCAGACCTCCCAGGCTCAGCAGCCAGGGCGTCACCGTGGTGCCCACGTTGGTGCCCATGATGACCCCCACCGCCTGGCGGAGGGTCAGCATGCCGGAGTTCACGAAGCCCACCACCATCACCATGGCCGCCGATGAGCTCTGCACCGCCGCCGTCACCGCCAGGCCCGTGAAAAACCCCGCCCAGCGGCTGCGAGTCATCCGCCGCAGCAAGCCCTCCAGCCGTCCCCCGGCCCGGCGCTGCAGCGCCTCCGCCATGATCTGCATGCCGAACAGAAACAGGCACAGTCCGCCCAGGGCGGTCAATCCGTCAAAAATATCCATGCGCGCCTCCTCTCCCCTTTAGCATGCCCCGCTGCCGTCCGTCCAAATCGCAGGCATTTGTCCGTGTCGCGCGTACTTTTTGCCATTTTGTGTCGTTCGTGCAAATTACGCAGCCGCCGCCGGACAAATTTGTGGCTTTTCCCATCTTTACTTTATCTCGGTAGTGTGGTAGCGTATTAGCATACTAAATCGCCCGGTGATAGGGGCCGGGGAATGGAGGAAATCATGAAAAATATCATCCGCCGCGGACTGTGCCTGCTCCTGCTGCTGGCTATGACCACCGCCATGGCCGCCTGCGGCCCGAAGAACGCCGACACCGACGCCGACGAGAAAACCATGGTCTACGCCGTGGAGGCCGGGTCCGCCGGTGAGGATGTGGCCAAGGAGAAGGGCTGGACCGTCAACAGTGTCCAGGATCAGGCCGCCGCCCTGATGGAGGTGGCCGCCGGCACCTCCGATGCCGCCGTCATCGACCTGCTGATGGCCGGGGCCATGATCGGGCCCGACACCAGCTATCCCAACCTGACCTATACCGACAGCCTCACCCAGGAGGAGTACGGCATCGGCTGCCGCCAGGGCTCTGACCTGGCCGACTTCATCACCTCCGTTCTGGCCGAGGCCTATCAGGACGGCACCACCCAGACCCTGGCCCGGCAGTTCGGCATCCGGGAGGACCTGCTGGCGGAGATGCCCCAGACCGGCTATACCGAGGACGCCGGCGGCGACGTGGCCTATATCCGGGGCAAGGGCACCCTGGTGGTGGGCATCACGGAGTTTGCCCCCATGGACTATAAGGACGACAACGACCAGTGGACCGGCTTTGACGCGGAGCTGGCCCGGCTGGTGGCCCAGCGCCTGGGGGTGGACGTGGAGTTCGTCATCATTGAGTGGGGCCAGAAGGTCAATGAGCTCAACAGCAAGGCCATCGACGTGGTGTGGAACGGCATGACCCTCACCGACGGCGTGCAGACCGCCATGACCTGCACCCCCGCCTACTGCCGCAACGCCCAGGTCATCGTGGTCCCCGCCGCATAAGGCCATGTTCTGGACCGTAACCCTTTCCCTGCTGCAGGGGATGCGCCAGGCCGCCGTCCTGTTTGGGCTGACGTTGGCGTTCTCCCTGCCGCTGGGCCTGCTGGTGGCCGTGGGCTCCATGAGCCGCTGCCGCCCGGTGCGGGCGGTGTTCGACGCCCTGGTGTGGGTGATCCGGGGCACGCCCCTGGTGCTGCAGCTGATCATCATTTTCTACGGCCCCGGCCTGTGGTTCGGTCACAACATCTGGGGCAGCAACCGGATGCTGGCGTGCACCGTGGCCTTTGTACTGAACTACGCCTGCTATTTCTCCGTGATCTACCGGGGCGGCATCCAGGCCGTCCCGGCGGGTCAGCGGGAGGCCGGTCAGGTGCTGGGCCTCACCCGCCGCCAGATCTTCTTCAAAATCACCCTGCTTCAGGTGGTGAAGCGGATCCTGCCTCCCATGTCCAACGAGATCATCACCCTGGTGAAGGACACGTCCCTGGCCCGGATCATCGCCATTGTGGAGCTGACCAAGGCCGGTGAGGACTATGTGAAGACCGCCGGGATCACCTGGCCCCTGTTCTATACCGGGGTATACTATCTGCTGTTTGTGGGGCTTCTGACGCTGCTGTTCCGGTATCTGGAGCGCCGTCTGAGCTATTTCCGCTGAAAGGGGGGAGCATATGTCCTATCTGAGCGTTGCGCACCTGGAAAAATCCTTCGGCAGCACCCGGGTGCTGCGGGATGTGAGCTTCGACCTGCCGGAAGGGGAGACGCTGTCCGTCATCGGCTCCTCCGGCAGCGGGAAAACCACCCTGCTGCGGTGCCTGAACTTCCTGGAGCGGCCGGACGCCGGGGTGATCTCCCTGCGGGACCAGACCCTGCTGGACGGGTCCCGCCCCCCGGTGCGGGAGCGGGAGCTGCGGGAAAAGCGCCTGCATTTCGGCCTGGTGTTCCAGGATTTCAACCTGTTTCCCCAGTACACCGCCCTGGAAAACGTGACCCTGGCCAGGCGTCTGGTCAAGGCACCCGGCGAATCGGAGGCGGACATCCGGGACCGGGGGCTGGCCCTGCTGGAGCAGATGGGCCTGTCCGACCGGGCGGGCCACTATCCCCACCAGCTCTCCGGCGGCCAGAAGCAGCGGGTGGCCATCGCCCGGGCTTTGTGCATGGAGCCGGACGTGCTGTGCTTCGACGAGCCCACCTCCGCCCTGGATCCGGAGCTTACCGGCGAGGTGCTGCGGGTCATCCGCCAGCTGGCCGACCGCCGCACCACCATGATCGTGGTGACCCACGAGATGGCCTTCGCCCGGGATGTGGCGGACCGGCTGATCTTCATGGACGGCGGCGTCATCGTGGAGCAGGGGGACCCCCGGCAGGTGATCAACCATCCCCGGATGGAGCGCACCCGCCAGTTCCTTTCCCGGTACACCGGGGTATAAAAAACCGGACTCCGGCGTCTGCCGGAGTCCGGTTCAGCTTGTCAAAAAAGGCTTTTTTGACAAGTCTGAAATAAACGGCAAAAGGGGCTGCCTTCCGGCAGCCCCTCTGTTTGCAGGGATTCTATCAATCAGTCGATCATGGACTTCAGGTTCTCGGCGACAGTGATGGGGGCAGCGGTGGCAGCCTTCACCTGCTCGACGGTGAACTCGGGGTTGATCTCGGTCATGACCAGGCCGTTCTCGGTGACTTCCAGCACGCACATCTCGGTGATGATCTTGTTGACGCAGTGGGAAGCGGTCAGGGGCAGGCGGCACTTCTCGAAGATCTTGGGGTTGCCCTTGGCGGTGTGCTCCATGCAGACGATGCACTTGCGGGCGCCGACGCACAGGTCCATAGCGCCGCCCATGCCGGGCATCTTCTTGCCGGGGATGATCCAGTTGGCCAGGTTGCCCTCAGCATCGACCTCCAGAGCGCCCAGGAAGCAGGCGTCCACATGGCCGCCGCGGATCAGGCCGAAGTTGGAGGCGGAGTCGATGAAGCCGCCGCCGAAAGCCACGGAGGAGGGAGAACCACCGGCATCCACCACGTGGTAAGGATCGTAATTGTCATCGCCTTCCTTGGGGGACTTGCCGGCGGAGACGATACCCAGCTCAGCGTGGATGATCAGCTCCACGTCCTTGGGCAGATAGTTGGGGATCAGGGTGGGCAGGCCGATGCCCAGGTTCACGACGTCGCCGTTCTTCAGTTCTTTGGCGCAGCGCTTGGCGATAAAGCCTTTGATCTCGCTCTTTTCCATTACTTTCTTTCTCCTTCCACGATGTAGTCAACACACATACCATAGGTGTGGATGTTCTCGGGCTCGATCTCGCCCACGGGAACCAGATACTCGGTCTCGGCGATGACGGTGTCAGCGGCGGTGGCCATGACAACGTTGAAGTTGCGCATGGTGCCCTTGTACCAGCAGTTGCCGAACTCGTCGCACTTATAGGTGCCCAGCAGGGCGAAGTCAGCGTGGATGGGCTTCATCAGCAGGTAATCCTTGCCTTCGACGGTCTTGCGGCCCAGGCAGAAGGGGCTCTCCTCCACCAGGGTGTCGATGCCCACGGGGGTCAGCACGCCGCCAAGGCCGGCGCCGCCGGCGCGGACGCACTCGGCCAGGGTGCCCTGGGGCAGCAGGTTCACTTCCAGGGTGCCCTCGGTGTTCTGCTGGCCGACTTCGGGAGTCATGCCGACGTGGGTGGCGATGACGCGCTTGACCTGATGATTGTGGATCAGCTCAGCGATGCCGAAGAACTCCTCACCCTTGGGGCCCACCGCGCGGCCCATATCGTTGGCGATCAGGGTCAGGTCCTTGGTGCCCAGGGCCACCAGCTCCTTGACGATCGCTCTGGCCTGGCCGCAGGCCAGGAAGCCGCCGCACATAATGGTGGCGCCATTGGGGATCATAGCCGCTGCCTCTTTGGCAGTGATAACAGGTTTCTTTGCCATTTCAGTTCCTCCTTGTTATTTGTCGTTCTCCCAAAAAATAGAATCCCTTCTATTTTCTCACCTGTAATCATAACACTTCTGTGTGGAAAATACAAGAGATGATTGGTCGATTTTTTCACAAGCAAACAGGTTCGCCGTCAAAAAACTTGGGCAGTGTCCGATATGTGGCGAATTGTCTGTTTGGCAACACGACCAGACGGCCACCGGAAAAAGTGACCGTCTGGCGTGATGGTTTATTTTACTTCATGCCCCGCTTGACCATCTCGGTCACAGCGAAGGAAGCCACGTCGTCGGCATACTTGCCGGCGCCGAAGCCAGCGTCGTAGCCCAGCTCCTTGGCCAGCTCGTGTGTGATACGGGGACCGCCGCAGCAGACAACGAACTTGTCGCGCAGGCCCTCGGCCTCCAGCAGCTCGATAAGGTTGGTGAGGTTCTGGATGTGCACGTCCTTCTGGGTCACCGTCTGGGACACCAGCAGCACGTCGGCGTGCAGCTCCAGGGCCTTCTTGATGAACTCCTCATTGGGCACCTGGGAACCCAGGTTGTAGGCCTCGATCATCTCGTAGCGCTCCAGGCCGTAGTGACCGGCGAAGCCCTTGCGGTTCATGATGGCGTCGATGCCCACGGTGTGGGCGTCGGTGCCGGTGGAAGCGCCCACCATAACGACCTTCCGGCCAATATGCTCGCGGATATAGTCGTTGGTGTCCTCCATGCTCATGACATCGGACTCCACGGTGATGACGTGGATGTCCTCATAGTTCACGGAGTGGACGCAGCTGCCGTAGACCACATAGAAGGTGAACTCCTTGTCCAGGGCGGCGTGATAGGCCACGTTGGGCTCTTCCAGGCCCATCTTCTTGGCGATCTGGCGGGCAGCTTCTTCGCCCCGCTCATCGTCCTTGACGGGCAGAGTGAAGCTGGTCTGCACCTTGCCGTCGTTCATGGTGTCGCCGTAAGGCTTCAGACGGGTCAGGTCCAGCGTGGTATCGAAATCGATCTTGTGGGTATTATACAGTCCGCTGCTCATTCTGCTGCCACCTTCCCTTTCATGACTTCAATAAAGGGATTGAAGTATTTGTCGTCCTTCACAACCACGCCGGCCAGGCCCTTGCCGCCGTCCTTGGGACGCTTCACGTCGGCGAAGATGCCCTTCTCGATGGTGGTGAACAGGCCCAGCTTCTCGATCTCCTTCAGCAGATCGGTGGCCTTGGTCAGCACCTCGTTGGCACGGTTGCGGATGATGCCGTTCTCTTTATAGGTCAGCTCGCTGCCCAGGTCCTTCATGGTGCGGAAGATGTACTGCGCATTCTCGATGGACAGGGCGCGGTCGGACATGAACGGGGTGTGGATGGCCTCGGTCATCATGCCCAGCAGGCACAGCCGCTGGTTGGTGAGGATGGTCACCATGTTGAACAGGGCATCCTGGATGTGACCGCGGAAAATGTTGCCGGTCATGAACTTCGTGGGGGGCATATACTTCAGCGGGGCGTTGGGGAAGATCTCGCGGGCCATCTGCGCCTGGGCCAGCTCGTAGAGGAAGGTGTTCTCCACGGCGGGGTCCATTTCGAAGGCGTGGCCCAGACCCATCTGCTCCTCGCGCATACCGGCGTCCTTGGCAAAGGCCTCGTTCAGGAACTGGGAGGCCAGAACGGTGTGGGCGGCGGTGATGGCATCGTCGGTGGTCAGATAGTTGTCCTCACCGGTGTTGATGATGACGCCGGCATAGCCGTTGATCACGCGGGAGAAGTACTGGTCCACGATGGTGCGCTGCATGTTGATGTCGCGGAACAGAATGCCATACAGGGCATCGTTGAGCATCACGTCCAGGCGCTCCAGAGCGCCCATAGCGGCGATCTCGGGCATGCACAGGCCGGAGCAGTAGTTGCACAGCCGGATATAGCGGTGCTGCTCCTCGCCCACCTCGTCCAGAGCCGCGCGCATCAGGCGGAAGTTCTCCTGGGTGGCGTAGGTGCCGCCGAAGCCCTCGGTGGTGGCGCCGTAAGGCACATAGTCCAGCAGGGACTGGCCGGTGGTGCGGATGACGGCGATGATGTCGGCGCCCTGCTTGGCGCCGGCCTTGGCCTGGATAATATCCTCATAGATATTGCCGGTAGCCACGATGATATACAGGTAGGGGCCTTCCTTGTCGCCCCATTCCTTCAGATAGGAATTGCGCTTGGCAACGTTCTTGTTGATGCGCTCCACGGTGGCGTTGACCACGGGAGTGATGGCGGCGCGGATCTCCTCGTCGGAGTGGGCGGGAACCTTGGACAGGTCCAGCTCACCCTTGTCGATGGCCTCAGCCACGGCCTGGGGATCCTTGCCGGTTTCGAGCATGGCGTTGCCGATGGCCCACGCCGCGCCCATAGGCAGGAAGGACGTTGCCATCATGTGGTCCACCACCACGTTGGGCAGGGGGACGTCCATCTCGTTGACGCCGTCGATGCCCAGCAGGCGGCAAACCGCGCGCTCCACGGTGACCGTGGTGTGCTGGTCAATGAACCGCTGGGTGTCGTCTGCCACATGGGCGGCGGACTGGCGGGCCTGGTTGACCAGCTCTAAGTTCAAGCCGAGTTTGCTTTCCATAGTTTTACCTCTTATTTCTTCACGTGACGCTCGTTGCGCAGCAGCTTGGTGGGCTCCAGATAGCGCTGCTTGGTGCCCTCAGCGACCCAGGCCACGCCGGTCTTCTCCGCCTTCTTCTTGCCGGTGCAGACGTCGCAGTGGCAGTTCTGGACATAGTGCTCAGGCTGAGTATAGGAGGTGATGACGCCCTCGAAGTTGCGCAGGATGACCTTGCGGGGAGTCTCGGAGATCAGGTAGTTGGGCATAACGGGGGTCTTGCCGCCGCCGCCGGGGGCGTCCACCACGAAGGTGGGGATGCAGTAGCCGGAGGTGTGGCCGCGCAGGGCTTCCATGATCTCGATGCCCTTGGACACGGGGGTGCGGAAGTGGCTCAGGCCCAGGGAGGGATCGCAGGCATAGATGTAGTAAGGACGCACGCGCATCTTCACCAGGCCATGGACCAGCTCCATCATCACGTGGGAGCAGTCGTTGACGCCGGCCAGCAGCACGGACTGGTTGCCCAGAGGAATACCGGCATCGGCCAGCATGGCGCAGGCCTTGGCGGCCTCATCGGTGAACTCCTTGGGGGTGTTGAAGTGGGTGTTCAGCCAGATGGGATGATACTTACGCAGCATGGCGCACAGCTCCGGTGTAATACGCTGGGGGCACACAACGGGGGTGCGGGAGCCCAGACGGACGATCTCCACGTGGGGGATGGCCCGCAGGCGCTTGATGATGTACTCCAGGTTCTCATCGGAGACCATCAGACAGTCACCGCCGGACAGCAGGACGTCGCGGACCTCGGGATGAGCGGCCACATAGTCGATGCACTTGTCGATCTGGGCCATAGGCACCTCGCAGTCGTTCTGACCGGCGAAGCGGCGGCGGGTGCAGTGACGGCAGTACATGGAGCACTGGTCGGTGATCAGCAGCAGCACGCGGTCAGGATAGCGGTGGGTCAGGCCGGGGGTGGGGGAGTCGGTATCCTCGTGCAGGGGATCGGCGTCCTCATAGTCGGCATACTCCAGTTCCTCGGCCCGGGGGATGGCCATCTTGCGGATGGGATCAAAGGGATCGTCCAGGTCGATCAGGGACAGATAGTAGGGGGTCACGGCCATGCGCAGCTTGCCCAGGGTCTTGCGGACACCCTCCTCCTCGTCGGGGGTCAGGTTCATGTACTTCTTCAGATCCTCAACCGTCTCGGCGCGGTTGGCAACCTGCCAATGCCAGTCATTCCACAGATTTTCGGGGACATCGGCGAACAGACCATTGCGAGTCTTCATATTTAAGTCTCCTTAATAAAAATGGATTCCAAAAGATGGATAGGGCGAGGGCAGGGAGGCCAGAGACCCGGCCGCCCTGCACTCGCGTAACTTCGTTTAGCAGTACTTCTCGTCGAACAGCTTGCGCAGCTTGGGGTTCTCGCGCAGCACGTCCGGGGTGATCTGGGCATGGTTCTTGGTGTAGCCATTGCCGATGATCATGGTGACGTCCTTGCCGATACCCTCGGCGCCCAGGGCAGCCTTGGTGAAGGAGGTAGCCATGGAGAAGAAGTACACCAGACCGTCATCGTGGACGGGCAGGATGGCGGACATCTCGCAGGACTCAATGTTCACGCAGCAGATGGACAGATCGTACTCCTTGCCGTCGTTGGCAGCCAGAGCAGCCTCCATAACCTCAACGGGCTTGGTGCAGTCGGCCACGATCACATCGGTGTAAACGCCCAGCTCCAGCAGACCGGGAACCTGCTTGGGGTTGCGGACCACGCCCACGACCTTGCCGTTGGGGCCGACCTTCTTCATAGCTTCCCAGCCGCACAGAACGCCGGACTTGCCGTTGGCGCCCAGGATCAGAACGCTGTCGCCCTCCTTGGGCAGCTTGCGGGCCTGAGCGGGAGCACCGGCCACGTCCAGGGCGGCCAGGGCCAGAGGCTCGGACATATCCTCGGGCATCTTGGCATACAGGGCGGACTCGAACAGGATAGCCTTACCCACGATGTCCACGCGGTCGATATCCTTGTGGATAGCCAGGATCTTCTCGATCTTCAGGGGGGTCATGGACAGGGACACCAGGGAGACGATCTTGTCGCCTTCCTTCAGGTCGAAGCCGGGCTTGTTCTTCAGGTCCTCGCCGATGTGAGCGACGACGCCCTTGAACATACCGCCGGAACCGGTGACGGGATTCTGCTGCTTGCCGCGCTCAGCGACGATGCCCAGGATCATTTCGCCGATCTTCTTCTCGTCGCCGCCGCAGGCGTCGGAGATCTGGGTGAAGGAAGCGGAGTCGATGTTCAGGGAGGTGACGTCGCAGACGATCTCGTTGGAATAGACCTTGGACATGTCGTTGTCGACCTTCCAAGCAGCCTGGGTCAGAACGCCCTTGGGCTCGATAACGCGATGGGTACCGTACTTGTTGCCTTTCAGTTCAGCCATTGTAAAAATCCTCCTAATATATTTCTCTTAATTGTTCGTCGGGTTACTGCAGGGGCTTGAGGCTCAGGATCTCGCGGGCCTCGGCGGGGTTGGCGATCTCGCGGCCCAGCTCCTTGGCGATGCGGACCACCTTGGCCACCAGCTCGCCGTTGGACGCGGCCTTATGGCCCTTGCCCAGATAGATGTTGTCCTCGAAGCCAACGCGGACGTTGCCGCCCATGGCGATGGCAGCGGCCGCCATGGTCCAGGCGGCCCGGCCCACGCCGGACACGGTCCAGGTGGAACCGGCAGGGATCTTGCTGGCGAAGAAAGCCAGGTTCTCCACGGTGGCGGGGGTGCAGCCGTGGACGCCCAGGACGAAGTTGAACTGCATGGGATGGGCAGGCACCTCACCCTTCTTGGCCATGCCAAGGATGGTGTCGATGTGGCCCAGCTCGAAGCACTCGTACTCGGGCTTGATGTTGTTTTCCAGCATGCGCTTGCCGAAAGCGCGCATGGTGGGCATGGTGTTGTCGAACACCTCGTCGCCGAAGTTGCAGGTGCCGCAGTCCAGCGTGGCCATCTCGGGGAACAGCTCGGTGGGCTGCAGACGCTCCTCGGGGGACATACCGGTGGCGCCGCCGGTGGAGGGGATCATGATGACGTCGGGCAGCTCCTTGCGGATGGCGTCCATGACCACCCGGAAGCGCTCGCGGTCCTGGGTGGGGGTGCCGTCGTCCTCGCGGACATGGATGTGCAGAATGGCGGCGCCGGCCTCGTAGGCGGACTTGGCCTCGCGGACCATCTCCTCCACGGTATAGGGCACGGCGGGATTCTGCGCCTTGGTGACCTCGGCGCCGCAGATAGCGGCGGTGATAATCAGCTTTTCCATTTCTGCCGCTCCCTTACTTCTCGATCTTCTTGCGCTGGCAGTCCTTGGGAGTCACGCAGGTGCCGTGGGCGCGGCAGACCACGATGGGCTCTTCCAGAACGTCGGCAGCGGAAGCGCTGATGTCGGGACGGGACACGATGACCTTGCGGGCCTCGAACTTCATGGTGCGGGAGGTGTTGCCGACCTTCTCGATCTCGCCATAAGCCTCGATGTAGTCGCCGGCGTACACGGGAGCCAGGAACTCCACGTTGTCATAGGCACAGAACAGGCCCTCGTCGCCGTCGCACTTGATCAGCAGCTCGGTGGCCACGTCGCCGAACAGGTGCACCATGTGTGCGCCGTCCACCAGGTTTCCGCCGTAATGAGCATCCTTGGCGCTCATACGCAGACGCAGCAGAGAAGTCATCTTTTCCATAAGTATTTTCCTCCTTCAGATTTTTTGGGATCGCCTTCAACAGAAGCCTTGCTGCAAACAGGCCTTCCTTCTCTCCGGCGCTCCTTCGGGCATAAAAAGAGCGCTATCGGTCAAGGTCATTGACCAATAGCGCTCCATGTTACAAACACGATAACATGACAGTAACGCCGCTTACGCAGACGTCCCCAAGGGCAAGGTCACAGACCGGCATTGTCCTTTCGGCGGGCGGCCCCTTCCTGCTCCGGTTATACCGGATGTCTGTCCCCTGCGAAGCAGTACCCTGTCGCCCGCGCCTCTATTGATTGTAGTATGAACTTCTGTGTACCCATTATATCGCGATGGCCTCGAATTTGTCAATAGAATTTGTGACAGAAATCACAATAACTTTTTTGCACATCTGACAAAATTTCGCACTCCGTTTCTCCTGAATAAACGCCGGGGGCGACAGAACGCACAGGGGGAAATGTCCGCCGTATGCGGACATTTCCCCCTGTGAAGGCGTCAATAGCTCTGTTCGATTTTCTCCAGAATTTCCGGCTTCAGCGACAGCATCCGGCAGATGTTCAGGGCGTCCCGGGGGCAGTCAGACCGGCCCTCCACCCGGTACAGGCCATAGTTCATGTGCCGGGCGATAACTGCCACGCCGTCCTCGTTGGTGGCGGCCAGCTCCCGGCGGATCTGCTCGGGGTCCACATCCCGCAGGCCGATGATCTGATAGTGGACCCGGGCGTGCTCGGCCACCTTGTCATAGTGGGTGGTCAGCAGGGAGATGGCGTTGACGTCGTTGAGATACCGGGTCACGGCCTGGACGATGATGGCTCCCTCGTCGGGGTTGGTGCCCCGGGCGAACTCGTCCAGCAGGAACAGGGAGTAGCCCTGCTCCACCTCCGCCAGGGCCTTCTGGAACTGGACGATCTCGCTGCCGAAGCCGGACAGGCCCGACTGGATGGACTGCAGATCGTCAAACAGCATATGCACGCTCCAGAACAGGGGCATCCGGGCGCTTTTGGCGCAGACCAGGAAGCCCGCCTGCAGCAGCAGCACGTTCAGGGCCACGGTTTTCATGGCCACGGACTTGCCGCCCATGTTGGCGCCGGTGATCACCGCCGCTCCCCGGTCCAGGGAGATGGACACCGGCACAAAGGCCCGGCCCTGCTCCTGCAGCAGGTCGCACAGCTCCGGGTTGATCATATCCGTCAGCTCCAGGGCGGTGTCGGTCAGCTCCGGCCGGACGCCGCCGAACCGGTGGGCAAACAGAGCCTTCTGGATCAGGAAGTCCAGCCGTCCGGCGGTGTCGGCATCGGCCAGCAGGTCGTCGGCCATGGGGGCCAGAGCCGCGCCCATGGAGCGGCGGACCTTCATCTCCTCGCTGTCCTCCTCGGCGCAGATGCGCACCCGCTTCTGCCGCAGGTCGTCCTTCTCCGCATCGGTCTGGGCCCGGTACAGCTGCTCCTCCACCTGCTTTTTGGCGGAGCGGATCTCCCGGAGTCTGGGGGTGGCGGCATCGGGAATGTAAAAGCCCCGGCTGCGGGTGTTTTCCGGGTCCAGGATGGCCAGGGCCGCCGCCGGATCGTGGAAGGCAAGGCCCGTCAGGCCCGCCGTGTCCCGCAGCTTTTCAAACAGGGGGCGCAGGGTCTCCAGCCGCTGGAGATAGCCCTTCAGCTCGAACAGCTCCACATGGTCCGGCACCTCCAGCTCCCGGCACCGGCGCAGGGAGCCCCGGATGTCCTTCATCTGGCACAGCACCACGCAGATCTGGTCATACAGGTCCTTCAGCTCCCCGGCGTGGGCGGCGGCCCGCTCCACGTTGCGCAGCTCCTGCTCCAGCTCCTCCCGCTCGTCCGGGGTATAGTACCGCAGGCGGCGGATGCGCTCCTGGCCGAAGGGACTGCACCCGTGCAGGCTCTCCAGGATGTATTGCAGGCCGATCTTCTCTCTCTCCTCAAAACGAATCTGGATCATGCCAGCTCCTCCTTTACATTGATGACCGGTACGTCCACGGCCTCCTTCATCCGGGCCATGAACTCGTCCTTGTCGAATTTCCACCCGTAGGCGGACACGGGGTTGATGGTGACGCACAGGGTCCGGGCGGCCTCGGCGGTTTCCAGCCGCACCTGGCGGGTCCGGAGCTTATCCAGGGTATCCGGCGTCAGCAGCACCCGGCTGGGGTCCTTGACCACCAGGCGGCCGCCTCGCAGCACGCCGCTGCGCAGCAGGGGCACCACCATGGAGTCCGTCAGCGCCCCGGGGGCCAGGGCCTCGCCGTGCTCCTTCAGGCACTTTTCCAGGCCCTCCTCCGCCTCCGGCGGCAGAGTCTCCGCCTTGGGCAGGTTCATGATGCGATAGATGTTGGCGGTATCCGCCACCACCTTTTCCATGCTCATGTGATAGGACGCGCCGGTGCACAGCACCACGCCCTCGGCCACCGCCCGGGCTCCCAGGGATTTCCGGCCCAGTGCCCCGTCGATGATGGACTTGTCCGCCCCCAGCTCAAAAAACATCCGGGACACCTCCCGCAGCTGGCTGGTGATGGACGGCCCCGCCAGCTGGACGTTTCCGGCGCTGCGGGCCCGGAGGATCACCACCTCGCCCAGAGGCGTGGGGATGCCGGTGGTGGCCAGGATCTCCGTGGTCACATCGCCCAGCCGCAGCATATCCCGGGCCGTGGCGATCAGCGTCCCCTCCCGGACGAAGATGCCGGGCTTCTCCGTGCCCGTCACCACGTCGGTGGACTCGCCGTCCCGGCCGATGGACGTCAGCCCCAGGGTCCCCCGGAGCCGGTCATGGTGCAGCATCCAGTTGAGCATGGTGGTTTTTCCCGCGTTTTTGCACATGCCCACAATGGACATGGTTTTCACGCCGTTCAATATCTCAAGCAGCTGTGAGGACATATGATTCCCTCCCGGTGTATGTCAATCTAAAATCATATTATAGCGTATATTTTGTCAAAAGAAAAGGGGTGATTTTTTCCCGGCAGAAATGACCGGAATCGGTCTTGCAAAACCGGGAAAACTTGGGTATAATAGTTTGGATAAACTGCGGTATTGTGCCGCCAGAGCTAAAGAGGAACAACAAATGAGCACCATCATCACCTCCGTGGACCGGCACAGCCCGGCGGAGCGGGCCGGGATCGCCGCCGGGGAGCAGCTGCTGACCATCAACGGCCACGAGATCATCGACGTGCTGGACTATCGCTTTTACGGCTACGATACCGACTGCCGCCTGGAGCTGCGGGAGCCTGCGGGTACCGTGCGGACCGTGTCCCTGCGCAAGCCCGAGGGCCGGGACCTGGGCCTGAATTTCGACACCGTTCTGATGGACGAAATGCGCTCCTGCGCCAACCACTGCATTTTCTGCTTTGTGGACCAGATGCCCCCCGGTATGCGCCAGACCCTGTATTTCAAGGACGACGACGCCCGGCTGAGCTTTCTGCAGGGCAACTATATCACCCTGACCAACCTGACGGAGCGGGAGGCCCAGCGGATCATCGACCTGCGCATCAGCCCCATCAACGTCTCCGTTCACACCACGGACCCACAGCTCCACTGCACCATGCTGGGAAACAAGAACGCCCTGCGGTCCCTGGACTATATCCGGGCCTTCTGCAAGGCGGGAATCGTGATGAACGGCCAGATCGTGGTGTGCCCCGGCTGGAACGACGGGGACCAGCTGCGCCGGACCCTCCGGGACCTGACGGAGATGCAGTTTTCCAGTTGCTCTCTGGTGCCGGTGGGCATCACCAAATACCGCCAGGGCCTGGCTAAGCTCCGGCCGGTGGACGCGGCCACCGCCGCCGAGATCATCGACATCGCCGACGAATACGGCCGGGAGAATCTGGAGCGCTTCGGCACCCGGCGCTTCTTCTGCGCCGACGAGCTGTATCTGCGGGCGGGCCGTCCCCTGCCCCAGGCAGAGTATTACGAGGGCTACCGTCAGCTGGAAAACGGCGTGGGCCTCATGCGCTCCCTGGAGGACGATTTCCTGGCGGGACTGGCCACGGTGGACGTGCCTGCGCGCTTCTCCCCTTTCACCATCGCCACCGGCACGGCGGCGGCCCCGTTTCTCCGGGGCCTGGTGCAGCGGGCCATGGGGGACTATCCCGGCCTGCGGGGCCAGGTCATCGCCGTGGAAAACGACTTCTTCGGCCACACCATCGACGTGGCGGGCCTGCTTACCGGCCAGGATATCTCCGCCCAGCTGCGGGGACGGGACCTGGGGGACCGGGTGCTGATCCCCATCCACATGATGCGCCACGGCGAGACCGTGTTTCTGGACGACTACACTGTGGAGCGTCTGAGCCGGGAGCTGGGCGTTCCCGTCCAGGTGGTGGACGAGGACGGCTTCGCCCTGGCCGACGCCATGTTCGCGGCGGAATGACCGCCGCATCCAAATAGAAGGAGGTAAACCCTTATGTCCAAGCCCCTGATCGCCATCGTGGGCCGGCCCAACGTGGGCAAGTCCATGCTGTTCAACAAAATCATCGGGCGGCGTCTTTCCATTGTGGAGGACACCCCCGGCGTCACCCGGGACCGCATTTACGGTGAAAGCGACTGGAACGGCCGGAAGTTCACCCTGGTGGACACCGGCGGCATCGAGCCCAACACGGATAACCAAATTCTGGCCTTCATGCGCCAACAGGCCCAGATCGCCATCGACAACGCCACGGTCATCGTCCTGGTGACGGACATCAAGACCGGCATGACCGCCGCCGACCAGGAGGTGGCGGGAATGCTGCAGCGGTCCAAGAAGCCCATTGTCCTGGCAGTGAACAAGATGGACTCCACCGGCCCCGCCGACCCGGAGTTCTATGAGTTTTACAACCTGGGTCTGGGCGACCCCATCGCCGTCTCCGCCGTCCACGGTCACGGCACCGGCGACCTGCTGGACGCCTGCCTGCATTACTTCCCCCCGGAGACCGACGAGGAGGAGGACAGCGACGTGATCCAGGTGGCCATCATCGGCAAGCCCAACGTGGGCAAGTCCAGCCTCACCAACCGGATCCTGGGCGAGCAGCGGGTCATCGTCAGCGACGTGGCCGGTACCACCCGGGACGCCATCGACAGCTACTTTGAAAACGCCACCGGCAAGTATAACTTCATCGACACCGCCGGTATGCGCAAAAAGTCCAAGGTGGACGACGCCATCGAGAAATACAGCGTCCTGCGGGCCACCATGGCCATCGAGCGCAGCGACGTGTGCCTCATTATGATCGACGCCCAGGACGGCGTCACCGAGCAGGACACCAAGGTGGCGGGCCTGGCCCACGAGGCCGGAAAGGCCTGCATCATCGTGGTGAACAAGTGGGACCTGGTGGAAAAGGATGGCAAGACCATGGACCGTATGCGGGAGGACATCCGCCGGGACCTGAGCTATATGACCTACGCCCCCATCGTGTTCATCTCCGCCATGACCGGTCAGCGGGTCAGCCGCCTGTTTGAGCTGATCAACTACGTCCGGGAGCAGGCCTCCATGCGCATCACCACCGGTATGCTCAACTCTGTTCTGGCCGATGCCCAGACCCGGGTCCAGCCCCCCACGGACAAGGGCCGCCGGCTGAAGATCTACTACATGACCCAGGTGGGCATCCGCCCGCCCCACTTCGTGGTGTTCTGCAACGACAAGAAGCTGTTCCACTTCTCCTACCGCCGGTATCTGGAAAATCAGATCCGCAGCGTGTTCGGCCTGGAGGGCACCCCCATCATCATGACCGTGCGCCAGAAGGGCGAGGAGGATAGCTGAGTTGTCTGTGGTATTTACTGTGGCCCTGACGCTGCTGGTGTCGTATCTGCTGGGCTGCTTCAATGGGTCGGTGATGACCTCCCACTTCATCATCCGGGATGATGTCCGCCAGCATGGCAGCGGCAACGCGGGCCTGACCAATTTCTACCGGACCTACGGCGCCCGGTACGCCCTGTGCGTCATCGTCTGCGACATGGGCAAAACCGTTCTGGCCTGCCTCATCGGCGGGTATCTGATGCACTGGGTGGCAGGCGACTGGACCCTGGGCCTGCTGATCGCAGGCATCGGCTGCGAGCTGGGGCACATGTTCCCGGTGTTCTTCGGCCTTCGGGGCGGCAAGGGCATCCTGTCCGGCGGCGTGCTGGTGCTGCTGCTGGACTGGCGGGTGGCCCTGATCGCCTGGGGCCTGTTTGCGGTGCTGTGGCTGACCACCCGGTATGTGTCCCTGGGCTCCATCGCCGCCACGGCCAGCATGCCGGTGTCGGTTTTCCTGCTGATGGGCCACAATTGGCTGTATACCGCCCTGTCGGCGGCGGTGGCGGCCCTTGTGATCTGGTGCCACCGGGGCAACATCCAGCGGCTGCTGTCCGGCACCGAAAAGAAGTTTCATTGGCACGTCGACGCCCCGGCCGGGGGCGAGGACGGCCCGCAAGCATAAGAAGAAAGAGAGAGAGCATTCGTATGAAAAACAATCAGCTTCGCCAGGTGGTATTTCCCATTCTGGCGGCCTTTATCTGGGGCACGGCCTTTGTGGCCCAGGACGTCTGCGCCGACGCCATGGGCGCGTTTACCTTCAACGGCACCCGGTATTACATCGCCGTGCTGTCCCTGCTGGTGGTTCTGGCCGTCTCAAGCGGCTTCAAGAAGGACCGGCCCCAGATCTCCCCTGCGGAGAAGAAGGCCCAGCGCAGGCAGCTGTGGCTGGGCGGCTTCTGCTGCGGCACAGTGCTGGCCATTGCCTCCAACTTCCAGCAGGCAGGTCTTGTGGCCGGTACCGACGGCGGCAAGGCCGGGTTCATCACCGCCCTGTATGTGGTGCTGGTGCCGGTGTTCGGCCTGTTCTTCCGGCGGAGGGTCAGCCTGCCGGTGTGGATCGCCGTGGCTCTGTCCGTGGGTGCTCTGTACCTGCTGTGCATCAAGGGCAGCTTCTCCCTGGCCCCCGGCGACCTGCTGGTGCTGGTATGTGCCATATGCTTTTCCGTACATATCCTGGTGATCGACCATTTCACCGCCACCTGTGACGGTGTGAAGCTCAGCTGCCTGCAATTCCTGTTTGCCGGCACCTGGTCCACCATTCTGGCCCTGTTTTTCGACACCATCAGCTTCCAGGTGCTGCTGGACTGCATCTGGCCCCTGCTGTATGTGGGCGTGTTCTCCTGCGGCGTGGGCTATACCCTGCAAATCCTGGCCCAGAAGGGCTCCAATCCCACGGTGGTCACCATCCTGCTGAGCCTGGAGAGCGTGTTCGCCGTCATCGCCGGTGCCGTTGTCCTGCACCAGCAGATGACCGGCCGGGAATATCTGGGCTGCGTGCTGATGTTCGCGGCGGTGGTCCTGGCCCAGCTTCCCATGCCCCAGAAAAAGGAAGCCAAAGCCGAATAACCCGAACCCATAACAAAACTGACGCTGCTGCCGCGGCGTCAGTTTTTTATTCTCCGGTGCTTCCCATACACAGGAATTCCTCCGGCCCGTCCCATTTCTTCACAAAAACGTAGTGCCCTCACACTATTGACATCAGGGACAGGGTCCGATAAAATGAGAATGCCATATCGACACAGCGCTGAAAGGAGGTGCCGCTATGCTGACGGTGCTGAATTCCTCCCACGACCCGTTTTACAACCAGGCGTTTGAGGAGTATGTGTTCGAGCACTTCCGCGAGGGTGAGATATTCCTGCTGTGGCAGAACGACCCCGCCGTGATCGTGGGCAGTTATCAGAACATCTGCCGGGAGGTTCACGTGGAGCGTCTGCGGCGGCTGGGGATCCCGGTGATCCGGCGCATCACCGGCGGCGGCACGGTATACCACGACCTTGGGAATCTGAACTATACATACATTTCCGACGGCGGGGCCGCGATAGACTACGACCAGTGCCTGGGGCCTATCCTGGCGGCGCTGAACGACATCGGCGTTCCGGCCCGGAAAAACCGGACCTGTGACATTGCCATCGGCGACCGGAAGATCTCGGGCAGCGCCCAGCGGATGACAAAGGGGCGGCTGCTGCACCACGGCACCCTGCTGTTTTCCTCCGACCTCGGCGTGCTGGATCAGATCACCACCCGCCGGAAAAATGACTGCTTCCAGAGCAAGGGGACCCAATCCGCCATCTGCACCGTCACCAATATCCGGGAGCACCTGGCCCGGCCCATGACCATTGAGGAGTTCCGGGAGCGGCTTCTGGACCGGATGGTGCCCCCCGGCAGCCCGCGCCTGACGCTGACGCCGGAACAGGAGGCGGAGGTCTGCCGCCTGCGGGACGAGAAATACCGTTCCTGGGAGTGGACCTGGGGCAAGACCCCGGCCTTTGCCTATGAAAAAACCGGCGTGTTCGCAGGGGCGCCCATCCGGGTGGCCTATCAGGCCAAACGGGGGATTGTGTCCGGTGTAACGGTGGACTGTCCCCTGCTGGACGGAGGCCTGGCTGCCGCACTGCTGGAGGGCGGACGGCTGGACCCGGAGCGCTTTTCCTCGGTCTGTCTCCGGGTGGCCCCGGATCGGGCCGATGAACTGATGGACTGGCTGATGTAGCCGGATATTCTGCGAGAAAGGGAGATTTTTATCATGGAGAAAAATATTGTCATGCCCCGGCTGCGGCCGGAGATGGAAAGCGGTGTTCTGTGCGCCTGGCTGAAGGAGGAGGGCGAGCCCGTTTCCGCCGGTGAGCCCCTGTTCGAAATCGAGACGGACAAGGTGGTCAACCAGATCGAGGCCACCCAGGACGGCGTGCTGAAAAAGCAGCTGATCGAGGAGGGCGACACGGTGGACGTGGAAACGCCGGTGGCCATTCTGGAAACGGAGTGAGGGCCGGCATGGAGAGAAAACCCGATTGGCTGAAGGTCCGCTATAACCAGGAGGCCGTGGATGAAGTGGCGGAGCTGATGCGGGACCTGAAGCTCAACACCGTGTGCAAGGAGGCCAACTGTCCCAACCTGGGGGAGTGCTACCGGAAGCACACCGCCACGTTTATGATCCTGGGAAGCGTCTGCACCCGGAACTGCCGGTTCTGCAACGTCACCACCGGACGGCCCCTGCCGCCGGACCCGGAGGAGCCCGAGAACATCGCCCGGGCGGCCCGGCGGCTGAATCTGCGCCATGTGGTCCTCACCTGTTCCACCCGAGACGACCTGCCCGACGGCGGGGCGGAGCAGTTCGCCAAATGCGTCCGGGCCATCCGGGCCGCATGTCCCGGCACCACCGTGGAGGCGCTGATCTCCGACATGAAGGGGGATCGCGCCGCCCTGGACACGGTGATTGCCGCCCATCCGGAGGTGCTGAACCACAATGTGGAGACGGTGCGGGAGCTGCAAAGCGCCGTGCGGCCCCAGGCCCGGTACGAGCGGTCCCTGGAGGTGCTGCGGTACTGCAAGGAGCAGGACCCCACCCTGCTGACCAAAACCGGCTTCATGGTGGGCCTGGGGGAGACGGAGGAGCAGATCGACCGCCTGATGGACGACATTCTGGAAACCGGCTGCGACATTCTCACCATCGGCCAGTATCTTCAGCCCACGCCGCAGCATTACCCCCTGGCCCGGTATGCCACGCCGGAGGATTTCGCCCGGTGGAAGGAGCTGGCGTTGGCTAAGGGCTTCCGCCATGTGGCCTCCGCGCCTCTGGCCCGCAGCTCCTATAAGGCCTGGGAGGCCCTGGAGGACGTGCATGATCTATATTGAGACCGGCTCCACGGACGTTTACTACAACTTCGGCCTTGAGAACTACTTCACGGTGGAAAAGCGCCTGCCGGACACGGTGTTTCTTTTCTGGCGCACCACGCCCACGCTGATGGTGGGCAAATACCAGAACATACTGGAGGAGATCAACAAGCCCTATGCCGACGCCCACGGCATCCACCTGGTGCGCCGCATGAGCGGCGGCGGCACCATCTATACGGACCTTGGCGGCTGGCAGTTTTCCTTCATCCAGCACCGGGAGGCCGGGGAGATCGAGTTCGGCCAATACATCGCCCCGGTGATCGGCGCACTGGAAGAGATGGGAGTCACCGCCTCCTTCAACGGCCGCAACGACCTGACCATCGACGGCCGGAAGTTTTCCGGCAACGCCCAGTACCGGCTGGGAGACTGCATTGTTCACCACGGCTCCCTGCTGTTTGACACGGATATCCGGCAGATGGTGGCGTCCACCACGCCGGACAGCTACAAGATCACCTCCAAGAGCATCAAGTCCGTCCGGGACCGGGTCACCAACATCTCCGACCATCTGCCCCAGCCCATGGACCCGGAGACCTTCAAGGAGACCATGGTGCGCCATATCATGAACGGTAGCACCGCCGTCTACACCGTCACGCCGGAGGACGACGCCCGCATCCGGGAGCTGGCCCGGGAAAAATTCAACAGCTGGGACCGTATCTTCGGCGCGGACCCACAATTCAACATTGAGCGCACCGGCCGCTTTGCAGGGGGAAAAATTCAATTTAAAATCGAGGTCCGGAAGGGTATCATCCGCAGCGCCTCGGTTTACGGCGACTTTTTTTCCACTCTGGACGCGGAAGCAATTTGCTCCGTGCTGCCAGGCTGCCGTTATGAGCGCGGCGCGGTGCTGGCGGCGCTTGAGCCCCTTGGCGGGGCCGTGTACCGCATCACGCCGGAGGAAATGGCCCGGACGATTGTGGACTGACCAAGAAAGCCGCAGCCACCCCCCTCAGACCTCCATAATAAAACTGACGCTGCGGCAGCAGCGTCAGTTTTATTATGCGTATATGGTTACAGGTTCTTCTCGTAGGACTCGATCATCTTCTTGACCGTGTGACCCGTACGACTATCGTCAGCAACAGCCATTGCGGCCACTGCATTCTCGTCTGGCTTCTCGGATACACCAATGATGTTACCTGCACGAACTCTGAGATTTGCCAGATACTTTTCCGTGACTTCGCCGGTGAATATCTTGATCTGGAGCTGCATGGTGGTTTCATCGACCATGGTGGCGAAGATCCTGTCAATGAACTTGTCCACGAAATCTTTGTTGACGACACCCTTTACTGCATCCCGCTCAGCTTCCTTCAGCACCTGGCGAATGGTATCAAGGTGCTTTTTCAAATCATCGGCAGACTCACGCTGGGCATATAGTTCGGACAGTAGTTCTCTTGCTGTGTCTATTTCAGCAGTACACTGCTTGTTCATGGACAGGAAATCCCGGTCGCTCATTTCTCCGGTAGCGGCGAGCTGGAGCAGTTTCTGCTTCTTTTTTTCCGCCAGTTCAATGATTTGCTCCTGTTCTTCAATTTGCTCAGCGATCCCACCGCTGCCCGCCAAACTGGTATATAGTTCCATGTATCGCTCAATCTGAGCTTTTGCATCTGCCTCGGTATCCCTCAACACTTCCAGCAGGAGAGGCTTTATCTCGCTTTCGTACACTGCAAAGGACGGACAGGAGTCGCTTCCGTTTTTGATTTTGTCGGAGCATACCCATTTACTGTTTTTGTTACCGGAGCGGTCAACAGTGTCCCGCCGATAGTAGGCTGCACCGCAGTGGGTACAGTATAATTTTCCGGTCAGAAGGTTTGCGTGGTTGCTGATTCCCTGGCGGGCCTTTACATCCTCGCTGCGCTTTTTCAGCACGGCATTGGCCTGATCCCAAATTTCTTCCGTTACGATTGCGGGGACAATTTCTCCTGTTTCATCCTTGAACATGACCCATTCCTCCGGTGGGAGGAACTTCTGCTTTTTGGTGAACATATCCACGACCTTGACCTTGTTCCCCACATAGTAGCCTTTGTACTTGGGATTTGCGATCATGTTAGACATGGTGGTGTGGGCGATTTTGTTGCCATTGTGATTGCGGTAGCCCTTATCCCAGAAGATCGTTTCAAGTTGCTTCATGGAATATTCGCCGGTAGCGTAACGCTCAAAGAGTTCGCGGACCATTGGCGCTTCGGTTTCGTCGATGACCAGTCTTCCGTCAGCTTTTGTGTATCCGAAGATGCGGCTGTTGCCAAGCACCACGTTGGATTTGATTGCCTGCTGATGACCGAACTTCACGCGGCTCGAGAGCTTGCGCAACTCGTCCTGTGCGATGGAGGACATGATTGACAGGCGTAATTCTGAGTCCTCGTCGAAGGTATTGATGTTATCATTCTGGAAGAACACACCGACGCCGTATCCGAGAAGTTGCCGTGTGAACTGAATGGAGTCCAGTGTGTTTCTCGCAAATCTGGAGATCTCCTTTGTGATTACCAAATCGAATTTGTCCATAGCCGCATCGTCAATCATACGATTGAAGTTCTCACGCTTCTTTGTAGAAATGCCAGAGAGGCCTTCATCAATGTACCCAGGGACGAATGTCCAGGTCAGATTTTTTCTAATAAGATCCTCGTAGTAGGCGATCTGGTTTCCAAGCGAGTTGAGCTGTTCGTCGCTCTCGGAGGATACTCGGGCATAGTAGGTCACCCGCAACGGGATATCGTAAACAGAACGTGTCTTGAGCATCATTCGGATGGTATGAATGTCCATGACTCCGCCTCCTCACTTTTCGTTTTATCATTATCATAATCAGTATATCATTTCTGTATGAACAAATCAATATAAATTTCGGAAAGATGGGGAAGATCTGAATAGCGTCGTGTAGGGAAATAGTGTAGATCTTGGTGGTCGTCGTA
>ENA-UPXC01001590-UPXC01001590.1-human-gut-metagenome-genome-assembly--contig:-NODE-1590-length-31288-cov-4.269873_pt1 | contig 31288 bp, 50 predicted proteins | sample MGYA00250047_ERZ773371 | MGnify/ENA primary metagenome ERZ773371 (study PRJEB29103, sample SAMN06111975) | human gut metagenome | biome: human gut; feature: ankylosing spondylitis patient; material... | reverse complement strand
GCTAGGACACTAGGACATGCATTAAGTCAGATTGGCCATGCCTCGCCGTTCGTCAAATACACCGAACCCGCGCACCCGTCATTGAATTGGTCATCCAAAAGCCCGTTCAGCATTGGCATCCCGCCGAGATTGTACGCCTCAACGAAGAATCCGAGGCGGGTCGGCTGATTTCCTTCAAGCACGTACATGGTGCTCGCCCACTCGGTCTTCCCGTTACGTTCCTCATAGTCCCGGAATGCTTGCTCGTACACGTCGGCGTCAACGTATCCGTAATCTCCGATACGCCAGATATCGTCCGTCTCGGTGTATGTGTCGAAGTCGCGGCATTCGGGGATCAGACTGGTGTCGATGCTGTTAATCATGTCGCGGGCCTGTTCGACGGTGAGATTTCTAACTGTTTCCATTGTTGCCTCCTTGGGTATATCTCAAGCCTTATCGCTTGATATATTCATTATATCACATTGTGTCTTGTGATGCAAACAAAAAAAGGCCGGGACTCGCCCGGCCTGTAATCACTCTTCCTCGGCGTCTTTCCTCGCTATCTCGATGATCTTGGATACCGCAGCAGCCATATTCTTGATTCCGTTACGTGAAGCGAACGATGTCACCTGATGCACGAACTCGTCGTATAATTCCATAGGCACCAACCCGAGCATGTCCGAGTTGCAATCATCCACGAACTGTTCAAGTTCTTCGTATTCGCGGGTCAGAAACAAAAACTCCACGTCCTTATACTCGTACTTCACATTCAAACCGTTCAGGTTGACTTGCTGCGGTTCGACGTGCGGTAGGCTGTCCTGATCGAGTCCGCTGAGCAACAAGTCGTCTACGTTGTCCATCTGAGTGACCAGCTGCGCCAGTAGTTTCTCGTCGGCGTGGCCGGTGAGTTCGTTGGCGGCTATCTGCTTCGCCGTTATGGTGGAACGTGTCATAGGCTTCGTGTCCACGATAACCGGGATACGTTGGATACCGGCGCGGGCGGCGGCTCTTGTACGATGATGGCCGGAAACAATACTTATCGGCCCTTCTCCGTTCGGTTGCGAACAGTACGGCAATGACTCCAACATCCCTCGTAGCTTGATGTTCTGGGTCAGCGCGTCGAACTTACGTGGTTCCATGACCTGCGCGTTCAGGTCTTGTTCCTTGAGGTTTACCACGTCAACCCATTTGATTACCAAACCGTCGGCTATGGTCATTTCTTGCGACGTGTCGACATCGGCCATTATTTCCTCCTGTTCTCTTTGGCTAGGAACTGTCCGAGAATGTTCCTTAAGCCGATCTCTTCGTGCCAATCGCTCTTATACTGCAATTGGTACTGTCCGTTTTTACGGTCGCGTCTGTCCAGTTTCATCAGGCCGCGAAGTCCCTTGGCTTCGGGGTATCGCGTGTACTCAACGGTTGCCAGCCCATCGCACGCATCGACGAGTATCTGTGTCTTGGGCGTAGCGCAGAGCTGGAACGTGGAACGACGTAACGCTATCATCGTGACCAGCTTCGTAAGCCGATACCGTTCGTGGGATACCCCGAATGCTTGACGCAATACCGCGTAGCGAATCGTGTACATGGGATTCGGCAAACCATATCCGATGATCCCGGCAACGTAACCGTCGATTAGTACGAGAACACACATCGGGCTCACGTTTCCCGATATCCTATGCCGCATCACTTGCAGATATGAGTCTTGGGCCGCGCTATCGCGTAACGGTACGACCTTGATTTCGGAACGTTCGGTAATCTGATGATCTCTGGGCAATATCGGTATCGGTATCTCCGCCGATTTCGATGACGCCACAGTCACCATGTTCCCGCCGACAAGACGTTTGACCTCGTTCGGACGGTTGGAATTCATGTAAATCACACTGTCCAACCCCAGACGCCTAGCGTAGACCGGGCTATCAGTTGCGGCGTTTCCGGGCGTTTGCTGCTGCTGGCAGATCAGCAACGCCTTACGCCCATCGAACAGCTTACAGAGCTTGGGAATATCAACGGGAGCATTGAACACGTTGTATTCAGGTTCCGCCCATTGGAATCTCCCCCCGGTCTCGAAGAACTTTTCATAAGCTCCCGGATACGTAGGAGGATTGGCGAACACGATGGTGTGCGGGTCATCCATGATGCGTTCCGCGTACTTCATCGGGTCGGTGGCCTCGTATCTCAGCCCCCCCAACTTGACCATCTTCGCTGCGACTCGTTCCCGTAGCTGGCCGACGTGTTCCGAATCGTTGATGTCAAGATCAGCCAGAAGTTCACGGTAGTAATCGACATCATCGTGCTTGCTGAGACGCATACGGTATTGCGCCATGATTACGGTAGCCGCGTCATCCGCAGCGTTCCCGGAGAGTGGCACTGGTGAACCGTCAACGGTTGCCCGCATTTCGGTGAGAGGCGTCCCGCTATATGCATATCCGAGCGCTGCGGTGTACGCCCACACGTCGCACGCCTCGATTTGCTCCGGTTTCCAGCCGTTCTCCACGGCGACCATGCAGTTTGCGAAGGCTCCGGCGTACAGTTCGACGTATCGCGTATACCCTGACGCGGGTGCCTGCCTAAACAGATTCCCGTTCCAATCACGTTCGGGCTTATCCCAAGTGTTGAGGAACAGTATGGACGGTGAGTTGAAACCTGCCATCAGACCGCCCCCCAAGAGTCGAACTTGGTGCCTCCCAATTCGAGATTGGGCGCTCTATCCGGTGAGCTAGGGGCGGAATAGCAACGGTCATTAGAATAGCACATTTTGGTCGGCCTCCAAACCTTTTTGTAATTCCTTGACTTCTTCACCGGTCTTTTCCTGCCACCATTGGGCGAAAATCGTTCGGTGGCACAAGCCTTTTCTTACGTCATCGAAGCATAGAAGCACGATGTCTTTACCGCCGTTGAGTTGCGATATCGTTTCAAGTTCCGTTCTGATGCGGGCGACCCCGTGTGAGTCCAGCATGGCACGATACCGTTCGGTGAATTCTTCGTCTGTTCCTTCCATGAACCATCGGCCCGGCGTCACTGTTTTCGCCGATGCTGCGATTGTGTACGGAAGTCGCCATCTGGGCGAACCGTACGTTATGCGTACCGGTATGCCTTGTGACGGGGTGAAGTCGTGGTATCGGTTTGTGTAGATTTTCATATGCATCCTTTCTATGCAATGTGTGTGATATAGATATTATATCACACTGTTGGTTCTTGTTGCAAATTGCCCACATTCTTAACTTCGTCTGGGAAGAATTCCATTTCCAAAGCCTCCACACCACCGGTGGCACCCCAATACGCACGCCTCGCACGCAGAACGGTCGCCACGTCGGCGGACATGGAATCGGGAAGCCTATTGGCCATCCAATTCGTTAACTTGGCTTCGCTGCGTTGCTCCGGCTTCTGGGCCCTCCAATTAATCGGGTTGGCCAGCCACACGGGGAGAGTCCGCACATACTGCAACGGTGTACCCTCGCACGATTCCACGAAACGCTTCGCCGCCCTCATAAGCGCGTCGGCACCAACCTCATCAAACGCCTGATTGAAGTATCTGAGGAATTCGTTCGAGACCCTGCACTTCTTAGGCCACAACTCCATAAGCGACTTGAGGGTATCCACCGAATGGCAGGTGACTGTGATTTTTTCTTTGTCGCGCGAGTATTGTTCTTGGGTTTTGTTCTCTTGGGTATTGTTCGTCAAAACCTCGTTTTGGGGTGGGTCAAAAGCAGGTTTTGGGGGGTCAAAAGCAGGTTTTGGGGTCGGTTCAGGGTCATAACCCTGTTTTGGGGTGGGCTTCCACAGCGAGACGTGATACCGGTTGGCCCTGCCATCGGACTTGACCCGTCGAATGTACCCCAATTGTTCCAGCACGTTGAGGCTCTTGGATACCGTGGGCTGTGAGCAACGCGCGATCTTCGCCAGCCGCTCCAAGCTGGGCCAGCAGACGCCGGTGTTGTCGGCGTGACGTATCAGCGCCATATACACCAGCAGGTCGTAGCCGCCCAACCGGTCATCATCCACCGCCCAATTCGGCAGCATCGAAAAACCCGAGTTCTGTGTTATACTCGTATCGGACACGTTTCCAACCTTTCTGTTAGCGCCTCTCTTCCGTTCTTCCGGGGGAGGCGCTTACTTTATTCCTGTTCCTATCTTATTTGATGGTGGTGCGCGGTTCCAGTGCGCATATATATATTATATAGCTAGCACATGCTACTTGCAATCAAGAGTAATCTGATGTATATTTAAATCATGTACGCTAAAGACTACACCGCAACGACGGAGCAGTACGCGGAACGCTGGCACCTCAACATCCAGACGGTCCGCAGATACTGCCGTGAGAAACGACTGCCTTACATCAAGGTAGGCAACCGCTACTATTTCAACCCCGACATCACACCACTACCCGTAGGAGCAACGATCAACGATGAATGACCCAAGAATCACACTGCCGATCGCACGCTTGGCGGCAGACCCCGAACGCAAACAGACCCGCAACGGCACCCCCTACATGCTTATCCGAGTCGCCGCCACAGGCGGACACATGGACAAAAACGCGAAACAGTGGATTGACCACGACACCATGTGGGCGACCATCTTCGAGTATGACCTGAGACTTGCGGAAACCTACGAACGCATGCTACGCAAGGGCACACCGGTAAGGGTCGAGGGTGTCCTGAAATGGAAGACCGGCACCGACAACCAAGGGCAGCCGCGCACCGACTTCGTCATCGAACACGCGACCATCAGCCTCGCCATGCTCAAGGCGAAGAACCAGCAGCCTCAGCAAGACCAGCAGACCGGCAACCAGTGGCCGGGAACCGACACGTTCGGCCCGACCAACTCGCTCAACCAGACCGACAACGAATGGGACGTGTTCTAAATGGCAGTGAACGTCACCGAGAAAGACAAGACGCTCAACGAGATCATCGACTGGTGCGAACAGTTAGCAGCGGAAGGCCTGAGACTGGCGAGCGCTCTTCTGACGCAGCATGACATGGACGCATATGGTGTCGTGAGGGGACAAGTCAACGCATACGAAAATACAGTCGACCACTGCCGTTCCATGCTCGGCTATTCCGGCTCCATGCCGTCCGAGGTGCCGAATCAAAGCGAGGACGCGAAATGACGATTGACGAACTGCATGATTACTGCCGTTACCTCTTAGACAGGAACCATGTGCATGGCGTGCCTGACAAGTGGAGCGAAGGCTACGAGTTCGCGCTCAGCCTTGTCATGTTCAAGTGCCATGAGGGATTAACAGACGAAGACCGCAAGGCTGTAGCCGACTGGCGTGAAAAACATTGGAAGGACACGAAATGAGCAGGACTGATACCACCGACCCGGACGGTCTGCACTTTTTCCGCGTCAAATTCAACGATGCCGGAGAAATGTACGGACTAACCCAAGTCACCACCGATTGAAAGGAACCATAATGACCCGATATCTCGTAACGGACCAACAACTGCGTCACGCAATACACTCGGCCATAAGAGCTCTGGACATTGACAAGCAAGATGAGCATTACATCATCAAATCAACTGCCGAAGTCTCCTATAAAGTCCTAGAATTATTGGCCTCATCGAAGACCACCGAATCGGAACAAACCGAGAATACCAAACAGGCTGCTGGCCGTGAAATCGATACGAGCGAGTACCCATTTATCCAACTAGAGGCAGACGAACTCGTCCGGATGATCTGTGACGCCTACCAAACCGGCGTATTTTCAGGAAAGGAGCAATCATGAAATTCACGAAACGTGCCTACGTCAAAGTTTGGCAGAACTGCCCAGAAGACGAACGCGAAGACACCACCATAACCCTCCTAGACTACGAGGACGCGAACGAACTCAACAGTATCCCGGTAGCCCTCCTATACCTGCTGGAACGTTATGCGTTCGTCGACAGTATGGACGAATTCAACATTCTCGAATGCTGCCTTACAGCCGAATCGTTCGACCTCATAGGCTTCGTCAAAACCTACCGGGACATGCTCAGCAAAACCGGCGACTTCTGGACACCCATGAAATTCATCACCGCAAGCCCGAAACCCGTGGACGGTATCCCACCCGTCTCCTATTGCCCACGATGCGGAGCGTTGATCTGGCCGGACACCACACAACGCTGCATCAACGGACAACCCGAAAACGACGCCGAATATTACCGACGAATCCTCGAAATCTACAAGAACAACCCCGACCCGCTGTTCTGCCACAATTGCGGTCAACGCTTCAAATACGTCGGCCAAGACCAACTAGCCTACAAGCATCAAAGCAACCGCGCCGACATCCTGCGCACGCTCAAACTCAAGGCGGAAACGCAACCGACGTCCGATCTGGCGGAGTTCAACCAATGATCGACGAACCATTATCGTTCAGCCTGTTCATCCCCGGCATCCCCGCCAGTAAAGGCTCCTACCGTCCAATCACCGGCAGGAGCCGAACCACAGGCAAACCCGTCACACGCCTCATACCAATGGACAAGAAGGAACGCCCGTGGCGCGACCACGTGCGCGACACCATCCTCAGCCACAAACACCCAACCATTCCCCCCAACTCATACGTGACCGTAGAAACCACGTTCTATCTCCCCCGCCCCAAAACCATCCCACCCCACAAACGCAAACACCCCACAGTCAAACCAGACATAGACAAACTCCAACGCGCCCTATACGACGCCATCACCGAAACACACATCTGGCATGACGACTGTCAGATAACCGACGTAACCAGCCACAAACGATACGCCGACACCACCACCACCGGCGTATCCCTCACAATCACATGGAAGCCAAACCAATGAAAAAACCAAGCGAATTCGAATACTTCCGCAACACCGACAAGCCGGAGAAAAACACAACCAGCTACAAAGTAGGCCGCATCCTCGGCATCCTGCTACTTACCCTAGCAGTCCTACTCACCACCACCGGCACCATAGCCCTACTCAAACTACTCATAACCTACATCCTCGCGTAAGGAACCATCATGCCCCTCAGCCAACACAAAACCGAACTAGCCCTCCAATGGCACCGCAAACACTACAACACCGAATACATCGCCCAACTACTCAACACCACCCCAGAAGAAATACAAACCATCATCAACCAACACCAACAACAAACTAAACTCAAGAAAGCGTAAAATACCCCTTATGAGCAACGTAACCCGCGACGCACACGGCAGAATCACCGGAGGCGTGAACAATCCAACCGGTAAAGGCGGCTTCCAAGAACGCCCACAAGACCGCAGTCGTAAATGGACAAAACGCGGCAGCGTGAAATACAACCTCCAGCAATTCCTTGAACTCACGAACGAGGAACTCGCGGAATGGGTGCAGCGTATGGACGAACTGACCCAAGCCGAACAGATCGCCCTACGTCGTGTTCTTGAATCGAAGAAAGACGGTGAGAGATCATTCCGCGCCTATCAGGACATTGCCAACCGTACCGAGGGCATGCCCCGCCAACAGGTTGACCAGACGGTTCAGATGTACGAGCCGCCTACGATCAATGTCACGGTGAAGTGAACAAACCCGAGCCTATTATTCTCAATAAGGCTCGGGTTTCCTCGGGTGAAGACCATACTATTGAGAATCGCGCGCACATTATGGAACAAAACGGAACATTCAACCTCGTAATCCCCAAAGCATACGAAGATTTACTGTTCTTCCTCCATGACCGTGACAATCCGCCATACCGCTACTACGACTACAGCGGAGGCCGTTCAAGCGCGAAAAGCACCAGCGTAGCCCTAGCCCTAGCGCTCGAAGCCAGCATGTACCCCACCCGCATCCTATGCACCCGCGAATTCCAGAACAGCATTCAGGAAAGCGTCAAACAGCTCCTAGCGGACATCATCAGCCGCTATCAGCTTCCCGGCTTCACCATCACCCGCGAACAAATAACCCACGTCAACGGCAGTGTGTTCTGGTTCAAGGGCTTGCACGAAGACCCCGAAAGCACGTTGAAAGGCATCGAAGGTGTAGACCGGTGCTGGATCGAGGAAGCCCAGTTCATCACCGACCATAGCCTAGACGTGTTGCTGCCGACCATTCGAAAGAACGGCAGCACCATTATCTTCACCCGTAACCCCCTAACCCCGGAGGATGCGATAACCACACGTTTCGTCACCCACCCCAGCCAGCTCACCCAACAACGCACCACCCACCATCACACCACATGGCGTGACGCGGAACAAGCCGGAATCCTTCCCGAGGAAATCAAACAGCAGGTCGAAGAATCACGAAACAACCCAGACTTCGCCCACATCTGGGAAGGAATGCCATACGAGAAAACAATCAACCAGATCATAAGCTGGCAGCAACTCACAGACGCGACCGAACGCCAACCTCAAACAGAGGGCGGCGTGAGCTTCGGCGTTGACGTGGCCCGATACGGAGCCGACCGAACCGCCGTAGCCATCGTAAAGGGACGTCACCTAGTAGACCTCGTGAGCTGGAGCAAGACCAGTCTTGTCGAAACAGCGGAACGCATAATCACGCTTGCCGGGACACATCATCCAAGCATCATCAACGTGGACGATACCGGCGTGGGCGGAGGAGTAACGGATATTCTCCGCAGCCGAAACCAACCAGTGGACGGCGTCAACTTCGGAGCCAAGCCCAAGCATCCCGACCGCTATCCGGCAGTCAGTTCGGAATTATGGTTCGAGTTTGCCGAACAGCTTTCGGAAATCACCATCAACCCGAATCTGGAACACCGAGCCGAACTGTTTCAGGAACTCAGCACCCGTGAATGGGCAATCAACAACAGAAACCTACGCGAAGTGCAGCGGAAGAAAGACTACAAAACAGAGAATCAGACTGGTAGCCCCGATCTAGCGGACAGCGTCCTTCTCGCCTACTACAAGCCGCTGCAACTTCCATCGTGGGACGTTGCTGTTTGCTAGGTTTATGCGTTGCACCCGGTAGACTAGACGCAGGGTCTTATGACGAATCGAGGAAACTGTGAGCCTGCTGAACAATCTCCGTGAAGGTTTTATGAGCGCGTTCGACCGTAACCATGCGCCCAGTATGTCCCCCACACCGATGGGCGGGAACATCTGGCAGCCGATGGGCGGCAACACCATCCCCATGCACGACACCTACGACAACGTGTTCCCCTATGTAAACGCTATCGCCCAAAGGTTCAGCACGATAATCCCCTACGCCGTGGACTCGGACAACAGGCGCATCGACCCCGCCCCCGCACCACTGGCCGCGCTCTACGCGCCAAACGACACGTATTCATGCTTGGAATTCCTCAAGATCGTTTGCGCCACCATCCTCACCCAATCCCACTTGGACGTACTGATCTGGACAACTAACGGGCCGGGCGGAGACATTACAGCCGACAACATCATCGGATATACGCTGCTACCGTCAAACAGCCGCCAGTACAATTCTTCTCGCTCGGACTGGTATCACCGCGTCACGATGGACTTGGGCGACGGCGAACGAGTCTACGAATTTTCCCGAGACGAAACCATCGCCCTTAGCTACAGCCAGCATCCGAACGATCCGACGCGCGGCATCGCCCCCGCCATGACCGTGAAGAAGTGGGCCAACGTAGACGATATGATCGCCGACTACGAGCGTGGCTTCTTCGGCAACAACGCGGTACCCGCTGGAATGCTCGGCATCGTATCGGAAAACACTGAAGACTTCCAACGCAACCGCGAACGCCTCGAAAGCACATTCCGAGGCGCAGGCAACAACAACGGAATCGTATACAACATGATCCCGGTTGACCCTATGACCCATAAGCCCAGCACCACCAGCAAACTCGTATGGGTGCCATTCCAGAACGACAACGATAGTCTAGACTTGCAGACCGTCAACGATGTGGTGAACAACCGCTTGTCGAACGCGCTCGCTGTCCCGGATATTATTCGTGGCATCGACAACGGGCAAACCTACGCCAACGCCGAACAAGCGGAACGCGCGTTCATCGAGAATACGCTGAAGCCGTTGTGTATGACGGTGTGGGATAAATGGCAGTTCGAGCTAGACCGTATCACCGGTGGACTTGGGTATGGCATCACTTTCGACCTCGATCTGCCTTCCCAAACCGACGTAGAGAAGGTTCAGGCCGACATCCAGAAGGTACGCATTGACTCGCTCACCCAGCTCCTGAACATGGGTGCCAGTCTGGAATCTGCCGTGGACGCGCTCGGCTTACCCGACTCGTACAAGCGTCTTGACTTGCATCAGCAGGCTCCGACGCTGACTATCCCAGTAGCCGCAAAACGGTATAGCCGTAATATCAAACCGCAGGAGACCGCAACTGAGAAACGCATTCTGCCCGCCACTCGAACCTACGTGGACAGAGTCATCCGCATGGCCCGCCGCTCCCAGAACGGACTCCGCGACGACTTGGAAGCCATCGGCGACCAGTGGATAAACGACGTGGAAGATGACCTAATGACCAACCTCGCCGCCTACGCACGCCGTACCGGCTACGAGTTGGAGCAGGTCATTACCGCGTGGGCGGAAGTCCACCCCGAAAGCTCCATTGCCGTGGAAGTCGAGAACTACACTGCCGATGATTGGCGGCAACTCTACTTCTGGACTGAAATCCCTGATACGGTGCATGAAGCCTACGTGGAACACTTGCGTAGCATCGCCAAGTCCACCAGCAAGACCATCACGAACAACGTCCTCGAACTGGTGAATAGGGCCGACGTGGAACAGTGGGACGCCGAACGCCTGCGTGACGAGCTCGAACGCATGGGCAACGATCACGCCGAACTGATTGCCCGGTGCGAAACCGTGCAGTCCCAGCGGCTCGGCAGCTTGTACAGCGCCCGCAATCTCAGCGAGACTCTTGGCGTCCGACTGGACAAGGTATGGCGTACAAGCGGCGACGGCAAAGTGTGCGAATTCTGCCGACATATGGAAGGCAACCGCATCGCATTGGATGACACGTATCTGGCTGAGAACGCCAGCGTTGAGGTCGGCGACCGTACCTACGTGAACAATTTCGAGAGTATGCAGACCCCGAACGGACACCCCAACTGCCGGTGCTACGAGGATTACGAGGTGGTGGAATCATGACGTATGACATCCATTGCAAACGGTGCGGACGCTACTTGGGTTCCTGCGCCCGTGACACGATGGTTACATTGAAGTGCCCGAACTGCAAAGGTTTGGACGTGTATCGCATCGTGCTACTATGGGGGCAGAACATTAAGCCCATTAAGGACGTTCGACCGCACCACTACCCTACTATTTGAAAGGGTCAAAATGAAGACTCGTAAGAGCTTCGCCAACAGCGGTGCCCCAGAAACCAATGGCCGTACCCTCACCTTCCTCGCCAACAGCGGCAAAGTGATGTGCGACGGACTCACCGTAGATTTGAAGACACTGAAAGCGCCGTTAATCGACGGCACTCTGAAACTCGTGTCCGATCTCACCGAGTCCGACAAACTATCTCTCCCGCTCCTGATCGACCACATGCCCAGCATCGAATGCCAAGCGGGTGCCATCACCCGACTCTGGATGACCGACGCCGGACTAATGGCCGAAGCGAAACTCAGCGAGGTAGATCAAGGCGAACGTATCCGACAGCTTGCCGCCGACGGATGCCTGACCAACAGTTTCAGCATCACCGTTGAATTCAACCAGCGTCCCGGCAAGGACGGTATCATCCACGATGGCGAACTACTGGAAATCAGCGTTGTATATCGTGGGGCCGACCCAAGGGCCGCTTTCACCGCAATCAACAGCCGCAACAACAAGAATGGAGACACCATGAACCCGGAACTCCTGAAGAAACTGGCGCGTACCATCGCCCAGTTCAAACTCACGCCGGACGAGGCGGAACAGCTCACCGATTCCATCGGTGACATCATGCAGTCCGCTCTCGATGACATCACCGCTGCCATCACCAACCAGAAGGAAGGCGAGGGCGAGGGCGAGGGCACCCCGGAACCGGAGGAACCCGTGCAGACTTCCAACGGTCGCCAGACCATCATCATCAACAAAGCCAACCACGCCGCCCACCAGTCGGGTACTGTGAAGTTCTCGCATGATCGTAAGACGTGGCTTGACTCCGACGACGCCATGATCGCGTTCGAACGCGCCCTGATCGACACTGATAACAAGGGTGTCGAAGCGTTCCACCGTGAGTGGGCTGACACCGTGAACCGTAACATGTCGGACACCGCATCGTTCGGCGTTGACGGTGACAATGTGAACAAGTTCATCCCGACTGCGGCAATCACCACAATCGCGGACGCGCTGAACACGCGCGGTTCCGGCCTGTGGAACCTGCTGCGTAAGACCGGCATGGATCGTCTCACCATCGGCGGCAATATCGCCGGTCTGACCGACCAGACCCGTGCTCACGGCTACCCTGTGGCCTCCTACGGCACGAAGAAGAAAGAACAGGTGCTTTCGTTCGTGAAGCGTGAGCTTCAGGCCGACTACACCTACAAGTACATCACGCTGAACAAGGGCGATATCCGTCGCACCCAGCGTCCGGGCGCTCTGCTCCGCTACGTGTTGCAGGAACTCCCGAACTACATCGTCCAGACCATCGAACGTCAAATTACGCTCGGCGGCTACACGGACATGGCGCATTTCCGTTCCGTTGTGACCGACGCGGCAGACAAGTCGTCCGAGTGGAAGGGCAACCGTTTCGCGCTCTCCTACACCATGACAGATGACACTCCGCTGATGGACTTCGTGCGCGCCTCCCACATGGTTCACGCTCAGGGCAACAAGGTGCTGCTGTGCAACGCTGACACCGTGGCCGACCTGCTGATGTCCGCAAACGCTAACGGAAATACGTACATTGCTCTCGGCGGTGACGATACTCTGGCCCGCGCCCTCGGCGTTAACCAGATCATCACCCCTGAATGGTGGACGGACACGGACGACACCACCACTATGGGCGTCATCATGTCCGCGTCTCACTACGCGGTGGTTGGCGATACCTCCATCGAGGCTTTCACTAACTTCGCGCTGTCCACTAACACCAACGAGTATCTTCAGGAGATTTACGCTGGTGGCGGTCTGGACGCGGAGAAGTCCGCCGTGGTCATCAAGCCGAAGGGTGAATGATGAACGCTGAAATGTACGCACGAGTCGGCGGCAAGGCGCTGCCACAAGACAACCTGAACACGGTTAAGGTCATCAACTTTGTGGACGAGTCCGGCGGACCAGTGTCTTTGACGGGTCCGCAAGGTCCGGCTGGCCCGCAGGGTGAGCGTGGTCCGCAAGGTCTGGCTGGCCCGCAGGGGCCTGCTGGCCCAGCTGGTCCCGCTGCTTCGATCACTAAGGCCGCTCACGTTGACCCGAACAAAGCTTCGGTTGCCGACGTGGTTAACGCCCTGATCGACGCAGGTCTCATGGCGTCCGCCTGACACGCTACCCTAAAAGTAGCGGGACTGCACCGCAAAGGCCCTATCTCCTACAATGGGAGGTAGGGCCTAACTCATTTTCGGAAGGAGCGATCATGGACATCGACGCAAGCGTAATCGATCAAGTGGGAGAGACGGTCTACGCGCGATGGAAGGACGCCGCGCTCGCAGACCTCGCCAACATCATATGCCAAAAAGACCTATTCCCGATTACGGATGATTACGTGGGAATTGTCGTAGGAGATGGCCGCCACATAGCGTTACCGGCATGGTATTCGGATGTGACCAACGTGCAGACCACCGACGGTGTGAAGCTCGATTTTCGCGTGAACTACGATATGGGCGACGGGTGGACGCCCGAAACCAAATACGCCAACTGTCTGACAATCGCGCAATGTCTTAATGTCGGCACGGCAATAACCGTGACCGGAACGCACGGGTTCGCCAAGCTCCCCGCCCCATTATCTTCGGTCTTGGCGGCTGTTATAGAGGCAGACCAGAGCGTTCTTGAACAGACAGACCGCATCACGTCGAAGAGCATCGAGGATGTGAGCGTAAGCTACGCAACAATCAGCGAGACGGCTATGGAACGCGCGTTGACCCCGTACCAGTCGCTTATCAACCAGTGGAGCCTATGCCGGAACGGAGTCCAGACTGGTGGCATTCTCTCCATGCCTCGCAAGCATCATCAATTACCGTGGTGGCTCAACGCTCAGGATTACATGGGGGGTGACTACGCTTATGGCAACGCTCTGTGACCCGTTCCGCTTGTTCCCGAACCAAGTCCAGACAGCGACGCTTTGGCGGTACACGGCTCCCGGTCTGCCTAACGAAAAACTGGCCGACTTGCAGGTGATTGTGAAGCATTCAACACAGTCTGACCAGCCGACCGAATACGGTTCGCGTATCAGCAGTCGACGCTTCCATATTCAAACGGACACGGTTCCCGAGAACTTGCGGGGAAACATGGAACTATGGCCCGATCTCATGGTGAAATTGTCCGATGGCAGAGTGTACCAAGTCACGCAAGCCAGTCGCGGCGATGATATGGACATGGGGGAGACTCGGTTCATCACCGTGTACGGGAACCCGTATGGAAGGGACAGCATATGAGTTACCGATTACAGTTGTCCGCCGATTGGGCGCGGAAGCTCTCCACCCAACAGTTGAACGAGGGCGGAGTGAAGATGATGACAGACATCCTCAAGATGGCACGTCAAAACGCTCCCGTACTCACCGGCGCTTTGCGTAACAGCGGACGCTTCCAACAACTTTCCACCGTAAAGTGGCGTATCACGTTCGGCAACAGTCGCGTGCCTTACGCACGTATCCGCGAACACACGAACCGGTTGCACCCGAACACGGTACGCTACCTCCAGCGGGCTAGGAACACTGCCGCTAGCCGTGCTAAATCATATTTCAACCTAGGATAGGAGCTCCATCATGATTGATCTGGCCATGTGCATGACCCTCCAAAACGAAGGCTTCGGCACTTACGGAAAGACACTGTTCTTCGGCACCAGCCCAGTACTGGACACGGGTAGCGTCACGAACGCCGAAGGAATCTGGGTCAACGCGAACACCGTGGGCATCAACGGCGATCTGTACACCGATCAGCTCACTATCAGTAGCCGCTATTTCGACGTGATCGAACAAGGCCGTCTGATGCTCCGGCTCCTGCACTTCGTCAACAATCGTCTGCATGAGTATTGCCGACTGACATGCAACCCCATCGCTGATATTGACTTTGTATCAATCCGCGTGCATCCGGCGACCGCAATCGACATGGACGCCATCGACGGGGAAGGACGCTGGGTGAAAAGCATCCGGTTCAACGTGGATTACAAACTCTCCCCCGAAACGGTAGAATAGGAACCGTCCATTAGTCGCCGCGTGTGCAGTCCCGCCCGACGAAAGGACAAACAATGGCTTCCTACCCCCTTATTGGCAAGAAGACAGTCTACATCGACGATATGGTGATCTCCCCCGACTACGTTCAGGATGAAGCTGGCACCATTACCCTGACTCCCGGCACTACCGAGGTTGCTTCGCAGTCCGGCACCATCAACGTACCGAATGGCTCATATGAGGAAATGAGTTTCGAGCTGAACATTATCTGTCCGAGCGTCCGCTACCTCGGCATGCTGTTCCCCGAGCTGTATCACAACGCGAAGTTCAAGCGTGTTATCTCTGGTTTGATGTCCGAGACGGGTCAGGTGCGTTTCGGCGGCAACGAATGCGTTTCCAACACTCCGCGTGACATCATCATCCATAACGTGTGCGATGGCCATTCATCGGCGCAGGACTTCCGTATCCCGCAGGCGCTAATCAGCGCGGGCGGCGAGTTCACCGTGAGCCTGTCCGACCCGTTCGTGGTTAAGCTGTCCGGTTCGATGGCCTCCGGCACGAACGGTGCCGTCGTCATGGGCGAACTTGATCTGGATAACCCTTCGTACTACGACGAGGATTCCGGTACCATCAAGAAGGAGAACGTTCAGGTCACCGCGCTTACCGCGTCCCCGGCGAACATCTCGGGCAAGGTCGGCGATCATGTGACTGTGAATGTGATGGCGTCTCCGAATGGTGCGACTGGTACCATCACCGCCACCGTAGCTGAAACCACTAAGGCTGTCGCTACGGACAACGGGGATGGTACTTGGGATATTCAGTTGAAGCAGCCCGGTACTGGTACCGTCACGTTCAAGGCTGGCACTGTTCAGACCGTGGTTAACTTTAATGTCGCCGGTGCGTGAGCATAAGTAACGCCCGCCACCAGAATTTTAGTGGTAGCGGGCGCAGGAGAGAAAGGTCCCGATAAAAGCAACATGATTCATAATATCACACGATTGGAGCAAAGATAATGACTACCCCTGTTTTGAGCATCGACACCCGAGAAGCGTTCCGCACCCTCACCGTGAAAATCGACGGCACCGTGTACACCATGCGACCGCTCGGCTCGAAGGACATGCTCACGATCTTGGATAATGCTGAGACAATCGACAAGCTGAGCGCTGGCGTGGCGAACCGTGAGACTTTAGAAACCGCCGAAAAGATTATCTTCCCGTTGGTCGAATCGCTTATGAGTCCCGCCGATAAATTCTCCGAATGGGCTGAACAGACCCGTAAACGTAGCGACCTTGCCTATCAGCGTGCCATGACCGCGTTATGCGGGCTAATGGCGAAGAACATCACCGTTGACATCAAAGGCGAATAATGAAGTCATGGGATAGCCTGCTTACTCCCGCCGAACGGGAGGCGATGAAGAACTACAAACACAAGGAGGCGGCTCGCAAGCCGCTTCCGTCCGTTCGTATCCTCGCCGAACTTGGTGACTTGTATGGGTGGCAGGCTATCCGCGACGTACTGGAAAACAACGTGGCCCCCGACCTGATGATGAAACTCATAAAAGAGGGACGCCGCGTTCAACGCTTGAAGCTGGCCGACCAATATCGCATGACGTTCGAGTGTTTAGCCGCCGCGTTCTCGAAGCATGGCGACAGGAAGATAACCAGCATCATCAATAATCTTGGGAAGGACGTGTAATGGCAGACTCGACACTGACCCTAGACGCCGAGATCAACACCGGCGATTGGAACGCTGGCGTAAAAGATATTCAATCGGGTAGCCGTCAGATCGAAGAGTCGGCGCGACAGGCTGATGAATCGTTGAGTGACGTTGACAAGTCTGCTAGTAAGTCTTCCAGCGGGTTCGGTAAGTTCGGTGCCGCCGCCGGTGCCGTTGGCGGGCTAGTATCCTCGGGTATCGGTATGGCTGTGGACGCCATCGGTGATCTTACCGGAGACATTATCGAAGCCTCCGACTCTGCGGACAAGTTCAAAAGCACGCTGAACTTCGCAGGACTGGATACCGGGACTATTGACGCGCTCACCGCCAGCACTCAGACTTACGCCGACCAGACCGTTTACAGCATCAGCGATATCCGTAACGTGACCGCTCAGCTTGCCGCGAACGGCGTACAGGGCTTCGACAAACTAGCCGAGGCGGCTGGCAATTTGAACGCTGTTGCCGGTGGTAACGCGGAAACTTTTAGCTCGGTGGGTATGGTGCTTACGCAGACCGCTGGCGCTGGCAAGCTCACCACAGAAAATTGGAACCAGCTAGCCGACGCCATCCCCGGTGCATCCGGCAAGCTTCAAGAGGCGATGCTAAAGAACGGCGCTTACACTGGGAATTTCCGCGACGCGATGGAGAAGGGCGAGATCAGCGCCGATGAATTCAACCAAGCCATAATGGACTTGGGTATGACCGACGTCGCGAAAGAAGCCGCTACCAGCACCAGCACTATCGAAGGCGCGATGGGTAATCTGGAAGCGTCTGTGGTCGGTGTGGGTACGACGATTCTTGACCAGTTCAAAGGCCCGTTGACATCCGGTATCAGCATGTTGGCGCAGGGAATCAGCGGACTTAGCGGCGTGTTTACGGGACTAGTGCAGACTATCGGCCCGATTCTCTCACAAATCGGCACAACGTTCCAGACAGCGTTTCAACCAGTTGTGGGAATCGTACAATCTCAGTTGCTTCCGGCTCTCCAGCCGCTTATGAGTGCTTTGCAGAATCTCGGCAGCGCAATCATGCCTATTATCATGGCTGCAATCCAGACCATCGCACCCGTGTTGACTACCGTAGTGAGCAACATCGTACAAACTATGAGCGTTATCGCGACTGCTGTAACGCCGGTGATTAATAACATCGCTGCGTTGATTCAGGCCGTGCTACCCGCCATCCAATCAGCGTTCCAAATCTGTGGCACTTACATTCAAGGCGTCATTAACGCGGTTTTCCCATTCATCCAGACGGTTGTTACTTCGGTTATGAACGTTATTAACGCGATAATCAGCACCGTATTGGCTGCGATTAACGGCGACTGGTCTGGAGTATGGGAAGGTATCCAGAATATCGTTTCCAGTGTTTGGAACGGCATCCAAAGTATCGTTTCCGGTGCCATCAATGCAGTTTCAGGCGTCATCTCAAGCGTGCTGAGCGGTATCAGCGGTATTTTCAGCAGTGTATGGAACGGTATTAAGGGCGCGGTAAGCAGTGCATGGAGTGGCATCACCAGTGCTGTCAGCAGTGGCGTAAGCTCGATGATGAATTTCATCACCAGTATCCCGAGCCGTATTATGGGCGTGTTTAGCGGAGCCGGATCATGGTTGCTGAGCGCTGGACAGAATATTATTCAGGGTCTGATTAACGGCATCACGAACGCCATCGGCGGTGCCATCTCAGCAGTCAAAGACGCTGTTGGCGGTATCATCGACGGTGCCAAGAGCCTGCTGGGTATCGCGTCCCCGTCTAAGGTGTTCGATCGTGAAATCGGTCGGATGATTCCTGCTGGTCTTGGCCGTGGCGTATCGGAGAACGAGCGTGCGGCCACTCGTCCGGTGGAAGATATGGTGGACTCTCTTCTGCCGTCGTCCATCGTGACGCCCATGCCAGTCATGTCCAACCCGGTGAATTTGAACGCGAACAGTGGCCCGCGTGTGAGCGCGCCTATCACGGTGAACGCGCTTGACCCGAACGCGGCCGCTCAAGAGACTGTGAGGGTGATTAATTTCCATTACGTGTGACAAGCCGCGCGGGTAGACTGAGGGTATGGCTATCTTTACCCTTGACCCGCGCGATGTTCGTTTGACCCTGAACGGGGTTCCCTTGTATGGGACTGACTCGTATGGGTGTGAGTGGCATGTGACGTTTCAGAACGTTTCGGGATTGTTCGACGGTGTTGGTTCGACCTTGCAGACCAAGGACAAAGCATGGTCGGATGGCTGGTTTAGCAATATTCCAGTGGCTCAGGGTCGCTCGATCAGTGTCGAGGGTCATATTATCGGCAAATGCACGGAAAGCTGCATCAACGCTTGGGATGCGTTCAATCGTTCGTTTAATATCACCAGTCAATCGCTTGTCGTGGAGTTGGGGAACATCAGCCGTCAGGTGCAGGTCATGCAGTCGTCTTCAGCTCCGCTGGTGGAGTGGGCTGGCGTCAATATTCTTAAATTTAGTATCGGTCTGACCGCTTTGGACTCGTATCTTTACGATACGCAGTCGGTGAGCGGCAATACTGGTTTGCCGCACACTCAGGGCGGTATGACGTTCCCCTATCATTTCGAGGATATAGACACGGGCAAGGGTTCAATGTGGGTGTGGGCTGAAACAACCGTGTCGGGTAGCGTGCCACTTACTAACACGGGTAGTGCTCCGAGTCCGGTGACTATTCGTATCGACGGGCCTGTGGTCAATCCGCAGGTTGAGCATAGTCCGAGTGGACATATCATGGCGTTCGATCTCAGTTTGGGTGAGGGTCATTACATTCTTATCAACGGTGCCACTCATGAGATTCTTATAGATGGCACCGATCCGGCACGCGGCAGTGTGACCAGACGAGAATGGAGTTACGCGGAGGTAGGGGAGAACATCTGGATGTTCAGCGCCGAGGAACCATCTGATAACGCGCGTATGACGGTCACGTTCAACCCGGCTTACATCTAAGGAGGTGCCGGATGCCTTTTATTTCTAACCGATTGCCGCAGTCGAACGGCTTATACTCGGACACGGCGCGTGTACTGTGGCAGCGTTCAGGCTTGCAGTTCGTCGCCATCACGTTGAACGACGGCACGGTGATAGCCGAACTCCCCGACCTGCAATTAACCCACCTGACGTACCGTTTCGAGGAAACAACCAGCGAAACAGCCACGCTCCCGTGGCGCAACGCACCACGCAATTGGGACGAAGCCACCACACCGTATCAGGTCGCCATACTCCTGTTGCGCGAATCTACCGTCCTGTGGGGCGGTATCGTGGTCAAACGCGAGCGTGCAATGCGCGGAGAAGGATTAACACTGACGTTGGCAACCGTCGAACACTATCTCGATAACGTGTACGTACAGGATCATACGTACACGAATCGTGACCAGTGCGAAATCGTGGAAGACCTCGTAACCACCACGCTTAAAAACCACCGTTTCAATCTCGTTGTCGAAGCGTCCCCGAGTAAGATCAAACGCGACCGCACATATGAGGCGGAAAGCGACAAGACCCTGCTAAGCGTGCTGCAAGAGCTTGCCAACGTGCTGAACGGGCCGGAATGGTGTACATCATGGCGTGCCATCAACGACGGGCATTATGAACCTGTGATGACGGTCGCCGACCATATCGGCTCCACCACGCCAAGCACGACGTTCGATGAAAGCGTTATGACCACGTTCAACCTGTTGGAGGATTACACGAACGGGTATGGCGCTAACGCGGTAATGGCTGTGAGTACGGCTGACGCTGGAGACCGTCCGCAATCCGATTGGATGATCGCAAACCAGCCTAACAGGCCAATGGTGGAATATGTGTTCCAGCCGTCCACCGGCATCACGAACAAGGCGACGCTGAACGGACACGCCAAGTCCTCGTTGTTGCAGATGCAGAACGGTACCCAGACCATCACAATGGGGTTAAGCCTTCTGTCCGCTCCAATGGTGAATGAGGAATGGAAGCCGGGCGACCTCATATCGTGGACAGTGGAGGAAGACGCCGAGCATTTCCCCGACCATAATCACGGTACCGCCCGTATCATCGGGTACGAGATAGATTTTAGTCAGGCGTGGACCATCACACCTATATTGCAACAGGAGGACGATAATGCCGAGCAAATTCAAGTTCAGTCTAGATAGCGCGGACGCTACAGCACGCCAGTTCTCGGACATCAAACACCAGTTGCAGGAACTGCCGCCGAGCATCGTCAACAGCGTTAAACCTATGGTCGATCAGATCACGAAAATGTATGAGGAAGTGCAGACGCTGACGAACAATCTTGATAAGCGTGTGCAGGAAAGCATCACTCGCAACAGCTATACCCGTGCCGAGATTGACGTTAAAACTCAGACGTGGAACTGGGGTGTATTGGCTCCCAATCGTGGTGGTACTGGTATTGCCAACGCTTATAACAATGTGTTTGCTTCAGGCTCTTGGCGCGCGGTGTGGGTGTTGTCTGACGGCACTATGGGCACGGCTCAGTCGATTCGTGCAGTGAAGACCGATATCGTGGACGCGGACGACTACATTCCCGTTGCCGCTCTCCGCAAGGTGAAGTGGTGCATATATCGGATGAAGGATGATAAGAACCTGAATCTTGATGACGCGCAGCCGTTGATCGGCATGATCGCCGACGATCTGGATGAAAACGGATTGGGGTTCTTCTGCGAATACGATGAAGACGGCACTCTGGTAGGTATCAACTACCCCATGCTTGGTGTGGCGGCGCTCCGACTCGCTCAACACGTAGCGGATGAATTGGACGCGCTCAAAGCTAAGGTTGATGCTCTATCCACTGACAAAGATAAAATGGTCGTAGACGATTCGGAGGAATGATTATGGCTATCATCATGCACCCGCTTACCGCGAAAAACGGTTCCCCGGAGTATACGGCGGACGATTACAGGCATGCCATCAATCCTCTATTAGTACCGTCCGATGGTACCGCGTTCAACGGTTTGTCTGGCATCCGCTACGGTTCCCCGAGTCCTCTGGTCACGGTGAGCGGCCTGACTGCTACGGTCAAGGCTCATTGCGGTACCATCAGCCCGTGGGATGGGCTCGGCGCGTACACATACGCCATCACCACGAACACGACAGTTAATCTCGCCGATTCGACTAACAATTACAAAATCGCTATCACGGTGGAAGACCCGTCGCAATCGCACGGCACGACTCCGCGCGGCAAAATCGAAGTATTCACCGCTGGCACGCCTGACTCGAAGATCAACGGTCTTGTGATTGCCAAGGTGGCCGCCGGTGTCGCGTCGGATGTGGCTCCGATGATTCGCAACAGCGCTATCCTGATGGCGCGTAATCTTGAACAGCTTAACACCATTGACGCGGTGGACGGGCAGGAGGCTGTGACAATGGCCGATAATGTCCATTATGTCAGGAATAGCGGGACGTGGGTTTCAGATGCGTTGAAAACCAGTTCACATGGCGGATGGTCTATAACCGAGTGTGTTAGAAACGGGTTTTGCACGATTAGCGCGAATCGCACATATCAGGGTTCCACTGGGTCTTTCAATGCATATGTGCAAGATTACAAACCTGCAACACCTTATTTTGAGTGTTACGGGACATTAACGGGTCGCGTTGGTCTACAGGTCGTTTCGTATGGTTATTGTATGGTGACTTCGCAAGGTCTGTTGGTTTCGTTCAACGGATACGGTAATTCGGTTTCCTTATCCGCTGGCATCGTGTATCCAATCAAGTATGATGGCTAATACTCCCAGCAAATTGTGATGCGCCCTCTCTGCAACGTGTTTTCGGAACCGTACAGAATGAAAATCTGGCCAGATGCGTTGATGCTGAACGATGCCGCGCGATTCGGGTAGTCCGGGTGGAAGAACGCCAGTGGTATTGTACTGCCTGAACCAAGCAACACCATTCCGTATGCGTGGCTGATATTGCCGACATTCGGCACGGTGCCCACGACTGTGTTTTTCCCGACACTGCCGAACGTAATCGTCTTACGTTTCAGCTTCCACGTCCCGCCATTCCTGACATAATGGACATTATCGGCACGGTCTAAAATAGAGACTATGACTGATATTCTCACTGCAATCATCGGCGTAGGCGGCGTGGCCCTCGGAGGACTCATAACATGGTTGACCAACCGTCGTTCAGACCTTACCAGCGCATATCAGGCACTAGTCTCAGCGCAAGGGGAAATGAAACGGCAGATAGACGCCCAAGACCAGAAAATAAGCGCACTAATCAAAAACCGTGATGCAATGCAATACACGATTGACCTTGAGACTGGCTATATTCGCGCGTTGGGGCATTGGCTGTCCAAGTTCTGCGAGATTATCGAACCTGAATTTTTGGAGAATCATCCTAAACCGTCGTTGCCTGATGATCTACGAGACCGTATTGCATCGCTTGAGGAACTGGCCGGAGATAATGACTAGCCAAGACGATTCAGAAACATGAACCCTTTTTCTCGCATTGTGCCTGAAACGTTGTTGTTCATGAAGACCCGTATCTTCGTGTTCGGCTGGGGCACTCTCAGCGCAGTGTCCAGATTCAATCGTGTGTAACCGTTACTCCCCGTTAATTGTTCGCTCACGAGCGGGCCTAAATTCGTTACGCCACTACTGACACCGACGTTGAGGTTCATCCATCCAGCGTTAATCGACAGGGGGGTTGAAACATAGATAGAGTAATCGCCTACGGGTAGGTTCGTTACGTTCGACCCGTTGCCATCGTCCACGATAGATACGCCGTCGAAGTCGTTATGGGTAAGCGTCATGCGCATTAATGTCATTCCGTTATTGACTGCCAATTGCCCGTCTGACCTAGTGAACTCAACCGTAGCGTATGGGTGGGTCACGACGTTCTTCTGTTTCCATGTTCCGTCGCGCCGCACATAATGGACATTATCGGCCATAATAATATCGATTCGTTCGATGATAAGATGATCTTATGAGACGTTTCAAACGGTGGCTGATCCTTGTCTTGATGTTCGCCGTCGTCTCGTTGATAGTCCACGTCCTGATAAGGGCCTACGCCGTTTTATGCATGGCGTGGCTGTTCTTCTACACAATCAATCTATAGGAGGAGTTTCGATGGCTTTGAACGGTATCGACATTAGTAATTGGCAGGCTGGTATCGACTTGTCTGCCGTACCGTGTGATTTCGTCATCAGCAAGGCGACGGAGGGATGCTGGTACGTTTCAGCGGATTGCGCTCGGCAGGTGGAGCAGGCGTTGAGTCTGGGAAAGTGCGTGGGCGTATACCATTACGCCAACGGTGGTAACGCCGTCTCCGAAGCTGACTTTTTTGTGAACAATTGCGCGAATTGGGTTGGCAAGGTTGTATGGTGCTTGGACTGGGAGGCACAGGGTAACGGACTGTTCGGGTCTGGCGCGTCTGCACAGCAGTGGATTAGGTCGTTCTGTGACCGCGTGTACGAGCGTACAGGCTCCCAGCCTATCGTCTACGTGGGAGCGTCCATGCTTAACGATGCTCAGAATATTGGAGATCGTGGATTGTGGGTGGCTCAGTACGCGAATATGGACGCTACTGGATATCAGGATACGCCGTGGAACGAGGGCGCGTATATGTGCGCGATACGCCAGTATTCGGGCAATGGTCGTCTGCCCGGATATTCAGGCAGTCTTGACCTTGACAAGTTCTATGGTGATGTGAACGCTTGGAATGCGTATAAGGCGGGTCATTCGAGTGTGACCAACGTGCCGACCCCTTCCGCTCCTGCTCCGTCTACTCCCGCGTCTGGCACGTATACGGTGCGCTCTGGTGACACGTTGAGTGGTATCGCGTCGATGTATGGGACTAGCTGGCAGGTGCTGGCTCAGATTAATAATCTATCTGACCCGAATCTAATTTATCCGGGTCAGGTGCTGAAGATCAATGGCACTGCCAATACGGTTCAGCCCGGTAGCGGCACGTATACGGTGCAGTCGGGGGACACGCTGAGTGGTATCGCCGCCAAGTACGGGGCTTCGTGGCAGACTCTCCAGCAGATTAACGGCATTGCCGACCCGAATCTGATTTATCCGGGTCAGGTGTTGAAACTGCCGGGCGGAGCACCGTCACCGTCCGTTACACCGTCACCGTCCGTTACGACGTACACTATCCAGCCCGGTGACACATTGAGTGGTATCGCCGCCCAGTACGGTACCAGTGTTTCCAATCTGGTGGCGTTGAACGGTATCGCCAACCCTGACGTGATCTACGCGGGCCAGACAATCCGCATCAAGTAAACTATTCGATAGGAGGTTTGTTATGAACATTAATACTGGTGAGCCGACCAAGGACACCGAGATCAATAACGAAGTGGCGGACGGCAATGATAATTACGTGCCGACGTTCAACGCAGCGACTCGTAAGTGGGCGTATCTTGTTTCCGGACTGGTTGGTATCGCCGGTGCGGTGCTGAGTTTCGTGAGCGCCGTACCGGACGTGCCGTCGTGGGTGGCTGTGATGGGTGGCGCTTGCGCTCTGGTCGGCTCCGGCGTGGCTGGAATGTTCGGCGTCCATTACGCAGGCATCTCCAAGTGAGGTAATGATGACAATTGCATCCGACTTGTTCCGCCAAGGAGCATAACCAATGTTCGAAACATTCCAAACCATCATCAACGCCGGAGGCTACGACCTCGCAGACCTCACCCAGCGCATCAAGACCATGTATGCGATGGGCGAACTTACCGAGGAGGAGATGAAACAGCTTCTCGAACAGGCGCAGACGAACGCCAAACCCGACGATTCCTACGCCCCATTGGCCGACCGTGTGAAGGCCATCGAGGAATGGGAGACAACCGTCGAAGAGCGTCTGAACAAGCTGGAAGCCGATTCTCCGACCGAACCCGGCGAACTAGAGAAACCAGCCGACAAGTGGCCGGAATACAAGCAGCCTACCGGAGCGCACGACGCCTATCACGTAGGCGACAAAATCACCTACAACGGGAAGCACTACACGTGCATCTACGACGGTTGCGTGTGGACCCCGGACGCTTACCCGCAGGGGTGGCGTGAGGAAGCGTGAACCACATCTACACTGGTGTTTCCAAGTGGTAGACTGGTGTTGCTCCTTTCGAGCGATGGTGTGATGACCGATTAAATTAGCCCGGCACTGGTCTTGATGGCTAATGCCGGGCTAGTTTTTTTTAGTTGTTTAGCAGATACTCACGGTTCCTGTATTCACTTAATGCTGGAACGGTTTCTGGATGATCGTTGTAGGCGCTGACCAGCCATCCTTTTACGTATGATTCCTTTGGGTGGGCGTGGATGCGTGCGTGGCATCCCATAGTACCCGAGCCGCAGACGGTAATCAGGTTGCTTGGTAGGTTTAATCCTTCCCAAGCGTGTGAGCGCATACGCCGGTGATGCAGATTAAAAGCGGAGGCGCTTAATGTTCTCCCACAGATGAAGCATCTGCCGTGGTCTCGGTGGAACACTTTCATACGGGTTTCGATATCAGGGTCTGTTTTGCTCACTCGGATACTCCTTCGCAGTGGAAGAAGTACAAGGTTATCGGGGAGACGAGTTTGAAGAAATATTGCTTATCGGTGTCTGTCTTGCATTCATGAATGGCCGTGATCTTAACGCCTTCAACGCTGCCCAGAACGTCGTAGAGTTTGAGGAACGCTTTGGCGTCTTTAATCCCGATTTGACCGAACGTGAGTTCCTGTCCGAGTCCTTGGGTGTCGATGATTTCCTGTGCTTGGGGGGTTTTCTGCAAGAGGCTGATGATCGAGGTCAGATAGTTGATGGTTTCCATTGTTGCTCCTTTGGTGTGATGATGATTGGATTAATCGTGCAAGGTTCTAGTCTTTGGTCAGGATGTCATAGCCGAGGTGTTCGGCCAACCGCAACCGGTATTGCTTTTGCGGTTTGCGGCGTTCGTTTTCCCACATGGCTATTACGTTTGGGCTGGCGACGCCGATTCGTTCGGCTAGTTCCGCTTGTGAATACCCGTGTCGTAGACGCCAGTATTTGATGCACTGGCCGATGGTCACCCTGTCGCTGATAGTCGCGTAGTCAACTGGGATGTTGCCGGTGTTCTGTCGTGTGAAGAACTGGCCGGTCTGGCTGTCCTGTTCCACGGTGACTTCTTGGCCGTTGATTACGGTTTTGATTTTGTTTTGCTTGCGCATGTTTCACCTCCATACGATGTGTGATATATAGATAATATCACATTGTTTCTGTTTCGCCAAACAGCTCACTAATGGCTTCGCGCCCATCGTCAGTCAGCGCGAACCGCCAGCAATGACGGTGCCGACTGTTCACACCATCCCGATCGACACGGTACACATGACCGGAACGCTCAAGCTCGATCATGCGCGTCCTCAATCCCTGCGGAGTATCGTCATACTTCGCTAAAACCGCCATACGTTCGATTTCCTCATGGGTAAGCGGACGCTTAGCCATCCACAGAATCAACAGCACATGAACCTGTTGTTTGCTGAACATTACGCCACCGCCGTTTCAGCCGAGTGGCGGAGGAACGCGGCCATGCCAGCGGCCACAATCCACCCGGCCACCCACTTGACTCCGAACCGTACCCCGTTGATCTTGGCTGCCATCGCCCACACCGGAAGCGACACCCACGGGCTGAGACACCAGCCGCAATAGGCGAGTTCGTCGAGACTCCCCACGTAATCCTTGGCCCACGTGGGGAGCGAGTTGGACAGGTTCTCGGTCTTTACGGTCAGCTTGCGGCGGAGCGCGGAGAACATATAGCCGGGGCCGGGTGAGAGCTGTACGACAGTGGTCGCGTATCCAGCCGTGATTCCAGCCGCAAGCACAGCAGTCCACCAATTGCCATCAGTCTTCATCGGTTTTCCTTTCCTCGTGGCGACGCCAGCAGTGATAACGCTTGTTGTAGTCCGCGTACAGGTCTTCATAGAGTTGTTTCGCCTCGTTGATGGCTTCGTCGTGACCGAAACCGTGCTGTTGCAAGACGTATTGAGCGGCACCTACCCAAATGGAGCGTCGAACGTGCTGATACCAACGGTCAAACAGTTTGCCGCACACCTTGTCATGCTTGTTGTCTCCTAGAAAGTCGGCAACGCTCTCCACCACGAACTTACGAAGAGTGTTCGCGGTGATATGGTTACGGTCGAACAGTTCCAGCACGTCGCTGGTCAAAATGTTATTCTTCATTGGGCTCCTCCTCTTCTTCTGGTTCGTCATCGTCCACTAGATAATCGTCAAGGCTGATGTCTTGCGGCTCGAAGTAAATCAATCCGTCCAGCAAGATCATCGGGTATCGCACGGTTACCCCTTGGTCTTTGGCTATGGCGCGTATACCTCTGGCGGTGGGGCTTCCCGACGACACGATACGGAGCCTACGGCCCATCTGTTGGGCGTACACGCGGCACGTCATCAGATAAACGGCGCTCTGCCGCTTGCATGTGGGGCATCCGTCGAACAGGACGAACATGTCAGGGCTTTCCAAGATCGTTGCGGTTTTCATCAGAACGTCACCCCCAGAGCGTCGGCCAGCACATCGGAGATATGGAGCGTGGCCAACTGGCTACGCTTATGGTTCTCGATTTTTTCGGTGATGTCCTTGCGGTACACGGGGATGACCTGATGGTGTGCGGCTCCGACCACGCGCGGGTCGAACATCGAGAAATACAGGACTTCCAGCGAATCGCACACGACGAAGTACTGGAGCACCTGTGCTTTGTATTGGTCGGGGATGAAGTCGAAGCCGGTCGCCTTAGAGTCCAGAGTGTATTCGGGCAACACCTGTTCAATGACTTCGACCAGTTCAGGTTTGAGGTTGGCGATATGAGCCCTCATGGCGTCCGTGTGCATCATCCACGGTACGACGGTCTGCAAATGGTAGGCTGATCCGAGCGACTTGCATTCGATGGCCCACGTCGGCTTTTCAGTGTTCTCGTAGGCGTCTGGACTGCACGCGATACGGTTGTCGTCGTCACTCTCCCAGATACCGCAATCGGGGACGCAATCGACGGGGTTGAAGCCAAGCGTTTTGAGGGTGATCTGGATGTTCTCGGGTTCGAGACGGTGGCCGCGTTCCATCGGAGGTTCACCGTCCGCTGGTTCTGCCCACAGTTCCGCTAGAAACTTCCAGAAGTCCACGCCGACCTTAAGCCGCTTGTTCTTGGCTTCGGCGTCCACGATCTTCTCATCGTAGTTCTGGGCCTTCGTGTAATACTCGTTGGCTTTGTCTGGCGTCTTCGCCTTCTTCGCTTGTTCCAACGCCTTGTCTCGGTACTCTTTAAGTTTTTCTACGTCGGTCTGAGCGTAGTGTTCCAAGGCGAGTCCGCCGCTTTTGGTGCCGGTGATACGGCCCACTCGTTCGTCGAGCCATGCCTCTGTTTCGTGGGCTTGCGATACATTGATGATCTTCATTGATGTTGTCCTTTCGGTTGGGTGTGGGCGGGTGACGAGTCCCGCCCACAAGTCTTCTATCTTGAATATGGAATGTGATTACTGATAATGGTTTGTGTTCAACTCCTTTTACAGATTGGGTATGCGCTCCGGTCGAGATCGACAACAAGTACCTTCAGCCTCGGCTGAGGCTCGCAATAGCTGTAGTCTCCCTCACCGGCCACCATGTCGTCGGCCTGATCGATGCAGTAATCGACGTCATCCACGATGTAGGCGAGCTCCGGTTCACTGACGGTCTCCAGCCCGCCGACCTCGAAGAAGTCGGCCGACTGGTCGGGCCCGTACTGTGAGTTCTCCTCATCCCACTCACGGATAGAGATTTCAACTGCCTTGTTGTTGTCAATAAGCCTAATCATTTTGGTTTGTCCTTCCTTGGGGTATAAGCTCAAGCCGTTTGCTTGATATATATAATATATCACATGTGGTGGGATTAGGCAATCAGCAACACGCAGGGACATGTCCCAATGTCCTAGTAGGACGTGGATAATCAACGGTGATTTATGGGCGTGACTGATAGGCTCACGCCCGAAAACCCGAAACAAGTCAGCGCATACGCTTGCGATTAGGACAATTGGGATAGTCGATAGCCCGACACTGTAGGGCTTCTTCCATTTCCAGACGACGCGCATTGCTGCACAAGAAACACGCCTCAGCGGTATTGCGACACTCTTCGCGCCACAATGCATCAGCACGTTTCGGATTATCACAGTCGCTCTCGGCGATAAAACAGCGCAAGGCGCTCTCACGGCAACGTTCGGCCTCATCCCGCAGCTTGCGGGAGTCTGGCGTCACAGGAAAACCGTAGTACGGGTAACGTTGATCGATGGGGCACTTCTCACACATGACTTGCCTCTCAGTGTTCCCGCGCGTACCGGCTGATAACACGCTCCGCCTGTCTGAGGGCACGCGCCTGCAAGTCAAGCATAGGCTCTCCACGGAACGCCATGCTTGCATCATGACCATCAGCCATGTACCGGCGTATTTCGGACGGGGTGAAGAACCGGGCGGCGATATCCACGTTGTACACGAGAGCGCACCCGCCGTAACTGTATTCCCGCCAATTGTCCGCGCCGTTCAGCAACAGCGCGCGACGCGATCCGAAGTGGTCGGGAAGAACCGTTTCGGGCATGTCGAGCGAATCAAGCAATGCCAGCGCGGTATCCTTCACGCCATGGCCCCACTTGCTGCGGGGCTTGAACTCGGCTTCGATATTCTTGTAGGTCTCATTAACGGTATACATTTTGACACTCCATTTCAGCCCCCCCTTGCTGGAATAAGAGGGCTTATAAATCGGTTTGTTTTAAGCAAAACTCCAAAAGTGCGCAAGCGCGAAATGCCACTCACATTCGGTTGACGGCGTTCATCAGACTGTTGAGGTCGGTTTGCGTGAGTCCTTTCCATCCCCTGACCTGACGGTTCAGAGTCCCGTTGATAAACTCGCCGCGCGCCTCCGATGGGATGTTGTGCACGTCCATTTCCTTGACCAGATAGGCGTACTGCTCCGCGCTTATGGGACGGTCTGCGGTCTCATACCGTTGCTTGGCATACGCGCCGTCATCGTCCTTGTCGGGGAAGATGCCCAACACCGCGTAGAGACTGTAGCGGCGGGCGTAGGTGATCGCGCTGCCTACTTGCTGCGGGTCGCCGGTCACGAAGAACGGGTAAGAGCACGCCACCATTTGTTCTTCAGAGTCGAAGATGACGGTCTCCACCGTTCCAATGACTTGCCGTGCTTCTCCTGCGTTGTCGAACGTGACGCGCTGGCTGAATGCCAGACCGTGTTTCTCGAAAACCGGTTTAATGGTCTTGAGGATTGTAGCAAGGTTGAGATACTTGTAAGTCTTCTTGCCTGCCTGTGCGGTTTCGTCGGTGACGAAGTTGGGGACTTCGTTGAGGACTTTCATGAATTTGTTACTGAGGCTGTTGGCCGCCATTACAAGGTTCCTTTCTGATAGTGTGATGATATATAAAGTATATCACATGTGGTGAGATTAGGCAATCAGCGACACTTAGAGACATGTCCCAGCACCCTAGTAG
>ENA-UPXC01001589-UPXC01001589.1-human-gut-metagenome-genome-assembly--contig:-NODE-1589-length-31288-cov-4.849252_pt1 | contig 31288 bp, 33 predicted proteins | sample MGYA00250047_ERZ773371 | MGnify/ENA primary metagenome ERZ773371 (study PRJEB29103, sample SAMN06111975) | human gut metagenome | biome: human gut; feature: ankylosing spondylitis patient; material... | reverse complement strand
CATCAGCTCCAGACGTTTTTTCTGGTTGGAAGCATGTAAAGATAATGCCAGCGTAATCGCAAGATTTTCCGCCCTTTAAAAATCCGCGGGATAACTGCTGTTGTCCTGCGGATCTGTTTTTTCAGCCTTCAGCCTGTCGCATCGACCAGGTGTCTACAGAGGATGTGATGACCTCTTCGATCCGGCTGTAATCCCTGGTACGGATCACTTCCAGTATCTGCATATGTTCTTTATACACGATCTCTCCATGCTGATTTTTTAATGTTTCCGCAATGGATGCTTCCATAAAATCGATCACGATTCCATAGATCCGTTCCATTAATACATTTTTGGTACAGATCCCCATCAGACAATGAAAGGAAATATCATTTTCTCTCAACCAGTCGGTATCTGGATTCTTTGTGAGCAATTCTCTCAGCTCATCTACATTTTCCTCCAGCATCCGGCGTTCTTCTTCATTTTCATCATAATGATCCAGGACAGACTCCAGAATGTCGATCTCGATCAGCCTGCGAAATTCATATAATTTTCCAATATTGGGATTATTGACAAAGAAGCTGAACAGCAGAGAATCAGACAATGTCCTTCCTGGTTTCTGACAGATATAGGTACCTGTCCCTACTCTTGACTCCACCAGACCAAATGCAGTCAGAATTCTGAGAGCTTCCCGTACTGATCCACGACTTACGTTCATCGCTTCAGAGATCTCCACCTCGTTAGGAAGCCGGTCTCCTGGTTTTAACTTTTGTTCGACCAGCAGCTTTTTAATGTTGTTTACCACAAAATCCACTGCCGATTCTCTTTTGTTCGCTCTGAACAGTTCTTGTACGGCCATAGTTCTCCTTTTTCTGATACAAAGATTCCCCGCCAGGCATGGCATCCTGGCAGGGAGATATTAGAGGAATTGTATCATATTACAAGTATTATTTTCTCGATGACAGTTTTGTCAGCACTTTTAATCTCAGTTTCTGTATGGGCCATACTTTTGTCTTCTGGCTGCACAGAAATCTGACAAATTCATTTTCGTCTTGCAGCATGGAGCGGAACACAAATACAAGTTCGCCCTTTTTGCTGACTAACAAGAAGAGATCCGGTCTTAATACCATCTCAACGATCTCTGCATACGGGATAGACTGTCTGCTGTTGGTTGTATGGTTCACCGCCTGAATCTCCTGTTTATTAAATTTACTGGAGTAGCGGATCTGTGCACTTCCGGATAGCTCTTTCAGCTGAAGCAGGGTTGCTTCCATACAACGTTTCTGTGCTTTGCCTCTCGCTCTGACGAAGAAGATAGCAATCGCCAGCATAATGGCGGCAGGCAGAAGCTTCAACACGCATATAAATCCAAAAAACAAGATTACAAATAGATTAATACACACCCGGAATACCATTCTGCTTTGGTAGGGGATAAAATATCCCCCAATCTGAGTGAGCAAATCACGGTTCACAAATCCGCTTGTCTGATACATTTAGATGCTGATTCCAAAGATGATCGGAACATACATGTACAGCAGCAGGATGCAGAACTCCAGGATCAGGTACTTAACAATCTTCTTCGATACAGCACCGATTGTCGTCTTACATACACCGGTTGCAACGAACAGGTTGACGGCCATAGGCGGTGTGATCATACCGATAGAAGTATTTACAATAATGATAAGACCAAGTGCGATCGGGCTTACACCAAGTGCAGTAGCGATCGGCAACAGAATCGGTGTTACCAGAAGGATGATGGACTGTGTCTCAAGGAAGCATCCCAGGAACAGAAGCAGCAGGTTCATTACGAACAGGATGACAAACTTATTGGTGAAGATTGCCATGATCGTAGTGGACAAGATCGTCGGAATATTCTCAGTGGTCATGAACCAGCCAAACGGTGCAGACATGGATACGACGAACAGTACAACTGCAGAGCTTACGCAGGAATCAGCGAAGATCTTGTAAAGTGTCTTCAGGTTCACCTCTCTGAATACAAATACAGAGATGATCAGTGCATAGATGCAGGCAACGGATGCGGACTCAGTCGGAGTGAAGATACCAGCATAGATACCACCCAGGATGATGATCGGCATCAGCAGTGCCAGGATTGCTTTTACAAAACGATCAACATATACTTTCACCGGATATTTGGTCTTGTCCACAGAGTCACAGTGTTTGTACCAGAACATATTTCCGATACACAGACCAATGATCAGCATAATACCTGGAATCCATCCTGCCTCGAACATGGCAGTAACGGATACAGAAGCAGTGACAGCGTAGGTAACCATCGGGATCGAAGGCGGAATAACAACCCCCAGGGTTCCGGAGGAAGCAGCGATAGCAGCAGCATCTTCACGAGAATATCCTTTTTCGATCATCTTCGGTGCACAGATACCACCGATAGCAGCAACTGTTGCAGGGTTAGATCCGGAGATTGCTCCGAAGAAACCAGAAGCAACAACACAGATACAGGACAGACGTCCCGGCAGTCTCTTGAGCAGCAGCTCAAAGAAGGAAATCAGACGGTCAGAGATACCACCCTCTGCCATGATATTACCAGCCAGGATGAAGAACGGTACAGCCATCAGTGTAAAGCTGTCCAGCTGTGTAAACATTCTGGTCGGAATAGATGCCAGATACTGTGCGTTGTTGGTGAGCATCATTGTCAGAGAAGCAGCAACTCCAAGGGAGATTGCGATCGGAACACCAATGAACAAACTAAGAAACAGTATACCAAATAAAATACCAGCCATGCCCATGATTAGTTCTCCTCCTTCTCTTCAGTATTGTCGCGGAATTTAGAAACCGCACTGATTGTATAAAATACAGCCATAAGGATGATACCTACCGGAATGATCATATAGACAGCTCCCAGCGGGATTCTCATCATCGGGCTTTGTTTTCCCTGTGCAAGCATTTTTGTGCAGACTTTCCAGCCCTGGCTACCAAGGAAGATTGCAAATGCGTCTACAATAATTGCATTGATCAGACCAAAGATCTTAACAATCTTCGGTTTTTTTGCAAAAATCAACGGAATGATCTCTACCACAAAGTGTGAATCGGTTCTGGATGCAAGCATCAGACCTAAATATACAATACCGACCATACAGTATCTTGCGAACTCCTCGCTCCATGCGATAGTGTACAGCTGGCTGTAACGACCAACTGTTGCAAGAAATACTACGGCCATCATGGCAACCATCATGATTACCAGCAAGACTTCTACTACTTTAGAAAATCCGTCAAGTACTTTCTTCATCGTTAACCCTCTCAAATAATCTCTGTTTTGCTCCTCCCCGTTTTTTAGGGAAAAGACCGGCAGCATCCGGGATCTAATCCATCTGACTGCCGGCCTTTCCATGGGGCATATATTACAAATTGTAAAGGTAATTACTTATTTAGCGGTCTCTGCTTTAATCTTAGCCAGCAGATCCTGGTCGATCTTCAGGGAAGCATCATCATATACACTCTGTACTGCTGCAACCCATTCGTCTTTGTTCACATCAGTGAATACAACACCTTCAGCTTCCATGGTTGCACGTGCAGAGGAAGCAAGCTCCTGAGAGATCTGACGCTCTGCAACTTTTCCATCCTCAGCTGCCTTATCGAAAGCTTCTTTCTGCTCATCCGTGAAGTTGTTATAGATGTCTTCATTGATCATCAGTACACACGGGCTGTAGAACAGGTCAATCATGGTGATATATTTCTGAACCTCATATACTTTAGCAGTCAGAATAATTGCCAGCGGGTTCTCCTGTCCATCTACAGTACCCTGCTGCAGTGCGGAGAAGATCTCGCCCCAGGCCATAGCGGTCGGAGTTGCACCCAGTGCAGTGTAAGTAGCCATATGTACGGCATTCTCCATAGTACGGATCTTCATACCAGCCAGATCAGCCGGAGTAGCAACCTCTTTGGTGTTGTTGGTCAGCTCACGGAATCCATTCTCCCAGAATCCGATTGCTTTGATACCAGATCCCTCAAACTCGTCCAGAAGGCTCTGTCCGATCTCACCGTCAAGTACTTTGTATGCATCCTCTGCAGTCTCAAACAGATACGGCAGATCCAGTGTTGCCCAGTTATCAGTTGCGGAAGAAAAATCCGGGATCGGACCTGTGGAAGACAGAACCATATCCTGAGTTCCCATGGAAACAGCATCCATCATATCAGACTCGCCGCCAAGTGCAGAGTTCGGATAGATATCCAGGGTCATCTCGCCGTTAGAATACTCTTCCAGCTTCTTCTGCATCTCTACCAGACCTAATACATAATGTCCATCCGGAGCAGTAGTTGTTCCGACTTTCAGATGGATGGTAGCATCAGCAGATCCAAGAAGATCTGAAGATTCGCTGTCATCAGCAGTATCAGTTGCTGTAGAGGTAGATGTTGTAGTATCAGCTGCGGTATCAGATCCAGATCCGCAAGCAACAAGTCCCATAGCCATTACGCCGGCAAGCAGAACAGCTGTCACACGTTTTAATTTCATATTTCTATACTCCTGTTAAATCGTTATATACTTTTATTTATACCTTATATTATATTGTTTGGCAAACAATTTGCGTCAGATGACTCTTATTTCTGCGGTTTTACGTCAAAACCAAGATTCTCCTGAGAGGTCTCCGGATGAAGCATGGTTGCGATTACTTTACGAAGCAGCTCGTCATCCCAGATCTTCTTCCAGTCGTCACGAAGTACCAGATGATTACCGATCTCAAGTGCAACCTTGCAAGCATCTGATACAGGCGGGTTGCCCGGCAGATATCCAAGGAAGTTAGCAGTCAGGTTGAATACATGTCCTGTCAGGAAGGAAACAGCAGCCTCACGGTCGATTCCTCTTTTAACAGCTTCATTTACGGTCTCAGCCATTGCATAGCAGCAGGTAGCTCCAAGAGTCTCTACCAGAGTCGGCTCCAGGAATGCGATCTGCTCGGAAGTCATAACGAATGCTTTGTCTGCACGATACATGCAGCGAGCGGTCTCCTGAGCCAGTTTGAATTTCTCCTCATCGCCCTGGATGCAGCTCATTACGATATCCTGATGTCCGCCTTCACCGCCGAAACGATCCTGATATGCTTCTTCTTCTTTCTGCCATTTGAAGTAGGACGGATGGCACGGATGTGCTACACCGAATGTACAGTCATCACGCAGAGTCAGCTCTTTTGCAACAGCTGCAGCCGGATCAAGGATCAGGAATACGGTGCCCGGTTTCAGCATCGGAACATACTCAGCAGACGGGTTTTTGATTAAAGTATCCGGAACTGCGAAGATAACTACATCTGCAAATGCAAGTGCCTCATCTACCGGAGTAACTTTTAATCCACGCTCTTTTTCGATACGCTCTACTGCAGGCGGGAAAGTCTCAACTAATTTGACATCAAATTTGTCCGGGAATTTTGTTACAAGGTTGTTAGATGTACGGGTACCCATTTTTCCGCCAGCACCAATGACTGCTACTTTGATCTTTTCCATTTTTATGCCTCTTTCTTTTAATAAGATATTATTTGATAGGAATTACTTTCCTAAAGTTTCTTTTACAGTTGCTGCGATCTTCTCCGGAGCATATCCGTAAGCATCAGCAAGCTCTTTTGCCGGACCGGACTCTGCGAAGTCAGTCAGTGCGATTCTCTTAACCTTAACCGGCTGATTCTCAGTTGCCAGGCGGCTGATGTAAGAACCAAGTCCACCATTGATATTGTGATCTTCAACGGTTACGATCTGGCTGGTCTTAGCCATAACATCAAGGATCTTGGACGGATCTTTGCCGTACAGGATATTGATATCTGCAACGGTTACGTTGATTCCCTGCTCTTTCAGCAGATCTGCTGCTGCAAGTACACGATCAAGTACATAACCATTAGAGAACAGTACTGCATCTGTGCCATACTCTTTCCAAACGGTGATACCATCTTTGGAGAATGGAGCATCTTTTGCATATACATCAACTTCACGTCCGCTGCCTCCACGGATATATACCGGACCCTGGATCTCTGCTGCATATTTAACAGCCTCATATAACTGCTCCGGATCTGCCGGGGTCAGAACAGTGAAATTCGGGATGCTGGTTACAAATGCCAGATCCTCGTAGAACTGATGGGTAACACCCTCACGCTCTCCACCAAGGATACCTGCGTTAACACCGATGAATTTTACATTCAGATCAGTATAACCAACGAATGTACGCATCTGCTCTCCAGCTCTCATGGTAAGGAATCCACAATAGGTTCCAACGAACGGAAGCATTCCTGCGGAAGCAAGTCCTGCAGCTACATCAACTGCGCACTGCTCTGCGATACCACACTCGATGTAACGATCCGGATAAGTCTCTCCAAAAGGAACTGCTCTCATAGCTTTCAGTGAATCCGGGAATACTCCAACTACTTTATCATTCTCTGCTGCCATCTCGTACAGTGCTGCAGCAAAAGCTTCTCTCGTACCCTTAAACTCTGCCATTATTCCTCACCTCCAAGTTCTTTCTTGGCAATCTCCCACTGCTCATCAGTCGGAACACCTTTATGCCATGCATTGTTGTTCTCCATAAAGCTCAGGCCTTTACCTTTGATACAATCACAAACGATTGCGTGTGGTTTTCCTTTGTAGCCCTTAGCAATTGCTACTGCTGCTTTGATTCCATCAATGTCATGTCCGCTGATTTCCTGTGTATGCCATCCGAAAGCTCTGAAGCGATCTGCAATGTTGTTCTGTCCTACAGTGAAATCTACGCTCTTGTAAGACTGCCATCCATTACGGTCAACGAATACTACCAGATTGTCAAGCTTACGGCCAGTTGCCATATTCACGCCTTCCCAGCAAACACCTTCCTGAAGCTCTCCATCACCACAGATAACATAGGTGAAATAATCTTTTTTCTGGATCTTGGCTGCTGCTGCCATTCCTGCTCCGATTGCAATTCCATTTCCAAGAGAACCAGATGTCATATCGATTCCTTTGGTGCTGTGCATTGACGGATGTCCCTGGAATGTAGAACCAAGTGCACGAAGATGGAAGTGTTCTACCTTCGGCTCAAAGTATCCTTTCTCATTCAGTGCTGCGTACCAGATTGGGCAAGCATGTCCTTTGGAAAGGATGAAGCGGTCACGATCTTCCCACTCCGGATTTTTCGGATCAACGTTCATAGCGTCGAAGTAAAGTGTTGCTACGATGTCTGCGATAGATAATGCCGGACCCGGATGACCGTCTTTTCCTTCATACACCATACGCACTGCTTCGAGACGAAGCTTGTTGGCAAGTTTTTGTAACTCCTGTGTGTTCACTTTCTCTTCCTCCTTTAGAATAATTTAATTATTAAATTTTCTATTTTTCACATCATCATTCAACAATCAACTTATGTCTTTTGTTTTAAGTTTGTTGTTAAATATCTGATGTTTCCTGTTGATGCTAATATACACCATGCTGTCCAATATGTCAATTATTTTTCTAATCATTTTTTCGTTTTAGATGTTTTGCACAATTTACGCATACCTTTTTTATACAGAATGCCGTTTAGGTTCTGTTAAGACGAAAAAAAGACGCATTTCCATGCGTCTTTTCTTCTTATCATATATTACACAAACTTATTAAGCTCCAAATCATATTCGTAATCAATCGAACGTAGCTTTTTGCAGATTTCCTCCTGATCCAGTCCATTGTCCTTACAAAAGCTGGTCAGATCTGGATAAAAATCCCGTAGCTGCGTGTTCACATAGCTCAATAATATCATAGGATCTGTTGGTAACATATTTTTTCTCTCCTTTGTTTTTGTCTATGTTAACATGTACTTTATTATTCTTCAATGCTTTCTCTTTCCGCATGATATTTGACATCCTACCTTTGTGCGTGTTAATATACTACTATATTAATAATCTGTTTAGGTGTTGTGCAAATCTGTACAGATTTTATACAATGGGAAAAGGGGTCTATTTTATGGAGGTGCAAAAATTATTCAAAGCAAACAAGCGGGAATCAGCCGTTGATATTGTTGTCAATAATATTAAACATCTGTTGATGGAACGCAAATTAAAGCCGGGAGACCGACTACCAAGTGAATCCGAGATTTCTGAGGGAATGGGTGTCAGCCGTGGTTCCGTCCGGGAAGCCATGAAGATTCTGTCCGCATTTGGACTTGTAGATGTCAAAGTCGGCAATGGAACTTATGTATGTGAGAAGCCAGGATCCACTCTGATGGATTCTCTTCTTCTGAGTTTTTTTGTCACTAATCCGGATCCGGAAAAGCTGTATGAACTCAGACAGGTGATTGAGATTGATGTTCTGGAAATGATACTAAGACATTATGATGAAAATACTGCTGAGCGGAAAGCGCTGAGAGAAAATCTGAATTTACTTGGAAAACTGATAGACAAGGATCTGTCACTGGAACAGTTGAAAACCATAGACTTGGAATTCCACCATCTGATGGGAAGCTGTACAAAGAATGTTCTGATGGAGCGGATTTACAGTATTGTTCTTGATTTTATGGAACCGACGATTACCGCTACCCTAAAAACTCACCATGGTGAGATCACTTACCAGGAGCATCAGAAGATCCTGGAAGTTATTGAAACGCAGGATTATGATCGCATCCACGATGTCATCACGGATTCTGTGAACACCTGGTCAACACGCCAACAAGTTTCTAATCTTTAACCCTATAAAAATCCCGTGAACTGCACTCGGCATTCACGGGATTTTGCTTTTCTCATATTAATCTTTGATCACTCTGACTGCTTTCACTGGACTACGATAACTTACACCAGAGATCGTGATACCCACACGTGGGTTGCTGGCATGTACAACCTGTCCGCCACCCACATAGATTGCCACGTGGTTGATACCTGAACGGTTGCCATAGAATACCAGGTCTCCCGGCTTCAGCTCAGACAGACTGATCTTGGTTCCACAGTTCGCCTGTGCACGGGATGAATGCGGAAGGCTGATACCATAATTTCGGAATACAGAAAGTACAAATCCGGAACAATCCGCTCCCTTAGTCAGACTGGTTCCTCCCCATACATATGGATTACCAATATACTGTTTTGCAAAGTTACTGAGTGCCATCCGCACATCAGATACACCTGCTCCATACATGACTTCAGAAATCGTCAGTGCTTCATCAAGCTTGGCACCTACATTTACATAATCTTTGAAAAGATATCCTTCCTCACCGTCCAGATCAATCTTGACCCACTCATCCAGCTCTTCCAGAACATCAAAGCTCTGATCGCTTCCTACAATATCCAGCACTTCGCTGTCAGTGCTCGGCTGGGTGCGAACCTTCAGGCCTTCTGTGTTCACATCTGCTACTGTCTTCAGCAGAGAACCTGCTTTCTCCAGTGCCTCGCTTCCGGTGAGCACATATTCTGCCTTAATGTATCCTTCTACTTTTCCGGATTTGATCTGCAGCCACTCGCCCTCTTCTCCAAGCACGTCACAGCCTGCATTATTACCGATCTTTCCAACGATCTTGCCTTCTGTTGAGGCACTGTCTCGAATGTTTACTTTTCCTTCAGATACGGTCACGATTCCCAGATTGCTGTATCCGTCCAGGTGAAAGGCATCCAGAACGGTCTGATTCATTGCATTTTCAACATCCGCAGTCTCTGCCGCATCCATATCTGCAGAAAGTCCGATCTGTGAACTGATTCCCAGTGCAGCAGATGCCTGTGCATCCATAGGTGCTGCAGTGAATGCCACAGCTCCGGCCAGTACCAGTGCAAATCCTCCTGTTATGATCTTATGGTAAATGTTATTCATATTGATTCTCCTATACTGTCATCACATCATTCAGAGTCCATTCGCAAAATCACCTCTTCAAGGCTTTCCTTTTGCTCACATATAGTTCTGAATTATTACAGAATTGTTACATTTCGAATACAATACTATAACAAATACGAGGATTTGTCAAGTAAAGCCGGCATTTCTGCCGGCTTTTCAGATTTTAGATTTTATTTGCTCATTTTATCGACTACGGACATGAGCTCGTCGATTTTTTCATCTCCATTGCCCTCCAGGATCGCTGTTTTCAGGCAGCCTTTCATATGGGCACGGATAACTTCGTTATTTACCTTTTTCAGAATGGCTTCAGTGGCAGTCACCTGGGCGGAAATATCCATACAATAACGGTCTTCCTCCACCATCCGGAGGATTCCGTCAATCTGCCCTCTTGCTGTCTTCAGCAGCCGTTCAATTTTCTTTCTGTCAGCCTGCATGCATCTACCTCCCTGTGACCCCAGCAGATTACTCGATTCCGGTAACTTCGTATCCGGCGTCAACCACTGCCTTTTTCAGTTCTTCATCAGTCACTGCACCGTCTACTGTCACATAAGCAGCCTTATCCTCCAGGCTGACAGTTGCAGTCACACCATCCAGTGCGTTCAGTGCCTTGTCTACTCTTCCTGTGCAATGAGAACACATCATTCCCTCGATTTTAATTGTTTTTTTCATGGTTGTTGTATCTCCTTTCTTTTCTGCCTGCTCAGCAGTCTGCTGCGGGGCAGTTGTTTCTGCTTTGATCTGTATATCTTCTGTACGATCTGTCTCTTTTCTGCTTTCCTGTCCTCTGTGTTTCTTCCGGAAGCTGGACTGGAATCCTTTCAGTCTCAATGCATTGCATACCACAAATACAGAGCTGAAGCTCATGGCTGCGCTTCCGAACATCGGGCTTAACTGCCAGTTCAGCAACGGATAAAATACACCTGCTGCCAGCGGAATACCGATGGCATTGTAGCAAAATGCCCAGAACAGATTCTCTTTGATGTTGCGGATCACTGCACGACTCAGCTGTACAGCGGTCACCGCATCCAGCAGGTCACTCTTCATCAGAACAATATCTGCGGACTCAATGGCCACATCTGTTCCTGCTCCGATGGCAATACCAACATCCGCTCTGGCCAGTGCCGGTGCATCGTTGATACCATCACCTACCATGGCAACTTTATGGCCTTCCTCCTGCAGTCTGCGGACTTCCCTTTCCTTATCCTGCGGAAGTACCTGTGCGATCACGCGGCTGATGCCAAGCTGCTTTTGAATGGCTCTTGCCGTCTTCTCATGATCACCTGTCAGCATGACCACGTCAAGTCCCATCTGCTCCATCTCGCGGATTGCTTCTGCACTGGTCTTCTTCACCGGATCTGCCACTGCAATCATACCGAGAAGCTTCTGATCCGCTGCAATGTACAGCACTGTCCTGCCTTCCTCTGATAATTTTCCTGCTTCTGCATCCATTCCGTCAAGTGTAACTTTCTGTGCATCCATCATTTTCTGATTTCCTGCCAGTACCTTTCTTCCGGATACCATTCCTAAGACGCCCTGCCCTGCTTCTGCGGCAAATTCTGTTGCCTGAGAAACTTCAACTCCTGCTTCCTCTGCATATCTTACAATAGCCTCTGCTAACGGATGCTCACTTGCTTTTTCCAGAGATGCTGCCAGTCCTAAAAGCTCTGCTTCGGTCACACCCGGAGCCGTTCTCACTGCTGCCACCGCCGGATGACCTTCGGTAATGGTTCCTGTCTTATCCAGCACCACGGTATCTACCAGATGCGCAGTCTCCAGACTTTCACCTGACTTGATGAGGATTCCCTGCTCTGCTCCCCGACCGGTTCCAACCATAATGGCTGTCGGGGTTGCCAGACCCAGTGCACACGGACAGGAGATTACAAGCACTGCAATACCAGATGCCAGTGCAAAACTGAAGGTTGCTCCTGACAGCAGCCAGACTATGATTGTAATCACTGCAATGGTAATAACTACCGGAACGAAAATACCACTGACCTTATCTGCCAGTTTGGCAATGGGCGCTTTACTTCCACCAGCTTCCTCCACCAATCGAATGATCTGCGACAATGTGGTATCCTCACCGATCCGGTCTGCTTTCATCTGAAAATAACCGGCCCGGTTAACGGTTGCGCCGGTTACCCGATCTCCGACCTTCTTTTCTACCGGAATGCTCTCACCAGTGATCGCTGACTCATCCACTGTTCCGGTTCCCTCCAGGATCACCCCATCCACAGGGATCCCTTGTCCTGGTTTTACGATAACCGTCTCGCCTACCTGTACCTGATCCGCAGGAACCTCTGTCTCCCGACCATTTCGTACCACCAGTGCCGTCTTCGGAGCCAGATCCACCAGCTTGGTGATAGCATCAGAAGTCCGGTTCTTGGAGCGGGATTCCATATATTTTCCAATGGTGACCAATGTCAGGATCATGGCTGCAGATTCAAAATAAAGATTCATGGCTGCCATATGTGCCATATCCGTCTCGCCGCGCCCCATGGCATATCCCATCACATACAGGCGGCTGACACTGTAGACAAATGCTGCCGTGGAACCCATAGCCACCAGAGTGTCCATATTCGGTGCTCCGTGGAACAGCGACTTAAATCCGTTCTCATAGTATTTTCGGTTCAGATACATGATCGGAAGTGTCAGGAACAGCTGAGTCAGTGCAAATATCATCATATTCTCATGTCCAAGCAGAATGCCCGGCAATGGCCATCCCAGCATATGTCCCATGGAAATGTACATGAGTACAATCAAAAATACAATAGACCAGCCCAGACGATGCTTCATCTTTTTGGCTTCTTCTGCTGTCCGCTTCTGCAGATCATTCTCTGCTTTTTTCGTCGGCTCATGGGCATCCTTGACAGATGCACCATATCCTGCATCCTCCACTGCATGAATGATCGCTGCCGCATCGGTGGCTTCATCTTCATATTCCACCACCATGGAATTCTGCAGCAGATTGACCTGCACCTGATCCACGCCCGGAACCCGGCTCACAGCCTTCTCCACATGGGCACTGCATGCACTGCAGCTCATGCCGGTCACATCAAACTTTTGCTTCATTTTATCTATATCTCCTCTCTCAGGTCTTATTGATATTTGTTATCGCAACACCCCTCCTGGGTGTCCTGTTAGACTTGTTATAACATGAAGCAAATCATATGTCAAGGATGTAATCTTACTTATTTCTTCTCTGTTCTCCAGAATGTCTTTATATATTTGATAGCTTCGTCTTCTTGCATGTGGAATCGCATGATAATCTGTGACTGTGCATCCGCTTCAGTTGTCCCAAAATCCTGACAAAGTTCAATCATATTACGGATGCCATCGTTTCTACCCTCCTGAATACCAGCAATCTTGCCCTTTTCTATTGCCCGATCTAATACATCGCACATTGTTTTAACTCCTCCTTCTTCTTTTAATTCTTCATTATATATTTCTTCAAATCTGTTATCATCTGTCATAACACTAAACAGTTGCAGGACTTCTTTCACATGACAAAGTTTCTGATTGCTTGGTGTGTAATCAACCTGCTTTCGCTTTTGTGAAAAGAATTCTGCAACAACCCGGAAATCACTTTTGAATTGTTGGATCTGTTCATCCGGCAAATATGCAATCTGGTACAGATTGATCTTATAATCATTTACATAGTTATCCAGACCGTCAGGAATCTTCAACCGTTCTTTTAGAGAAATGGGACCATTCCATAGATATTCATAGCCAAAATACAGCACCATGGTGATCACTGAATATCGATCCTGTTTGTCCGGCTCTTTCCCCTGTTTCTTCAACAATTGCGCACGATACTCCATCCCGTCATAGGCAATAACACGCAACGGCATATCTGAATCAGAGCTCGTCTGATTTTCAAATCCTATACATGCCAACCGTAGATTGCCTGATCTCCATCTCTTTGCCACATCCCGATCAATTTCATGAAGCTTCCCATCTGTTTTATATGCACTTCCTGTAATCTGATCCTCCAGATCATTTTCCCGTATAATCTCTTGTCCTCCGAACAACAATACATTTACAATATCCGAAAATACATCATTGTAAGCCAACAGAATCTTCTCTGCAATATCTTTTTCCCCCATTTAAGCCCCATCCTTTGTATATTTTATAATATAAACGAACACTTGTCACTACTTTTTGCCCTTCAAAATACAACCATTCGCCTATTTTATTTCATTGGAATCTTTCTCTCGAATTGAGATAGATCTTATGATTTATTGATCGTGGTCTTTAAAATACCACGTATTGCGTGAAAATGCAAGTAAATTTTTTGAATGAAAGCCTGGGACAATAACATTCCATGAACTACAAACAGCTCCGAAGGATAGCAATAAACTGCGCTGCTATGACTTGGAGCGAACAGAGTGAGCTTTCGTGTATCGGCTGGTGCGTACACTAAAAGTGTACGTATCCAGACGATACACGAAACTTACTTTGTCCGATACACGTCATACGAGCTTTTATGCTATCCTTCGAAGCTGTTTATAATTCTAAAGTATTCTATTATATCTGGCGTGCCACACTCTTGCCCCAGTTCATATCAGACAGAATATGCGCCTTCAATTCATCCAGTGACTGAAACTTCTGCTCAGGTCTGCGAAATTCAATGAATTCTACCATGAGATCCTGTCCATACAGATCTCCATCAAAATCAAAGAGATAGGTCTCCACTCCTCTGCGGGTCTCGCCGCCGACCGTAGGCTTATACCCCACATTGGTGATACCGTAATACTCATCCTCTTTCACAAATGTGCGGGTCAGGTACACTCCATCTTTTGGCAGCAGTTTTTCCTGCGGTGGAAGCAGATTAGTAGTCGGCATTCCAATGGTACGACCGATCTGCCTGCCGTGGAGCACAATACCGCTCACATAATACCGGTATCCAAGCAGCTCATTGGCAAGCTTCACATTACCGTCATGAAGGGCTTCCCGGATATAGGTACTGCTGATATCTCTGCCGTGGCTTTGTTCCTTCTCTACCACTTCCACGGTGTATCCATATTTGGGTGCCAGCTTCTGAAGCATTGCATGATCTCCTCGCCGCTGATATCCAAAATGAAAATCTGTTCCCACAGCTGCAAACTTCATTTTCAGCTGTCCCACCAAAACATCTTCAATAAAACGTTCCGGCTCCATGTGGGCAATCTCCGGCACAAAGGGGCATTCCAGCAGATTGTCAACACCTGCTTTGGCAAGCATCTCCCGACGTTCTTCATTGGTCAGAATATTCTGTGCAGACAAACCTGACAGCATACGGGTCGGATTGCTGGCAAAGGTAAAGATCGTTGCCTCCAGACCATTCTTTTTCTGCTCCAGGATGTGCTGTAGCAGCTTCTGATGCCCTCTGTGGACTCCATCAAATTTTCCAAGGCTGACTGCCGAAGGTGCCATCACTCCAAAGCTGGTCTTTCCTGTAATATAATTCATGGTAATTTTCTTCGTTTCCTTCTATCTACTCATAGCCATCCATCCCATATGCGGCATGTACATGGCTCTGAATTATTATTTCTCATAAAACATTTTTAAAAGTCTGAAATGCTGTCTGTCCCGTTCTTTCTCATACTGATAAAGTCCTACAAATGCACCATCTGCATCATAGACTCTGATTTTCTGACCGACTGCAGGCTTTGATTCCGATACCCCCAGGGGGAGTGCATTTCCATTATGAGCTGCCTTTGACAGTTCTTCATTCAGATGGACTGCAGGCTCTTCATCAAACATCCGGTCGATGGGAATGATGATCTCCTCCAGGCGTTCTTCGTCCCGGATGGTCTCGATCTGTGATAAAGTCAGACTGTCTTCGACACAGAACCGCTCTACCCTGGTACGGAGAAGCTTGTCCATGCAGCCATGGCAGCCCAGCTTTTCGCCAATATCATGGCACAGAGTTCTGATATAAGTTCCGCTGGAGCAATGTACCCGCATCTTCACTCTGGGCAGATCCATCTCAAGGATCGTGATCTCATGGATCACCACCGGGCGGGCTTTCCGCTCCACTTCTTTTCCAGCTCTCGCCAGATCACAGAGCTTCTGTCCATTGACTTTCAGCGCGGAATACATGGGCGGTATCTGCTCATAAGGTCCCTCAAAGGAAAGGACCGCTTCCCGCACTTCCTCTTCTGATGCGGTGACCGTTGCAGATTCCAGCACAGTTCCTGTGGTATCCTGAGTATCTGTAGACTGTCCCAGAAGCATCACTGCCTCATAAACTTTATCATGTCCGGCCAGCAGGTCACACAGCTTCGTTGCTTTTCCCAGACATACAGGAAGAACTCCCTCCGCTTCCGGATCGAGAGTTCCTGTGTGTCCGATCTTTTTCTGTTTTAAAATACCACGCAGCTTCGCCACTACATCATGTGACGTATAGCCGCGCTCTTTATATACATTGATGATTCCGTTCACTATTCCTCCTGATGCCGCATCTGGCGCTCAATATGCAGCGTCAGATTGTTGATGATGTCATGGAAGGTTCCTTTCATGGTCACTCCGGCTGCACGCACATGTCCGCCGCCGCCAAAATAGGAAGCGACTTTGCTCACATCTACCTGTTCCTTAGAACGAAGAGAAACCTTGAATTCCATATTTCCCACTTCATACAGGAAAATAGCAACTTCCACACCCTCTGTCAGCTTCAGCTGGCTGACGATTCCATCCAGATCTGTGGTTGTAACGCCGAAGAAATCCATTTCCCGCTTTCTCATGACACTGATAATGATCTTTCCATCCATGAGCCGCATGCTCTCCAGCAGTGCTTTTCCCATAACCTGATTCTGACGGTAGGTCTTTTTGTAGTATGTCTCTTCCAGAATATATGTATGCGGAACACCCTTTTCCATCAGCATGGCTGCCACCCGCATGGTATCCGGAGAGGTACAGCTGTACTGAAAGACGCCTGTATCATGGGCAATTCCCATATACAGTGCACAGGCTGCCTGTTTGTTGATCTTTTCCGGATCCATCAGGCTACACAATACTTCACATGCGGAACTTGCATCTGGCAGAATCACATTTTCATCGGCAAATCCATGATTGCTCACATGATGATCCACGCAGAAAGTACGCTTTGCCTTCTGAAAATACGGCAATGCATCACCCAGACGATCCAGAGCTGCACAATCCACACTGATAAACAGATCATAAGTCCGATCCTGTCCATCCGGCTGCTTCAGTTCTTCATATCCTTCTATGATGGAAAACTTGTTATCTGGCTGTTCCAGCCAGATATCTGCTTTGATCTGCGGATAATTATCTCTCAGATACTGCCAGAGACCAATACATGATCCAACGCTGTCACCATCCGGATGAATATGTCCGGCAATGGCAACATTGGAGACATCCTGCAATTCTTTCTCAAGCTGCGTCATACTTCCTCATCCTCTTCTTCATCATCACTGATATCTTTGGTAACTTCGTCAATAAGTTTCGACATATTTACACCATATGCAATGGACTGATCCAGAATAAATGTGATCTGCGGCGTATTTCTCAGGTTCAGCTCATGAGCAAGCTGTCTGCGGATATATCCTTCCGCACTCTTCAGCCCTTTCATGGTGCTCTGCTGGGAGGCTTCGTCTCCCAGCACGCTGATATATGCTTTACAGGTCTTTAAGTCGGGCGCAACTTCCACTGTGACTACAGAAGTCATAGGATTGATGCGCGGGTCTTTGATTTCCTTACGGATGATCTCAGACAGGACTTTCTGGACTTCACCGTTGATACGGGTATTTTTAATACTGTTTTTTCTCATATTCTATCTTGGCACCTCTACCATGATGTAGGCTTCTACCATATCAAGCTCCTGGATCTCGTTGAACTTGTCAAATACAAGACCACATTCAAATCCGGCTTTTACTTCCTTCACATCGTCCTTGAAACGCTTCAGGGAAGCCAGCTCGCCCTCGTAGATCTGTTTTCCTTCACGAGAAATACGAACCTTGCATCCACGCTGGAACATACCATCAAGCACATAAGAACCTGCGATATTTCCTACGCCGGAAGCCTTGAAGATCTGACGGATCTCTGCATGACCGATAACTTTCTCCTCAAATACCGGATCCAGCATACCCTTCATAGCACGCTCTACATCTTCAATTGCACTATAAATGACACGGTACAGACGAACATCTACTTTTTCTCTGTCCGCAGTTTCTTTTGCTGTTGCATCCATTTTTACGTTAAATCCGATGATGATTGCTGAAGATGCACTTGCCAGAGTCACATCAGACTCATTGATGGCACCAACACCACCGTGGATACATTTTACAACGACTTCTTCATTGGAGAGCTTAAGCAGGGACTGCTTTACAGCCTCTACAGAACCAGCCACATCGGCTTTGATGATCAGGTTCAGTTCTTTTAAGTTTCCAGACTGGATCTGGGAATACAGATCGTCCAGAGACATACGAAGCTTGGTATCCTCCAACATCTTCTCACGGCTCTCTTTGATAAAGGTCTCGGCGAATGTCTTAGCCTCTTTGTCACTTTCCGGAGAAATGAAGATCTCACCTGCCATAGGCACATCGTTAAGACCAAGGATCTCAACCGGAGTGGACGGACCTGCCTCTTTCACACGACGTCCCTTATCATCCATCATCGCACGGACTTTACCATAAGAAGATCCTGCTGCGATGAAATCTCCGACATGCAGCGTACCTTTCTGTACCAGAACGGTTGCAACCGGTCCTTTTCCTTTATCAAGCTCCGCCTCGATGACCAGACCTCTTGCCTGACGCTTCGGATTTGCCTTCAGCTCCAGAACATCTGCGGTCAGCAGAACCATTTCCAGAAGATCTTCAATACCCTCTCTGGATTTTGCAGATACCGGTACACAGATGGTGTTTCCGCCCCAGTCCTCTGCGATCAGACCATACTCAGTCAGTTCCTGTTTTACACGTTCAATATTTGCACCTGGCTTATCGATCTTGTTGATCGCAACAATCACCTCTACACCGGCCGCTTTCGCATGATTGATCGCTTCGACAGTCTGCGGTTTCACACCGTCGTCTGCTGCAACTACAAGGATTGCAATATCGGTAGAATTAGCACCTCTCATACGCATAGCTGTGAATGCTTCATGTCCCGGAGTATCCAGGAATGTGATCTTTCTGCCAGATACCGTTACCATATATGCACCAATGTGCTGGGTAATACCGCCAGCCTCACGGTCTGTTACATTTGTATGGCGGATCGCATCCAGAAGAGAGGTCTTACCATGGTCTACATGACCCATAACACATACGACCGGTGCTCTCTGTACCAGAGTGTCTTCCGGATCTTCCGTATCCTCCAGAAGCTTTCCGATTACATCCTCTTTTACTTCCGGTTCCGGATCAAAATTATATTCCAGTGCGATCTCTCCTGCTGCCTCGAAGTCCAGCTCAGAGTTCACAGTCAGCATCTTTCCTTCCAGGAACAGCTTCTTAATGATCGCAGACGGCTGGATCTTCATGCGGTCTGCCAGATCAGAGATGCTGATCATCTCCGGAAGCTGCAGTTTCTTCGGCTCGGAAGAATCCTTCTTCACTACCGGCTGCGGTTCCGGTTTGATGAACCGTCCCGGTTTGTTCTTCAGCTTGCTGATATCCTCATCTTTGTACTGCTTTTCCTGCTTCTGATGATTACGGTTATCGTATCTTCTGTTTTCCGGTTTGGTCTCCACCGGTGTATCGAAGGAACGGCTCATCTGACGACCTGCACCGCCTCTTGCGCCCTGTCCTCCACGGCTGTCGCGTCCACCATTCTGCGGACGATCTCCACCTCGTCCCTGTCCATCACGGTTGTATCCCGGTCTGTCTCCGCGTCCCTGTCCGTCACGGTTGTATCCCGGTCTGTCTCCACGTCCCTGTCCATCACGGTTACCCTGCGGACGGTCGCCTCTGTTATATCCTGGTCTGTCTCCGCGTCCCTGTCCGTCGCGGTTGCCCTGCGGACGGTCGCCTCTGTTGTATCCCGGTCTGTCTCCGCGTCCCTGTCCGTCACGGTTACCCTGCGGACGGTCGCCATAGCTTCTGCGCTCACCATTTGCAGGACGATCAGCTGCCGGTCTTGCCGGTCTTGCTGCAGGTGCTGCTGTGCCTTCGCGTTTCGGTGCTGCTGTTGATGCTGCAGGTGCTGCCGCTGTCCCTGCAGACGCTGTTGTTCCAGCTGGTGCTGCTGCCGGCTTTGCCGCTGCCGGTCTTGCCGCTGCCGGTCTTGCCACAGGTTTTGCTGCGCTTTTCTGAGTCTGCGGACGACGCTCCGGACTCTTCTTGTCTCTGCTGTTCTCCGGATTGTGTACTACTACGAATTTTTTCTTCTTTGCCGGAGCTGCTCCTTCTTTTTTAGCTTCCTGCTGCCCGGAACCTACTGCTCCGCGCACCAGTTCTGCCTGATTATCTTCAAGTGTTGCCATATGTGTTGTCACCTCAATATTCTTCTCTGCCAGTACGGCCATGATTTCTTTGCTTGTTTTGTTCAGTTCCTTTGCGAGTTCATAAACTCTGATATGCTTGTTTGGCATGATTTTCAATGCCCCCATTCCCTGTATTTACTCTAATACCCGGATCGCCGCAGCGGCCAGTCCTTCGTCTTCCACTGCTACAGACATTCGGAATTCCTTCCCACATGCTGATCCCAGTTCTGCGCTGCTGCACGCTACATACAGCGGTACTTTGTAATACTCGCAGAGACTGCGGATCTTCTTCTTTGTATTTTCAGAGGCTTCCTCTGATACCACAACCAGCTTCGCTTTGCCCTTGCGGACAGAATTCTCCACAGAAAATTCACCGCTGACACTTTTGCGTGCCCTGGTCGCCAGCCCGATATAAGAGAGAACTTTAGCTTTCTGCAATTGCTTCCATCTCCTTTTCCAGGGCTTCGTATACTTCTGCCGGGATCTGTGCCTTCAGGGATCTCTCCAATCCTCTGGATTTTACTGCTTTCTGGAAGCATTCCCTGCTTCTGCACAGATATGCGCCGCGACCGTTTTTCCGGCCAGTGGCGTCCAGCACGATTTCATTCTCTGTTGTGCGTAAGATGCGTACCATATCTTTCTTGTTCTTCATCTCACCACAGCCGGTGCACTGACGCATCGGTACTTTTTTCACTGTTCCCAAACTGTCCGCTCCTATTCCTCTGCGTTCTCGTCTTCTACAGTACCTTCCGCATACTCATTTTCATCATATGCTTCCTCTTCATCCTCATCTTCATCGTAGAATCCTTCGTAGAATCCCTCGATGGCATTTGCCTGACTCTCGCTCTTGATATCGATCTTGAAGCCAGTCAGACGTGCTGCCAGACGTGCATTCTGTCCCTCTTTACCAATGGCAAGGGAGAGCTGATAATCCGGAACAACAACTTTTGCAGTCTTCTCTTCCACATCTGCCAGAACCACAACAACCTTTGCAGGGCTCAGTGCATTCTCGATCAGAAGTGCCGGGTTCTCATTCCAGTTGATGATATCGATCTTCTCACCACGAAGCTCATTGACGATAGAGTTGACTCTTGCGCCGTTCATACCAACACATGCTCCTACCGGGTCAACATCCGGATCGTTGGACCATACAGCGATCTTGGTTCTGGAACCTGCTTCTCTGGCGATGCTCTTGATCTCTACGATGCCGTCTCTTACTTCAGTAACCTCAGATTCGAACAGTCTCTTTACCAGCTCCGGATGGGTACGGGATACCAGGATCCGCGGTCCCTTTGTGGTATCCTTAACTTCCAGAATATAAACCTTGATACGCTCAGTCGGAGTATATACCTCTCCTTTTACCATTTCGTTCTCATTGAGCATGGCATCTACTTTACCAAGATTTACGCTGACATTTCTTCCAATATAACGCTGTACCACACCGGTAACCACGTCTTTTTCTTTTGCATAATACTGATTGAACAGAACTTTACGCTCTTCCTCACGGATCTTCTGAAGAATCACGTTTCTTGCATTCTGTGTGGTGATACGGCCGAACTCTTTGGATTTGATCTCCTCACGGACAATATCTCCCAGCTCGTACTTCTTATCCAGAAGCTTCGCTTCTGCCAGGCTGATCTGAGTATCCGGATCTTCCACCTGCTCCACAACAGTCTTCTCTGCATATACATGGAAATCACAGGTATCTCTGTTGATCTCTACACGGAAATTCTCTTTTTCTTTTCCGAAATGGCTCTGACATGCAGTGATCAGAGAATTCTCGATGGCATCCAGCATAACATCCTTGCTGATATCTTTCTCTTTTTCCAGAATCTCCAGTGCCGTTTTCAGTTCAGTGTTCATTTTTTGTTCTTTCCTCCTTAAAAATCAAACGCCAGCCGGATCAGCGCGATGTTCGACCGCTCGATCACCAGTGTGGCTTCATCCTCAAACTCCAATGTTACTGTATCTTTATCCCATGCTTTTAAGATACCGGTGAATTCCTTCTGTCTGTCGATTGCACGGAACAGTCTCACATCTACGGACTCTCCAATACTTCTCTCAAGATCTTTGTCTTTCTTCAGCGGTCTTCCAAGCCCTGGGGAACTTACCTCAAGAATATAGCTTTCCTCAATAAAATCCTGTTCATCCAGAAGATCTGACAGTCGTCTGCTGACGGTCTCGCAGTCATCCACGCCAATTCCACCCGGCTTATCAATGTAAGCTCTTAAGAACCAGTTGCCGGCTTCCTTTACAAATTCCACATCCACCAGTTCAAACTGATGCTCTTCCATGATCGGAAGCAGGAGCTGCTCTGTCTTCTGTTCATATGTCTCTCTCTTAGTCAATCTTATCCTCCTTCTGAAAATCTCCTATACAACTAAGAAGGAGTGGACTTTTGTCCACCCCTTTCTTCAGTCTACGTATCATGTTATTCCCAGTATAACACAACATCCACTAAAATCAAGCCTTTTCGCAAAAAAAGTTACTATTCACAGCGAAACTGGAGCCTCTTAACAGAGGCGACGAGTGCGCATGTGGGTGGAGTTCTGTGAATATTCTTTAAATCCTTGCTTACAGTCTTGCCACTCCGGTCTTTCTTGCGGCATCTGCAACAGCAGCAGCCACTGCCTTGCCCACTCTCGGATCAAATGCTTTCGGAATGATGTAATCTTCGCTGAGTTCTTCATCTGTGATCAGCTCTGCCAATGCGCGGGAAGCTGCCAGCTTCATCTCATCATTGATATCTTTGGCACGTACATCGAAAGCCCCACGGAAGATACCCGGGAAAGCCAGCACATTGTTGATCTGGTTCGGAAAATCGCTGCGGCCGGTGGCAACCACTCTTGCACCACCTGCTTTTGCATCATCCGGAAAAATCTCCGGTGTGGGATTCGCACATGCGAACAGGATTGCATCCTGATTCATGGTCTTCACCATCTCAGTTGTTACCACACCCGGTGCGCTGACTCCGATAAATACATCTGCACCAACCAGCATATCTGCCAGGCTTCCATTGCGTTTCTCCAGATTGGTCATTTTTGCCATCTCTTCCTTTATCGGATTCATACCTTCCGTACGTCCCTCATAGATGGCACCTTTCCGGTCACACAGTGTGATATGTTTCACACCCGCGGTCAGAAGCAGTCTGGTGATAGAGATTGCTGCCGCACCTGCCCCATTGACAACCACTTTTACTTCCTCTTTCTTCTTACCAACCAGTCGAAGGGCATTGGTCAGTCCTGCCAGTGTAATGATGGCTGTACCATGCTGGTCATCGTGGAAGATCGGAATATCGCATTTTTCTTTCAGCTTTCTCTCAATCTCAAAGCAACGAGGTGCGGAAATATCTTCCAGGTTCACACCTGCAAAGCTGCCGGAGATCAGATAAATGGTATTGACGATTTCATCCACATCATGGCTCTTGATGCACAGCGGAAATGCGTCCACATCACCAAATGCCTTAAACAATACACATTTTCCTTCCATAACCGGCATACCTGCCTCCGGTCCGATGTCTCCAAGACCAAGGACCGCACTTCCATCGGTCACTACCAGGCAAAGATTGTGACGGCGGGTCAGTTCATAGCTCTTCTCCACATCCTTCTGGATCTCCAGACAAGGCTGTGCCACACCCGGCGTATAAGCCAAAGACAGGTCATCCTTTGTAGCAACCGGAACTGTTGCAACAACCTCGATCTTACCTTTCCATTCCTCATGAAGTCTCAGTGACTCTTTTGCATAATCCATATAAATATATCCTCCAATATTTTTTCAGTTAATCATCAGCGGGAATTTGCCAGTGCAAATACCGCCAGCACCCCCACACCGGTATGCGCACCGATAACCGGTCCCACATACTCGATCTGCACATTTTCCATTCCGTAATCTGTGATCAGCTTCTGTTTGATGGCCTCTGCTTCCTCCAGACAGTCCCCATGACTGATAAATACGGTCTTCTCTCCGTCCCTGATCCGTTCCATCAGATCTTTGATAATTGTCTGGATCGCTTTTTTTCTGCCGCGAACCTTTCCGATCACTTCCAGTTTTCCTTCTTCATTGACCCGGATGATCGGCTTGATCCCCACCATAGAACCAAGCACTGCACTGCTTCTGGACACTCTGCCTCCACGGTAAAGATGAAACAGATCATCCACTGTCACATAAGAAGCGATGTAGTCTTTATTTTTCTCACACCAGTCAGCTACTTCATCCATAGAGGCACCCTGTTCTTTCAGCTGTACTGCTTTATATACAAGAAGTCCCTGACCCAAAGCCGCCAGCAGCGTATCGATCACGACAATTTTACGCTCCGGATACTCATCCTTAAGCTCTTCCGCTGCGATCCGGGCACTCTGACAGCTTCCGCTTAAGCCTGAAGAAAATGCCAGATGCAGAATATCTTTTCCTTCTTTCAGCAATGGTTCAAATGCTGCTTTTGCCTGCTCCGGATTCACCTGTGATGTTGTTGGCATGGCTCCTTCCCGAATATTGTCATACAACTGTTTTGGTGTGATCGGATTCTCTGAATTGTAAATCTTTCCGTTTAAGATGCAGCTCAAAGAAATCATGGTTATCTGATGCTCTTTCAGATAAGCTTCTGAAAGGTCTGCACTGCTGTCGGTACTGATCACATAAGATCTCATGGTTTCTGTCCTCCTCCATATATACAATTAATAGTTTCCAAGAATCTTGAAATTAACAGCCTCTTCCATAATACCGCGGATCGCATTTTTCACCGCACTGTCATCCAGATTGCCTTCAAAATCCACAAAGAAATGGTATTCCCAGTTTCTCTCCGGGATCGGTCTGGACTCAATCTTACACATATTAAGATCGTTATAAATAATATGAGACAAAATATTATAGAGACTTCCACTGGTATGTGGCAGTTCAAAACAGATGCTCACCTTCTTCGCATCCGCCTCATACATCTTCCGGTTGGTAACAATGATGAAACGAGTGGAATTGAAACGGTTATGGTTGATCGGCATCTCAAGCACTTCCAGACCGTGATAGCCAGCTGCTGCCGGGCTTCCGATAGCTACCTGGCTTCTGTCCTTGTCTTCTGCCACTTTCCTGGCCGCCATAGCCGTATTGGAAAGACTGATCCGCTGCCAGTCAGAATGCTTATCCAGATAGACAGAGCACTGCATCAGTGCCTGCGGATGGGAATAGACCGTTCGGATCTCATCCAGAGATGTTCCCGGCAGTCCCAACAGGGCATGGTTAATCTTCAGGATCTGTTCTCCCACAATGTAATTGTCATATTCTTCCAGCAGATCATAGATATCATTGACTTCTCCTGCTGATGAATTTTCAATAGGAAGCACAGCATAATCTGCCACACCTTCCTTAATAGCTTCCATGCAGTCCCGCCAGGTCGGAACATGAAACGCATTGGCATCTTTGCCAAAATACTGCAGGGTTGCTTCATGTGCATAAGCACCTTCCACACCCTGATACACCACACGACAGTGCTTTCTGTCAATATGGTCAATTCTTGTAAATGGAAGGTTTCCGGAGACTCCTTCCTCTGCCAGCAGCTGATATTGAAGCTTCCTGCTCATAGCCATGATCTGCTGAAACAGTTCCTGGATTCCATGACGGTTGAAGCTGTCATCGGTAAGATTTCCCAGAGTTTCCAGCTTCTCCAGCTCTCTCGCCCGGTCCAGCACTTTTTTTCCATTAGCAATCTTATATTCTGCCACCTGACGGCTGACACCCATTCGTTCCTCAAAAAGCTCCACGATCTGCCGGTCGATCCGGTCAATATCCTGCCGAAGCTTGCTTAAATCTTCCATCTCACTCCTCTCTGCCCGTCTTCTTCCACACCAGACGGGTCATCTCGCCCAGATAGGATAACGAACCGAATGCCACAATGGCATCCTCTTTTTCTGCTTTCTCATATGCCAGATCCACAGCTGCCGCAAGGCTTTCTGCAGCCTGCACATGAGAGTTGTATTTCTTCACCGTATTGGCCAGCTCTTCTGCCGGTAATGCCCTCGGATTGTCCGGTGTCATAACTGTGATCACCTCTGCTGCCAGCGATACTGTCTGCCGGACCACCTCTTCATATTCCTTATCTGCCAGCACACCCATGATAAAGATCAGCCTCTTGCCCGGCAGATCCCGCTCTACACTGTCACGGAATACCCTTGCTGCATCCCGGTTGTGGGCGCCATCCACGATAAACAACGGATCTCTGGCAATGGCACTAAACCGTCCCAGCCAGACTGTCTTCTTCATACCGGCTTTCAATGCTTCCTCAGATATCTCATAGCCTTTTCTCTTCAGCTCATCCAGCACTTCCAGTGCCAGTGCCCCGTTCAGAAACTGATATTCTCCTGCAAGGGCGATCTCCACCTGCGCATGTTCTTTGTAACTGAAGATCTGACCTTCCAGTCCACGCTTCTCAATCTTTATCTTCTCTGGCTCTACACAGATCAGCTCACAGCCTTCCTGCTCTGCTTTTTTCCGAACAGACACAGCTGCTTCCGGCTGCTGACTTGCACTGACCACTGTACATCCAGACTTTATGATCCCTGCCTTATGCTCAGCAATCTCTCCAAGCGTATTTCCAAGGAATCCCATATGATCCATACTGATGGATGCCAGTACAGCCACCTTCGTATTCCTGATCACATTTGTCGCATCCAGTCTGCCACCCATGCCGACTTCCAGTACCACCAGATCACAGTTCTGTTCCACAAAATAAAGAAATGCAATGGCAGTCTCCATCTCGAACATGGTCGGATGCTGTCTGCCTTCTGCCAGAAGCTGGTCTCCCGCAGCCTTCACCTTCTCTGTCAGCCGAATCAGATCTTCTCTGGAAATATAGGATTCATTAACCTGGATCCGTTCCCGGTAACTGAAGATCGTTGGCGAAATATATCTTCCTACTTTATATCCGGCTTCCTTCAGAACCGTCGATACATAAGCCAGCACGGAACCCTTCCCATTGGTTCCTGCAATATGCACAAAAGTCAACTGATCCTGTGGATTTCCAAGCAGACTCAACAGATTCCGGATCGGTTCTACACTGAATTCACCAGAATACTGATTGCAGTCTGCAAGATATGTTTTTGCTTCTTCATATGTCATGTCTGTCACACTTTCATCCGTTTACTATCAAATAATCCAGAACCTCATTCGCAAAAGCCTGAATCACTATCAGTATAGTATAATCTGTCACATATTTCAAATACTACGGACATGATGAAACGAAATTTTTTATTATGTGGACTTCTTGGATGGTCCCTTGAAATCTTCTGGACCGGTCTTCATTCTCTGTTTAAAAGAGACAGACAGCTCATGGGCCACTCTTCCCTGTGGATGTTTCCCATCTACGGAAGTGCCGCTTTCCTGGCCCCTCTCATGCGCAGACTCCAGAAGAACTGCATCTGGAAAAGAGGCCTTATCTATATGTTATGCATCTATCTGGGTGAATATATCAGTGGAAGACTGTTAAAAAACAAAGATATGTGTCCCTGGGATTACAGCGACTGTCCTCTCCAGTATCAAGGTGTGATCCGCTTTGATTTTGCACCGCTGTGGTTTCTGACAGGGCTTCTGTTTGAGCGGGTGATCCTTAGAAAGCCAGCATAAAGACTTTGATTGATAAATGGCAGAACGTGTGCAATAATTATGGAAATGAATGTAACGAGAGGAGAGTTGTATATGAGTGAGCGCGATATTGATATATCTGATATGCAGTGTTGGGTTTTTCGGATGGCTCAAAAACGGTGGGGAAAATCACCAGTGGAATGTGCAGCTATCTTTGAAAAAAATGACGTATTGGGATTTATCTCTCGCTGTTATGATATGCTTCATTTGAGCAGCTATGAGTGCGCATTAGATGATGTGGAGGAAATGCTTAGAAATAGGGGTGTTTTGATATGATCTCTTTAACTGATGGAATGTTGTTGTATCATGGCAGTTATGCGAAAGTAGAGAATATTGATCTGAAAAAGTGTAAACAAGGTAAAGATTTTGGTAGAGGATTTTACCTGACAAGTTCATATGAACAGGCGAAAAATTTTGTTCCACTGTCGGTAAAGAAACAAGTCAATATTGGATCAATGGTTGAAGGAACAACGGAGGGAGTTATCTCTGTGTTTAGGCTGCATCTGACTTCTGATGTGAATGTGTATACATTTGATTCAGCGGATGCCGCATGGTTACATTTCGTAACTGCCAATCGAAGAAAGGATCTTTTTCCAAATTTGGCGAGTCAGTATCAGAAGTATGATATAATTGCTGGAAAAATTGCGAATGATCGAACAGCTAGAACTTTACAGATTTATATAAGCGGAGGATATGGTGAGCCTGGATCCGATGAAGCAGATCGGATTGCAATAGAAACATTGTTGCCAAACAGATTGGAGAATCAATTTTGTTTTTGTAATCAAAAAGCTATTCAGACATTGGAATTTGTGAGAGGGGATCGGTGTGAACTTGGAAGTTTCTAAATTGGATGATCAGCAAAAAGAGCTGTGCGCAATTCTAGTGATGCGTACAATGCTCGAAGATTATAGCAAAGATACCGGAATCAGCTATGAGGAGGCTTTTTACCGATTTGTAAAGTCACCGGCATACGAAGACTTGTTTGACTATTCTACGGGTCTGTGGAGGGAAGGTCCGGATTATTTAAGAGAGAGATTTTTAGAACGGAGTTGAAAAAAGGGCTGGCTGTGAAGCCAGTCTTTTTTTGTAAAAAATCAGGTCATTTTAGATAGTAAAAATGGGAGAAAAAGTGGTAAAAATTTTTGCAAAGCAAGAAATTGATTTTATGAACGATTTTATGAACACTTAATCATGGGTAAAATGGTTTTATAACATATATAGCTATATAAAATAATACAACATGTCGTAAAAGTGTCATTTTGCGACATGTTGTATTATTGTATACTATATATATTATCACTGCTGTTTTCTTGTATTTTGATTTTCACAAAATCTGGTATTCTGGTCTTTCTTTTTTGCAGCTAAAATCAATTTTGCACATTTAAGATCATTTGCTAATGCTCTTGCAGCAGTTGCACGGGAAAAAAGCAAGGGATACAGCAAAGGCTTAAGCATATAAGTTATCATATAGAGTATAGCCAAAAGAATTATAACAGATGCACCAAATTCTATTTTTTCACTTTTTCCGCTATCGATCAGCAATATAGCATACCCACCAACTAGCATGATAAATGACCAAATAGGCTTTTCTGGCAAACATAGATCATTGTACCAAGCTGGTTTTTTCAGACTCTCTTCTTCACACCAGTTTATTAAATCATCAATATTTTCTTCTATATCCCATATTCTTTCTTTATTATTGGTTGTAATAAAAGTTTTTATAAAATTCTCTATATAGTTAATTGTTTCTTGATGAGTTATTTGATGATTTATGGGTTTATATATACAAACAAGAATAAAAAATATAATAATTGTTATTATTGCTGCTGTTTCTATTGGCATATCGATGTTAAATTGAAATACAAGGATTGCATTTAATGCAGCAAATATGACAATCATACAAAAAAATCCGCCATCTAATAAGAATTGTTTAGCTTTAGATATAAATAATAAAATACAATTCAACAAACCTAATTCTTTTACAAAACCCCAGAGGGTTTTAATTTTAGAAAAAACATGTATTAGTTTTGCATATATAATCTCAAGTATTTTTCCTTTTTCAGTTTTCTTTTTAGGGTTTTTAAATTCTATATATTCATATAATATTTCTTCGTATAAAAGCATAAATTCCTCACTTTCTGGAAAAATTGTTTTAAATAGTATCATGTAAAATATGCGTAGCAGCCATTATTGAAACTGCTACGCATCATATAAAAATTCTATTATGGAGATTAAAGAATTACACTATCCATTTTAAATCACTAAATTTGGCACAGAAACTAACATGAATGTTGTCCAAACCATGATTTCAAAATGTAAAAATACACATATTCCATTTAATTTTGCACGTATAATAATTTGGTTGATATCTTCTTTTTCGCAAGTTTCTAAAATTTCACTGGATGCTTGTTCTAAATAGCGAAATCTTGCATGACCTATAATATCCATGTTGTTATAATGAGAAACAACAGTTGGGTAATTATATTTAAGCATTTGCCAAAAATCATATTTCCGTTTGAGAGTTATTACCATCAAAGATACAACCAAAATGCTCCCATACCACCATAAATGTGACATATGAATATGTGATTCAATAATAATTGTTAATGCAATGATTCCCCAATAAATTAAAGCGGAAATAAGTGATGATTTCATATACTTTAAGTCTTTTATTGACATTTCTTTGTAAAATGTTTTTATCAACCTTAAAGATATGAGAACAATACTTAATGGTATTATTAAAAATACTCCACCTATTAAAACACTTCCAATTCCATACCCAGAAAATAAGATTTTTCCGCATATAATCATTGATATTGCATAAGATATATTTAATAGGCCTAATCCGAATATAGCTAATTGTTCTATCATCTTAACACCCGGAGAATAAATGGAAATAGTTTAATAAATTTCCTTGTGCTTTTTCCACTAATTCCATAACAAATCCTTTTGCTTGTTTCAATTTTGCTTTTATTTCCGGCGGAATTTCACCCGCTTTTTCAATTGTTGCATACACATCAAATCCATGCAAATCAATAGGTATGTCTAGCTCTAAGCCGAGTATAAATGTATATTGAGTTACTAATTCACCGTTTGCATTTCCAAATGAGACGTCTACTCCTACCGAAAGTGGAATTCTCCCAATTGTAGCATTGAAAGCACCTCCAACACCTGCAGATAAGCCTCCTAAATTGTATATATTGTCGGTACTAGAATAACTAACAGTCACAGAAACTCCAGTTGAAAATGATGGTATTCCTCCTCCAAAAGAAACATAATTCATTATACCATAATTTCCATGTCCATCAAGAAGTGCTTGACGGCCAGTTGCAGCTCTAGCAGCTCCTAAAACCCCATTTAAATCTAAGCCCAGTCCAACGACCCACAATCCATTAGGATCAAAATAAATTATAGGATTGCTGTATACATACTGATACCAGTTGTCACCGTCCTTGATTGGATCCATGGCAAGCCACGTCCGCGTCTGGGCGTCGTAGAACCTCG
>ENA-UPXC01001577-UPXC01001577.1-human-gut-metagenome-genome-assembly--contig:-NODE-1577-length-31551-cov-16.347112_pt1 | contig 31551 bp, 27 predicted proteins | sample MGYA00250047_ERZ773371 | MGnify/ENA primary metagenome ERZ773371 (study PRJEB29103, sample SAMN06111975) | human gut metagenome | biome: human gut; feature: ankylosing spondylitis patient; material... | reverse complement strand
CCTGAATGAGGGCGGCGTAGCGGGCTACGCCAACTGAATGAAGGCAAAATATACCGCAAATTGGGGCGTGCAGATTGTAGGAATGATTTTTCAAACACGCTCTAGCATTTTTACCACAAATTACTTTGTTTTTTCAAAAAATAAATTTATAAACACACTCTAGAAAGTAGTGACCATAAATAACTATACGATTATGGCACTGGTTCAAGTGTCAATCCTATAGAATTTCATTTCCCGGAACTTCTACATATTCTGTCCTCTTCCCCAAATCTCTCCGACTGGTTTATTTAGCTTCAGGAGTTCGTCTGCTTTGCAGCCTCACAAATCAGAAATTCTCTTACTCCCTCTTGATTTTTACTAAACTTTGCGGTAAACTTTTACTAGATGGAGCAAACGACAATTATCGTTGCCATCTGATGAAAAGAAATTGTTAAATTTATAAAGTATTTAAGAGGAGTTTTTGGGATGAATATTTTATTAGCAGGGGGAGCTGGCTACATTGGTTCTCATACAGCAGTGGAATTATTAACAGCAGGACATGACGTAGTTATCGTAGATAATTACTGTAATAGCTGTGCAGAAGCAGTGAATCGTGTTGAAGAAGTTTCTGGTAAGAAAGTTGTTTCTTATGAGGCAGATGTAAAAGATAAAGTAGCTATGGCAAAGATTTTTGCAGAGAATAAGATTGACTGTGTTATTCATTTCGCAGGTCTTAAAGCAGTTGGTGAGTCTGTTCAGAAACCAATCGAATATTACAGAAATAATATTGATACAACCCTTACTTTATTAGAGTGTATGAAAGAAGCAGGAGTAAAGAAGTTCGTATTCTCATCTTCCGCAACAGTTTATGGTGAGGAGAATGATATTCCTTACATCGAGACAATGAAGAGAGGTAGCTGTTCTAACCCTTATGGATGGACAAAGGTTATGATGGAGGAGATTCTTGAAGATGCAGCGAAAGCTGACGAGGAACTTACAGTAGTTCTTCTTCGTTACTTTAACCCAATCGGAGCACATGAATCTGGAAGAATGGGTGAAGATCCACAGGGTATTCCTAACAACCTGATGCCATATATCGCACAGGTAGCAGTAGGAAGAAGAGATCATCTGACTGTTTATGGCGGAGATTATCCTACAAAGGATGGAACATGCCGTCGTGATTATATCCATGTAATGGATCTGGCAAATGGTCATTTAAAGGCAGTAGAATACGCTGCACAGCATAAAGGTGTGGAAGTATTTAACTTAGGAACAGGTACACCTTACAGTGTATTAGAAATCATCCATGCATTTGAATCTGCAAATGACATTAAGATTAAGTATGAGATTGGTGACAGAAGAGCTGGTGACCTTCCAGAATTCTGGGCAAATGCAGAAAAGGCAGAGAAGATTCTTGGATGGAAGACTCAGAGAACATTAGAGGATATGTGCCGGGATACATGGAATTGGCAGAAGAATAATCCTCAGGGATATAATAAATAGGAATTTGCCGCAGGCAAAGAGACGCCCCCGAAGAGAGTCTAACCCCTATATTTGTGACTTTAGTTGCGGCGGTTTGAATGCTCGCATCCAAACCTTGCTCCGAGGCCACAAATATAGGGGTTAGACTCTCTTCGAGGGCTGCATTTTGGCTGGGGAGGAAATTGCTATTTATTGTTGTAGTATGCTGAAAACATATTAAAACAGATGCATGTATGATCTATTCATCCTGACTTCTTTCCTAAATCTTTCCACTAATTTGACCGGGCAGCCAGGAAACAGAAGTCCGAAAATCATAAATATAGATGATTTGATTCTCAGACTTCGTCTGTCTGCTCACCCACCCCGGCAAATTAGTATTTAATTTAATGTTTTTGATTTTAGAAAGTAGCGGTCTACGATGATCAGAATAGAGATGGCAATGATGGAGAGAAGGTTCTCGACTGCAGTAGTATGCTCGATGATCATATGTCGTGCGATTACGAACATGAGAACTTCTAACATTGTATCTTTTCGTGGTTTGCATAAGAGTTTGAAAAATTCGATGCCGATAACGATATCAAACACGCTTGCCATGTATTCAAGGAAGGAACCGGATTCCGTACGGGTATGCAGGAATTCTTTAAATGGTTCCCATAAGGAAGCAATAGCGATTACGATGGCGATGAGAACGATCGCGGCCATGATATGTTCTAACCATTCGCTTAAGTTTGTGTAACCCTGCTTCAGTTTCTCTAGTTTTTCTGTCATAATGTTCCTCCAATGTACATTATCCAAAAAAATAACCTCCATTTGATGTAAATGTACTCTCGAAGTCTTTCTTACAAAATCAAGCACAAAAAGATTCCGAGAATATGTGTAAAATAACTGAAAACTTTATAGTAATAATCCCAAAAACTATCATAACATAAGTTTGTTTGCAGGTCACTTAAAAATGCAAGAAAAAATAAAAAAAATTCATTTTTTACTTGCGTTTTGGAAGGAAAAGGAATAAAATAGATGATAAATTTATCACTTTTAATGTTAAAAGTGCAGAACTGTGAATGAGAAAGTGCCTTGTTATGTTAGGTCATGTGTTGTATGATGCATGAAGGAAAAATTGTTTTAAATATTGCTGAGAGGAAAAGAAAAAACTTACCGTAGAAGATTTGCTTCGTAAATTTGAAGTAGTTGCCGGAGAAGAATTTAGCAGTGATAAAGCGCTATTAGCGTAGAAAGTATTTTTTCTAAACAGAGAAACGGAGATACACAAGAGTGAAAGAATTAATAAATTTACAGTTGATGATGTTTGCCCTGATTATTATTGGGTTGATTTTGAAAAAGACCAAAGTGATTGGCAAGGAAGGACAGAAAAGCATGACGAATCTTGTTATTGACCTTATTTTGCCATGTAATATTATCTTTTCTTTTATGATAAAGTTTTCATCGAAAATTGCGCAGGACTTTATGGTAATTCTGATCATTTCTATATTAATTCAGGTGTTTTGTGTTATCTTAGGCAGTGTATTATATAATAAATGTTCTGTAAAAAGAAAGAAATGCCTGCGTTATGCAACCATTTGCTCGAATGCAGGTTTTCTTGGCAACCCAATCGCACAGGGTGTATATGGAATGATGGGCCTTACGTTGGCTTCTATCTATCTGATTCCGCAGAGAATCATGATGTGGTCAGAAGGTGTTTCTGTATTTACGGAAGCACCGACGAAAAAGGAAATGTTAAAAAAGATATTTAGTCATCCATGTATCATTGCCTGCGAGATCGGAGTAGTTTTAATGTTGACCGGATGGCGGCCGCCACATTTCTTACAGGAAACGATTACTTCGATAAGTAACTGTAATACGGCAATGTCCATGCTTGTAATTGGAATGATACTTGCCGATGCCGATCCAAGGACTCTGGTGGATAAAGACGTGCTTTTCTACAGTGTGGTTCGTTTGATAATTATTCCGTTCTGTGTATTTCTTCCATGCTGGATGTTGCGTATGGACAGTCTTGTTAAAGGTGTCAGTGTACTTCTTGCAGCAATGCCGGCTGGAGCGACCACAACGATACTTGCTTCTAAATATGACTGTGAAGAAGAATTTTCTGTAAAACTCGTTGTGTTTTCCACAGCTGCTTCACTAATCACCACTCCAATATGGAGCCTGATATTAATGAAAATTTGATTGTAGATTTCGTCTATATCAAATATATAAATCAAAAATTGTATATTTTGTAAAGAAAATCTTACTTTTTCTGAATATTATTGTGATATAATACATTGCAATTTTTTATATCTTAGTATAGAATAGTAAAAAGAAAGTGAGGGTTTATTTTCTCCTTGTAATTATATGGAAGAGAATATCTCTTAGTTTTGTAATTAAGGATAAATTACAGATAGGTTACAGATAAATTACATAGAAGGGAAAAGAGAATGCTAGTAATAGATTTTCACTCTCATATTTTGCCGGGGATAGATGATGGGAGTCGTAATGTTGAAAAATCATTGGGGATGCTGCAAATCTCGGCTTCACAAGGTGTAGATATTATAGCGGCTACGTCTCATTTTTATGCTACAGAAGATAGGATTTCTTCATTTCTGGACAGAAGGCAGAATGCTTTTGAAGAATTAAAGCAGTGTTTGACAGAAAAAGATGAATATCCTGAGATTGTAGTAGGGGCGGAAGTGGCTTTTTTTTCGGGCATAAGTCGAGCAGAGCGTCTAGAAGATTTGACATATCAGGGTACTGATTTGCTTCTTTTAGAGATGCCGTTTTCTCCATGGACGAAGGCGGATATAGATGAAATCAAATATATATTAGAACGACGCAGAATGAAAGTTTTGCTGGCTCATTTAGAGAGATTTTTAACAATCCCGGGGAATAAAAAGAAGATATATGAATTGTTGGAACTTCCTGTTTATGTTCAGATTAATGCAGAGAGTTTTGAACAGTGGGGGGAACGAAGACAGATTTTTAAAATGCTTAAGAAGAAGGGTATGATTTTTTTAGGAAGTGATTGTCACGGTGTTCATCATAGGGCACCGAATCTCATAAAAGGTCGTAATGCTTTGGAAAAGAAGATGGGAAAGGCTTTTATGGATGAGATGGATGCACAGGCCCTTTATTTACTAAATAGGGAGGAAAGGTAAATGTCAAAAAAGATTTCGATTGTTATAAGTGTTATTTTGTTTATAATACTCATGGTACTTATTGTGTGTGAGAAGATGAATCCGGAAGCTGGGACCGCATTAATTCATAGCATTTTTTAATGATAGGGGTGTTTTAAATGAAAAGAAAGCATTACGCAAAGGGAGAAAAAGTAAAGCTTTACAAAAAGTTTTCTTTAGTAGTGCTGGTATTTGCGGTAATCTGTATTGCGATAGTTGGTGTTGCAACGGTTTTGCCTGAACATAATAATAGTAAGAAAAAAGTGGATCAAGAACAGAGTACAGCAGAGTTGGATAAAGATATTGTGACGATTAACGGTGTGAAGTGTAAGCCGAATTGGGATGTAAAGACGTATCTTTATATTGGAGAAGACAGCAGAGGTATTAAGAAAAGAAATTCCGAGACAAACGGAACTGGACAGAGTGATGTTTTGGAGTTGATTGTTTTAAATACAAAGGAGAATACCTATTATAAGCTTCCGATTAATCGTGATTCGATAACCGATGTGAAGTCTCTTGATGAAGATGGCTCTTATTTGGCAACGACAAAGGTACAGATCGCTTTTGCTCATGCAAATGGGGATGGCATGGAATCTAGTTGTGAGAATACAGTTGATGCAGTATCTGATATGCTTTATGGAATTAAGATAGATGGATATATTGCGATGAATATTGATGCGATTAAGGTTATTAATCATCTTGCGGGCGGAGTGCCTGTTACAATAGAGGATGATTTTTCTCAATCGGATTCTTCACTGAAGATGGGAGAGACGGTTACTCTTACGGATGACCAGGCATTACATTATGTTCATGATCGTATGAATGTAGGTGACGGAACGAATGTTTGTCGTATGCGAAGACAGAAGGAATATATCGACGCACTCTATCCGATTTTTAAGAATAAGTTGAAAAGTGATAGTGGGTTTATCAATACTTTTTATAATGATCTAAGTGACTATATGGTAACAGATATGAGTGTTGGAGAGATGGGTAATCTTGCGAATACCATTATTATGAGTGAAGATAAAGGTGAGTTATCTATAGATGGAACCAATGCGCTAGACAGGCTTGGGTTTAATGCATTTACTGTGGATAAAACTAGTCTGGGTGATGTTGCAATGAAGTTATTTTTTAAAAAAGCAGAATAAATAAGAGGAACGAGGGGAAAAATGAGTCTGATTAATAAACAAGAAGAAAACAGTCCGGAATTTGAAGTGATTAAAGGCGGAAGAACTATTTCACCGATGAATTTTTCGGAAGGAATGGATGATGAAGCAGAAATTGATTTAGTAGAGATTGGCTGGACCTTATTAGATAAGTTACATTATATCGTATTGAGCTTTCTTATCGGGGCGGTATTGTTTAATGCGATTTCTTATTTTTGTATCGAGCCTACATATAAGTCTACAGCGAAGATGTATGTTGTATCTGCGTCTAAGAATTCAGTGGTAGATTTAGACGCTTTAAATATTGGTACATCTCTTACAGCGGATTATGAGCAGTTGATGTTAAGTTATCCGGTTCTTGAACAGGTAATTAATAAACTGAATTTAGATATGGATTCTGATGAGTTGGCTAAGATGATTACTCTGGATAATCCACAGGATACTCGAATTTTGAATATTGATGTCATAAGTACAGATCCGAAAGAGGCAAGAGATATTGCCAACACATTAATGGAAATATCGGTAGATTATTTGCCGAAGACAATGAGTACGAATGCACCGAATATGGCGCAGAAGGCAAAGCTTCCTGACACACAGGATGGTCCAAGTTATATGAAGTTTACTTTAATTGGAGCATTCCTTGGAGCATTCCTTTACTGTTTATATATCGTTATCAAATATTTGATGGATGATACGATTCACACAGCAGAAGATATGGAAAAATATTTTGATATCGTACCTTTAGCAGTTATTCCTGATATTGAAGCATTACAAGAATTAAAGGAATATAAAAAGGCAGCAGGAAAGGAAAAGTAAATAATGAAGAAGTTAAATTTAACAATAGAGGATATGCCGTATGCGGCAGAAGAAGCGTTAAATCGTTTAAGAGTAAATATAAAGTTTTGTGGAAAGAATACAAAAAAGATATTGATTACAAGTAGTGTTCCTAATGAAGGGAAAAGTACAGTGTCTGTTCATTTGTGGAAGCTTTTGGCAGAAGCTGGTTTTCCTACAGTATTGGTAGATGTAGATTTACGTAAGTCAGAGCATAATACCATTTTGAAGATGCAAGGTGTTGAAGAGGGAATTAATCATTATCTCTCCGGAATGGCGGAATATGAGGATGTTGTTTATGAAACAAATATTCCGAATGGACATTGGGTTCCGATTGCGGAACTGTTAGAGAATCCATCTGCTTTATTAGAAGATCCAAGGTTAGAAGAACTTTTGAATCGTTTATCAGAAGATTATAGATATGTGATTATTGATACACCACCGCTGGATAATATTTCAGATGGTGCGTTAATTGCAAGTATGAGTGATGGAGCGGTCTTAGTAGTGCGTTGCGCAGAGACTCCTAAAAATATTGTTAAACAGTCCCTGCAGCAGATAGACCGAGTAGGATGTCCTCTCCTTGGTGTGGTATTGAACCGTGCAGAGGTAAAAGGTGGAGCATTCCAGAAGTATTATGGTCGTTATGGTAAGTATACGAAGTATGGGTCTTATTATGGACCAGATGAGAAAAAAAATAGATAAGCTAATAATACTTAATTAAATATATTGTATATTTAATAAGTATTTATTATAATTTAGGACATAAACCTGTCGTGGCAAAAAAAGGTTTTTGTCAAAAGGAGGCAAATAAATTATGAAAACTATGAAAAAAGTAGCAGCAGTTCTTCTTGCAGTTATGCTTATGGCACCTGCAGCAGTAAACGCTGCAGCACCATCAGCAACTAAGGCAACTATCGCAGGACAGAAAGCAGCTGTATCTACAGTATATACAGGAAAAGCTCAGTTACCAGCTACAGTTACAATTAATGGAAAGACATTAATCGCTGGTCAGGATTTCGTTTATGTAAACGCTGCAGCAAAGACTGATGCTGGAACATACACAGTATCAATCAAAGGTATTGGAGCTTTCGAAGGAACTGCTACAGTAACATACACAGTAAACAAAGCTGCTGCTGCAACAAAGACAACTAAAGTTGCAGCTAAGAAAGCTTACAAAGCTTCTTCTTTAAAGAAAAAAGCTAAGAAATTCAGCGTAAAAGTTGCTGGTGCTACTTACACAGTAAAAGGTAAAAAAGCTAAAAAGTATATCAAAGTAAGCAAAAAAGGTAAAGTTACAGTTAAAAAAGGTATCAAGAAAGGTACTTACAAAATTGTAATCAAAGTTAAAGCTACTAAGAATACTAAAGCTGGTAAAAAAGTAGTTAAAATCGTTATCAAATAATTAAATTAAAATAGTTAGTTTTAAGGCATCCTGGCCACGAAGGATGTCTTTCTTTTTTATAGAACAAAGATTGACAAAATAATTTTTCTTATATACAATATTTAAGATATTTACAGGATTGTGAAGGCTTTTTTGATGGAGCTATGGAGCAATTCTTAAAGATAAAGTAGAGTTATGAAGGTAGCCTGTGAGAATTGGTATTGGTCGGGGGAAGCCGGAAAGGAAGAAGTTATGTTTGAAAAGTTAGAGAGAAAGCTGGTTAATGTGCTGCTTTTTTTTGATCTGTTTAAGATGAAGACAAAGATTCCAGAGGATTTTAGTGGGGTTATGCGCACACAGGATAAGCGTGTAAGAAAGCTTGTAAAACGAGCGTATGAGATTCCATTTTACAGGAAGAGATTTGATGAGGCTGGAGTGAAGCCGGAGGATATTCGTACAGGGGATGATCTGTCTAAGCTTCCGTTACTTACGAAGGATGAGCTTCGTGCATGGATGAATGAGGAGGCGAAGGATCCGAAGTATGATTGCTGGTTCCATGATACAACGAGTGGTTCTTCAGGAATTCCTCTGATGTTACTTGTTTCTCCGAAAGAGAAGGCATATAATATGGCGAACTGGTTCCGAGTTATGATGTGTGCTGGTTATAATCCATTTAAAGGCAAGACAATGAGTCGTAAGAGTGCCCATAGTATTTCCGGAGGCAGTGATACATTTTTACAGCATTTTGGGATTCTTCGTCGTGGCTTTGTCGATCAGTATGCGCCGGAGCCGGAGATTGTGAAGCAGATTAATGCTTATAAGCCAGACTTTTTATATATGAATAAGAGTGAATTTATGCGTATTTGTCTGTACTGTAAACAGAATCATGTGGAGCTTGAGAAGCCGAAATTTTACTGTCCTACCGGAGAGAAGATAGACGATACAGCAAGAAAGCTCTTTGCGGAGATTCTTGGACCAGGAATTATTGATTCTTATGGAACTGCAGAGACTGGTGCGGCGATGGTACGGCTTTTTGATAATAAAGAATATACGGTCCATAATGATTCTTTTGTGGTAAATATTTACGATGAAAAGAATCGTCCGGCGAAAGAGGGTAATATTGTAGTTACACCACTTTATAAAACGGATTTACCACTTATTAATTATGCGATTGGAGACAGAGGAACCTGCGAGGTTCGGGATGGTGTCCGCTATATCACAAGTGTACAGGGAAGAATGAATGACTTTTTCCGTTATGAGACAGGAGAAGTGACTACTTTCTTTGAAATTGCCCCGATCATTGCCCACTGTGAAGATATACTTCAGATGCGTTTTATTCAGGAAACGTATCATAAGATTCATATTCAGTGTGTACATAATAAGGCGGAGTCTAAGCTGAGTAAGGAAGAAGTCGAGAAAGATATGACTGCAAAGTTAAATGCGAAGTTCAAGCATCCGTTTGAGATTGTATATGAGTGGATGGATTCTATTCCACCGGATAAGAATGGTAAGCTTCGTATGATCGTATGTAAGGTACAGGATTAATGGAAGTATTTAATAGCAATAATGGATTACAACAGGTATCTGACAGAGAAACCAACAGGATAATTATTAGATGGAGGGCAGATCATGGCAGGAAAGAATAAAGATGCCTCTTTGAATAAAAGAGCCTTTACCTCAGGATTTTTCTTTATCCTGGCACAGCTTTTTGCAAGAGGGCTGACCTTTGCTGTAACTCCGATCTATTCCAGGTTATTGACACAGGCGCAGTATGGTATAGTCCGTACGTACGAATCCTGGTTACTGATCGCATATACGGTCATGTCATTATGTCTTTGGAGAAGTGTGGATGTAGCAAAGAATGATTTTGAAGAGGATTATAATGGATATGTATCAAGCGTACATACATTATCTTACATCGCAATCGCATTTTTCTTTGGAATCTGCATGATCTTTAAGACGCAGGTACAGGACTTCTGCCAGATGGATGATTTGATGTTTTATTCTTGTTTCCTCTATGTATTTACTTATACAAGTATGCTCTATGTACAGCGAAGAGATAAACAGGTTCTTAAATATAAGTTTAGTACGATGGCAACCTTGCTTACGATCGTGCCGGGAACCTTCCTTTCAATCTGGCTTATTTACCGAGGCCGGGTGCAGGGACTCGTTGATCAGCTTGTTGACCGGCGTGTTATCGGCTACTATGTTCCACAGATTATCGGAGGGGCGATCGTTGCTATTGTTATCTGGACACAGGGTAAGAAGTTTATCAATTTAAAATATTGGAAATACGGACTGGCATTCAGCCTTCCACTTATACCGGAAGCATTGTCGATCCAGATTATGAATCAGTCAGACAAGATTATGATTCAGAAAATGATCAGCAATGAAGCGGCAGGAATCTTTGCACTTGCGACAACGATTTCTTTTATCATATGGATTCTTGAGGATTCGGTATGGAATGCATGGATTCCATGGCTTTATGCCAAAATATCACAGGGGGAAGAAAAAGAAGTTGCGAAACCATGGACATCGGTTATGCATATGTTTGGAATTCTTTCCTGGGTGATCGTTATGCTCGCACCGGAAGCAATCGCCATTCTTGGCCCGGCAAAGTACAGGCCGGCAGTATGGCTCATTGCTCCAATGGTATCAGGAACCTTGTTCCGTTTCTATAGTTACAGCTATTCTGCTCTCCAGAATTATTACAAGAGAACCCAGTATGTAGCAGCCGGAACAATTGGAACGATGGTATTAAATGTTATTTTAAATTATGTATGTATCCTGAATTTTGGTTATATGGCGGCTGCCTATACGACAGCGTTCAGTTATATCATACTTCTGCTCGTGCAGGGAATTCTTGAGCATAAAATCACAGGAATGGTTATTGTTCCACTTCGTAAAACGCTTCTTATCGCAGTGGTATACGGTGCGATCAACCTGTTGTCTATGAATCTTTATAAAGTATCATGGTATTTCCGATATGCTGTATTGATTCTTGTGGTAGCAGCAGCTGCAATCGCGTTAAGAAAACAGATGGCAGCAGTATTGAAAATGTTTAAAAGATGAAAATAAATTGGAGGGATGATTTTTACCATGTGTCTTTGATAAATTGAGGTAGGTATTACGGATAGAGCAAAAAAAGAAGGAATGATTTTTGTGTTTTAAATTTTGTGACTTTGCGCTGTGGAATTTTGACTCTGAAAACTTCGGACTTGTTTTTCCGAAGTTTTCGTTTTTTGAGGCAAAATGAAGCGTTTAGCGCAACGGAACAAAATGAAAACATAAAATCATTCCTTCTTTTTTGCTTATCATCTTCTACTCTACTACAATCTCTACTTTATCCATAGCTTCGAAGAGCAGTTTCTGGGCATCTTCTAAAGTTTCTCCCTTAGTAATAATATGACCAATACGATGTGGTCCCACATGGAATTTATATACCTCATCCCCTGGTTTGTAGTCAAATTCAACTTCACAAATGTCTTCATTTGGCTCATTATGATCAACCTGAGACTTGATGATTCCATCTTTATCACTCATGAGAAGGTGGCTGGCATTCGGTACGAATGGTTTGTCAAATGTGAAGTGAGGGTTTTCTCCAAGTGCAGTTCTAAGAATTTTTTCGTAGTAGTCAAATCCGTAGTAAATGGATGTTAACTCTGCGAGGCAGGTTGCTCCGCAGCGGCCGCCGAGTTCTAATACATAGGTTTTATTGTCTTTTAAGATGAAGTCGGCGTTGATAGCGCAATTGTCAAGCTGCATTGCTTTTACTGCACCGCGAAGCTGTTCTTTGGCATCTTCGATTACGTCTTCGTTTAAGTTGTATGGAGCAAAGTGACCGATTGGGACACCAGTATCTCCGTGGAATACATAGTCTCCGTGAGGAAGAATGAACTGTACTTCCCCATTGTATACAAATGCCTGTGCACCGAATTCTTCGCCTTCTACAAATTCTTCGATCAAGAAGTAGTCTTTTCTTGTGTTTTCTTTTACATACTGCATAGCAGAGTCAAATTCTTCATAGGAATCTACACGAGTGATTCCGCGGCTGCCTGAGGAGTCTACAGACTTGAAAATCAGTGGGAATTCCAGTCCTTCGATTGTCTTTTTAATATCCGAATCTGTGAAGAGAACCTGGCGGAAGCGGGCAGTACGTACACCGTATTCTTCGTATTTGGTCTTCATAAGCATCTTGTCTACTGCAATCTGAGCGGCTTCATAGGAAAGACCGGCAAGTCCCATAGCATCGCAGACTTTACCGATTGTGATAACACACACGTCAGTTCCAGTTGTGATGATACCGTCAATCTGTTCTTCTTTTGCGATTTCAAGAATCTTTTCATCATCGACGGTGTTCTCATAATATACTTTGTCAGCTAACTCAAATCCAGGATAGTTTCCAGGAATGCTGACTACGATAGTGTATAATCCTAATTTCTTTGCTGTTTTAATTAAAGGAACCTGGTAGATGCCAGCTCCGAGAATCATAATTTTCTTCATGATGATAGTACCTCCTGATAGATTATGTGTACTCTCGGAGTCTTTCTTGCACTTGATTGTGTGGCTGATTTTCCGCCAGTCGCACCCGAATTTCATCAACGTACGCACCGCGTACGCCTTAAAAATTTGGGCACAACTGACAAAAAATCTTCTCACAAAATCAAGCACAAAAAGATTCCGAGAGTACATTTATGATGATATAGTCTTCGTTATCTATTCATTATTTATTCATTATCTATTCGTTATCTGATGGTTCGCAGCTGTTCTTTGCAGAAATAGTTTCTGTTGGAAGGACAGATTTCACAGTTGTTACTTTATCAGGAGTATTTGCTGTGTCCTGAATTGCTGTAGCAGTGCTGTTTTGTGAAATTACTTCCCGTACAACAAACTGCGGCTGTTTATTCATTCCAAGGAACATTCTGCCCAGGTATTCTCCGATGGTCCCCATAAATAACATGATAAGTCCGGAGAAGAAGCAGATGGCGCACATCATGGAAGGCCATCCAAGTGCCATTGCAGGATTTACGAGCTTACGGATAACGATTGCCAGTGCGCCGAGAATACTTAATATAGAGAAGAAGTATCCGCAGTAAGTGGACAGGCGCAGTGGGACAACAGAGTATCCCATAATATTTGAGTAAAGCTGGATGAGCTTCTTTAAGGTGTAGCCGGACTGTCCGACTTCACGCTCAAAATGCTTGATTGGCACACAGCTTATATTGCGGGTGGTACGCAGGAATAATCCCTGTAAATGGGTGTAAGGACTCTGATACTGGATAACATAGTCTCTTACAAACTTACGGATTACCCAATAGCTGGATGTTTTCATGTCTTTTGGCTTACCGATAAGAATGCGGACAGTAAGATAATTTAAGTAGCTTCCGAAGTTACGGAAAGCGGAATGTTTCTTATCTGGATAATAGCCGTAAACAATGTCATATCCCTTTTCAATTTCATCTAACAGAAAATGTAACTGGGAAGGGTGGGTCTGCATATCATCATCCATTGCGATTAAAAGATCGCCCTGTGCGTAGTTAAGTCCTGCCATGACAGCATTATGCTGCCCGGAGTTCTTCGCAAGGGAAATTGCTTTTACAAATGGATAGTCAGCTGCCAGTGCTTTTAATTCACGAAGGGTCGCTCCGTCATCTGGTGAGTAGTCATCGACAAGAATAAATTCATATTCCGGGCGCCCTAAGCGGTCGAGCTCTGCACTGGTAAGCTCTACGACTTCACGAATAGTCCGTGAAGATTTATAACAAGGTATAATAATCGAGTGTAACACGAGTTTTGCCTCCTGGGTAGTTTCGTTTCCAATAAATCTGCTAAATATTCAACGGTTTATTGTATGCTATTTTGAATAAAATTCTTTAATCTTTTCGCAGACAGTCAGAACTTTTTCTTTTTCTAAACCATAATAAAGAGGAAGACGAAGGAGACGTTCACTCTCTTTTGTTGTGTACTTATCTTCTCCGTGGAAGCGGCCAAACTTCTGTCCGGCTGGTGCTCCGTGAAGAGGAATGTAGTGGAATACAGAAGAAATCCCGTTCTCTTTTAAGAACTTGATCAAGGCACTACGTTCTTCTAAGTCTTTTGCTTTGATGTAGAACATATGGGCATTATGTACGCAGCCTTCAGGAACAACAGGAAGTTCGATGTATCCAGCTTCTTTTAAAGGAGTGAGATTCTCGTAGTAAGTGTTCCATGTGCTCATACGGTCATCGTAAATCTTATCGGCAACTTCTAACTGGGCATAAAGGTAAGCAGCGTTCATATCACTTGGAAGATAAGAGGAACCAGCCTCTACCCATGTGTATTTGTCAATCTGTCCGCGGAAGAACTTGCTTCGGTTTGTACCTTTTTCACGGATAATCTCGGCATCTTCGATATTCTTTTCGTCACGGATTAAAAGGCAGCCGCCCTCACCCATGCTGTAGTTCTTTGTTTCGTGGAAGCTGAAACAGCCGTAATCACCGATTGTTCCGAGAGCCTTTCCTTTATAGGAGGACATAACGCCCTGTGCGGCATCCTCGATAACGAGAAGATTATGACGCTTTGCGATATCCATGATCGTATCCATCTCGCAGGAAACACCGGCATAGTGTACAGGAACGATTGCTCTTGTCTTATCAGTAATAGCATCCTCAATTAATGTTTCGTCAATGTTCATTGTGTCAGGGCGGATATCTACAAATACAGCGGTAGCACCACGCAGAACAAATGCATCTGCAGTAGAAACGAATGTATAAGATGGCATGATAACTTCATCATCTGGTTTGATATCTGCAAGGAGAGCAGCCATCTCTGTAGCGTGTGTGCAGGAGGTAGTAAGAAGAGCTTTCGCTGTTCCTGTCTTATCCTCAATCCATTTGTTACATTTTTTAGTGAATTCTCCATCACCACTGATCTTGTGATTCTGGATGGCTTTTGTCATGTATTCTGTTTCCTTTCCCGTAAACGGGGGAATGTTAAAGTTAATCATATGAATTCCTTCTTTATAAAATAGTATAAATAAATGGGTTAACAGTAACAGTACACGAACTATCATACGCATACTTTCACATCATTATAGCAAAAATCAGGATAATTGTATAGTGAGAGAGCAGGAAAAATGTACAGTTTCTTCCATACAAAGGGGTGAAAATATCAGGAAATTTTAAAGAAGCAGATTTCTTGACGGGGGTTTTATTTAATTATATAATATAAAAAGGCCTTTTTTGTAAAAAGCAAGAAATATAAATTTATTTATTATGATATGGAATCATTTTAAAACAGAAAAGTATTTTATAAAAAATGCCAGAAACCTTATTTGTGTCGTATTTCTGTTTTAATATAATTTTAATATAACAGAAATATACTTATAACAAAGCTGTTTTTTTATGATACTATATAATTTATGATGGAGTGTACTCTCGGAATCTTTCCTGTACTTGATTTTGTGAGCACATTGAATAATATGGGAGGTAAAGAATGAATAAGAAACATTTAGGAATTGTAGCATTGTTTATATTGTGTTTTTCATTTGCTTTGGCAGGGAAGTCTGCACAGGCAGCAACAACACCACAGGAAACAAGTGTCAGCAAGATTGCTTATGTGGATGCTTCTGGAAGATTAGTACTTAAGTTTGCGGATTTTTCAGATGCGGGTTATACATATACTGTAACAAATGAGAAGACGGGAGATAAGACAGATACAGCGCAGCTCGCATCAAAGAAGGGTGTGCTTACAGTAAGTCTTGGCCAGCTTTATTCTGCTAAGACCGGATATAAGCTTATTCTCACAAGTAAGGATAATACAAAGAAACTGACAGTTCACTATTATACAGGTAAGGCGCTTGGCAGTTATTCTATCAAGCAGAAAAGCAATGATTCTGTAAAAGCTTCTTGGACAGTGTCTGACAAGATATATACTGGATATTCTTTAGAACTGTATCTGGGAGAAAACTCAACAGTAGCGCAGAGAAGGATAAGTGTAGGTAAGACAGCAGCCTCTGCCTCTATTGCATCCTCATCTTTAAAGAATGCCAGATATTATACTTATTTAATTGGTCAGACCATTCTTAACAACAATAAGACAGTTTATTATGGACAGGGAATGCTTAAGACATTTGATTATGTTAAGAAGCCTGCAAAGGTAAAAGGTGTAAAAGCTGTACCAAATGCGAATGCGGCAAAGCTTTCATGGAATGCTGTGAGCAATGCTTCTTATTACACTGTTTATAAGAGTACAAAGTCTTCATCTGGCTATAAAGTAGCCAAGAGCAAATGCACATCCACTTCTTTAAAAATAAAGGGACTGACTGGTGGTAAAAAGTATTATTTCAAAGTTGTAGCAGTTTCACAGGCTGGTGGAAAGACAGTGATCGGAACACAGTCTAATGCGGTTTTAGCGAAGATTCCAGTAGTTGCCGGGCAGGTACGGAATGTACAGTTAACTTTTGATTCCAAAAAGAATCTGGCACTTACATGGTCAAGAACAGCAAAAGCAACCAGCTATCATATTTTATATAAGAAGGCAGCAGATTCCAAATATAAGATACTGATAAAGACAAAAAAGAGCAATTATAGTCTTGCTAAACTGAAAGCGGATACAAAGTATAACATCAAAGTACAGGCAGTTACCAGAATTGGAAACAAAGTTTACTTAAGCAGTAAGACATCTAAGGTAATTACAGTAACCCCAAGACAGTATAGAGATAAGAATTATAATAAACTGCTTGCCAGCCAGGTAAGAAGTATCGGTTACGTTGGAAATAAATGTATTTACACAACAAAGAAGTATTCAACAGAAGTTAAGACAGCATTTGTAAACTATAAGGGATATTCCAGTAAAACAAAGTATTTGATTTGGATCAGTCATTATACACAGCAGGTAAGTATTTTCCAGGGAAGCAAAGGCAAATGGAAGATGATCCGTACATTTATCTGTGCGACCGGAACAGCAAAGAACCATTCTCCAAGAGGAGTATTTAAGATTACTTATAAGGAAAAAGGCTGGTTCTACACAAGCACAAAAGAACTCTATGTAACACATTATAAGGGAAGAAACTCTTTCCATACACGTCCATTATGGAATAACGGTTCTGTACAGAACCCGACAATCGGAAAACCAGCGTCTCATGGATGCGTCCGCTGTTATAACCAGGATGCGAAATATATCTATGATAAAATGCCAATAGGAACAACAGTGGTGTCTTATTAATCTGGTTTGCCGCAGGCAAATAGACGCCCTCAGGGAATAAAATAATCCATATTTGTGACTTTAGTCGCGGCGTGTTGAATGTTCGCTTTCGCGCTCGCATCCAACACTTGCTCCCAGGCCACAAATATGGATTATTTTATTCCCTGAGGGCTGTCTTTGGCTGGAGAAGGAACAGAATTAATAATGTTGGGGAATTTGAGGATGTGCCAGGAGGTTTTTGCTTTCTGGGAGATTGAAGTCAGAAGGATTGACACTTGGGAACTGGTTTTTAGAAAAGAAAACTACTTTCTTTGGCTGTTATCTCAAACCATCCTGTCAATTTATCGAATTGAAAAGAATGGAAACAGGGAAAGATGTAATTGAAAAATGAAATCAAAGAATAAGTGGAAACTTCCTGCCGCCATCCCCAAATTCTCTCCCAATTTATCAGAGTGCCAATAAGGAGTGCCAACAAACAGAGTCCCCGAAGCTGGTAATATGTAAAAATGCGCCTTTGAGCTGCGTCCAAATTGCGAGTGAGCAGTTTGGACGCAGTGAAACGAAGCATTTTTGCATATTACCAGCTTCGGGGACTCGTCTGTTTATCACCCCCCCCCACCGATAAATCATAAATCATCCCATATATTGCAAATTTGTAGACAATGACGTACAATAGCGTTATGTGATAAAGTCAGGAGGATTATAAGATGTCTATACAAGGGAAAAATGGAACTTCAAGGCGCGAAGTTTTTTCCAGAGAGCTTATCGTAGCTTTTTATTTTATATTTTTGGTAATGACGGCACTCTGTCATAAGTTTGGAGAGGTGCATATTGTTCATGCGTTTACTCGAATAGTTCAGATTGTGTATGTATCGGGAATCTTTTTTGCAGTAGGATATTATATACAGATTCAGAGTGAGAAGTATGGGAACTTTAAGGGATGTATGTTAAGGCATGCGGCCTATAGTCTTGGATTGTATGCGCTTTTGGGAATTCCTTATGAAGTATTCGCGAAACATGTGGATCTGTTTACGACAATAAGGAATTTCATAACGTTTATAAAGGTTTTTGAAATTTCAGCTATCTTTTTGTCTGTCAGCATCGTATTTCTTTTGTGTGCCTATTTGTGGGATTATATAGAAGGATGGATGGAAAAGCCGGTATTGCTTCTATTGATATGTATTATTGGTTTTCTGCCTGTTTTTCTTCCAGAAGGGATTATTGGATATGGTCTGGCAGGAACATTGATTGGCGGAGACCGCACGCATGCAGTTGCGATTAGTACGGAACTATTTGTATTTTTCTGGGGTGTATTCTGTGCAAGGAAAAAGCAGAATACATTTTTAGAAAAAAAGAATTTTATTATGGCGGCGCTTTCTTTTGTTATTGCAGGAGTGTTTGCAGTACTTCATATAAAGGCGGCATGTTTTGTATTTCTTGGAATGTTCCTTGCATTTATAGCGATTAATATATGTGTGCCATTTGCCGGTATTTATGCGGTATTAGAAGAAGCGGTAGTGAATATTTTAGAAAGAGTGTGGGGCATTATAACAACACCGGCTTCCAGAGAGGGAGAGGAAAACGGGCGTTCCTTATTTAGATATTTTATTGGATATACTGTGCTTTTTGTGGTGATGGCAGTGCTTATTTTCCTGCCATACATTTTACAGAATAAAACGTTAATCTGGGAGGCAGATGGTCTTGGGCAGTATGTTCCGAAGGTATATCGTTTTATTCAGTATATTCCTGAGATATTTAAAGATATTTTCAGTGGAAACTTTGATTTTAAACAGTACGATTTTACAACAGGACTTGGTGCGACAGTGGCGATCAGTTATGACCCGGTTTATTGGTTATACCTGCTATTCTCACCGGCGAAGATAGAGAAGGCATATAGTTTCCTGATTATTGTAAGGTATTTTCTTGCAGGACTTAGTATGTCCGGTCTCGTACTTTATTTTAAAAAGTCACATTTTGCAGCTTATACGGCAAGTATTGTGTATGCCTTTTCCGGCTATGCGATTTATGCGGGAACGAAGCATGGGCAATTCCTTACACCAATGATTCTTCTCCCGATTCTTGTTGTTGCGATGGAGAGACTGATTCGTAATAGAAAATGGTATATGCTCACAGTTTTAGTAGCGGTTTCTCTGCTGTGTTCTTATTATTTCCTGTATATGAACACAATCGCACTGGGAATCTATTTTGTGCTTCGAATCGTTTGTACAGAGGAATATCGGAATTGGAAGACATTTTTTGAGCGAGGATTTATTATAGTGGGAAGTTATATTCTGGGGGCATCTCTGGGAGTAATCTCATTATTTACATCTTTTGGAAGTTACATGGGTTCAAGCCGAAGTGGTGGTGGAAAGATTACTGCATTTTTAAGTACAACACCATTATTTTACCGTACAGAATGGCTGGTGGACTTTTTCACGTCCTATATATCGGATAACTTTGCGTCTGGTTTATGGCTTAAGCTTGGATTTGCTCCGCTTGCAATGCTGGCGATCGTATTACTTTTTACAAGAAAGAACCGAAAGGAACTTCGCTGGCTGTTTGTGATTTTCACGGCATTTTCCCTGTTTCCTGTTTTCGGATATATTTTCAGCGGATTTAGTAATGTAAATAACCGCTGGGGTTATATTTATGTGGTGATTGTTTCCTTTATTCTGGCAGAAAGTCTTGATAAGATGCGGGATCTGAGTGGAAAAGAACTGGGAATCATGACAGCAATCACTGGACTTTACGGGCTGGTAAATGCTTTCTCTGATAAGTTGTTTGTTCCAAGTATTTATGGTGCGTTTGGACTTTTGGCAGCAACGCTGATTATGCTGTTCTTATTAAATAGTGATAAGATTACATTTTCTAAGAAACAGTTTAGAGGAATTGTTCTTGGAATGACTGCCCTGGTTATTTTCCTTAATGCAAAGTGGTTTATTACTTCTGGGGATGATAGTTATACGCATCTGGATACCTACGTTTCTGCAGGAGATTCTAAAAAGAAGATTTCTGGGACAGCGTTAAAGCATCTTGATGAAGTGCCGGGAGCGGATACGGATGAATTTTACCGAAGCACCAATCTTGTTACAACGGGTAACCTTCGTTCTTCCAGTTTGTTATATGGATATAATGATGTTTCTACATTTAGCAGTACGTTAAATGGCGGTATTGTAAATTATAATAATGCGATGGGTAATTGCCGCTGGAATATTGTAAGTATCTATGATTACAACTTTCGGACTTACCTGAATACGCTTGCGAGCGTGAAGTATATGGGTGTTGCAAAGAAGAATACGGCAACAATTCCATATGGCTATAAAAAGGTGCAGGAGACAAAGAATAAATATTATTCTATTTATGAGAATCAATATTCCTTGCCACTTGGGTATACTTACGATAAAATAGTAAATGCAGATAGAATTGATCAGTATTCTGCAGCCGAAAAGCAGGAGACTACAATGCTTGCAGCTATTGTGGAAGATAAGGATATGGATAAGAACAGTAATCTTACTGTGGCTACGAAGCTTCCGCTTACTGCACAAAAGTTAAAGATTAAAAATATAAAGCTTAACGGTGTGTCTATGACAAAAGATACGATAGAGATAGAGAAGCCGGGTGCGACAATGAAGTTCTCCTTTGAGGCGCCGGCCAATGCAGAAACTTATCTGTCTCTGGTTGGAGATATTTATGCAGAAAAAGATGCGAAAGAGCATTTTATAACAGCAAGAATTAAGGCTCCGGGCGTAAAATATGGTCATAAGTTCCGTATTGATGCATATACTACCGGGCAAAAGGAATATCTTTTTAATCTGGGATACAGAGAGGGTGCTGTAAAGACATGTACCTTGAAGTTTGTCGGTACAGGCACTTTGAAGTATAAGGATCTTGCGATTTATTCTCAGACGATGTCTAATTATGCAGACAGAGTGAATGCACTTAAAGAGAATTCCCTGCAGAATGCAAAAGCAGAGAAGAATACGGTAACTGGTAATATCACTGTTGACAAAGACAAGATGCTGGTGGTCACTCTCCCATATCAGAAAGGCTGGACAGCATATGTTGACGGCAAAAAGACAGATATTCAGAGGGTAAATTATCAGTATATCGGTATTAATCTTAAAAAAGGAACACATGATATTAAGCTACATTATCAGCTTCCGGGAATTAAGCTTGCATTTATGATTACCGGATGTGGTATCATAGCATTTGTGGCAATTATTATATTTAATATTGTCAGAAAAAGACGAAAGAATTAGAGGATTTTTTAACACACTCTAAGAAAAAATCATTTTGTAAAGGAAGGACAGGATGCAATCAAAGAAATGCCTGGACAGATATGGCAGTGGAAGGCCGCTTTGTCAGAAGTCATGAAGCAGGCAAGATATAATGCATTCTTATTAAAAGGGTGTAGTGAACATAAATAAACATATATAAAGTTTAAGGAGAGATTATCATGGCAGAACAACATTTAACAAAGAGCGAGTTGGCGATTATGGAGGTAATGTGGGAGCAGGAAGAAGCACTTACTGCTTCAGAGATTATCAAAGCATCTGGGGACAAGGAATGGAAGAACAGTTCTATTCATCTCATGGTGAATGCTTTACTTGAAAAAGGATTCCTTGAAGTTGCCGGATTTAAAAAGACAACAAAGAATTATGCGCGTACATTTAAGCCAACTATGACAAAAGAGAAGTATTTTGTGCGCAAAGTTATGGGAAATACTCCAGTAGAAGAGAAGAAAAAGATTTATATGCAGCTGTTAAAAGAAGTGAACGAAATCGAGACACTTGATACAATCAAAGAAGAAATATACGCGCGAAAAAAAGAATTGGAAAATAGATAGTTGACTTTTCCTATCAAGTGGGTATATAATCAACGCATTAAAGTAAATACAGCGGACGCTTAAACCGATGATGTGGAAGTTAGGGCGATTGATGCACTTACAGAGAGACCGGGATGCTGAGAACCGGACAGAACGCAGATTGTCAAGTGGGCCACGGAGGGCAGTGTGAACAGCAGATTCAGGCAGATATCAATTATCTTGCACAGAAGTATTTGAAGAAGTACAGAAACTGATAGAATACGGTGATATGGAAGTTTAAAGCTTACTAGCATTGACGTGAGGACATACGTTAGTTGTCAGGGATATGATGTGTATCCTGTGAGTGCATGAAGATTTTCATGAAGCAAGGTGGTACCGCGGGAGAAGTTTTAGAATTTTACCCGTCCTTGACAGATAGAGAATATTTGTCAGGGACGTTTTTTTATAGTTCTCTGACATCAACAAAGCTGTATTGTGGAAAAACTTTGATAATTGTGGATAAGGAGGATGAAAATGAGAAAAGTTGTGATTATTGGTGCCGGACATGTCGGTTCCCACTGTGGATATGCACTGGCACATTCGGGGATAGCCAGTGAGATTGTCCTTGTGGATGTGGATAAAGATAAGGCACACGCACAGGCATTAGACATTGCAGATAGCGTAAGCTTCTGTGAGAGAGAAACGGTAGTAAGAGATGGTGACTATAAAGATTGCGAAGACGCAGCTCTCGTTGTTGTCGCAATTGGTGAGGCAAGAAAGCCGGGACAGACAAGACTTGATATGTTAGGCCGTTCCGTAGAAATGTTAAAAGAACTTCTCGAACAGTTAAAACCATACAAGATTCCAGGAATTGTTGTAACCATCACCAATCCAGCCGACATTGTAGCCGACTATGTAAGAAAAGGACTTGGTTTAGAAAGAAACAGAGTCTTTGGAACAGGCACTTTATTAGACACCGCAAGATTAATCCGGACATTAAGCGAAGAATCCGGTGTGGGAAGACGTTCTATTCAGGCATATTCATTGGGAGAACATGGAGATTCCTCTATGATTCCATTCTCATCAGTAACAATCGGGGGACTTCCATTCGATGCTTATGATATTTCTAAGGAAAAAGTCTTAGAAGCAACCAGACAGATTGGAATGACTATCATCGAAGGCAAAAAATCAACCGAATTTGGTATCGGCAGAGCCTTAACCGAAATGGCAGCCTGCATCCTCCGTGATGAGAAAAAAATCATGCCGGCCTCTGTATTACTTCAAGGCGAATACGGTCAGCATGATGTACATTGCGGAGTCCCATGTCTCATCGGTAAAAATGGAATTGAGAAAATAATCGAACTTCCATTAACAGAGGAAGAACAGGAGATGCTTAACAAATCTTGTGAGGTAATTAAAAAGCATATAAAAATGGCAAGTGAAAATTAGAACTTAGAATTGCTGGCACTCTGATATTTAACACAAATTTTTACATAGTTTTTCACTTAAATCTTTTTCTTATGTGAAATTAAATATCACAGCAGACCAGCTTACACAAGTTTTAATCTGAAACAATTAAATTTTTAAATTTATATAATCTTGGGGAGAAGCTTTTTACAATATAAGCTAATAAAAAACGTCGGACAACAGATATAGAAAGGGAAAGAAAATGAGAAAATTTAAAAAATTTGTAAGTACAGCAATTATAGCAGCAATGGCAGGAACTCTTTGTTTAACAGGATGTGGTTCTAACAGCAGTTCCGAAAGCAGCACAGGAAGTAGTAAGTCAGAAAAACAGGTTACTGTAGCAGTCGTTCAGCCAATGTCCCACACATCCCTTGACCAGATTCGTGATACTATCACTTCTGAACTTGGAAAAGACGACAACATCAAAGTTGTAACAGATAACGCAAACGGTGATACAGCAGCATTAAGCTCTATCATTGAGAATTATAAATCTGAAGGAGTAGACATTGTTGTTCCAATCGCAACTTCCACAGCACAGACAGCAAAGAGCGTTTATGATGGAGAAGATACACCAATCGTATTCGCCGCAGTTTCAGACCCGGAAGCAGCAGGTCTTACAGGAGAAGATTGTGCGAATATCACGGGTGTTTCTAACAACATTCCAGCAGATGAAATCGTTAAGCTGATCGCTAACTTTCAGCCAGATTACAAGAAGATTGGTTTCCTGTATACATCCAGTGAAACAAACTCCGTATCTACAATCACAGCAGCTAAGAAATACTGTGACGATAATAATATCGCTTATGAAGAGTCTTCTATCTCTAATGTTTCTGAGCTTCAGACAGCAGTAGAATCCCTGATTTCTAAAGGAGTAGATGCACTTTATACTGGTAACGACAACACAATCGCTTCAGCAATGGCTACTTACACAGATGCCGCTTACGCAAAGAAAGTTCCTATCTACTGTGGTGCTGACTCTATGGTTGCAGACGGTGGATTTGCTACAGTTGGTGTAAACTATGTACAGCTTGGAAAACAGGTTGTAGACATGGTAGAAAAGATTGCAAACGGCGAAAAAGTTTCTGATATTCCTTACGAGACAATTTCTGATTATGCGAAATATGTAAATATGCAGGCTGTAAAACAGTTTGGTGGTAACTTTGATAAGAAGGCATTTGAAGGATTTGATGTGCTTGTAGAGGAAGATGGAACAAGTCATTTTAATAAATAATGAATCAAGATTAGAATTGAGGACATAAACATGAATGAAATAGCAGGCATGTTAGTTTCCGCTCTCGGCCAGGGGTTTATCTACGCCCCTATGGCCCTGGGCGTTTTTCTGACATTTAGTATTTTAAAAACCCCTGACCTTACGGTAGAGGGAAGTTTTGTATTTGGAATGACCGCCTGTGTCGTAGTGACGATTGCAGGGCATCCGATTTTAGGGCTTGTTGCTGGCACGCTTGCAGGAGCGGCAGCAGGACTTTGTACGGGACTTTTGCAGACTAAATTAAAGATTGAACCGATTTTATCTGGTATCCTTACAATGACGGGACTTTACACAGTAAACTATGCTATTCTGGGTGGTCAGTCCAACCGTTATTTACAGTATGAAGCAAAAAACAGCTTGGGTGTAACCGTAAATAAACCGGCAGATACTGTATACAAGATATTCCAGAGAGCCTTTGGCAAGGATATGTCATCAGGCATGACCGCATTTTTACTTACCATGATAATCGTTATTGTAACCTGTGCAGTTCTTGTTACATTTTTCCGTACAAGAAATGGTATGGCGATTATTGCAACTGGTGATAATGAGGAAATGGTTCGTTCATCTTCGATTAATGCAGATGTATCCAGAATCGGCGGGGTCATGATTTCTAACGCACTCGTTGCATTTTCCGGTGCACTTCTTTGCCAGTATCAGAAATACGCAGATTTGAACTGTGGAAATGGTATGCTTGTTATGGGACTCGCCTCGGTAATCATCGGTCTTACTTTCTTTAGTAATCATTCCGTTACAATACAGGCAGTTGGTGTTGTTCTCGGTTCCTTATTATACCGAATCATCATTCAGATTGCATACAAGATTGATATGCCAAGCTATGCAGTTAAATTATTGTCTGCAGTCATCGTTGTAATCGCATTAGTTATTCCGTGGTTACAAAAAACATATAAAAAGAAAGGGGGCAGCCGTTAATGAGCAGTCAGTTAAAACTTACAGATATCACAAAAAAGTTTGAGGCAAACACTGTCAATGAAAAAGTTGCCCTCGACCATTTAAATCTCACCGTAGAACCCGGTCAGTTTGTTACTGTGCTCGGTTCAAACGGTTCCGGTAAATCTACCATGTTTAACGTCATCCTCGGAAGCCTTTTTCCAGATGAAGGAAAAGTGTACTTAGGAGACAAAGACATTACAAAATTAAAAGACTACAAACGAGCCTTAAACATTGGATGCCTTTACCAGAATCCACTTCGTGGAACCGCTCCGAACCTCACCATTGAGGAAAACCTTGCCCTTGCTTACACGAGAAAGGCTTCCCCGTCTTTCTTTGCCTTAAATAAAAAGGACAGTGCCTACTTTAGAGAAGTCCTTTCCACACTTGGAATGGGACTCGAAGACAGAATGAAAACCAAAATCGGTCTTCTTTCCGGCGGACAGCGACAGGCAGCCTCTCTTTTAATGGCAACCATTGCAGAACCAGAACTCCTATTACTCGATGAACATACCGCAGCCCTTGACCCTGGCGCAGCCGAAAAAGTCATGGCATTAACGAAAAAGATTGTTGAGGAAAATAAGATCACAACCCTTATGATTACACATGATATGGAATATGCATTAGAATACGGTAGCAGGACGATTATGCTGGATTCTGGAAAAATAGTCATGGATCTGACCGGAAAAGAACGAGAAGAAATGACAACAGGGAAATTAGCCGAACTCTTTTATGGAAAAGCACATAAGAAGGGGTGATTTGCCGCAGGCAAGGGAGATAAACAGATAAACAGACGAACTCCAGAAGATAAATAAAGCATATTTGTGACTTTAGTCGCAGCGTGTTGAATGTTCGCTTTTGCGCTCACATCCAACACTTGCTCCGAGGCTACAAATATGCTTTATTTATCTTCTGGAGTTCTGTTTGTTGGCAGCCCGGCAAATCAATTATTTAGTGTTATAAGTGATATCTATTAGAGGCATAATTCAGTAGTTTGTTTTGATATTCTAATTCTTTATTTATACGCTCCAGGTGATAATTATTAAGATTTGTATTATTATTATAAGAATCTATAAATTTATTAGTGGATGATATCCATTGATTATAATATAAATCTGTTTTTTCCCCGGATTCTTTAACTGCTTGGTAAAGTGAATACTGATTATACTTGATTTCTGATAAATTGTAAGCAGGTAATCATCCGTACCTTGACTAAAAAAGCCGTCCCTCTGGACGGCTCAAAATTTATTTTTTCGGTTTAGTTTTTGTCTTTATTTCTTCCGGCAGTTCTTCTGCCCATGGAAGTAAGCTATCCAGTTCCTCTGGCTTTGGGAATGGTCCAATCTGGCGGAGTCTCTCTAATACATACGTTAAGTAAAGATATGGTTTTAATCCATTTAAAAGGGCTGTCTCTACTATGCTGTAAGTAATGGCACTGGCATCTGCTCCACGTATACTTTTCGCAAATAACCAGTTCCGTCGTCCTACTGCAAAGTTCTTTATTGCTCGTTCTGCACTGTTATTATCAATACTGAGATGTCCATCTTCCAGATATCTTCTCAGATACTCTTCCTGGTTCAATGTGTATAATACGGCATTCCCAATGAGAGAAGAACGGTCTACGGCATCTTCCATGGAATGCAGCCACTCAAATAAAGCGTCTGCAACGGGACGCGATTGTTTCTGGCGTTCTTTATATCGTTCTTCCGGGCTCTTATCTTTGACTAGTTCTTCTACTTTGTAGAGTATCCCGATCCTTGTCAGTGCCTGATGGGCTACCGTTTCTTTCAGCTGTTCCTTTGTGAAGTCTTTCTTTAACGGAGTAAGGGCTGCTTCAAAACGGCGTCTTGCATGGGCAAAACATCCCGAAACCCTTATCTTACTGCCCAGACTGTGATATGCCTGATAACCGTCACAAGTCAGATATCCCTCAAACTCTTCCCCAAGGAATGTTTTTGGATGGTATCCTGCCCGGGTCCTCTCATAATCAAAGAGTACCATCTGCGGTGTGCCGCTGTAACTGTCTGTCAGATATACCCACATCCAGTTTTTTGTATTCCCTTCCTGCTCTGGTTCACCAAGTACCTGTATCCGGGATTCATCACAGTGGATGTAATGGCTTTTCAGGAACACTTCTTTCATACGTTCATAGAGCAGTTTCAGATACCGGTCTGCACAGCAGATGACCCAGTTCGCCATTGTCTTTGTCGAAAGGTTCAGGTTATATCTTGCGAATTCCCGTTCCTGTCTTGCCAATGGCAGGCCATTTACATATTTCGCGTTCATGATCCCTGCCACTAAAGATGGGGTTGCTATGCTTCCCTTGATCAATGGCTGTGTCTTTTCCGAGCGTTTCATCACTCCGCATTTTGAACAGCTGTATACGTAGGTGATCTCCTCTACTACTTCAAAGTGGGGCGGGACAAACTTCAGACGTTTTACAACCTCTTTTGCAGCAACTTTATATTTTGTACCGCACTCTGGACAATACTGTTCTTCTTCATCCAGTTTATATCTCTTTATTTCTGTAACTTCAAAATTAGAAAGATCTGCTTCCTTCTTTCCTTTCCGTTTCTTTCTCTTATAAGAAACTGGCTGGATCTCTTCATAGGCAGCTGTATCCGCTACATCTGCATTCATCTCTGCTTCATTAAAAAGACAGAGCTGTTCATATCCGTCAGCATACTTCTCACTTGATTTTCCGAACCGTCTTCTTTGTTCCAGGGCGAGACGATCAGAGAGCATGGCATTCATGAATTCCAGTTCTTTTTGTTTATCCTTAAGAAGCTGGATTTCGTTTTCATTTTTGCTTTTCTGTTCCTGCATGAGCAGCGTTACCTTAATGAGATCTTCACGCTTCATGTTATTGAGTTGTTCTTTTGTAAACAATGGCTCCATCTGTCTGCTCTCCTGCCTGTAATCTTATGGGTAGATTATACCATATGGCATAGGGTTTTATCCAGAAAAAACAACAGCCATACATGTAGGAAATGGCAGGAAAAACCGCAGATATTTCGTGCTTTTGCGGATTGACAGGAAAAACCGAAGTCTTTCACACGATAATCTTGGGATGCCGTTCTTTAAAAGCCCCTTGCGGATTTAAAGACAGCCCGTCACATAACCAGTGCATCTCTTTTAATGTTACTTTCTGCAGCTCATCCGGTGTGTCTGGCCAGTGAAAAGAATTCCTGTCCAGCTTTTTCATAAGGATCCAGAAGCCGGATCCGTCCCATTGAAGGATCTTGATAGAAGTGCGCCTGCGGTTGCAAAAAGCAAACATACAGCGGGAGTATGGGTCGAGGTGGAATTTCAGTTTGATGATTGCAGCCAGTCCATTGTAACTTTTCCTGAGGTCAGTAACTCCACATGCCAGATAAACGGTAGTACCGCCAGCCAGGTCAAGCATGATGTCTTAACTCTTTTATAATAGCAGACAAAAGTTCTGATGGGCAGGAGGGACAGATTTCAATACGGATACTGTCATTAAGAAAGATGTGGATAGAGGATGAAGGTTGTGAGGAAACAAGGTCTTTCCTGCGTAATTCCTGTTCTGTTGGCATTTTGGCAAAGACAGGGGCATCTTCTTTTACAGAAACCGTATCCAGATTTTTTAATTTGCGGATCCAGTAAGACATGGTAGAAACAGGAATCTGATGTTCCTGGCACCATGTCCGGCAGGTCTGTCCACTGGAATAAAATTTCTGTACACGTTCAGACCAGAATAAGATTTTCTCTTTTTTTTCATAATGGTATACTTCCTCTCATGTTTTGAGAAGATTGTATCAGAAAATTAATTGTAGTAACAGGTACGGATGATTACCTGCTTACGATAAATTAGATATAACAGCATCAAGTCGAGTTATTATTTTGTCTAATCTTGCTTCGAGATTATATAAATTATAGGCTCCTTCGTGTCCAGAAAGTTCATAACAACGGCCCTCCTCTAAGTAATCTTTAAAAGAGCTAATAGCAATAAGATAGCGGTATTTAGGTACTACGATATCCATATTATAAAATTTATTTAAACATTGTGTTGTTCCATTGTGTATAGATTGTAATTCAGAGCAGTAATTAATTAGTTTATTTTTTAATTCGATTTCTTTTGTTTGTTCATATTTATTTTTACGCACTTCTTCATTATATTGTTTTAATTTAGAGTTATAATTCTCTCTCCCTTTTTGATATTGTGAATTATATTTTGACGTTTCATTCCAATGTTCGAGCGCCCAGTTAAAAGGATAAAGGGAAATGAAAAATAAAATAAGATAAATAAAAATTGCTTTCAAACCTTCATCTTCTATAATGCAATCTACAAATCCAACAAATAAGAATAGTTGATAATGCTCCTAATAAAATAGTAACAGGAGCCAGTAAAAATACTGGTAATGTAAATTTTTTTGCTGGGGGTTTTTGGGGCGGAGAAATATGTTTTGTTTTTCCTAAAGAATTAATTTTCTGTTGTAATCTTGTCATTAATTCATTTTGAAACCAGGCTTCTTCTAGTTCATATACGATAGTTATATATTTTTTTAAATTTTCATAATTCAGTTCCATATATAACGCCTCCTTTTGTAAAAATATAAGTATCTTGTTTTTTCTATTGTACACTCCTCATGGTAACAATTTTTTTTCAAATATCTACCATTTATGTCCAAATGGTCGTTTTTACGACACTTTATCTCCCTAAGTTCGTCTGTTTTTATAGACTTACAAATTAAAATTTCTCTTGCATAAATCAAAAAAATGTTATATAGTAAAAATATGGAATTAAAGAATGATTAATTACAAAAAGGAGATATTTGTGGACGCATCTATTAAGAAAACAGTGAGAGCGTCAGATAAAGATGCGCAGTATGACGAGAAGGCTAAGAAGCTTTTAGGACATAAAATCATACTGGCGTACATATTGGTAAATACTATAGAGGAATTTCGGGAGATGAATCCGAAGGAAGTAGTTAATTATATAGAAGGAGAACCGTATATTAGTGTAGTTCCGGTTGATTCTGGAATGACTAATGTGAAAAAGAAAGAGGGAGAAAAGAGAGCCAAATCTGGAAAAGAATTAGAAGAAGATACGAAAACTACAGAACAGGTTATCGGGTTAAATACAGAAAACAGTGAGATTAACGAGGGAATGATACGTTTTGATATTATCTTTTATGTCAGAATGAAAGACGGTCTAAGCCAGATAATTATTAATATAGAAGCACAAAAAGAGGAACCAAGTGAATATAAGATATTAAACAGAACTATTTTCTATGCGTGTAGGATGATATCTTCACAGAAGGAAAGAGACTTTGTAAATTCAGAATACAATAATATGAAAAGAGTTTATTCTATTTGGATTTGTATGAACATGAAAGAACACAGTTTGAGCCACATTCATTTAAAAGAAGAGCACATTATAGGATTTCATAAATGAAAAGGCGATTTAGATCTTCTCAATATTATAATAATAGGAATTGCAAAAAGCTTACCGAAAAAAGAAGAAAAATACGAATTACATCGTTTGTTATCAGCACTTTTATCTTCAGACTTGGAGGTAGAAGATAAATTGGATATAATGGAGAAAGAATACGATATCCCATTGGAGAATGATATAAGGAAGGATGTGAAGGAAATGTGTAACTTAAGTCAGGGGATTAGGGAAGAAGCATTCGAAGAAGGACAGGAACAAGGAGAAAAACAAAAATTAGTTAAAGTAGTTACTAAGATGTATGAGGCAAAGTTTCCATTAGAACAAATTGCAGCAATAGCAGAAATCAGTGTGGAGAACGTAAAAGAAATCATAGACTAGAGCGTGTTTGAAAAATCATTCCTGCAATCTGCACGCCCCAATTTGCGGTATATTTTGCCTTCATTCAGTTGAC
>ENA-UPXC01001571-UPXC01001571.1-human-gut-metagenome-genome-assembly--contig:-NODE-1571-length-31744-cov-27.029937_pt1 | contig 31744 bp, 25 predicted proteins | sample MGYA00250047_ERZ773371 | MGnify/ENA primary metagenome ERZ773371 (study PRJEB29103, sample SAMN06111975) | human gut metagenome | biome: human gut; feature: ankylosing spondylitis patient; material... | reverse complement strand
CTTTTTGTTCTTTCCAGCCCGGAACCACTGCCGTTTTTCCAGCATTTATGCGGGTTTGGCGCGTTCCAGTACCATCATATAACAGTATATACATTTTTTCAAGCGTTCTTTCATGCTGTTTTTCTGCGGTCCGCTTTTACATCAGATCGATCGAATTCATCGTAATTGCCTGGCGCAGCGCGTCGATTTCCTCGGTGCTCAGCATGATATAGGACTCGCCTTTTACGATCTCTTTCAGATATAAAAAGCAGTTGTCACGGCTGTGGATTGCATTCAGGATAAAACCTGTGTTTTCTTTGTCGAGCATTGCCAGCGCAAAACTCATCTTTCCGCCCACATCGTCAAACGCATCATATTTTACGATTCCGTATTTGTTCAGCGTCATGCCCTGGATCTTTTTCAGATCCGCAAGATTCTTTTTCGTCAGCTCATTCTGCTTGTTCAGTTTGTCAATTTCCTTGAACCGCTGATGAAACAGCTTTTCGAGTGACTGGGCGTCTTTTCCCTTCATAAAGCTTCTGTACTTCTGGTTCAGTCTGCTCAGACGCAGCGACATGCTGACCGTCATAATCATCATCACGATAATCAGTACAATCAGAAGAAGTACAACAACGCCAAGGTCAATTCCTACCTTACTAAATAAATCGCTCATTATTCTACCTCTTACTGTATTGATTCAAACAGATCCATGATTCTCTCGAGCTCTTCCTGGGAATAATACTCGATCTCGATCTTTCCTTTGTGCTTTGCCCCGCGGTGAATGGAAACCTTCGTACCAATGATGCTCTTAATTTTCTCTTCCAGACCTTCGTAGATGGCTTCCTCTTCCAGATTGACTTTCTTTTCTTTCTTCACCTTCGGATTCAGGATCTCTTTGACCAGGCGCTCGGTCTCACGGACACTGAGCTTTTCATCGAAGATTTTCATTGCCGTATTGTACTGGAGTTCTTTATTCTCCAGCGCCAGCAGCGTACGCACATGACCGGTTGTCAGCATTTCATCGACAACCATCTGCTGTACCCTGTCATCCAGTTTCAGGAGACGCATCGAGTTTGTAACCGCCGTTCTGCTCTTGGAAACGCGCTCTGCGATTTCATCCTGGCGGAGATGGAACTCTTCCATCAGGCGTTTGTATGCGTGTGCCTCCTCAATCGGGTTCAGAGATTCTCTCTGAATATTTTCAATCAGGGAAATCTCGACAACTTCCTGCTCGGTAAAATCTTTAATGATGACCGGTACTTCTTTGATTCCGGCAAGCTTTGCAGCCCTCCATCTCCGTTCCCCTGCGATGATCTCATAATAATCATCTTTTTTCTGCACCAGAATCGGCTGCAGAACTCCGAACTGTTTGATGGATTCCGAAAGTTCGATCAGGCCGTCCTCGTCAAAGGATTTTCGCGGCTGTTCGCGGTTCGGTTCAATTTCGGAGATTTTCAGTTTCATCTCGACTGGTTTTTCGACAACTTTTTCAACAACCTTCTCGACTACTTTGACCTCCGGTTTTGCCGGTTTCTCTTTTGCTTCTGCTTTGGCCGAATGTCCCGGTGAAATCAGGGAATCCAGGCCCTTGCCTAAGCCTCCTCTTCTCGCTGCCATTACTCTTCATCCCCCCTGTGAATCACTTCGTCTGCCAGGAGACGGTAGCTCTCTGCACCGGTGGACCGCTTGTCGTAATAGTTGATCGGCATACCGTAGCTCGGTGCCTCCGCAAGGCGGACATTTCTCGGAATAATGGTTTTGTAGATATTCTGATCCAGGCTGTCTTTTACGTTTTCTACTACCTGCAGAGAAAGATTCGTTCTCGCATCGTACATGGTAAAGACAACGCCTTCCATCTCCAGTTCTGGATTCAGACGCTCCTGCACCAGCTCAATCGTGTGCATAAGCTGGGATAAGCCCTCCAGTGCGTAATATTCACACTGAATCGGCACCAGAACGGTGTCCGCGGTGGTCATCGCGTTGATTGTCAGCATATTTAAGGATGGCGGACAGTCAATAATAATGAAGTCGTACTGATCGCGAACCTGATCAATTGCGTTTTTCAGGATGAATTCTTTGTCTTCCACCCCGATCAGCTCGATCTCCGCTCCGGCCAGATTGACATTGGAAGGGATAAGGGAAAGATTGTCAAAATTCAGAGGAATGATGCAGTCCTCCAGTTTTGACTCTCCAAGAAGCAGTTCATAGATGGTATTTTCCACTTCATTTTTCTCTACTCCCATTCCGCTGGTGGTATTTCCCTGCGGGTCCATATCAATGGTCAGAACTTTTTGTCCCATTTCTCCTAAACAGGAAGAAAGGTTAATTGCGGTGGTAGATTTACCTACGCCGCCTTTCTGGTTTGCAATTGCAATTGTTCTTCCCAAAATATGTATTGCCTCCTTTCATCTTTTTGTTTTCCATTTGCAGTTTTTCCTTTTTACAGGAAATGACCTGCCGGCACTTCTTTCAAAAAACTGATTCATGCGGCAGGTGTTTTGGCATATAGATAGGAAAAATCTCCTTTTCTATGCCAGTCTATCTGAGGAATTCTTCAGATTCTATCTCAAAATTGCCCCAATTTGGGACAAAGATATTTTATCATACTACGCCGGATTTTACTACTGGAAATGTTTCACGTGAAACATTTTCTGCATTTTTGCATGATTAGGCGGTGTGAAACATAAGAAAATTGGAGATTTTTGGCGATGTTTCACGTGAAACATTTTGAAAAGCACTGTTTTACAATAATTTTTCTCGGTTTTTACGCTGTTTAAAGGCTTTTTGGAATTTTTTCAGCGATGATTTTGCATTTTTTGATGGTTTCCAAGTAATTCTGCAATGTCAGAACATTTTTTTCTGTTTCACACAGTTTTTATAAAATGTTTCATGTGAAACATTTTAATTTTTGACGTTTTTGAGGTATAAATATACTGGAAACGTTATTTTAATCGTGTGATGCTCTTTTTCAAGGAAATCTCAGGTGATTAGGAAGAAAAAATCAACTTATCAGGATATTATTGATACATAGATCAGGAATCAAAACTGTTTATGGTTGTTCGGTGATCGTAAATGTCTCTTTTGTATATAAAATGTATTTTTATTCACTAGGGCTCTGTTTTTTCATCGTTCTTCCTCGCTTTTTTCAAATTTTCAGCATTTTTCTCTTTATTTTCATCAGTAAGAGGCATAATCCGTGAGACATCCTCTTTTTCATTTTTTCTCCAGTTTTTCTCTTTTCGGGCGGTTTTTCTTTGATTTTTTTTATTTTGCAGGCCAAGCTGCACATTTTCTGTTTTTTATCGATTTATTTGATTACACTATAATTTTCTGTTTTTATGGTTTTAATATTTTTCTCTCGCTGCCACGTCTTTTATCCTCTTTTCCATCTTTCTGGCTTACCTTTCTCTTTTTTTGTAAACAATCTCACTTTTTCTCTTTTATCAACATTTTTTTATTCCTTCTCTCCGTTTTTTATCCCTCATCGCCATTTCACACCATTTTCTTGCCTTTCACTGCCTCTCCCTCCCGTTTTTATTCTTTTCGCCCATGTCTATACTACATTTTCCCCTTTTCAGTCGTTTTTTGCCTTTTCTCAACTCATTTTTATCTTTTTTGCTTTTTCCGCCTCTTCCATCGTTTTACACCCTCTTTTTGCCATTTTTTTAGATCGTCCTTCATTTTTTCGTTTCTACTTATGTCACTTTCCCTGTCTCATTTTTCACGTTTCACGTCTCTCAAAATGTTTCACGTGAAACATCGTTTTTTACGATTTTCGGTCTTCGGCGATCAGTGAGAAGCGATTTGCTTTCCTGCTTTCCGAAAATCACTCTCATTTTTCACCTCTCTTATTTTTAAAATAATCGTATTTTCTATTCTATTTTTGATTTTCTCCGTCTTTTCTACATTTTTCCTGTATTTTCGCGTGTTTCACGTAGTTTTTCGTCTCTGTTTTCTCTCTTTTATTAAATTATTTAATTATATTTTTATATTTTCGTATGAATTGAACTTTTACATTCGTTTTTTCGGATTTTCCAAACCATTTACTAAACGCATTTTGGGACCATTTTTTCATGGATTTTTACCAATCTGGAAGGATTTTATCCCATAGTGCCGTTTTCATGCTTTTATGTGTATTATTGCATCATTTTTTCTCTGTTTTTTGCAGTTATGTAAACTATTTAAATATGCCATTCGCCAGTAGTTGACATAACGTAGTTCTCCTGGAATTGTCTACGCTTTTCGTCAAATTGCGTCTTATTTTCGTCTCTTTTTCTCATTTTTCCCTTAATTTTTGCATTGTATCTTTCCCTTTTTTCGCTTATAATAAGCTCAACACAACGTTTCGAACCGATTCCTCCCCTCCGGGAGACCCCTGAAAGGAGTTTTATCATATGAAACACAGCAAAAAACTGGTCACCTTGAGTGTCCTCACCACGATGTCCGGCGCAGCGATTTACTTTCTGAATAAAACGCTCGATACCGCCGCCGTACGGAAAAACCTGCTCGCATCGGCTGAAAAAGAGAGCTTTTCCTGGCAGTTCGGCGATATTTTTTACACAAAAAAAGGCACCGGAACCCCGATGCTCTTACTTCATGACTTACATTGTGCCTCCAGCGGCCGCGAATGGCAGTATATTGAGGATGCTCTCGCCCAGGATCACACCGTCTACACACTCGATCTCCTCGGCTGCGGCCGTTCCGACAAGCCGGCGATCACGTACACGAACTTTTTATACGTACAGCTCATCGTCACCTTCATCAAACAGGTCATCGGATGTCCAACCGACGTAATTGCATCCGGTTTATCCGGCTCTTTCGTCGTAACCGCCTGCAATACAGCCCCGAAATGCTTCGGCCGAATCATGATGATCAACCCGACCGACCTTGCCAAGCTCAACAAAATCCCGGATAAACGCAGCCGCTTCCTGAAACGCATGATCGAGCTCCCGCTCGTCGGCACGCTGCTGTACCACACGCTCACCGGCCGCTCCAACATCGAGCTTTTATTCACTGAGAGCTATTATCACAACCCATTCCACCGCTCACCGGAGGACGTAGACGCCTTCTACGAGTCCGCACACCTCCAGAACAGCGCCGGAAAGTACCTTCTCGCAAGCCTCGTGGGCAATTACGTGAACCTCAACATCGGCCACGCCTTAAAACACATCGACAACAGCATGTTCCTCATCGGCGGTGAGGAGGAACCGGGCATCGCAGAAACCTTTGCGCTGTACACGGCACTCAACACTTCCATCGAAACCCAGATCCTGCCAAAAACAAAGCACATGCCGCAGATGGAGGCCCCACAGGCCCTCTTAGACCAGATCCAGATCTTCTTCGCACCAGTACAGTAATACCCCCTTCTGCTCCCGGCCTCGAGCGAAAAAATGAGACAAAAAAAACGGAGAATTTACTGATTTTTTCACTCTCAGTAAATCCTCCGTTTTCAATTTTAACCAGATTTTAATGACTCTTTATTCCGCTGATTCTGACGTGCTGCCTGAAGAACTGTCATCCTCCGTCTTTGCCGCAAGCAGTTTCCCGTAATTTTCCACCATGGTCTTCACGTTATTTTTATTCACAAGAGACGGCACTCCGTCCTCATCTACCGTGTAATAGAAGCTCGAATCATACGGGCTGTAAGCGAATGTCAGGTCGCCGTCTGTCATATGGAAGACTGCGGTAAACTCGGCATCCTTGGCCTGTACGAGGCTCTCATCCTTCGTCTGCGCCTTCAGGCCAATGAGCGAAGAATAGAACGTGGTAAACGTTGATTTATCAATCGTTTCATCGCCGCAGATGTAACTGATTTCCTGTGTTGTGGAATCGCTGTCGTCATCCTTTTTCTCTTCCACATGGCGTACATACGTCTTGGTCTCGCCGTTATACGTAATATCAAGACTCGTCAGATCCGATACATTTTCCATGCCGATATACATGTTCCAGAAATCAGATGCCTTCTTTCCGGTGAATGTTTCAACGTTCGAAGCCGTCATCAGATGAACTTCATTCGAGCCGTCCAGCTTCACGTAATAAGAACCGCCGTCCTCATTTGCATTGCCGACATACAATACCAGATCTTTCTCCACCGTAACGGTTGTCGTTTCGGAAGAAGAGCTCGTTGCAGTGCTGTCGCTTGATGCAGAATCTGCTGTGGAATCCGAAGAAGTATCTGCCGTTGTTGTATCGTCAGCCTCAACCTCCTGCTCTTCCGTGTAATGCACGCAGATCGTCGTCTTTGGCTGATCCAGTCCATACTGGGAAAGATCCGATGCGTTGTACGTAACAAGATCTCCAAAGCTAAGAGATGCCACCGCACTTGTCATGGTGCCGATCGAATCCGCATCACCGCCATGTGCCGCTCCATCTGCGTCCACAACCTGCCATTCATCCGTCTGGAGTGCCGAATCAGCAGCGCTTACTTCTTTTGTCAGCGTATATCCGTTCTCACCCTCCACCTGCAGCTTCGTAATGTTTTCCGCCGTCACAGATGGCATGGATTCCGTTGTCGCCCACTCCATCATATCGGACGGGAACATCGTTCCAAGTGATGTGCTTACCAGATAAATCTTACTCGTATCATCGTTCAGATAAATATAGTATCTGCTCGAGCTGTTCTTATCTCCGACATGAATCGTCGTTTTCTCGTCTCCCGCAGTCACTACAACCTCTTGAGACGGCGTCTCGAGCCCGAAATCGGCCATAGAATCGATTTCATCGCCTTCAATGACTCTTTCTGCTGTCATGCTGCTAAGAGAGCTTAAAACGCTCGTTATCTTGCCCTCATCCAATGGGAATCCATCCTCCTGGTCATATGTCCAGATATCGGTATCATCGTCTCCTGCTGTTTTCGTAAAGGACACCGTCTCTCCATCGATCTGGAACGAAAGCGCTGTTACATCATCTTTTGAAAAATCAACCACTTTTTCGGCGTCTGCACCAGAATCCGAACTGCCGCTGTCCGCATCGGCGGTGCTGTTTTTCTTCGTCAGCACCGCCAGTACGGCAAGAAGCAGTACCAAAAGGATCAGGCAGGCCGCCATCTTTCCTTTTTTCTTCATCACTGTTTTCTCCTCTTCATCCAGATCATCACGCCAATCACAACAAGTACCAGCGGAATTCCCGCAATGGTAATAATAGACCAGGTGTTAACTGCTCCCTGTGTAAATACCAGGTTTGTATAGCTTGTGCTCTTGCTTGGAATAACAACGGTCTGCTCCACATCACACATGGAGGTCAGTGCAGTCGCTGCCAGCTTCGAGTTCGCACCGCTGATTGCCTGGTCAATCTGGCTGCTCAGCATCGATGCACTCGAGAAATAAATGATCTGTGTCTCTTTATCATCTACCGTTTCTGTAATGGAAACGCCAAGGTCAAATGCGCCCGTCTCACTGTCCGCACTCTTCGACCAGGTGCTGTTCTCCGGGTCATTTTCAATATAAGCGTCCTCGGTGGTCGTCAGAAGGCTCTTGATCGTAATGGTATCACGATAAGAATCGAGCTTCTGAATTGCCTGTGCAACCGGCATCAGAATGTAATTACTCTTTACTTCGGTTGTAATGTCATCACTCTGAATGTTCGGCAGCAGATAATACGGCATCTGCGGATAATAATGCTGGGAATCGGTCTCCACAACAATTCCGCTGGAGCGTTTCACGCCGTAGTTCTCCAGTATGGAATCCAGATTCGGCATATCCGTTCCGGTATAGCTGGTGAACATCAGAAGTTTTCCGCCGTTTTCCAGGTAGGTAATGACTTTATTTGCCTCATCCTCGGAGAAATCGGTGGTCGGGGACATGATCACAAGCTCCTCGGCATCCTCCGGGATATCGTCTGTCATCAGGGCAAGATCACTGATTTCCACATTGTTTTTGTTAATGGCATCACTAAAGTTTGTAGAGAGATCACTCTCGGAAGCCTCGCCGTGGCCGGTTACCCAGTAAACCTTCGGGTTGTTTTCACTCGTCACATACGTGATGGCGCTGGTAATCTGACCCTCGCCGTCAAAGCCGGTTGTCTGTGTCTGATAGGTCTGATAGTTTGTGGAAGTCTCCCACATATCACTGTTGCTGACCACCTTGCTCTTATCGCCGCATACGACAATTACACTGTTTGCAGCTACCGTCTGATCGGTATACTGACTCGTAAATTTCGGATACAGATCCGGGTCTTTTGTCTCTACTTTGATATGGTCAGAAAGCTCATCGTAGTGCTCCAGCAGCTTCTCGATGGTGTCATCCTCACTGCCCTTCTGCACAATATAATACAGGGTAACGTCTTGATCGAGATCCTTTAATGCCGTTTTCGTCTCATCTGTAATGGAATACATTTTCTGCGTACTCAGGTCAATCTGTGTTTTGCTGGTCGGAATCTGCGCCACAATCAGGTTAATAACCACAATCACAGCCAGAACAATCACCGTCATAATCGAAGAATAAGAGCCCTGTTTCAGATGCTTTTTCTGCTCCTCGCCGGTAAACACTTCCTTCAGATGTTCTTTGGAGAACGTCTTTTTCAGCTTTTCTTTAATATTAAAATTCATTTTATGCTGTTTCTTTTCTTTCTTTTCGCTGCTCATCGTCTCCACCTCCTAATTCCAGCGTTTCTTCTGCAGGGACTGCATTGCAAGGAAAGTGCAGATTGCAATGACGGACAGGTAGTAAACAACACCGCCAATGTCCAGAATACCGTTCACAAAGTTATCCATATGGCCTGCCATGTTGAATACACCGAGCAGATCCTGGATTTTGCCCTCGAGAAGGGTGGATTTTGTAAAGTAAACTGCCGTCAGCGCGCCTTCGCCGATCACGGCAATCACACCTGTAATGATCGGGTTTTTAATCATACTGCCGATCCAGAGGCATACCAGTGCAATGATGATAAAGAAAGCAAAGAAAGAGCTTCCGGCTCCTTCCGGGAAGAAGTTTGCGATACCGCTCTCCACGTAGCACAGGAACAGGATCACAAAGCCGACAACGGCTGCGATGACCTGGCTCTCGGTGATGGAGGAAACGAACACACCGACCGAAATATAGGCTGCTCCCAGCAGGAAATAGCCAAGGATCGAAGTGTAGGATACAGCGTAGGAAACTGTTCCGTGGGTTCCAAGAAGCAGCGGATACAGGCACATAATCAGCACTGGAATCACATAAATGGTGAGAAGTGCCAGATATTTTCCAAGGATAATATCGGAAATTTTTACCGGTGCGGTAAGGAGCAGCTGATCCGTCTTATTTTTCTGCTCCTCCGACAGGACACGCATTGTCAGAACCGGTACTGCGATCAGCAGAATAAATGCGGAATTCTGCAGCGCGTATCCGATCTCCGGGTAACCCTGCTGCAGGTTGATGGCCGTAAAATACAGGCCGAACAGCGCCAGAGTAAACGCCATAAACAGATATCCGATCATGCTTGTCAGATAGCTTTTTAACTCTTTTTTATAAATCGCCGTCATTGTGCGTCTCCCTCCTCCTGTTTTGTTTCAGCGGCTGATTCCGCTGCATCTGTGCTTTTTTCTTCAGACGTTTCCCCGACAGCCGTTTTGTCTGCTTCTGGTTCACATTCTTTTTCACATTCTTTTTGTTTCAGCTGTTCTTTCTCTGCTTTTTTCAGCTTTCTTGCAGCCTTTCCGGAATCATCGGTCAGCTCCAGGAAGACGTCTTCCAGAGACATCGAGGAGGAAGTCAGCTCGAGGATCGGGCAGTTGGCCTTTGCCAGTGCATAGAACAGCTCCTCGCGGATATCCTTATCCTTTTCCGTGGTAATTTTTACCTTAATCTGCTCCTCATTCGGCGTATTTTCATATTGGATCTCTTTTGCATCGAGCGCATTAAGCGCCGGAACCAGCTGCTTTCTCGTTCCGTGAACGGTACATGTAACCGTGTTTGATCCAAGCATCAGTTTACTTAAGTTTTCCGGGGTATCACTCGCAACGAGCTGTCCCTTTGCGATAATCATGACGTAATCGCAGACGGCGCTGACCTCGGAAAGGATGTGGGAACTTAAGATAACGGTATGTTTTTTACCCAGTGATTTGATCAGGTCGCGGATCTCAATGATCTGCTTGGGATCCAGGCCTACCGTCGGCTCATCGAGGATGATGATCGGCGGATAACCGAGCACTGCCTGTGCCAGTCCGACCCTCTGTCGGTATCCTTTCGACAGATTCTTGATCAGACGGTTCTGCATATCGGTGATCTTCACCAGATTCATGACCTCAAGAATCTGTTTCTTTCTCTGATCCTTTGGAATTTTCTTTAATTCCGCCACGAATTTCAGATATTCCAGAACGGTCATGTCCGTGTAGACCGGCGGCAGCTCCGGCAGATAGCCGATGCATTTTTTTGCCTCCTCCGGCTCCTCCAGGATGTTGTGGCCGTTGATCAGCACTTCGCCCTCCGTAGATGCCAGATAGCCGGTGATGATGTTCATGGTCGTTGATTTTCCGGCTCCATTCGGGCCAAGAAATCCATAGATCTGGCCTTCTTCTACGGTAAAACTCAGGTTATTGACAGCTACGTGGTCGCCATAGCGTTTCACCAGGTTTTTAACCTCTATCAATGTTCCTTCCTCCTTGTTTCTTAAAGCAGTTCCGGCCCGCCCTTGGGGGTGAAAGAGCCGGAGATGCTCTCATTTTCTAAAGACACTTTATCTTATTCTGAAAATGTGATAATTTGCTGGAAAATTTGTGAAAAAACAGTGAAGCCATGGAGCAGTTTGTTTGTTTTTCGACGAAAAATCAATTTCTTTTACCATAAAAATCATGTATACTATAACGTATCCGCGGACGGACGCTTTTCCATTTTTGTTCCGCCGCAAAATATTACGCCGGACTTTTTCCCGTCCGGGACTGGAGATTTTAGGAGACTCTATGAATAAAAAAGACTACTACTGGGCCAAGTATATGCTGATTTTCGGCTTTTTCTGCATCTCTTTTGGCACCTCGATTTTCCTGAAAACCGAACACGCCCCCGATGAGGCGATGCGGATGCTGATTCCGGAATACATCGTCTCACACCACACACTGCCGAACGGCATGGAAGAATCGGTGCGCCATCCGCTGTGGGGATTCTCCTATGCGCTGTATCCGTATCTGACCGCGATCATCAGCTCCGTGTTTATGGCCATTACATCGCTGTTTACGAAAAGTGCAGCGGCTCTTTTAACTGCCGCTCGCCTCACCAGCGTCCTTTCCGGCACCGGCACACTGATCGTTGTGTTTCTGATCGGCGAAGAGCTCTTTGAACGGCGCGAATCCGCACTGCTCGGCGGTATTTTCGTCGGTTTTCTGCCGCAGTTTGTGTTCCTCTCCTGCTATGTGAACAACGACTCGTTCGCCGTTTTCACGGTCGCACTGATCATCTATTTCTGGATTCGCGGCATGAAAAGCGCATTCTGCAAAAAAGACTGTATCGGCCTGGGAGCAGGCTGCGGACTCTGCGCGCTGTCGTACTATAACGCCTACGCGTACCTGCTGTGCAGCATTCTGCTGTTCTTCGCGCTGATGATTCATTTCCGGAAACCGGCAAAAGAAATTTTTGTCAAAGCGCTGGCTGTTTTCGCTATCGCCTTCCTGATCGGCGGCTGGTTCTTCATCCGCAATGCCGTCATCCACGACGGCGATCTGCTCGGCATGCGCACCTCGAATGAATCCGCAGCGCTGTACGCAGCCGATGAATACAAACCAGAGAATCGTCAGACCCCGGCATCCGAAGGCTGGAGCTTCCAGCAGACGTATTTACAGACCCCGGAGGGCCGCACCTCCAACTGGCTGTTCTCGACCGTCAGCAGCTTCATCGGCTCGTTCTCCTACATGACCGTCCATCTCCCGATGGTGCTTTATCTGCTGTACGGCGCCCTGATGGCATTCGGATTCCTAGTGTTTTTGTTCCTCGGCATGGTTCCGCACTGGTTCCGCAAAAAGCCGCAGCTTCTCCTCTTTGTGATGCTGTTCCTCGCCTGCCTGGTCACGCTGTTCATGGACATGTACAACACGTATTTCAGCGATTACCAGTCTCAGGGCCGCTACCTGATGCCGGCGCTCGTCCCTCTGATGATCTGGATCGACGACGGCTACTCTTCTCTCACCGCGAAACTTCCCGCCGAGTGGAAGCGCGCCTCCTGCCATCTGACACTCCTGCCTGGAACGATCTGGCTGGTACTGTTCCTCATCAGCTACATCGGATTTCTGATTCCGGGCTGCTGTGTATAAAAAATTTGTAACGCAGTAATTCACGTTCTGCCGTGCTGAATTTTTGGCATTATTTTCCGGAATTTCTATAAAAAACAGGTGCTGTCTCTTTTTCTCAGATAGCACCTGTTTCTTCGTTACAAGCTTTTCGTTTTTAGATATGTTTCATCCGGGCTTCCCTTTCACTTTCTTTGTTTCCTTTTAATTGCCAAACCAGCTATAATACCAACTGCCAGAATCCCAATTTCTAAAATAATTACCAACATCTTATTTTGATGTTTCACCGGCTGATTTGCAACATCAAGGACAATATTGGTTCCTCCTTGTGCATCGTCAGTTTCGATATAAGACGAATCAGCAACTGCGGCAACAACCGCAGCATAACTATATGCATGGAATTCTTCTTCACCATCAAGTCTATCTTCCGCTATTTCCGAACTGTCTGTAAGACACGCTGCAGCATCTTCACGTCCCGGTATCAGATACTCCATTTGCGTTTCCGTGAATGTAATCCAGACCGGAAAACGAATCGGATCTACTCCTCCAACAAGTCGAAACTTATAATTGTCCCATACAATATCTGGGTTTGCAGCAAGTGAAATATTTAATTGTTCTATATAGGTCGGCGTATCGTCTAATTCATATCCTCTGGCTCCACTTATGTGCCATTGATCAATCGGTTGTCCATCTTCCCCATTTGCCCTTACCGCACATGCTTATACAAATGTCCATATGCTCTAATCGGGATAATCCAAATATAATCGCTTTGTTCTAACGCGCTTTCTACTTCGGACACAGAAAGAAGTTCTGAGGTCAAAAGTGGCGTATCAATATACTCTTTTAATGCATTATCAAAATCAATATCCGATACACGGATTCCCTCCTCAAACGGATCCTCAACAGGTCCTCCATTTGTAACAGACACAATTTCATCAGCCAGCTCAACTATTTTTTCATAATCTTCAGATTCCGATAGTATTTCAAGTTTAGATGCCGATACAGTAGATGCTGATATCATAATTCCAATGAAGCAAACAAATATTTTTAATATTTTCCTCATGCCATTCCCCCCTATCATATTTTCTTTTACGTTTCACAATCGATCTATTTATCTCATCATACACTGATATAATTTTTTTAACAATTATCATATTTTCACAAAATATTCAGCGCAAAATACTGCAAATAGGAGAATTGTTTTTTTGCTCAAAAGTGTAATTTTCCAGACATTTAATCGTATATATACATAAAAAATCAGAAGAGGTTATTATGCCAACTTACTCGGCATAACAATCTCTTCTGATTTCACCTTTTACACTTTTGTTTCTTTTTTAGCTTTCTCAAAAAATCTATTCTTTACTGAATCGGCTCCTTCGCCGGTGTTCCCGCTTTTCTCGGATACTTCTTCGGCGTTGCCTTCCCCTTCTCGATGCAGACAAACGATCGCTCGTCCTCGGTTCCCGTAAGCTGGAAATAAACCGGCTCTTTTGCCTCGCCGCCGAGCACATGAATCGCTTTTTGAGCTGCGGCAAGCTCCTCATTCAATTTGCCCGATTTATACGAAACAAACCGTCCGCCCACCTTCACATACGGCAGACAGTACTCCGAAAGCGAGCTTAAATTTGCCACTGCCCGCGATACCACGAGATCAAACTGCTCCCGGTAATCCTTCTGGCGTGCGAAATCCTCGGCTCTTCCGTGAACTGCCGTAATCTTCGAAAGGCCAAGCTGTCCGATCACCTCATTCAGGAATTTCACTCTCTTATTCAGTGAATCCAGCAGTACAACTTCCACCTCCGGAAATGCGATTTTCAGCGGGATTCCCGGAAAACCGGCTCCCGTTCCCACGTCGAGAATGCGTCCCGCCTGTTCCACATCACAGACCTTCACCAGCGACAGACTGTCGAGAAAATGCTTCGTAATCACCTGATCGAACTCCGTAATCGCCGTCAGATTCATAAACGAATTCCACTCTACAAGCAGCTCATAATACTGCAGAAACTGCGTTTTCTGCTCCTCGGAAAGTGTGATTCCAAGCTCAAAAAGGCCGCGCTCAAATCCTTCAAGATTGTATTCTTTCATGTTGTTCTCCGTTCTACTCTATTCTTCCAAGTGCCCGCTGCACTTTTTGTTCCTGTCCACGCAGTATCAAAACACTTGCTGTTTCGCTGCATAAGAATGTAATTCAGCCATGCATATCTGTCCTTTATTTATGTCCCAGATACACCAGCAGAACCGAAATATCCGCCGGGGAAACGCCCGAAATACGGGACGCCTGGCCGATGTTGATCGGACGGTACAGGTTCAGCTTCTGTTTCGCCTCGATGCGCAGGCTCTGGATCTCGTCGTAATTGATATTCTCCGGGATCTTCTTCTCTTCCATCTTCTTGAACTGCTCCACCTGCTTCATCTGGCGCTTGATGTAGCCGTCGTACTTGATGTTGATGTTGACCTGCTCCTGCACATCCTCCGGCAGCTTGGGTCTTTTCGGATCTACTTCCGCCAGCATCTTATAATTCAGCTCCGGCCGGCGGATCAGCTCTGCGAGCGAACTTCCGCCGGAAAGCAGCGTTGATCCATACTCTTCCAGAAGCTCATTGATGTTCGAGCTCGTTCCCACATACGTATTCTCCACGCGCTCAATCTCTTCCTGAATCTGCTGTTCTTTTACTTTCAGTGCCTCATACTGCTCCTCGCTGATCAGACCCACGCGGTAGCCGTATTTGCGCAGACGCAGATCCGCGTTGTCCTGACGGAGCAGCAGACGGTATTCCGCGCGGCTCGTCATCATACGGTACGGCTCATGGTTCTCTTTCGTCACGAGGTCGTCAATCAGAACGCCGATATACGACTCCGAACGGTCGAGCACCAGCTCTTCTTTTCCCTGCACGCGGAGCGCTGCATTGATGCCCGCGATCAGGCCCTGCGCCGCAGCCTCCTCGTATCCGGAACTGCCGTTGAACTGGCCGCCGGAAAACAGATTCTTGATCGCCTTGAACTCGAGGGACGGCAGAAGCTGTCTCGGGTTGATGCAGTCGTACTCGATCGCATACGCATTCCGCACGATTTTTGCATGCTCCAGACCCGGCACGGTGTGATACATCGCAATCTGCACATCCTCCGGCAGCGAGCTTGACATGCCGCCGACGTACATCTCGTTCGTGTATCGTCCCTCCGGCTCCAGGAACACCTGATGGCGGTTTTTATCCGCAAATTTTACGACCTTATCCTCAATCGAAGGACAGTACCGCGGACCAGTTCCCTCGATCATGCCGGAATAGAGCGGCGACCGGCTGAGATTTTCGCGGATGATTTTGTGCGTCTCCTCGTTCGTATACGTCAGCCAGCAGGATTCCTGATCAATCTGTACGCTCTCCGGATCGGTCGAGAAGGAGAACGGCACAACACGCTCATCACCGAACTGCTCTTCCATCTTGGAAAAATCGATGCTCCGCTTGTCAATACGCGCCGGAGTTCCTGTTTTAAAGCGCACCATCTCCACGCCGTTTGCCTTCAGCGAATCCGTCAGATGTGTTGCCGCCTGCAGGCCGTTCGGTCCCGTATATGTGCTCACATCACCGTAAATACACCGTGCATTCAGATAAACGCCGGTACAGAGAACGGCAGCCTTACAGTGGTAAACCGCGCCGGAAACGGCCTTTACACCCGTCAGAACACCGTCTTCCACGATCAGCTCCGCAATCTCCATCTGGCGGATCGTCAGATGATCGGTATTTTCAAGAACCTCGCGCATCGACTGGCTGTACGCCCGCTTATCCGCCTGCGCACGCAGCGAATGCACCGCCGGTCCCTTCGATTGATTCAGCATTTTCGACTGAATAAACGTTTTGTCAATATTTTTACCCATCTCGCCGCCGAGCGCATCGATCTCTTTTACGAGGTGTCCCTTCGACGTGCCTCCGATGTTCGGGTTGCACGGCATCATGGCGATGCTGTCGACACTTACCGTAAATACAACCGTTTCCAGCCCCATCCGCGCTGCCGCAAGTGCTGCCTCGCATCCCGCATGGCCTGCGCCGATGACGGCAATATCAATTGTTTCTTCTAAAACTGCCATTTTTCTTTTATCCTCTTTCTCTATCTACAGCTTCAGATTCTGTCTTAAGCTTTTTACTCTGTCAAAATCCGGCTGTCGTTCCTTGTAACTCTATTCCGGCAGATCTTCGTAATCTGCATTTGCTGCCTTTATTTACCTGTACAGAATTTGCTGAAAATCTCATTCACAAGGTCTTCTCCCACCGCTTCACCGATGATCGAACCCAGCTCCTCATACGCATTCATAAGATCAATGGAAAAGAAATCCTCCGGCATACCCATTTCGATGCTGCCTGCCGTCAGCTCCAGACTCTTTTTTGCTTCCAGAAGCGCCTGTTTATGGCGCGCATTCGTGATGTAAACCTCATCGTTGAACGAAATTTCGCCCTGGAAAAACATCTTTTTCATCTGTTCCTCCAGCTCTTCCATACCCGTCTCTTCCCGCGCGGAAATGCTGATGACCGGAGCGCCTGTCTTTTGCTCCATCTCCTCTTTTTCGATCACCGCAGTCAGATCCGACTTATTCAGCAGCACAATCGCCTTGCGCCCTTTCAGGATTTCCATGATTTTTGCATCATTCTCATCGAGCGGCACGGATGCATCCACCACATAGAGAATCAGATCTGCGTCCTTTGCATGCTCCAAAGCACGATCCACACCGATTTTCTCGACCGTATCCGCCGTTTTTCGGATCCCCGCCGTATCCAGAATCCGAAGGGAAATGCCCTTTAAGACCAGATTTTCCTCGAGCACGTCGCGTGTCGTTCCGGCGATATCCGTCACAATCGCTTTTTCCTCGCCTGCCAGCAGATTTAAAAGCGATGATTTTCCGGCATTCGGTTTTCCAAGGATCACCGTCTTGATGCCCTCCTGGATCATCTTGCCCTCATCCGCAGATGCAAGCAGCTTTTCCACCTGCTTTTTCTGCTCCGCAACAACCTGGGCCAGCCGCTTTGGATACCCGTCCAGGCTGATGTGCTCCGGGTCGTCGAGCGCCGACTCAATAAATGCGATCTCGTAAATCAGCTTCTTGCGGATTGCCCTGATCGCCTTTTTCACCGTTCCGCGAAGCTGGCTCTCGGAGCTTTTTAAGGCATAGGCACTTTTCGCCGAAATGACATCCATGACCGCTTCGGCCTGCGTCAGATCCATTCTTCCGTTCAGAAACGCCCGTTTCGTAAACTCGCCCGGATCTGCCGCCCGCGCGCCCGCATGTAAGACTGCCTCAAGCACCTTTTTTACCGCCAGCACACCGCCGTGACAGTCGATCTCGACGGTATTTTCACCTGTATATGTTTTCGGTCCTTTCATTACCATGACAAGGACCTCATCAATCACTTCCTCCCCTTCGGTAATCCAGCCATAATGAATGGTGTGCGATTTGACCGCGGAAAGCTTTTTTCCTTCTTTTTTTGCACGGAATACGCGGTCCGCCACTTCGAATGCATCGTTTCCGCTGATTCTTACAATACCAATTCCCGCCGGCGCCATCGCTGTGGACACTGCGGCAATTGTATCATCCAAATGAAATCCTGCCATTGTTTCCAGTCCTTTCTAAAACCTCTCTTTTTGGGGATCCCAGTATTCAGATCCACATCTTTTCTTTCCTTTCGCATGGCTCTGAATAGTTCCATTTTAGCAGAAAACCAGAAAAGACGGTACCCCGTATTTTACACAGGTACCGTCTTTTTGCATATTTTTTACGCTTTCTTATCGTTTCGGCGCTACAACTACGTGGCGGTATGGCTCGCTGCCCTCGCTGTAGGTCTCCACGAATTTATTTCCCTGCAATGCAGAGTGGATGATTCTTCTCTCGTAAGGATTCATCGGCTCCAGAGAAACCGGTCTTCTGGTCTTTTTCACTTTGTAAGCGATGTTTCTTGCCAGATTTTCCAGTGTTTCTTTTCTGCGTTTGCGGTAGTTCTCCGTATCAAGTTTGACACGAACGTAATCTTTCTGCTCTTTGTTGACCACAAGGCTGGTCAGATACTGAAGGGAATCCAGTGTCTGTCCGCGTTTTCCGATCAGGATGCCCATATCCTCACCGGCAAAATCAACTTCAAGAGAATCGTTCTCGGCATTGTACTCCATCTGGATCTCAACCGGGAGCTCCATGGCTTTGAATACACCGCTTAAGAACTCAAGTGCCGTTGCCTTGATCCGGGCGATTTCTTCGTCTGTTCTCTGAACCACCTCGCGCTCTTCTCTTGGCTCGGAATGTCTTGCGTTTTCTGCCTGACGCGGAGCAGCTTTTCTTTCTGTTTCTTTTTTTACAGCTTCTTTTTTCGGCGCTTCCTTTACCGGTGCAGGAGCTGCCTCTTTTTTCTCTGGTTTCTGGGGTGCTTCCGGTTCTTTTTCCGGTGCGGCTTTTACAGCGGCACGGATCACAGCCGGTTTACTTCCGATTCCAAAGAATCCGGAACTGCCTTCGCTGATGACCTGGATCTCCAGTTTATCGCTGGCAGCCTGAAGCTCAATGCAGGCTTTTGTAATAGCGTCGTCCACGGTTTTTGCGGATACTTCGATAAACTCCATAAAGATTTACCCCCTATTTTTTCTTTTTGCTGTTCTTTTCATCAAACTGTTTTACCATGTTTGCTTTCGCAGCGATGCTTCCGGCGCGGTATTCCTGATTACTGTTGTAATACTCAGTCGAAGCTTTTCTTGCTGCCTCTTTTTCCTCAGCAGACGGCTCTTCGTTCTCCTGTACCTGAATATTACGCACACTCTGCGTTGCAGCCTGTGTGATTTTCTGCGGCGGAAGGCCGGCTTTTTCTCTCTTCTTGGCCGCTTTTTCCTGATTTTTGCGGATCACCTCATCCATGTCAATCGAGGACATATGACGGTTGATCACAACCTGCTGTACGCTTCGAACAAGCGCACCTGCAATCCAGTAAATACCAATACCGATGGAGAACGATAAACACATAAATGCGGAAAAAACAGGCATTACCGTGTTCATGGTCTTCATGGAATTTTCCATGGAATTTGCTGTCTTATTTCCGTTGTTGGAAGATGGTGCCTGCGGCATCAGCTTGTAGTTCAGCCACTGGGTAAACCATGCCAGAACCGGCACCAGAATTGCTCCTGCAATCAGAAGAGCAGATCCGTTTGCCATACCCTCGCGGATGACATCCATCGGAGACTGTGTAATATTAAATCCAAGGAACATGTTGATATGCTTGGACTCCGCGGCGGTTTTTGTAATGGTATCCGCAATACCGGAGAACTCGCTGATATCGGCCAGCTTCGTCCACTGGGACGGTTTCAGCACATAAAACATGTCCAGAAGGTTATTTTCGGTTAATGTTTCACTTACTTTACTGTACATGGTAACACGGTTATCTGTGATAAACTGTGTCAGGATGTCAGAATATCCTGATACACCCATCATCTGTGTTGTCAGTCCCTGGAATACATTGCGGACACTTCCGATATATCCCGGAATATGATAGATAACCTGGTACAGTGCAAGCAGAATCGGCATCTGAATCAGCAGTGTACTGCAGCTTCCTGTCGGGGAGACACCGTATTTCTGATAAACTGCCATGGTTTCTTCAGATTTTTTCATCTGAGAAGCCTGGTCTTTTTTGTTCTGATATTTCTTTTCAATTCTCTGCAGATCCGGCTGCATTACGCTCATCATCTTCGACATCTTCTGCTGCTTGATCTGAAGCGGCGTCAGAACGAGATAAATGATAATCGTATACAGAATAATCGCAATACCGATGTTCGGAATTCCAATTTTTTCCAGGCAAAAATAAATTCCATTGATCAGCCAGCCGAGGATCTGGCATACCCACCCGATAATCGGCCACGTTGACTTACTCAGTACGATATCCAAAACGTCTTTTCCTCCTTATTTATCTACGGCACAGGGTCGTAACCTCCGTGTGAAAACGGGTTACATCTCAGTATTCTCCATAATGCCAGCAGACTTCCTTTGAAAGCACCATATTTCTGAATCGCTTCCAGCCCGTACTGCGAGCAGGTCGGCGTATAAGGGCAGTGCACCCTCTTCAGAGGAGACAGGTACTTCTGATAAAACCGGATACCTTTTATCAATACCGTCTTCATTTTTCTGTTTCCTTTAATATATGATGCAGTTTTCCCAGATGCAAAAGTGCTCCCTCTATCTCGAAATACGTACAGTTTTTTGCATTAACTCTTGCGATCACAACTACATCCATTCCACACTGAAATTCCTCTTCATGCAGACGATAACTCTCCCGGATCAGTCTCGCCAGATGGTGGCGCACAACGCTGTTTCCCACCTTTTTACTTACTGAAATTCCAATCCGGTTCCGTCCCAGCTGATTTTTCTTCACATACATGACCAGAAATCGGTTTGCAAACGATGTTCCCTGCTTATAAACCAGCTGAAAATCTCTGTTTTTTTTCAGGCTTTCCGAATATTTCATGAATCCATTCTTTCCTTCATGATTTGTCTAAATTTTCTTTTCCTTGAATAGCTTTAGATAGAAGAAAAGACCACATAAATTTTATGCGGCCTTTGGTTTTATGCTGATAATTTTTTTCTTCCTTTTAATCTTCTTGCAGCTAAAACTTTTCTTCCACCTTTTGTGCTCATTCTTGCTCTGAATCCGTGAACTTTAGCTCTGGATCTTTTTTTCGGCTGAAATGTCATTTTCATAAGATAAGGCACCTCCTTTAAATTCTAATCAATAACTGCCTGCGAGGCAGTATTTCACTACATGTATGACAGAAAACATCATTTCAATTATATTCATAAACCCCCATTTCGTCAACCCTAAAATCAATAATTTTCGCAGTTTTTTTCGGGAAAAATGCCGCTCTGACGCGGTTTTCCGGCCTGCCGCTGCCCGTGCCTTCCGTGTGCTGAGTTTCGGTTTATCCACAACTTATCCACACTGTCCGCCGCACGCGTACAAATACCAGTTCGATTTTTGTGCTTTCCACACGATATCTTGTAACCGTAATCAACATTATCCACAATCTGTGGATAACCTTGTGGATAACTTTCGGTTTTGCTGTGTACAACCTGTGGGCATTTCCAATTTTTCCAGTATTTACGCCATGTATAATGTGTATATAAGTTTTCCAGACTTTACACATTTCGGTTTTTCCAGCCCTCTATCCACAATTTTATCAACATAAGATTCCCTGTTATCCACAAACTATCCTCCATTTCATCAACAGGAAAATTTTTTACACATTCTGTGGATAAAAAAATAATTATCCACATTTTTGGGTTGAATAAAACGGCATTTTATTATATCATATAGAAGTAAAAATGCGACTATTCGGGGAAAATTTTGTTTTCCAGACAGAAGTTATCCCCAAAAAGCAATGATTATAGAAGCGGAGCGACAGAAAAAGCATGGAAATCGTACAAGATAAATGGAAAGAAATACTGCAGAGAGTGCGGGACGAGCACGAATTATCTGAGATCTCCTTTACCACATGGATTGAACCACTTACGATCCATTCCGTAGAGGACAATCTGATCACAATCCTGGTTCCATCCGAAAAAATGGGCCTCGATTACGTGAGCAAAAAATATACTCTTCCTATTAAAGTAGCAATCGCGGAAATCACAGGCATCAACTATGAAATCCGCTTTATTCTGCCGGAAGAAGTGAAACAGGAAAAAGCGCCTGCTCCCGTCCAGAAAAATCTTTATGTGCCAAACCTGAATCCAAAGTATACCTTTGATACCTTCGTGGTCGGCAGCAATAACAAATTTGCCCATGCAGCTTCTCTCGCCGTGGCCGAATCCCCGGGAGAAATCTACAATCCGCTGTTTTTATACGGTGGTGTTGGACTGGGCAAAACCCATCTGATGCATTCGATCGCACATTTTATTCTTCAAAAGAACCCGTCTTCGCGGATTCTCTACGTAACGAGTGAAGAATTTACCAATGAAGTCATCGAGGCCATCCGAAACAGCAACAACACCGCAATGACCAAATTCCGTGAGAAATACCGCAATATCGACGTACTTCTCATCGATGATGTGCAGTTTATTATAGGAAAGGAATCCACGCAGGAAGAGTTTTTCCATACCTTCAATACGCTGCACGGCGCCAACAAACAGATCATCCTTTCTTCGGATCGTCCCCCGAAAGACATGGATATCCTGGAAGACCGCATCCGTTCCCGTTTCGAATGGGGACTCCTTGCCGACATCCAGAGCCCGGATTATGAAACGCGAATCGCCATCCTCCGCAAAAAGCAGGAACTCGACGGCTATTCCGTCAGCGACGATGTGATCGAATACATCGCTTCCAATATTAAATCGAACATCCGTGAATTAGAAGGCGCTCTCAACAAAATCATTGCATACGCAAACCTTGAAAAACGTGAAATCAACATTGATCTTGCAGAACAGGTGCTGCGCGATATCATCTCCCCAAACGAGAAGAAGGTCATCACGCCGGAATTTATCATCGACACCGTTGCAGATCACTTCGATATTACGCCGTCCGACATTGTCGGCAGCAAGCGGAGCAGCAAAATCGTATTCCCGCGCCAGATCGCAATGTATCTGTGCCGCGAAATGCTCGATGCCCCGCTGACCGGAATCGGAAAAATGATGGGCGACCGCGATCATACCACTGTCATGCACGGCATTGAGAAGATCGAAAAGGAAATGAATGCCAAAGACAGTGTCCGCAACACGGTAGATATCTTAAAGAAGAAGATTAACCCGTCTAAATAAGCGGCATAGCTGTAACTCTGTCAAAACAGTTCGAACCGATCTACATTTATATCTACATTTATATAAGAAGAAACGCATCGGTTTACAGGCCCTTATTTATGCACAAACCGATGTGGAAAGCCTGTGGATGAATTGTGGACAACTTTGGAGCCTGAAGTTATCAACATTTCATACACAAGTTCACGTTCGATTATTCACAGAGTTATACAGATCCATTTTTCCAGTATTTCCGCATTCTCGAAGGGGTTATCCACATATCCACAGCCCCTACGACTAAGACTACGGATTTTTACTATATTTTTTCTTTATAAGCATACTCACCCAGCCGTGAGGAAAGGAGAGTTATCCACAATTATGAAATTAGTGTTTGACAAAGCAGACCTTGTAAAAAGCGTTGCCATTGCGATGAAAGCTGTTTCCGGTAAAACTACGATGCCAATTCTGCAGTGTATCCTGATTGATGCATCTTCCAGCCAGATCAAGTTTACCTCCAACGATATGGAACTCGGAATTGAGACCCTTGTCACAGGTATGATTCTGGAACGCGGTATTGTTGCTCTGGATGCAAAGATTTTTTCTGAGATCGTAAGAAAACTTCCGGATAATCAGGTTACAATAGAAACAGATGAAAATCTGCTAACCACGATTACGTGTGAAAAAGCAAAATTCAACATTCCGGGACAGTCAGGAGAAGATTTTTCCTATCTGCCGATTCTCGAAACTTCCGATTGTGTTTCCATTTCCCAGTTCACCTTAAAAGAACTGATCCGTCAGACCATTTTCTCCATTGCAGCCAATGAGAACAACAAACTGATGACCGGTGAGCTGTTTGAAATCAAAGATAACACACTTCGCGTCGTATCTCTGGACGGACACCGTATTGCGATCCGCAAAATTGAGCTGAAAAATTCGTATCTGGACCGAAAAGTCGTTGTTCCGGGAAAAACCCTGAACGAAATCAGCAAAATTCTGTCCGGCGAGATGGATGATCAGATTGATATTTACTTCTCGGAAAACCACATTATGTTCAAGTTCGATGATACAACGGTCGTTTCCAGACTGATCGACGGTGAATATTTCCGCATCGACCAGATGCTTTCGAGTGATTACGAGACAAAAGTGACGATCAACAAAAAAGAATTCTTAAGCTGTATCGACCGTGCGACGCTTCTTGTCAAAGAAGGCGACAAAAAACCGATCATCATCGACATCCAGGATGGAGCGATGGAACTGCAGATCAACTCCGCGATGGGTTCCATGAAAGAAGAGATCGATATCAACAAAGAAGGCAAGGATATTATGATCGGTTTTAACCCGAAATTCCTGATCGATGCACTTCGTGTTATTGACGACGAGGAAATTTCGATTTATCTGGTCAACCCGAAGGCTCCATGTTTTATCCGGAACGAAGAAGAGAGCTATATCTATCTGATTCTGCCGGTAAACTTCAATTCCGTGAGATAAGTCACATAAGTTTGAAATCTGCCGGAACCTTTTCTGAAAGAACTTTCAGCGGTTTTACAGCCACACAGGTTGAAAACTGCGAACTTACGTGAGGAAAAGGCACGGCAGTGCAGGAGGAAAAAATGGAAATTATTACGCTGCGTGAAGATTACATCAAACTGGGCCAGGCATTAAAAGCTGCGGCTCTGGTAGAAGACGGCGTGGAAGCAAAGCTCGTCATCAAGGACGGCGAAGTGACCGTAAACGGTGAAGTAGATACCCGCCGCGGCCGCAAGCTCTATGACGGAGATGTTGTCTGCTACAATGGAAATGAGATACAAATTAAAAAATAAGGCTTAAAAACTTAAGCTGATTTTTCACGGACGAGTGCTCATGTATATCAAATCTTTAGAACTGAAGAACTATCGGAATTATGAGAGTTTATGCATAAATATCAGCCCCGGAACGAATATTCTCTACGGCGACAATGCCCAGGGAAAGACGAATATTCTCGAGGCTTTATATCTCGCGGGTACGACAAAATCGCACCGCGGCAGCAAGGACCGCGAAATCATCCAGTTTGACCGGGAGGAAGCCCATATCCGGATGATGGTGGAGCGGAACGGCAGCACGCATAAAATCGATATGCATCTAAAAAAAAATAAATCCAAGGGAATCGCCATCGATGGAGTTCCGATCCGCAAAGCGTCGGAACTTTTTGGCATTGTAAATATTGTGTTTTTCTCTCCGGAGGATCTGAATATAATCAAAAACGGTCCTGCGGAGCGCCGGCGTTTCCTGGATAGCGAAATTTGTCAATTGTCAAGACTATACATGATCGAGCTTGCCAATTATAATAAAGTGGTGGCGCAGAGAAACAAGCTGCTTAAAGAGATTTCGTTTTCCGGCAGAATGGCGGATACGCTCGAGATCTGGGATGAGCAGATGGTCCGCTATGGAACAAGCATTATTTCCGAGCGGAAAAAATTTATCAGCCGCCTGAATGATATTTTATCCGAGATCCATCAGAATCTGACCGGAGGAAAGGAGCAGATTCTGATTACCTATGAACCGAATGTGTCCGAGGAAGGGTTTTCCGAAGAGTTAAAAGCCGGAAGAGAGCGTGATCTGCGTTTCGGACAGTCCTACACCGGGCCGCACCGGGACGATTTCTGTGTGCGGGTCAACGACATTGATATCCGTAAATACGGTTCCCAGGGGCAGCAGAGGACGGCGGCGCTTTCGCTGAAACTGGCGGAGATCCGTCTGGTCGAGGAGGAAATTCACGATACACCGGTTTTACTGCTGGATGATGTTTTGTCGGAGCTGGACGGCAGCCGGCAGAATTATCTTCTGCAGAGCATTCACAGCATACAGACACTGATTACCTGTACCGGACTGGACGAGTTTGTCGAAAATCATTTTGAGGCAAACAGCGTATTCCAGGTGGTCGAGGGATCTGTGTTTCACAAAGAAACAGGAGGAATCTAAATGAGTACAGAGAACATGGAAAAGACAGAGTATGGTGCAGACCAGATTCAGATTCTGGAGGGTCTGGAAGCCGTACGGAAGCGCCCAGGTATGTATATCGGCAGTACCTCCGCACGGGGACTTCACCATCTGGTCTATGAGATTGTCGACAACTCGGTAGACGAGGCACTGGCAGGATACTGCAAAAATATTGACGTTACGATTAACCCGGACAACTCCATCACCGTCATCGACGACGGCCGTGGTATTCCGGTCGGCATCAATCATAAGTCGGGCCTTCCGGCCGTTGAGGTTGTCTTTACGGTGCTGCACGCAGGCGGAAAGTTCGGCGGCGGAGGGTACAAGGTATCCGGCGGTCTGCACGGCGTTGGTGCATCCGTTGTAAATGCGCTGTCTAACTGGCTTGAGGTGCGCGTTTATCACGATGGAAAGGTTTACTTCCAGCGGTATGAGCGCGGAAAAACCATGAATAAGCTGGAGGTCATCGATACCTGTCCGATCGAAAAAACAGGTACCGAGGTCCGTTTCCTGCCGGATGACACGATGTTCGAGGAGACGGTTTATGATTACGACGTTTTAAAAACAAGACTCCGCGAGACCGCATTTCTGACCAAGGGACTGCGCATTGTTCTGCGCGATCTGCGCACGGATCCGGTAGTGGAAAAAGCATTCCACTACGAGGGCGGTATCAAAGAGTTTGTCAGCTACCTGAACAAGAGCAAAACGGCGCTCTACCCGGACATCATCTACTGCGAGGGAGAAAGAGACGGCGTTCTCGTTGAGGTTGCGATGCAGCACAACGATTCCTATCAGGAAAATACGTACGGTTTCGTCAACAACATTACGACGCCGGAGGGCGGTACCCATATCGTGGGCTTCCGGAATGCGCTGACGAAAACCTTTAATGAATATGCAAGAGCAAATAAACTGTTAAAAGACAGCGAACCGAACCTGACCGGAGAGGATATCCGCGAGGGTATGACGGCGATTGTCAGCATCAAAATTGAGGAGCCGCAGTTCGAGGGCCAGACAAAGCAGAAACTTGGAAACAGCGAGGCGAGAGGAGCAGTCGACAATATCGTGAGCACCCAGCTCGAGCTGTTCCTGGAGCAGAACCCGGCTGTCGCAAAAACGATCATTGAAAAGTCCCTGCTTTCCCAGCGTGCGAGAGAGGCTGCAAGAAAAGCGCGTGACCTGACGAGAAGAAAATCCGCACTGGACGGTATGTCCCTGCCTGGAAAACTGGCAGACTGCACCGACAAGGATCCGAAAAACTGTGAGATCTTCCTGGTCGAGGGAGATTCCGCGGGCGGTTCCGCAAAATCCGCGAGAAGCCGTGCAACGCAGGCGATCCTGCCTCTGCGTGGAAAAATCCTGAATGTAGAGAAAGCACGTCTCGATAAAATTTATGCCAATGCCGAGATCAAAGCGATGATTACGGCATTCGGAACCGGAATCCACGACGATTTCGATATCACCAAACTGCGCTACGACAAGATCATCATCATGACCGATGCCGATGTCGACGGCGCGCACATCGACACGCTGATGCTGACGTTCCTGTACCGCTTCATGCCGGAGCTGATCAAACAGGGCCACGTTTACCTGGCACAGCCGCCGCTGTTCAAGATTGAGAAAAACAAAAAAGTATGGTACGCATACGACGACGATCAGATGAATCAGATCCTCAATGAGATCGGACGCGGAGATAATAAGATCCAGCGTTACAAAGGACTGGGAGAGATGGATGCGGAGCAGCTCTGGGAGACCACCATGGACCCGGAACGCCGTGTTCTGCGCCGCGTTGTGTTCGATGAAGAGTATTCTTCTGAAATTGATCTTACCTTCAATACGCTCATGGGCGACAAGGTAGAACCGCGCCGTGACTTTATCGAAGAGAGAGCAAAATACGCAAACAACCTGGATATCTAAAAAGTCCTGTGAACTGAAGTGGAGGAAAAGATGGAAGATAATGTTTTTGATAAAATTCACGAGGTCGATCTGAAAGACACGATGGAGGAATCCTACATCAACTACGCGATGAGCGTAATTGCATCCCGTGCACTTCCAGACGTCCGCGATGGCTTAAAGCCGGTACAGAGACGTATTCTGTACTCCATGAGTGAACTGAACAATACGCCGGATAAGCCGCACCGTAAGTGCGCGCGTATCGTCGGTGATACGATGGGTAAATATCACCCGCACGGCGACAGCTCTATCTACGGAGCACTCGTCAACATGGCACAGGACTGGGCAACCCGTTATCCGATGGTGGACGGCCATGGAAACTTCGGTTCCGTCGACGGCGACGGCGCTGCGGCTATGCGATACACCGAGGCACGTTTAAGCAAAATCTCGATGGAGATGCTGGCGGATATCAACAAAGACACCGTAGACTTCGCCCCGAACTTTGATGAAACCGAAAAAGAGCCTGTTGTTATGCCGGCCCGCTACCCGAACCTTCTGGTAAACGGTACTTCCGGTATCGCAGTCGGTATGGCAACGAACATCCCGCCGCACAATCTGCGCGAGGTGGTAAGTGCCATTGTAAAAATTATTGATAATATCATCGAGGAGGACCGTACGACAGATCTCGAGGAGATTCTCGGCATTGTAAAAGGCCCTGACTTCCCGACCGGAGCAGAAATCCTCGGCACCCGCGGCATCGACGAGGCTTACCGTACCGGCCGCGGTAAAATCCGTGTTCGTGCGGTATCAAACATCGAGACACTGCCGAACGGAAAGAGCGAGATCATCGTAACCGAGATCCCGTACATGGTAAACAAGGCGCGCCTGATCGAGAACATCGCCGCGCTGGTAAGAGATAAAAAGATCGACGGCATCACCGGCATTGCGGACCACTCCAACCGTGAGGGTATGCGCATCTGTATCGAACTGCGCCGCGACGCCAATGCAAACGTCATCTTAAACCAGCTGTACAAACATACCCAGATGCAGGATACCTTTGGTGTGATCATGCTTGCACTGGTAAACAATCAGCCGAAAGTCATGAACCTTCTGGAGATGCTGACGTATTATCTGCAGCACCAGGAAGAGGTTGTGACGAGAAGAACGAAATACGACCTGAACAAAGCGCAGGAGAGAAGCCATATTCTGGAAGGACTCTTAAAAGCGCTTGACCATATTGACGAAGTGATCCATATCATCCGTGCATCCGCGAATGCGGCAGAGGCAAAGAAGAACCTGATGGAACGCTTCGATCTGAGTGATGCCCAGGCCCAGGCAATCGTAGACATGCGTCTGCGCGCTCTGACCGGTCTGGAACGGGAGAAGCTCGAGAACGAGTACAAAGAGCTGATGGCGCGCATCGAGCAGTTAAAAGCCATCCTCGCAGACCGCAAGGTGCTTCTTGGCGTTATCCGCAGGGAGATTCTGACCGTATCCGAAAAATACGGCGATGACAGAAGAACTTCCATCGGCTTTGATGAGTACGATCTCTCCATGGAGGATCTGATTCCGCGCGAGAATACCGTCATCACCATGACGAAACTGGGCTATATCAAACGTATGACCGTTGACAACTTCCGCAGCCAGAACCGCGGCGGCAAGGGAATCAAGGGCATGCAGACCATCGAGGACGACTACATCGAGGAGCTTCTGATGACGACGACCCATCATTACCTCATGTTCTTTACGAATACGGGAAGAGTCTACCGTCTGAAAGCATACGAGATTCCGGAGGCGTCCAGAACCGCAAGAGGAACGGCGATTGTCAACCTTCTCCAGCTGCAGCCGGGAGAGAAGATTACCGCTGTTATTCCAATGCGCAAATATGAGAAGGGCCATTATCTGTTTATGGCAACGAAAAAGGGACTGGTGAAGAAGACGCCGCTCGAAGAGTACGAGAACGTCAGAAAAACGGGTCTTGCTGCCATTGCGCTCCGCGATGATGATGAACTGATTGAAGTTAAGACAACTGATAACGAGAAAGAGATTATTCTGGTAACGAAATTCGGCCAGTGTATCCGCTTCAAGGAAAACGATGTGCGTACGACAGGCCGTGTTTCCATGGGTGTACGCGGCATCAACCTTCTGGACGGCGATGAAGTAGTCGGCATGCAGATCTGCACGCAGGGAGACTATCTCCTTGTCGTATCCGAAAACGGCATGGGCAAACGGACGCCGATGGCAGAGTTTACCGTACAGCTCCGCGGCGGCAAGGGTGTCAAATGCTATAAGATTACCGAAAAGACCGGAAACCTGATCGGTTCCAAGGCAGTCAATGAGGATAATGAGATTATGATGATTACCACAGAGGGAATCATTATCCGTACACCATGCTCCGGCATTTCTGTTATGGGACGTATCACGTCCGGTGTCAAGCTGATGGATGTGGACGGTGAAATCAAGGTTGCCAGCATTGCAAAGGTAAGAGACAAAGAGGCATCCGAGGAGACTCCGGTTTCGGTGGAAGAGACCGAAAGTGCTTCTGAGGAAACGAAGGAATAATACAGCGTCGCAAAACGTGTCTGAGAGAAAAAAGCTCAGGCACGTTTTTCTCGTTTGGGGAAGTGGAGAAAAATATGAAACGAATTTTACTGATGGTGCTGCGGAATCTGCTTCTGGTTCCGTGGATGTGGTGCCGGCTCTGTTACCATGCAGCGCATCCGGACAAGTACAGTCTGGAAGAGCACTTTAAAATGCTGCGCTTTATTGTACAGCGGGCGAACAAAGGCGGAAACGTCATTGTGGAATCCTATGGAGCAGAAAATCTTCCGGAGCAGGACGGTTTTGTGATGTATCCGAATCACCAGGGACTGTACGATGTGCTGGCGATCGCAGGAGCGTGCTCGCGTACCTTTACAGTTGTTGCCAAAAAAGAGGTAGAGCATATTCCGTTTTTAAAACAGGTCTTTGCGTGCATCCACGCGCTGTTTATGGACCGGGAGAATCTGCGGCAGTCAATGCAGGTTATCAATGAGGCGGCCGATGCCGTAAAAGAAGGCAAAAACGTCATTCTGTTTCCGGAAGGAACGAGGAGCAGAAAGGGAAACCAGCTGCTGGAGTTTAAAAGCGGCAGCTTCAAGATCGCAGTAAAAGCAAAATGCCCAATCGTGCCGGTTGCGTTAAAAAACTGTTTTGTTCCGTTTGACTCCAATACCGTCCGTCCCGTAACGGTAGAAGTCCATTTTCTCGACCCGATCCCATACGAGGAATACCAGGGAATGAAGACAACAGAGATTGCCGAGATGGTAAAGAAGAGAATTGAAGCCGTCGTAACCGCGTAGCGGTTTCAGAAAAGAGCGTGATATGCGCTCTTTTCTGCTATTCTGGGGGCTGATTTGGGTTCTGTAAGGCATATTTTCTATAATAGTAAGAAAAAAACAAAAAATTCGAAAAAACGGGTTGACAAGAACGTAAGGTTTTTGTATAATAAACCATGCGTCACGAATGAGTGACTGCACATATCATTTTATATTTAGGCATTTGGAGAAGTACTCAAGTGGCTGAAGAGGCGCCCCTGCTAAGGGTGTAGGTCGGGTAACCGGCGCGAGGGTTCAAATCCCTCCTTCTCCGTTTAAAAGCCAAAAACAAAATGATATTTTTTGTGGAAAAAGTTCTTGACAAACAGTTTCACATCTGATAAGATAGCAGAGTTGGTGATAGGTTTGAAAAAACTAATCCAAAAAATAAATTAAAAAAGTTCTTGACAAAAGCAAATGAGTTTGATAGAATGAACGAGTTGCTGATCGAAAGAACGGCAAAGAAGTTCGAAAGAGCTTCGAAAAATAAATTAAAAAAGTTCTTGACAAACGAAAAGTTCTGTGATAAAATAAATGAGCTGATCCGAGTCGGAACAGCAAAGATCCTTGATAATTAAACAGTGAAACACATCCTCGAAAGTTCTGAATAAGTAA